>JGI25382J37095_10000199_pt1 | contig 12734 bp, 9 predicted proteins | sample GraSoi013_1_40cm_3_FD_37095 | JGI IMG/M metagenome (IMG submission 37095)
CGCCGCATCCGCCGCCGTGGCCCGCACGGCGCCGGCGCTGGTGAGCGCGGGCGCGGCCGCCTCGCCGCGCAGGACCGCCCGGCCCCGTTCCGTCAGCGTCACGGTCGGGTACTCGTCCTCCGTCCGGGCGAGGAGTCCCTGGGCCATCAGCTGGTCGATCCACGCGCGCACCTGCGCCTTCTTCTCGCCGCGCAGCGCGCCGTAGGCGGCCAGGCGGTCGTGGCCCAGCTGCGCGATGCGTCCCGTCGCGGCGCCGACCAGCACGTCGGCCACGTGGATGGCGCCGAAGCGGCCGCGCAGCGCCTCGACGGCCTCGAGCAGGCGCGCGGCCGCCTCCGAGGCGGCGTCGCCCTGCACCGTCTCGCCGAGGCAGACGTCGCACGCGCCGCAGTCCTCGCGCTCGTAGGCCTGGCCGAAGTACGTCACCAGCGCGCGGTGGCGGCAGACCGCCTGCTGGCAGAACGCGTACATCTCGCCCAGCTTGCGCAGCGCGCCCGGCGGCGGCTCCGCGCCGTCCGGGGCCAGCACCGATTTCCACAGGCCGTAGTCGCCGCCGCTGACGAGCAGCAGGCACTCGGCCTCCAGGCCGTCGCGGCCGGCGCGGCCCGCCTCCTGCTGGTAGTGCTCCAGCGATTTCGGCATGCCGGTATGGATCACGTAGCGCACGTTCGAGCGATCGATGCCCATGCCGAATGCGACCGTGGCCACGACGATGTCGGCGCGCTCGTTGACGAATGCCTCCTGGTTGGCGCGGCGCTCCTCGTCGGTCAGCCCGGCGTGGTAGCGCAGCGCCCGGAAGCCGCGCCGCGTGAGGGCCGCCGTCAGCTCGTCCACCTCGCTGCGGCGGATGCAGTAGACGATGCCCGCCTGGTCGCGGTGCCGATTGATCGCGGCGACCACCTGCGCGAGGCGATCGGTGCGNGGGCGCACGCGGTAGACGAGGTTCCGGCGGTCGAAGGAGCCGACGAGGACCAGCGGATTCCGCAGCCGCAGCTCGGCGACGATGTCGTCGCGCACCGGCGGCGTGGCCGTGGCCGTGTAGGCGTGAACGGCAAGCGCGCCCAACGCCTCGCGCATCACGCGGAGCTGGCGGTACTCGGGCCGGAAGTCGTGGCCCCACTGGCTGATGCAGTGCGCCTCGTCCACCGCCACGAAGGCCGGCTGCGCGCGCCGCAGGCGCTCGAGAAACCCGTCCATCACCAGGCGCTCGGGCGCGACGTAGAGCAGCTGCAGGCTGCCGGCGTCGACGGCGCGCATGACGGCCGCGCGCTCGGCCGGCGTCTGGCTGCTGTTGACCATCGCCGCCGGCACGCCGGCCTGGCGCAGGCCGTCCACCTGGTCCTTCATGAGCGCGATCAGCGGCGAGACGACGACGGCGAGCCGGCGCAGGTGCGCGGCCGGCGCCTGGTAGCAGAGCGACTTGCCACCGCCGGTGGGCAGGACGACGAGCGAGTCGCGGCCGGCGAGAACACCGTCGATCGCCTCCTGCTGCAGCGGAAGGAAGCGGTCATAACCCCAGATGCGTCGGACCGTCTCGTGCAGGAACTCCGTCTGGATGATGCGGCGATGATAGCCGACGCGCCGCGCGCCGCCTAGTGTGAGGCGCGAGAGACGTATCTCAATGGCAANCGCGAGCTGCCGGCGGCGGGCCGAGGCGCGAGCGGCCGGGCGCGGCGATCGGCTATGCTGCTACCAGGCGGAGCACCTGCTGCGCCGGTACGGGTTCGCGCTGCACGAGCTCGCGTTCGGCGACGACGGCACGGCCGGGAGGATCTGCGCGCGGCGGGCGTGGACGTGGTGCGCGCGGGCTGTTACCTGACGCTGCGCGGCCGTCGGCTATTGAGTGACGACCATCCCCACCGCTGAGGTGGTGCCAACGCCGCCGGGGTCCCGCGGGCTCACGCGGAAGGACCGCGTGCCCCAAGCTCGAGGAGTCGCTCGACGTGATGAAGCGGCTGATGAGCCTGGTGTAGTTCAGTCAGCTCGAATCATTCTTCGGCTGGGGTGAAATTGGCAGGCGCGGCCGAATTTGCATCGGTCAGATCCAGAACTGTCGCTTGATTGGCCTCGACCGTCACGCGTTGCTCCCACATGCGGGTNCCACTGGCCTCGGCGAAAAGCGTGTACGTGCCCGGTGGTAGGTTATTGAACTCGTAGCCGCGGCCGACCCTGAAATCGCCGCGGTGCCGCTTGACGTCGCGGTTGGCATTTTCGTNTCCGGTCAACGTAATCGCGACCAGGATGCGACGGTCTCGGGGATCGATGTTCTGATACGCGAGCTTGCCGCTGACGCGTCCGGTCGTCGGCGTCGTTGTGGGTGCTGGCTCAGCCGGTGTCGCCGTAGAGGCGGAGTTAGTCGACGCCGAGGACATGGCACGTGCGTCCGCCGCGGATGCGGCTATTAGCCAGTCGCGTGCTATCCGAACCTCGGCCGATCCCGGCCTACCGCGACGCACCACCTCGTTGAAGTGTTCGACCGCCTCTGCCCGACGATCGAGGTGCGTCAGAGCGGAGGCGAGCGCGAATCGGATCTTGACCTCGCCCGGCTCGTCGTTGAGGGCGGCTTGATACTTCAGCGCCGCGCCGGCCCAATCTTTCTGCGCGGCGAGCGCGTCGCCCTCGGTCACCAGTTTCGTCGTACGCGANCCGACGACGACGGTTTGAGTCGCCATCCGTGTCGGCGGCGCCTGTTGGCAACCGCCGACAATCACGGCGACGAGGCCAGCGGCTAACAGCCGCCGCATTGTTAGACCTCGCGCCAGTTGGTAATCGAGTGCATCGACCGCATCAGCTGCACCATGTCCAGATCCTGCTTGCTCGAGCGGATCGACGCACTGTTGACAGTACCGAGGTAAAGTTCGAAGTAGCCAGCCGCCTCACCCGCCTGGGCTTCATACGCGATGGCCGCACCGCGGATCGTGGTCGTGCTGCCGTTCATGAGCCCCAGGCCTGTGTATGAGCCGGTAACGATCACGAGCCCATCCCATTCCAGCGTTCCAAANTTCTTCATGTCGCCGTCCTGGATCACCAGGATACCCGCGCCCTTGATACCGCTGTTCAGCGAGAGGCCGACGAAGGCGGACGTCGGGTCGAGGTCGCCACGGAAAAAGACCATCTTCGGGTCCTCGCGAGTTCCGAGGTTCAGCGTCGAGCTCGTGCCGCAGCCGTTGGTCAGCGTCGGCGTGTTCGTCAGGCCCGACGTGCTGCCTGTCAGGACCATGGGGCACGGCTGCGTGCTTTGCAGCACGTTTGTCGCCGGGTTGCTCACGACGAGATTGATGAAATTGTCCATGGCACTTGGGGTCAGCGAGGCGTCCGAAGCGACCGTGTTCAGTCCGGTCGTGAAGGCGCCATTCGTCTGGCTCTTGCCCATCACGTTGTTCTGCTTGGCGGTGCTGTTGTATCCGTTCTCGGCATTCGTCTCGTATGCTGTGCCGAGGTTCGACTGGGTGCCCGGCTGCGTCGCCTGGCCGAACTTCATGGGATTTGCCGTTGTGGTCCAGTTCGAGCTGCTGTCGCACCCGCTGGTGCATGCGTAGTCACGGCCGTCGAAGGTGAAGGCTGTCGTGTTGATGTAGGTATCATCCTGCCGCCCCGGCGTGTTGACCGCGCCCGGGAAGGAAGGCAATAGCGTGCGTCGCACCACGACTTCAAGGGTCTTCGTCGCGCCGTTGAACGTCGCCGTGGAGCGCATGATCAGCACACCATTGTTTTCCGCCGTCGGCGAGCTGTCCATCGTCGGCACGGTTGTGTTGCTGAGACCCGTGAACGGCGTGTCAGCCGCGCCATTGTCGTTACGAACCGTGACACTGAATGCGCCACCGTTCGTGGCGCCCGTGATCGGGGCGTTCGTGAGACCCGCAACCGCCACCCACGGTGCGGCGACGGTAGCCCCGCCGAGCAGCGTGTTCCAATCCGCGGTCTTCGTCAGCACATTGTAGCCGCGCTCGACGCCCGCTTCGGCCAGATAGCGCGCTCGCGCGGCGTCCGAGAGATTTCGCGAGATCTGCGGCTCGAGTGCGCTGACGGACAGATAGCTCAGGACGAGCCCCGTCAAGCAAAGAAGCACCATCATGGCGAGGATCAGCGCGACGCCTCGTTCGTTGCGCAGCGTATGCCGTCGTCGTCGCATAAGTCGCTCCTTGAGCTACTGCACTCGGTTCCGCAGCCGAACACTGTCCTGGACGCTGACCANTGTCCGCCCTTGCTGGGTCGCAGCCGGCTGATTCTGCGGCTGGGCGGTAATCNCGATCGCGATGCGGCGGATGTTGGCGGACGTCGTGGTCACGACATCGTTCGCATNCAGATATGTGAACGTTGCTGACACGACGCCGCTCGCGAGGACTACTGGGGCTGCNTNGACGCCCATTTCGCGACGCGTGAGGTTGGTGCCCGTGACNGCGTAAATGACGTTCTCACCGCGCTGAGTACCGGTTCCGAGGTAGTTCACGCTGNCGGTGGTGTTGATACCGGTCCCCGTGCCACAGTNGTAGTCGGCATTCCAGTCGTATTGGATGGTGAACCCGGTGGCCGACTGCGCTGTGATCGCGGCGAATGGAGTTGTGCACGCGTTCGAGCACGTCGGGCAGTAGCCTGCGACCCGCAGGTCCTGCACCATGCGGTCCACCCCCAGCCTGAGATTCTGCANGGCCTCGACCTGATTCGTGCCGACGAGATAGGCTTCCTGGCTCGAGGCAAGCATGACGTAGAGCCCGGCCATCACCGTACCGACGATCGCCGTAGTGATGAGAAGCTCGACGAGGGTGAAGCCACGCACTCCGGTGAGCCGTCCAAGCATCGTCTGCCGCATGGTGGTCTTCATGTTCTCGGCCCGAGGACAGTGAAGACGTCCACCGTTCGCTGCATACTGAGGTCGCCGGAGCTTGTCACCGGTCGGTACGTCACCCGNACCTGTACCTCCTTGCACGAGAGGGGGGTGGCCGGACAACCCGCCACGCCCGTCGCGATGTCTGTAATGCTCGTCGTCCGCGTATACGACGGTCCGCTGACCGCACTCCCCTGGCAGGCCGTCCCCCCAGTGCAATAATCGGTCGTCGTTCCTGCGGCGAGCGCCGCCGCCGAAAAGTTGATGAGCGCTTGGGCCTTCAGTTGCTCGATACGCTGCTCCGCAAGGAATACCGCCGTGGTGTCGCCGCGTCCGGTCGCGACGCCGCTCGTGGCCTGCTGAAAACCCACACCGATCGCCAAAAGGCCGATGGCTAGCACCGCGACGGCTATCATTACTTCGGCAAGGGTGAACCCTGNCTCCCCGAGCGGATCGCGGCTCGTTGGAAACATGTNCGAGCTAGTGTGCAAGCCGAATGCCCTGGCACGGTAAGTGTCAACACCTGTAGGTTCAAATACTTAGGGCCGTACGAACGCGCAAGCCTGGCACTCAGACCATCCTGGCTCACACGACCGCGTCGGGCGTGACGAGTTGTCTTGGGACCCGAGAATCAGGCGTCACGATCGTCCGGCCAGAGGATGACGATCCCGCAGGATGAATCGGGTCACACACGCATCGCAAGGCACGGTACTAATTCTCGGCGCGCCCCATGAACTCGACCGGTGCTTCTCATCCACCTTGATGACGTCTTCTGATACGTCTGTCAGGACTAACAACCTCCTCGAGCTGCATCTGAATCGAAGAGATCCTTTTCGGGGTTCGGTCGAGAGTGCAGATCTTGGCGCTGTGACAAGCCGCAGCGCTCATCGGGCGCATCCTCCACCTCGAAGGTATCCTCAATCTCCAGCGGTTGGGCAAGGTTGACGTCGGGCAAACAGGGTCGACCGCTGCCCGACGTGCGCAGAGCTCGTCCAACGACGACTTATCAAGAGGGCCTCCACCATCTGTGTGCCGCACAGAAGTCGCCCCAGGCACTCCGGGTGCAGTCTCAGGTGTTCGAGGGCGAGCCGCGCGCGGCGGAGCTGCATCGGTTGCTTCGATGGCCCGGCAACGAAGCGCGCGGCGCGCTCAAGGCGGGCCGCACAAACGCGCCAGCAGAGTCGTGGCGGGTCCGTNGCGGGCCAGGGAGGATCGGACCATGGGGACGCCTCACCCGGCGAAGTCCACGGCTTTAGCCGCCCGGGGGGGGGAGCGAACCATTCCACGGCGTATCGCGTGGAAAGGGATACTAAGCGCCAAGCGACGGAGTGCGAACGATCCCCCTGTGCCAGGGCATCGAGCATCGCATCGGCCGACTGTGTCGCAGCCTCAGTTCAAATTGATGTCCACACCCATGGTCATCAGCCATTCGAGCACGCGCCGCCATGAACGGGGATCGTCTTTTCGCCAGCGGATGATCGCTTCCGCTGAGATGTTCACGACGCGACAGGGTCGCCAACGAATAGACTCGACCAGTTTCGCGAGGTCTATTGGGCTCCCCCGAAGTTCGTCGATGAGGTTCTCCGTGGCCTCGTTCATCATCACGAGATCCGCTCCTCGTGGATGAGCCAATCGAGCTCGCAGAACGCCCACACCATCAACCCGCCGAGGGCGCCGGCTGCCAACGATTACGACGAGTACGCGCAAAAACGGCGGCGACATTGAGCGTTGGGCGCTCCGGGCTCGGCGACGGCTGCCGCCGGGGACCCGTGAGGGAACGAATCATCACAGTCCTCGACGGGGGATTCCCGTGAGCACGGAGCGCAACCATTCGAGCTGGGGAGGTATATGCTCGTCGGCCGTCAGCCGGAACTGAAGCCACGCCGCATAGGAATCGAGACATAGCACCAAGGCGATCGCACCAAGAGGTAGAAGAACGAGTGCTGCGGTCAAGAGAGTCGTTCTGCCAACCCGCGTTCGACTGGTAGCCATGACGCCAGCCCTCCCGACCAGTCATAGGGCAATCGGCATGCCGAGCCTCCGTTTCGCAAGATTTCCCAGCGGAGTCAGTGATTTGCACGCCCGGAGGCGTCACCGTGCGTTGGCAACTTCCTGGCCGCTGGGCTGGTGCAAAAGCATCCGACTTCTTACGCCGCCGCGGTGGCCACGCCGCCGGTGCTGATCGCGTTTGACCTGCTATACGTGAAGGGCCGTGACGTGAGCCGGCCCACGCTCCGCGATCGCCGGGCTGGGACAAACGCTCCGAGCGTCACGAGAAGCGGCGCAGAACCTCGAGCGATCGGATACACCTGACCGAGGTCGCCACAGTCATAGGCCGTCGTCTCGTGCACGAACTCGGTCTGGATGATGCGGCGATGATAGGCGACGCGCCGCGCTGCGCCTAGTGTGACGCGCGAGAGTCGTATCTAAATGGCGAGCGCGAGCTGCTCGGCGGCGGGCCGAGGCACGAGCGGCCGGGGGCGGCGGTCGGCGATGGCGAAGCGCTTCTTGAGCGCGGCCACGGTGCTCTTCACCGGCTCAGTCGTGGCGCGGTCGGGATACGGCCGGCGATAGAGCGCCAGATAGCTCGGCACCAGCTCCGGCCAGTCGCGTGCGAGGTGCTCCATGAAGTGCTCGCGCGTGCCCGGCTGCAGGTACAGGACGTTGCACCAGACGTCGGTGGCGCCGGCGTCCCGCGCGGCGCGCACCACGTCGGCGAGCAGCTCGGGACGATCGGACAGGCCCGGCAGCACCGGCGCGATGCCGACCCCCGCGTCGATGCCGGCATCGATCAGCATCCGCAGCACGCGCAGGCGCTGGCGCGGCGGTGCCGTGCCCGGCTCCGTGCGCCGCCAGATCTCGACGTCGAGGGTCGGGATCGAGAACGTGACGTGGACGTCGGCGCGCGTGGCCGCCCGCCGCAGGACGTCGAGGTCGCGCAGGATCATCGGTCCTCGCGTGATGATGCTGAACGGGCTGCGCGCGTCCGCGAAGACCTCGAGGCAGGCGCGCGTGAGCCGATAGCGGCCCTCGGCCGGCTGGTAGGGATCGGTGGCGGCGCCGATGGCGACGACCTCACGCTTCCAGGACGTGCGCGCCAGCTCGCGGCGCAGCACCTCGGCCACGTTGACTTTCACGCGGACCGAGCGGCCGTACGCCTCGCCGGCCGGGCGGTCGGCGCGCCGCTCGAAGCCGCGCACGTAGCAGAACGTGCAGCGGTGGGCGCAACCCATGTAAGGGTTGAGCGACCACTTGAAGGGCATGCCCTGCACGCGGTTCAGCGCGCTGCGGCAGGGCTCCTCGCGAAACTCGACGGCCATACTGATCAGTCTACCGCCGCGTGCGATCCTCGCCGACCTTGACGAGCATCTTGCCGAGGTTCTGGCCGCGNAGCAGGCCGATGAACGCCTCGGGCGCCTTCTCGAGGCCCTCGACGATGTCCTCGCGGTACTTCAGCTTGCCCTCGCGCAGCCAGCGCGAGCAGTCGGCGAGGAACTGCGGCATCCGGTCGGCGTGATCGCTGACGATGAAGCCGCGAATGGTGACGCGGTTGACGAGCACCGGCGCGAGGTTCGGCCCCGGCGGCATCTCCGTCGCGTTGTACTGGGAGATGATGCCGCAGAGCGGGATGCGCGCGAACGGGTTGACGTTTTTCAATACGGCCTTCAGCACGTCGCCGCCGACGTTGTCGAAGTACACGTCGATGCCGTTCGGACAGGCGTCGCGCAGCACGGTCCCGAGTTCCGGCACGCGGTAGGACACGCAAGCGTCGAAGTCGAGGTCCTTGAGCACGTGCTCGCACTTCTCCCTGGAGGAGGCGATCCCGACCGTGCGGCAGCCGCGGATCTTCGCGAGCTGGCCGACGACGGAGCCGACGGCGCCGGCGGCGGCGGAGACGACGACCGTCTCGCCGGGCTTGGGCTGGCCGATNTCGTAGAGGCCGACGTACGCGGTCATGCCCGGCATGCCGAGGATGCCGAGCGCGGTGGAGATCGGCGCCGCNTTNGGATCGAGCTTGAGCGGGCCGAACGGCCCCACGCGCGCGCCGCCGCTCTTCGCCACGTGGTAGGCCTGCCAGCCGCCGTAGGACAGCACGAAGTCGCCCGGCCGGAACGCGGCGTCGCGCGACTCCACNACCTCGCCGACGGTGCCGCCGACCATCGGCTGCCCGAGCTCGACGGGCGCGGTGTAGGACTTCACGTCGTTCATCCGCCCCCGCATGTAGGGNTCCAGCGACAGCCAGACNGTGCGCACGAGGATCTCGCCGTCCTTCGGCGTGGGCACCGGCGAGTCGACCACCTCGAAATCGGTCGGTTTCGGCTCGCCGACGGGGCGGTTCTTGAGCAGCACGCGGCGGTTCGTCATGGCCGGGATTGTCGTCCAGCGGCCCGTCCCTTGCAACCGCCCGGACCCTCCGCTATCGTGCCTGCCATGACAGCCACCACCCGCCTCGCCGAGTTCGTCGTCAAGACGTCGTTGCGCGACTGTCCCGACGCGGTGCTGGCGCAGACGCGCCGCGCCGCGCTCGACTCGATCGGCGTCATGCTCGCGGGGGCGTCGGAGCCTGTCGCGAGGAGCGTGCGCGCGGTCGCGCGCGCGGAAGGCGGCGTTGCCCTCTGCACGGTGCTCGGCACCTCGCTGCGGGCGGCGCCGGGGTGGGCGGCCCTCGCCAACGGCGCCGCGGGCCACGCCCACGACTTCGACGACACGAACTTCGCCCTCATGGGCCACCCGAGCGTGCCCCTCTTCGCCGCCGCGCTGGCGGGCGCGGAGGCCGAGACGGCCGACGGCGGCGCGCTCGTCCTCGCCTACGTCATCGGCTTCGAGATCGACGCCGCGCTGGGTATCGCGCTGAATCCCGGCCACTACACGCGCGGCTGGCACGCGACCTCCACCATCGGCACCCTCGGCTGCGCCGCGGCCGCGTCCAGGCTCCTCGGACTCGACGTCAACCAGACGCGCCACGCCCTCGGCATCGCCGCCTCGATGGCGTCGGGGCTCAAGGAGAACTTCGGCTCGATGACGAAGCCGTACCACGCGGGCCACGCCGCGCAGAGCGGCATCCGGGCCGCGCAGCTCGCGCGTGAAGGCCTGACGGCCTCCGACGCCGCGCTCGAGGGCCGCCAGGGCTACGTGGCCGCGTTCTCCGGCGCGACGCTCCCGGCCGACGCGCTGGACCGGCTCGGGACGCGCTGGGAGCTGACCGCCTCCGGCATCGCGGTGAAGCCGTATCCCTCGTGCGCGCTCACACACTCGGCGATCGACGCGCTGCTCGAGTTGCGCGCGCGCCACCGGATCGATCCCGCGAAGGTGGCCGCCGTCGAGGTCGGCGTCAACGCGGTCGTGCCGGACGTGCTGCGCCACGCGCGGCCGTCGAACGGGCTGGAGCGGAAGTTCTCGATGCAGTACTGCGCGGCCGCCGCCCTGGCCCGCGGCGCCGTCGGCCTGGCCGACTTCGAGCCCGGGCCCGTGCGCGACACCGCCACGCGGGACCTCATGGAGCGCGTGAGGATGGTCGTCGATCCCGCGCTGCCCAACGAGCTGGAGCAGCACGCGTGGAGCCGCGTGACCGTGCGCCTGGCCGACGGCACCACGCTCGAGTCCACGCCGCGCGGCGCCGCGGGCCATCCGGCGACGCCGCTCAGCGACGCCGAGCTTCACGCCAAGTTCCTCGGCTGCGCCGTGCCGGTGCTGGGCGCCGACGNCGCGGAGGGCGTGGCCGAGCAGATCCGCCGCCTCGAGGACGTGCCGGACGTCCGCGCGCTCACCTCGCGGCTCGTCGCGGAGCAGGAGTAGCGCGATGGGCGTTCTCGACGGGATCAAGATCCTCGAGCTGGCGCGCGTCCCGCCCGCCGAGATGCCGGCCATGATGCTGGCCGACATGGGCGCCGAAGTCCTCAAGATCGACTCGCCCGACCCCGAGCGGCCCGCNGGCGACGAGTGGGTGCGCCGCACCATCCACGCCTTCACCAACCGCAACAAGCGCTCGATGACGCTCGACATGAAAGCGCCCGAGGGCCAGGCGATCTTCCGCAGGCTCGCCACGACGGCGGACGTCATCGTCGAGGGCTTCCGGCCCGGCGTGATGAAACGACTGGGAGGGGATTACGAGACCATTCGGGCGTTGAATCCGCGAATCGTCTATTGTTCGCTCTCGGGGTTCGGGCAGGACGGCCCGTACCGCGACTATCCGGCGCACGACATGAACTATCTCTCGTTGGCCGGCGTGCTGAACCTCATCGGGGACGCGGGGAGCACGAAGCCGGTGATCCCGCTCAACCTGGTCGCCGACTACGCCGGCGCCAGCCTGCACGGCGCGCTGGGCATCGTGCTGGCGCTGTTCGGACGCGAGCGCACCGGCCGCGGCCAGCACGTGGACGTGTCGTACCTCGACACGACGGTCTCGCTGCTCGCGGCCACGCCCAACATGCGGTTCTTCTTCTCCGACGGCCAGGCGCCGAAGCGCGGCGAGGGCTTCCTGGGCGGCTCCTATCCTTATTATGCGATCTACGAGACGCGCGACGCCAAGCTGCTGACCATCGGCTGCACCGAGCCGTGGCTCTGGGCGAACTTCTGCCGCGCCATCGGCCGGCCCGACTTCGAGCGCTTCGCGCGCCAGCCGGATCAGTTCGTGCGCGCCGCGAACCGCGAGGAGCAGGCCGCCCGCGAGGAGATCGAGAAGATCATCCGCTCGCGTGACCGCGACGAGTGGTACGACCTGCTCGTGAAGGCCGACGTGTGCGTGGGCAAGGTCTACGACGTCGAGGAGATGGTGCGCGACCCGCAGATCAACCACCGGCAGATGATCGTCGACACCCAGCATCCCACGCACGGGCGGGTGCGCCAGGTGGGCGTGGCCATCAAGCTCTCGGAGACGCCCGGCAGCGTGCGCTCGGCGGCGCCCCTGGCCGGCGAGCACACCGACGTCGTCCTCAGAGACATCGGCATGTCGGCCGCCGAGATCGCCGGNCTCCGCGCAAAGAAGGTCGTCGAGTAGTCTCNGTGCCNGNGCGCTGGCGGCAGCTCGCCGTGCTGTCGCTGGCGGAGCTGCTCGCGCTCAGCCTCTGGTTCAGCGCCTCCGCGGTGCTCCCCGCGCTCCAGCNCGAGTGGGCGCTGGGGGCCGGCGGCAGCGCCGGNCTCACCATCGCCGTGCAGCTGGGCTTCATCGCCGGCACNCTCGCCAGCGCCCTCGGCAACCTCCCGGACGTCTGGTCGGCCCGCCACCTGATGGCGGGCAGCGCGCTCGTCGGCGCCGCGGCCAACGCCGCGCTNGCGCTCTGGGTCGATTCCCTCGCCCCGGCGCTGGCCCTGCGCTTCGTCACCGGCGTCGCCATGGCCGGCGCCTACCCGCCCGCCATGAAGATCATGGCCACGTGGTTCCGCGAGCGCCGCGGGCTCGCGATCGGCATCCTGATCGGCGCCCTCACCGTGGGCTCCGCGACGCCGTGGCTCATNCGCGGCATCACGACGCTGCCGTGGCGCCAGACGCTGCTCGCCGCCTCGGGCCTGGNCCTGCTCGGCGCCGTGGTCGTCGTGGCGCTCGTCCGCGAGGGCCCGNACCGCTTCCCCTCGGCGCGCTTCGATCCGCGCATGGCGCTGGCCGTGTTCCGCGAGCGCGGGCCGCGCCTGGCGTGCCTCGGCTACTTCGGCCACATGTGGGAGCTCTACGCGATGTGGGCCTGGATCGGCCTGTTCCTCTTCGACAGCGCGCGGGCCGCCGGGGCCACCCGCTACGGCGGGCTCTCCCCCAGCACGGCGACGTTCGTGGTCATCGCGACCGGCGCGCTCGGCTGCTGGCTCGGCGGCGTCGCCTCGGACCGCTGGGGCCGCACCGCCGCCACGATCGCCGCCATGGCCGCGAGCGGCCTCTGCGCGGCCACGATCGGGCTGACGTTCGGCGGGCCGCCGG
>JGI25382J37095_10000205_pt1 | contig 12611 bp, 9 predicted proteins | sample GraSoi013_1_40cm_3_FD_37095 | JGI IMG/M metagenome (IMG submission 37095)
AGGCTTGCACGGCGACCTCGAAAAGCTGGCGCGGGATCAGCTTCCGCATTCTTTCGCAGAGAGCGCGGGCGCGGCCGTAAGCGACGTCGCGGTGGCAGATGAAGGAGAGCGCGTCCACGGGTTCGCCGGCGACGAGCAAGTCCACTTTGACGAGGTCCGACTCCCAGTATCCCGAGAAGTGGTAGTCCAGCGAAGCGTAGCCGCGCGAAATCGACTTCAAGCGGTCGTAGAAGTCCAGGACGATTTCGTTGAGAGGAAGCTCATAAGTCAGGAGCACGCGTTTGGGCGAGACGTACTCGAACCCCTTCTGAACGCCGCGCTTTTCTTCGAGGAGTTTCAATATCCCGCCGAGGTGCCCGTCCTGAGTAAAAATCAGCGCCGTGATGATCGGCTCGTCAATCCTCGCAATTTCGCCCGCCGCCGGGAATTTGGCAGGGCTCTCGATTTGAAGGACCTCGCCGGACTTCGCCGTGACGCGATAGCGGACGCCCGGCGCCGTCGTGATCAAATTGAGGTTGAATTCCCGTTCAAGTCGCTCCTGGATGATTTCCATGTGGAGCAGGCCCAGGAACCCGCAGCGGAAGCCAAAACCCAGTGCGACGGAATTTTCCGGATCGTAGAAAAACGAGGAATCGTTCAGCCGCAGCTTTTCGAGGGCGTCGCGAAGGGGCTCGTATTCGCCGGCCTCGATGGGGTAGAGCCCCGCAAAGACCATGGGCTTGATTTCCTCGAAGCCGGGCAGAGGTCCTGCCGCGGGACGCTCGTCGTCCGTGATGGTGTCGCCGATGCGGGTGTCAGAGACGCGCTTGATGTTGGCGATCGCGAAACCGACCTCGCCGGCCTGCAGGCTCTCCACGCGGACCGGCTTGGGCGTCAGAACGCCAAGCTCTTCCACGGTGTACACCTGTCCGTTCGACCAAAGGCGGATTCGGGTCCCCACGCTGAGCGTCCCCTGGACGACGCGCGTCAGGACCACAACCCCGCGGTAGCTGTCGAACCAGGAATCGAAGACCAGCGCCTGGAGCGGAGAATCGGGGGCGCCGCGCGGCGGAGGGATACGAGCGACAATCGATTCGAGCACCTCGTCAATCCCGGTCCCCTGCTTCGCGCTGATCAGGAGCGCTTCACTCGGGTCCAGGGCGAGCGCGTGCTCGATTTGCTCCTTTGTCGCCTCAACCTCGGCGCCCGGCAAGTCGATCTTGTTGATGACGGGGATGATGGTCAGCTTATTGTTGAGAGCGAGCTGGGCGTTGGCCAGGGTCTGGGCCTCGACGCCTTGCGAGGCGTCAATGACGAGCAGGGCTCCCTCGCAAGCTGCAAGGCTGCGCGAGACCTCGTAAGAAAAGTCAACGTGGCCCGGGGTGTCAATCAGGTGGAGCTGGTATTCGCACCCGTCCCGAGCGCGATAGAGCAGGCGCACGGCGTGGGCCTTGATGGTAATGCCGCGCTCCCGCTCGAGGTCCATGGAATCCAGGACTTGGTCCGTCATCTCGCGCTTGGAGAGCGCGCCCGTCCTCTCGAGCAACCGGTCAGCCAGCGTGGACTTGCCGTGATCAATGTGGGCGATAATCGAGAAGTTGCGGATGGATTGCGCCTTGGTCATGGAAACGTCGTTTCGTTGTTGCCGGGCAGGGCCAAAGGAAGGAGAAGGCGCGCCCGCCAGCCGGGCGGCAGGAAAATGTCCGGAGCAATCTCGAGGCGATCTCCAAGCCCTTTGAAAATCTAGCAAAAGCGAGATATGCTGTCAATTTTAGCGAGGACTTCAGCTTGCGAGGAATCTACCTGAGCCGGGCCGACTGACCGCCATGCCGGACCTCAAGAAGCTCCACGAGAAGGCGGAGAAATACCTGCAAAAACAAAAGGTAGAGTCCGCCCTCGAAACCTACCAGGAAATTTACAAGTACCAGCCCAACGATTCGGACGTTCTCGTCCACCTCAGCGATCTCTCACTGGCCCTGAACCGCACGCGCGACGCGCTGCGTTACCAGTCGCTGCTGGTTGAGCTCTACATCAAGCGCGACGACCTGGCGAAGGCCGCCGCGACGTGCCGGAAGGCCCTGAAGAGCGCTCCACACGAAGTGAACGCCCTGATGAAGCTCGCCTCGCTGCTCGAGAAGACGCAGAAGCAAGGGGAGGCCCTCGAGACCTATCGCGAAGCCTTCGAAATCTACCGCAAGGCCGGAGACTCGGCGCCGGCGATGGCCTGCCTGCAACACATCCTCAAGCTCGACCCCGAAAACCTTGACGCGCAGGTGTTTCTCGGCGAAGCGGCGGCGCGCGCGGGCCAGCCGAAAGTTTCAGCCGCAGCATTTTTGAAGGCAGCCCAACTGGCAAAAAATGCCGGCCGGGAGGACCGCTGGGCGGAGCTCATCGAACGCGCCCACTCCATCGACCGCCAGAACGAGACTGTATCCATTGCGGCGGCCGAGGTCTTCCTGAAAAAAGACCGCGCGGCCGAAGCAGCCGCGCTGCTGCAGCCGGTCGCCCAGCGCAAGCCGGACGATCTCCCTATTCTCGAACTCCTTGCCAGAGCCTACCTTCGGACCGGCGAGCAGGTGAAGGCAGAACCGCTTTGCTGGAAGCTCTACCAGGCCCGGCCGGAAAAGATTGACATCCTGCTCGAGCTGGTTGACCGCATGGCTCAGAGCCGCCAGGTCGAAAAGGCCCTGGAGATCGTGGGAAAGTTGAAAGGCCAGCTCGTCCGGCAAGGCAAAAGGGACGATCTCTTGAAGGTCGTCGAGAAGGTTTACGGAGCCGACGAAAACAATCCGGCTGTCCTCGAGGCCCTCGCCAATCTCTACAACGAATCGAATGATGAGATGGGACTGCGGCGATCGCTGACCCGGCTTTTCAACCTTTTCCTGTCCGGCGAACAGTACCAGAAAGCTGCCGATACGCTGGAAAGGATCATCGACGTAGACCCGTACGGCGAAGGCCACAACGACCGGCTGCTCAACTTGGAAGGCCACATCGACGCGGTATTGTACAAAAACATCCAATCCCGCGTCGAGGTGTCGGCGGGATCGAGCGCGGCGGTCTACGGCCAAACCGCCCGCGGACCCTCGGAACTGCGAGAGACCGACTCCATCGACGAACTGATCGTCGAAGGCGAGATGTACCACCAGTATCAGCTCCCGGCCAAGCTGAAGGAGACCCTGGAGAAAATCGACCGGCTTTATCCGGGAGCCCAGGAGAAGAACAAGAGACTCCGCGAGCTCTACGAGTCGGCGGGATTCACTCCCACGCCTGTCCCTTCCCTCCCCGTTGCGGCCGCGGCCGGCCACGCGCCCTCGGCGCGGTCGCTGGAGGAGATCAGAAAGATTTCGGAAATCACCGGCCACATCTACCGCGAATCGACGCCCCAGGGGGTGACCCAAGTCGCCGTCAACGAAATCGGGCGCGCCCTGAATGCCAGCCGCTGCTGGGGGGCCCTCGGCACTCCGGAGCGCGCTCCGGCCCTCGCCGTCGAATACTGCGCCCCCGCCGCTTCTCCTTCGGACATCGCCGCGGTGTTCAAGCTGTACGCAGCCCTGATGCGTCAGGCAGCGAGTAACCCGGAGGGGTGGTCGATCAAAGACACGCTCCAGTCGCCGATTCTGGCNCCAGTCCTGGCTGAGGCCCGGAAGCTCGGTGTCAAGTCGCTCCTGGCCCTCCCTTTGATCGACCGCGAACAACCTGCGGGAATGCTGCTCGTGCAGCAGTGCGACCGCAATCGCCCCTGGACCGCTGGAGAGTCGTTATTCCTAAAGGCAATCGGCACACAAATTGTTATCGCTGTAAATAACACCAAGCTGAGGCGCCTGGTGCGCTCGCTCTCCGGTTCCGATGAAGAGACCGGCCTTCTCCCGAGGAGTTCCTATATTGACTGTCTGCTGGCGGAAGCGCAGCGGGCGAAAGAGCTGGGCCAGCCCTTGTCTGTTTGCCTGCTCGAGCCTGCCAATCCCTCAGGCCTGGTCAAGACTCTTGGTGACACGGGCGTGCACCGGTATTTCCGGGAGGTCAGCAAGGCCGTGCAGACGAACCTCCGACAGAACGACGTCGCAATCCGGTACAGCCCGTACTCCATCGTCGTGGTATTTCCGGACACGGCTTTGCCGCAGGGGGGTCTCGCGGTCGAGAAGCTGCGCGGAGTCATGGCGCAGGTAAAATTGGACGGCGCCGCTACTCACGCCTTTTGTTCCGCAGTATGCGACGTCCCGCTCGGGCCCGAATTTGACGCGGTGGACGGCGTCACCGAGGTGATCAACCGGCTAGAGGCCGCGCTTGCCCAGACGCGCAAAGAAGGCGGTAAGCGCGTCCTCCTCTCGACATTTGAAGCGCGGGACCAGCCCTGAAATTGACCATCCATCCTCGGGCGATTCTTATTTTGAAGGCCCCAGGACGACAAGAAGGATATTCGAGTTGAGTCGTCAGCTTCGGGGCGGAGGACCGGCGCCCGGCCCCTCGCGATCGAGCCCCGCAACTCCAGAGCGAGGATTGAATGCTGGTGCGTTAAAACTTCCAGCCGCTTGCCTCGGGCTGCCGTCCTCCCGGCAGAATCCCCCGTATCAAAGGAGTTAAGCGATGGAAATTCGGAAAGTGGGCGTCGTCGGTTGCGGTCTGATGGGGTCCGGGATCGCCCAAGTGACAGCGATGGCCGGTTTCCCCACGGTCGCCCGGGAGGTCTCGCAGACACTCCTTGATAAGGGCCTGGAATCAATCGAAAAATCTCTCGACAAGTTCGTGGAGAAGGGCGCGATAACGGGCGAGCAGAAATCTCAAACCGTGGCGCGCCTCAAGCCCACGTTGAGACTCGAAGACCTGGCCGACTGCGACCTGGTGATTGAGGCCATCACGGAAAACCTCCCCCTCAAGAGGGAACTTTTCGCGGAACTCGACCGGCTCGTCCAGCCGGTGGCTGTCTTCGCCAGCAATACTTCCTCACTTTCTATTACGGAAATGATGACCGCCACCCGGCGCGGGCCGCGGTTCCTGGGCCTGCACTTCTTCAATCCTGTGCCCTTGATGAAACTCGTCGAAGTCGTGAAGACGGTGGTGACAGACCAGGCGACGGTTGACCTCGCCCTCGCGTTTGCGCGCAAGCTCGGAAAAACTTCGATCCTCACTTCGGACCGGGCGGGATTTATCGTCAACCGTCTTCTCGTGCCCTACCTGCTTGACGCCGTCCGCGCTCTGGAAGAAGGATTCGGCACGATTGAGGATATCGACCTGGGCATGAAGCTCGGGTGCAACCATCCCATGGGACCATTGACCCTGCTCGATTTCGTCGGGATTGATACCACTTACTATATTGCTGAAATTCTCTTCAACGAATATCGGGAAAAGCGCTTCGCGCCGCCCCCNNTGATGAAACGGATGGTCCTGGCGGGNCTGTACGGCCGTAAGTCCGGTAAGGGGTTTTACGATCACTCGGACCCGAAGAATCCGAAAGCCAACAAGCAGCTTGAACGNTAGAGTCGCGGCGCGGCGCCGCGCTCTCGAATGGGTGTCGGAAAATGACCTATCAAACCTTGCTCTGTGACAAGCGCGACGGGATCTCCACCGTCACGGTGAACCGTCCTGAAAAGCTCAACGCGCTGAACCGAACTGTGCTCGAAGAACTGAACGATTGCTTCCTGACCCTGCAAAGTGATCGGGAGGTCCGCGCGGTTATCCTGACGGGCGCGGGAGAGAAAGCCTTCGTGGCCGGAGCGGACATCAACGAGCTCGCGGTCCAAACCCCTCTCGAGGGCAAGGAGAAATCGGTCCGTGGGCAAAACATTCTGGACCTTATCGAGAACCTGGCGAAGCCGGTCATCGCCGCGGTGAACGGGTACGCGCTCGGTGGGGGCTGTGAGCTGGCGATGGCCTGCACGCTCCGCGTCGCATCAGAGAACGCCCGCTTCGGCCAGCCCGAGGTGAAGCTTGGCATCATNCCGGGTTACGCGGGAACACAACGCCTAGGCCGGTTGGTCGGAAAGGGTCGCGCGCTGGAAATGATCCTGACTGGAGAGCAGGTGACGGCTCAGGAAGCTTATCGGATCGGGCTGGTGAACCAGGTCGTGCCGGCCAAAGAATTGGCGGCCGCCGCGCGCGGCTTGGCCGAGAAAATGACCGCAAACGCCCCGATTGCCGTACAATTCGCGCTGGAGGCCGTGAACCGCGGCATGGAGATGACGCTCCAGGAAGGCGAGCTGCTCGAGGCTACGCTCTTCGGGCTGTTGTGCGTCACGGCCGACATGAAGGAAGGCACGCGGGCCTTTCTCGAAAAGAGACCCGCGAAGTTTGAGGGGAAATAGCCTGCTGCTCGGAAACAAGCTCGCGAAATGAACTTGGGAAAGTCAGTCCTCTTCTAAGTCCTTTGGACTCGGATGGCCTCTCGACGAAAGTCTCGTGAACTCGCGCTCCAGATGTTGTTCCAGTGGGAAATGGGACAACATCCGCCTGAACACGTCATTGCGACCTTTCTCAAAAACCAAAAACTCGACCCGGAAGTGGCGAATTTTGCGCGCACCCTATTTGAGGGCACGGTCGGGGAAATCAAAAATCTCGATCGCCTGGTGCGCGAGCAGAGCGAGCACTGGCGTCCCGAGCGCATGGCGGCCGTGGACCGNAACCTCCTCCGCGTGGCGCTCTATGAGCTNCTCCATCACCCNGAGACGCCCGCCGCCGTGGTGATCAACGAAGCGCTCGAAATCGCTCGGCGGTTCTCCGGGGAAAACTCCGTCGAATTCATCAACGGAGTCCTGGACGGAGTCCGAAAAATTCTCGCCGCTCCGAAGTCCTGATCCCCGTGTGTCCGGGAAGTACCCCGTCCGCAAAACAGAGAACTACGAATTTCCTGTTTGGCCGCTGACGGTCCGCCCCGAGAGCTCGACCGGCAGCGGCTCGCTCAATTCACGCCCGTGCGACCGCGTGCGAAGGCAGACATTTCGTCCAGCAGGGCCCTCACCTGCTCGGGCGAGGGCGCTTCGGCGTATAGGCGCAAAACATTCTCAGTGCCCGAAGCTCGCACAAGCAGCCAGGCCGTTTCGCCGAAGATCAGCTTGACGCCGTCCAGGTCGTCCACGCCGGTTACTTCCAGCCCCGCCACGCTCTTGATCTTGTTCCGGCCCACCTGCTGGACGATGCGATGGGCTTTTGCGAGCTCGATTTCAAGGTCCACGCGGTCGTAATAGTGCGGGCCCAATTCCTCATTCAGTTCTCGGACGAGTTCGCCGAGCGTGCATCCCTTATCCGCCACGACCTCGGCCAGGAGGAGCGAGTTCAGGATGCCGTCCCGCTCGGGCAAGTGGCCCTTGATCCCGATGCCGCCGCTCTCTTCGCCGCCGATCAGGATGTCACGCGTGAGCATCAGCTCGCCGATATACTTGAAGCCGATCGGCGTCACGTGAAGCGGGAAGGCGTACTTGCGGGCGAGCTTATCGATCATCCGGGTGGTTGAAAAAGTCTTTACTACTTCGCCGCGCAGCTTCAGGTCCTCGGCCAGGTGCTTGAGCAAAATCGAAAAGATTTTGTGGGAATCAACCAGGGCCCCGTTACGGTCGATGGCGCCCACTCGGTCGGCATCGCCGTCGGTGGCCAGTCCCGCGTCGAAGCCGCCCGCCAGCACCGCCTGGCGTAGTTCTCCCACGTGCGGTTCGATCGGTTCGGGGCTCAAGCCCGGGAAAAGAGGGTTGTGTTCGGAATGGATTTCGCGATAGGAGATCTTCGCTTCATCNAAGAGCCTGGCGATGCAGCCGCGAGCCGCGCCGAACATAGGATCAATGACGAATCGCCGGCCCGAAGCGCGGACCCTTTCCAGTTGAACCATGCTTTTGAGCCGGTCGAGATACGGCGGGACGAGATCGGTGGTCTCGATGCTGGCAGCTTTCCCTTTACGGGCGCGCGCGCCGGAACCGCCGGCCTTGGCGAGATAGGTCTCAATCCGGCGGATGATCGCCGGAGGCGCTGAGCCTCCCTCGGGCGATTTGAATTTGATGCCGTTCCAGCGGTAAGGATTGTGGCTCGCCGTGATGATGATCGCCCCGGCCGCTTTGCGGGCGACCACCGCATAGCTGACGGCCGGTGTGGGCGTGGGGCGGTCGCCCAGGGTCACCGGAATGCCGGCGCTGGCAACGACTTCTGCCGCGGCACGGGCGCATTCGGAGGAAAGGAACCTTGTGTCACAGCCGACGACCAGCCCCTTCTCCGGCTTTCCCTCTCTCCGCACATATTCGGCAATGGCGGAAGCCACGAGGCGGACGTTTGAAAAAATGAAGTCGTCACCGATCACGCCGCGCCAGCCGTCGGTGCCGAACTTGATGGTCGTTCTCATAGGGGGCGCGTTTTCGAAGCCGAGAACGGCCGCCCTCGACCCGGCGCTTGCGGGAATGACTCTGTGTCAGCGCCGGCCGCGGACTCCTAGTGCCGTTCCAACTTAATGTGCCGAAATGCTTAAGCCGAAGCCTTTCGAGAATGCTCGAAAGAGCTGTTCACGGAAATAGCTCCAAATAGTTGGAACGGCACTAGAGAAGTTTTTCAAGACCGCGCCGTTCAAGCTCCTGGACGGCTTTTCCCACATCTTGGGACCGGCCGCGCGCGCAAACCAGCATTGCGTCGTCTGCGTCCACAATGACCAGGTCCTGCACGCCCACTGTGACCACAAACTTCTTGGGCGAGACGATGATATTCCCGCCCGAGCCAAGGCAGAGGCTGTGCCGGGGCCTCACGTTTCCCTCGCCATCCTTTTGGTTGAGGTCGTAAGCCACTGCCCAGCTTCCGATGTCGCTCCAGCCGAGGTCCGCCGAGACGGCGTAGACACGGGATATTTTTTCCATCAGCGCGTAGTCAATCGAGACCTTCTCGAGCCTTGGGTAGAGCCGGTCGAGCGTTCGCCGCGCGCGCACGCCGCCGGCGGATGCGATGCGTTCGAGAATTCTCGCCATGTCAGGCTTAAATCGCTCGAGATTCGAAATCAGCGTCGAAGCTCGCCAAATAAACATCCCACCATTCCAGAGGTAGCGACCCGACGCAACATAGCGCCGCGCGAGCTTGAGCGGCGGCTTTTCCGTAAACTTCTGTACCCGGTAAATCTTCTCGCCGCGCCTCCGCGCCTCGAGCCGCCCCAGACGCACGTACCCGAATCCTGTTTCGGGTCGCGTGGGCTTGAGTCCCAGGATAACGGAGTTCCCCTCGGCGGCAGCCCAGAGGCAGGCGCTCCGCAACGCCCGGCGGAATGCCGCGGGCTTGAGGATGACGTGGTCCGACGGGAGCACGGCCATCACTCCGTGCCGGTCTCGACGGAGGACCTCGTGCGCTGCCAGACCGATAGTGGGCGCGGTATTTCGCCCGACCGGCTCAGCCACGATCTGTGCGCGCGGGACCATCGGCAACCGGCGGCAGACTTCGTCCCGCACGAGGCGGCTTGTCAATACGTAGGTCCGCGCAGGCGAAATAAAACCCTTGAGCCGGGCCACCGTCTGCTCGAGCAGAGTCCCGCGCCCGTAGAGCTCCAAAAGCTGCTTGGGCTGTTTTCGGCGACTAAGGGGCCAGAAACGCGTTCCGCTGCCTCCCGCCATGATGACTGCATATACGTGATTGAACACCGCGTCTCTCGGCATCAGTCCGTCAGTCGAAGACCAGCTTTTTGACCTTTGCCGCTTTTACACCGCGCCTGGCCAGCGGGCGGCGGAAGTCCTTGTCGAGATCGGGAACATAAAACTTGAGCAGCCGCGTTTTTTCTCTGGGGACGAGCCGGTAACGCGACACGCCCGGAGGAATCAGCCAGGTCTCTCCCGTGCAGTATGCGAGCCAGCCCGCATCCGTCTCGACGCGCCCTTCGCCTTCGAGGACCGAAAGGACTTCAGCCCGCTCTTCGCGCCCTTCAAACGACGCAATCCTTTGGACGGTCAGCTCCTCCACGGCGAAATACCGGCTGGCGAGAACGAACCGGCGCAGGCCGAATGGCGACNGGAAGGCAACCCTCGGTAAATCGCGCAGGNCCGGCAAATCCACTCGCGTCACTTCCAGTCCCTTTTCCAGATGGAGCGGCCGGGGCTTCCCGTCCAACCCAAGCCGGCCAAAGTCGTCCAGACGATAAGTCAAATCCGAGTTTTCCTCGGCCTCGAAGAGCACAAGGCCCGGCCCCAGCGCGTGGACCGTCCCTGGCGGCACGAAGATCGCTTCGCCCTCCTTGGGGTGGAATCTGTTCAAGAGGTTTTTGGAAGTCCCTTTTTCGAAGGCCGCTTTCAAAGTGTCCTTATCGACTCCCGGTTTCAGTCCCAGCAAGATCTCTGCACTGCGGTCCGCGCCGACGATGTACCACATTTCGTACTTGCCGAGGCTTCCCGGGTCGTGGACCCGGGCGAAATCGTCCCCAGGATGGACCTGGACCGAGAGCCAATCGCTTGTAAAAATGTATTTCGCCAGGATGGGGAACCGGTGGTCTTTCCAGCGCGACCCGTGGAGTTCCGGTCCGTACGTCCGCGACGCCTCGGCCAGAGTCAATCCCGCCACGGGCCCGTTGAGGAACCTGGAGGCATCGTCCGTGATCCACACTTCGCCGATCAGCTCCTGCCCCGGCGATCGAAGGTCCGCGGGAGAATTTTGGGAACCAGGACTTACCGGCGCCGTGAAGAGCGGGGCCAGGTCCTTTCTGCCCCAGATTTTTGGCTTGAGAACAGGGGAGAGCTGGAGCGGAGTGTCAAGCTGCGCCATAGGCCGCCTAGAGCTTGGCGAAATATTCCTTCAGGCGTCTTAAACCCTCCTCGATTTGCTGGCGCGAGGCTGCGTAGGAGATTCGAATGTGGTCGCTGGTCCCGAAGGCGGCGCCGGGGACGACCGCCACGTGCGTTTGCTCGAGGAGCTTCTCCGCCAGGACGGTAATGTCCGCCAGGCCGTCCTTTTTGAGGAATTCCCCGACGTTGGGGTACACGTAGAACGCCCCCTCCGGCAGGGTGCACCGGATTCCGGGAATTGCGCGCAGGCCGGCCACAATCCGGTCGCGGCGCCACTGGTATTCGGCGAGCATGATGCGGACCGAATCCTGGGGCCCGCGGAGGGCTTCTACCGCCCCTTTCTGAGCGAACGAAGTCGGGTTTGAAGTAGAGTGGCTTTGCAGCTTGAGCATGTTGGCAATCAGCTTCGCCGGGCCCAGCGCAAAGCCGATGCGCCATCCGGTCATCGCGTAGGTCTTCGAGAGCGAACCCACAATGAGGAGGTTTTCCCTGTCCTTCGAGGCGCCGAGCGAGAAAGGCTTTCTTCCGTCATAAAAAAAGTGACAGTAGCACTCGTCGGACATCAGCAGAATTTTGTGACTCGCGGCCAAGGCCAGGTGCTTATCCATCTCCTCGGGAGGCACGACCGCGCCCGTCGGGTTGTTCGGCGAATTGACCACGATCATGCGGGTGCGAGGCGTGATCAGCTTTTCGAGCGCCTCGGCCCGGACGGCGAAATTCTCGCTTTCCCGGGTCTGGAGCAGCACCGCCCGGCCGCCCGCGTATTGAATGATGTCCATGAAAGAGACCCAGAAGGGGACCGGCAAGATGACCTCGTCGCCGTGATTCACGGTGGCGGCAATCGCCTCGAAGATCGCCTGTTTCCCTCCCACCGTCACCAGGCATTCTTCCATCGTGTAGTTCGAGCCGAAGTCCTGCGCGTGACGGTCCACGATGGCCTGCCTCAACTCGCGGATTCCGCCCGTGGGGGTGTACTTGGTGAAATTCTGCTGCAAGGACTCCACCGCGGCCTTTTTGATGTTCTCGGGAGTCGGGAAGTCCGGCTCGCCCGCGCCGAAGTCCACCACGTCCACACCGCTCGCCTTGAGTTTGTCCGCCTTCATCACGACAGCTAGAGTGGACGAAACCGAAATGCGGGAGATGCGCTCGGAAAATTGCATGATCGCTGGCCTCACAATTTCTTCGGAAAAACCTTTTCCTGTAATCGCTCTTCAACCAAGGGGGGCACCAGGCCTTTCACCGAGCCGCCGTGGCGAAAAATTTCCTTGACGAGCCGAGAGCTCACGTAGGTGTAGGACTCGGCGGGCATCAAGAAGACCGTCTCGACCTTCGGTTCGAGCTTGCGGTTCATCAGCGCCATCTGGAGCTCATACTCGTAGTCGGAAAACGCCCGGATGCCGCGCAGGATGGCATCCGCCTTTTTCCGCTTCGCGTAGTCCACCAGAAGGCCGGAAAATGTGTCCACCTCGACGTTTTTTATCTTCCGCGTGACGTCCAGGAGCATTTCCACGCGCTCGTCCACGCCAAAGAGCGGCTCCTTTTCGATGTTCGTCAACACCGCTACAACCAGTTGGTCAAACAGCCTGCTCCCCCGCTCGATCAAGTCGAGATGGCCGTTCGTGGTCGGATCGAAAGACCCTGGATAAATAGCACGCGTCGACGGCATGAGCGGAACGGTTCGGAGGCAGTCGCGAACAGAAGGCCTAACGGGACATTTTAGTCCCCGGATTCAAACCTTGTAAACGAAATTCTCTTTTGTTGTCTCCCAAGTCGCCCTTGTGCTGTCTTGCGTGAGGACTCCGACGGGTCCGCCGCCGGCCAGCGTTGCCACGGACTTCGAGACGTCGCTCGACCCGTTGGCGAACGCTAAAAGCACGACGACAACAGGACGGCGATGACCAGCTCCGCTGTGTC
>JGI25382J37095_10000207_pt1 | contig 12512 bp, 13 predicted proteins | sample GraSoi013_1_40cm_3_FD_37095 | JGI IMG/M metagenome (IMG submission 37095)
TTGCAGTCCGGGCAGGTGCCGGGCTTCGGGCTGGCGAAGCCACATTGCTGGCAGCGCCAGATGCTCCGATCCCTCACTCCTTCTTCTCCTTGTTGTCCTTGTTGTCCTTGCCCAGGCCGCGGATGAGCGATCGGAGGAGGAAGCTCCGCTGGGTGCCGTCGAGAATGTTCACGAGGCGCTCGTAGAGCGTCGGGTCGGCGATGAGGGCCCCCAGCGTCCCTTCCCCCTCGTTGATCTTCTCCGTGATGGACTTGAGATTCGCGACGGCAACGCGGAGATCCTCCACCGCCAGCCGGATGCTGCCGTCGTCCGGCGAGTCCCGCACCAGGCTGCCCAGCGTTCCCCGACCGCCGACGACGCGGTCAGAGACCTCCCGGAGGTTCCGGGCGACCATGCGGAGGTCGTCCAGCACCCCTTTGTAGGCGGGATCGAAGAGCAGCGCCGGCAAGAGCCCGTCCTCGCCGCCCCGGCGCTCGGCGAGTTGACCGAGCCGGTCCATCGCCGCCACGAATTTCTTCGCGGCCTCGGCGCTCTGCGCCGACGTCAGGACGCCGACGGCGCCCTCGCCGCGCTCGACCCGGTCCAGCAGCGCCTGCGTCTTGGCCAGCAGGTCGCCGAGCCGCTGGAGCGCCACGGGCTCTTCGTAGATGAGCGCGTGCGCCCACCCGCGGCCCTTCTCGACCTCGGTGGTGATCCGGGCCAACTGGTCGGTCGCGCGACGGGCCGAGCCGGTCGCCGCCGCGACGTCCTCGATGATCCTCGTCTGGTTGAACGCCTCGGCGGTCCTCCGGAGACTCTCGGCCAGCGCGGAAACGTTCCGGACGACCTGGCCGGTCTCGCCGATCATGTGGCCGAGATCGGAGGGGTCACGCGCGGCGAGCGTCTCGCCCGGCTGCACGACGGTTGCCGACACCGTCCCCACCGTGATCTCGACGATCTTGTCGCCGAGCAACCCCTGGGTCTCGATGCGCGCCATCGAATCGCGGCGGATGCGATCCGCGTAGTGNTTGGTGATGCTGAGGTCCACGCGCACCTTTCCTCCCGGCTGGCCGGGCAGGTGCACGCCGGTCACGCGGCCGATCTGCACGCCGGCCAGGCGCACCGTCGCCCCTTCAGTCAGCCCGCCCACCTCGGTGAACTCGGCGTGGATCGTGTAGCGCGCCTCGAAGAGCCGGGCGCGGGCGCCGAGCGCGTAGATCATCCCGAGGAATGCCGCCAGGGCCACCAGGACGAAGACGCCCACCCGGAGCTTCATCCCCCGCTCTCGCCGCTGCTCGTTCATACGCTCACCTCGCCTCGCCGGCCAGAAACGCCTGCACGGCGGGGTCGCTCGAGCCGAGCACGGCGTTGAGCGGCCCCACCACGGCAAACCGCCCCTCGATCAGGATCGCCACCCGGTCGGCGACGGTTCTCGTCAGGTCGAGGTCATGGGTGACGACGATCGCAGTGTCGCACACGCCGACATGCACCTGGGAGATCAACTCGCCGACCAGCTTGGCGTTGGTGGGATCGAGGCCGGTGGTGGGCTCGTCGAAGAGCATAACCTCCGGCTGGTTGACCAGGGCCCGGGCGATTCCCACCCGCTTCCGCATCCCCCCCGACAGCTCGGCCGGCAGCAGCGCCAGCACGTCCTCGTTCAATCCCACCTGGGAGAGGAAGTGCACGACGCGCTCCCTGATCGAGGCTTCGTCCAGGCTGGTATGCTCCCGCAATGCATAGGCCACGTTCTCGTACACCGTCAGCGAGTCGAAGAGCGCCGCGCCCTGGAACACGTAGCCCATCCTCTTGCGCAGCGGGAGCAGCTCCTCCTCCGGGAGGTGCTCGATGTTCCGCCCGAACAGGCGGATCTGCCCGCGGTCCGGCCGCAGGAGACCCGCGATCAGGCGGAGCAGCACCGTCTTGCCGGAGCCGCTGCCGCCCATCACCACGAAGGTCTCCCCCCGGGTGAGCGCCAGCGATACGCCTCGGAGGACGTCCCCGGCGTCGAACGCCTTCCAGACCTCGATCACCTCGACCAGCGGCTCGGCCACGCGACGTCACCAGAACAGGATCAGGAACAGCTTGGTCAGGAAGAAGTCGGAGATGATCACGCCCATGGTGACGTGCACGACGGTCGCGGTGGTGGCCCGGCCCAGCCCCTCGGTGCCGCCCTCGGTGGAGAGCCCGTTATAGCAGCCGATGAGCGTCACGATGGCCCCGAAGACGACGCTCTTGCCGATGCCCATGAGGAAGTCCTTGGGCACGACCCAGTACGTGGTGGCGTTCCAGTAGGCCCACATGTCGGCGCCNCGCTCCAGGAACATCATCACCATGCCCCCCAGCACGCCCAGCACGTCGGCCATNACGGTGAGGAGGGGGAAGACGACGAGCGCGGCCAGCATGCGGGGGACGATGAGCCGCTTGACGTAGTTGACTCCCAGCGTCCGCAGCGCGTCGATCTGCTCGGTGACCTTCATCGAGCCCAGCTCCGCGGTGATGCCGGAGGCCACCTTGCCGCCGACGAGAATCGCCGTCAGCACGGGGCCCAGCTCCCGGAGAATCGCCAGGGCCACCAGGGGACCAACGTAGTTCTCGGCGCCGAATCGGGCCATGTTGACCGCGCTCTGCAGTGCGAACACCATGCCGGTGAACACCGCGGCCGTCAGGGCCACGCCGAGGGACCGGACACCCATGGTCTCGATCTCGTGGACCACGTGCTGGAAATAGGCCGGCGGCAGCGCCAGGTTGCGCACCACGCTCCCGCTCAGCAGCCCGAGGCCGCCGTACCACATCGCCGTCCGTCTCAGGTATGCGTCCATCCGCCTACTCCATGAAAAAGCTGGCGACGAACCGGTCGAAGTCGCCTCGCCAGTCCCCGAAGGTGTCGACCGGGGCGGCGTAGATCAGGTCATACACGCACCGCGCGTCCGTGACCGTCAGGGTCTCGATCTTGAGCCGCGGCCCCTCCGTCTCCCCCCGGGCCTCCACGATCGTGCGCGTGCCCTGGCGCCCGTCGACCGACACCTCGCCGCGGCCGATGACCGTGCGGTCCCGCAGCCCCGCCAGCAGCCGCCGCGTGAGGAGTCCGGCCGGCCGGCGCGCCGCCGCGCCCTCGCAGGCGGCGTTGACCAGCATGCCGGCGGCCCCGCCGCGATGCCTCANCTCCAGGTCGGCGCGGCTCTGCTCCACGACGGCCCAGTCCGAGCCCGGCACCGTCACCCGATATCCCTTCGACGAGTGAAACACGCCGTGGTCGACGCGTCGACCCGCGCATCCCGCCGCCAGCGCGAGCGTGGCGATCGCCCCCACGAGGCCGGCCAGCAGCAGGCCCGGACGCCGCGTGCTCACCCCTCCGTCAAGCGTGGGGCGTTGTGCGGGCCTGGTGCCGCCGCGCCAGCTCCTTGAGGATGTCGCGCAGCGGGATGCCGCGCGCGCCGAGCAGGACGATCGTGTGGAACCACAAGTCCGCCACCTCTTCGACGACACGCCGGTCACCCTCGCCGCCCAGCGCGGCCGTGATGACCTCGCTGGCTTCCTCACCGATCTTGCGGGCGATCGCGGCTTCTCCCTTGGCCAGCAGCCCCGCCACATAGGAGCCGGCCGCAGGCGCCGTCTTGCGCGCCTGCACCACGCGCTCGAGCCGCTCGAGCATGTTGGCCCCCGCCGTCCCGCCCTGCACCGCCGTGAAGAAGCACGTGCGGTTGCCGGTGTGGCAGGCGACGCCATCCTGATGCACCTGAACCAGCAGCGTGTCGCCGTCGCAGTCCGCGTAGACGGCCTGAACGTGCTGGGCATGGCCCGAGATCTCGCCCTTGCGCCACGGCCCTCGGCGTGAGCGGGACCAGAAGTGGGTGAGGCCGGTGGCGAGGGTGGCCTCCAGCGCCGGCCGGTCCATCCAGGCGACCATGAGCACCTCGCCGGTGTCCGCCTCCTGGACGACCGCCGGGATGAGACCGCGCTCGTCGAACTTCAGCTCGTCGAGCGTCATGGCTGAAGGCGCACCTCGACGCCGCGATCGCGCAGATAGGCCTTGGCCTCCGCGATCGTATGGGTGCCGAAGTGGAAAATGGACGCGGCCAGGGCGGCGTCGGCGCCCCCCTCCACCAGCCCTTCCCGAAGGTGCTCGAGGGAGCCGGCCCCGCCCGAGGCGATCACCGGCACGGCCACCGACTCCACCACGGCCCGCGTCAGCTCGAGATCGTAGCCGTCTTTGGTGCCGTCGCGGTCCATGCTCGTCAACAGGATCTCTCCGGCCCCGAGACGCACGGCCTCCCCCGCCCACTCCAGGGCGTCGCGCCCGGCCGATCGTCGCCCGCCGTGCGTGTAGACGCCCCAGCGCGGTGTCGGCCCCGTGGCTTCTCGCCGCGCATCGATGGCGACCACGATGCACTGGCTGCCGAAGCGCTCGGCGGCCTCCCGGATCAGCGCGGGGCGCTCGAGGGCCGCCGTATTGAGCGAGATCTTGTCAGCACCGGCGCGCAGCAGTTGGCGAACGTCGTCGATCCCGCGAATGCCGCCGCCCACGGTGAGGGGCATGTAGATCCCCTCCGCCGTCCGCGCGACCACGTCGAGCATGATCTTCCGGTTCTCGTGGGAGGCGGTGATATCCAGGAAGACCAGCTCGTCGGCGCCCTGGGCGTCGTAGGCCACGGCGGCCTCCACCGGATCGCCAGCATCCCGCAGATTCACGAAGCGCACGCCCTTGACCACGCGCCCGTCCTTGACGTCGAGGCAGGGGATGACGCGCTTGGCCAGCATCACTCCTCGGAGGGGGGCTTCGCCCCCCTTCCGATCCCTCCCCCCAACAGCCGGGTTGCGTCGGCGGAGGCGGCGCTCGAACCGACCACCTCGAGTGCGTGCTTCAGATCGATCGCGCCTGTGTAGAGCGCGCGGCCCACGACCACGNCGGTGACGCGGCGGATCGCCGCCAAGCGCCGGAGGTCTTCGATCGAAGCCACACCTCCCGAGGCGAGGATCGGCATGTCCACTGCCTTGGCCAGCGCCTCCGTATCGTTCACGTTGGGCCCCATCTCGGTCCCATCGCGGCTGACGTCCGTATAGAGCAGGGCCGCCGCTCCCGCGGCCCTGGCCCGCATCCCGAGCTCGATGATCGTTTCATCCCCCACTTCGGTCCAGCCCTTGATGGCCACACGGGCGCCGCGCCCGTCGACCGCCACGATGACGCGAGCAGAATGCTTCCGGCACGCCGCGGTCAGAAACGCCGGGTCGAGAGCCGCCCGCGTGCCGACCACCACCCAGCGCGCCCCGGCGTCGAGCATCTCTGCGACGGCACCTTCGTCGCGGAGGCCACCGCCAGCCTGGACCGGCACCGGCGCGGCCGCCTCGATCATCCGCCGCACCAGCGCCGTCTGCCGGGGGCCGCCCAGGGCACCGTCGAGGTCGATGACGTGGAGGCGCTCGGCACCGAGATCCACCCATCGCTTCGCCATGGCCACCGGGTCCTCGGCGAAGATGGTCTCCGCCTCGGCGCGACCCTCCCGGAGGCGGACGCAGCGGCCGCCACGTACGTCGACGGCGGGAATGACGATCATCCCCCGCCCTTGACGAGCGCCGCGAAGTTCTCGAGGAGCCGGAGCCCCCAGCGCTGGCTCTTTTCCGGGTGGAACTGGGTCGCGTAGATCCGCCCCCGCTCGATGGCGGCGGCGAACCTGGCGCCGTACTCGCACCACGCCGTGGACACNGGACCCGCGCCTTCGGCGACGACGGGGTAGTAGGAGTGCACGAAGTAGAAGTGGGCGCCGTCCGGGATATCGGCCAACAGCTGGAGCCGGCCGCCGTGCTCGACGCGGTTCCAGCCCATGTGGGGGACCTTCCGGCCCGGAGGGAACCGTTGCACGACCCCGGGGATGAGGTCGAGCCCCCGTCCCTCGCCGAACTCTTCGCTCGTCGAAAAGAGCAGCTGGTAGCCCAGGCAGATACCCAGGAACGGTCGCCGCCCGTCCAGCGCCCGCCGCAGCGCCGGCATGAGGCCGAGCCGCTCGAGGTTGGCCATGGCGTCGTGGAAAGCCCCATCACCAGGTAGCACCACCGCCTCCGCGTCGTCCACGACGCGCGGCTCCTGGGTGATCAGGGCCGGGATGCCGACCCGCTCGAACGCCTTCTCGACGGACCCGAGGTTGCCGCGCCCGTAGTCGATGACGGCAATCACAGGCTCGCCTCGCCTGCGGCTGCGGCTCGCACGGCCGCTATCACAATCTTCCCTTCGTCGAGGGAACGACTCCGACGATCCGCGGGTTGAGTCGGGTCGCCTCGGCCAGCGCCCGCCCGACCGCCTTGAAGACCGCCTCGGTGATGTGATGCAGATTGTGGCCGTACTGCATCGTGACGTGCAGCGTGATCTCCGCGTTGAACGCGAACGCACGGAAGAACTCCGGGAGCATGTCCAGGTCGAAATTCGAGACCCGGGTGCGCGCCACCGGCACGTTGAAGACGAGGTAGGGGCGGCCCGAGATGTCGACGGACGCCGAAATGAGCGCCTCGTCCATGGGAACGAACGCGGTGCCGTAGCGGACGATCCCCTTCTTGTCGCCCAGCGCCTCGCGCAGCGCCTGGCCCAGGACGATCCCGACGTCCTCCACGGTGTGGTGGATGTCCACCTCGACGTCGCCGCTGGCCTCGACCGTGAGGTCCATGAGCCCGTGCTTCGACCACGCCTCCAGCATGTGGCTGAAGAACGGGATCGGTGTTCTGACCTTGGAGGCGCCGGTCCCGTCCAGGTTCAGGTGCAGCGTGACCTCGGTCTCCTTGCTCTTCCGCTCGACGCGCGCCTGCCGGACAAGCGGCTCGGGGCTCATGCGGTGTCTCCCTTTGCGCGGACCTCCGCCGCAGCCCGGTGGCCGCCGAGGCCCTCAATGTCGGTCAGCGTCCTCAGATGCGGCAGCGCCGCCGCCAGGCCCGCGCGCGAGTACTCGATGATGCTGGACCGCTTGACGAAGTCCTCGGCGCCGAGCGGCGAGGAGAAGCGCGCCGTGCCGGCCGTGGGCAGCACGTGGCTGGGCCCCGCCACGTAATCGCCCACCACTTCGGGCGTCTGGCCGCCGACGAACACCGCCCCCGCGTGCCGCACGCGCGGCAGCAGCGCCTGGGGCACCCGCACCAGCAGCTCGAGATGCTCGGGCGCCAGCCGATTGGCCAGCTCGACGGCCTGGTCGAGCGAGGCCACGACGACCAGCGCGCCGTTGGCCGCCAGGGCCTCGGCGGCGATCGCCCGCCGCGGCAGCCGCGCCAGCTGGCGCTCCAGCGCGACGCCGATGCGTGGCAGCAGATCGGACGCATCGGTGATGAGCACGGCGCGGGCCATCGGGTCGTGCTCGGCCTGGGCCAGCAGATCGGCGGCCACTTCCTCCGGATCGGCGCCGCCGTCGGCCACGACCACGACCTCGCTCGGTCCGGCCACCATGTCGATGCCCACCTCGCCGAAGACGCGGCTCTTGGCCAGGGCCACGTAGATGTTACCCGGGCCCACGATCTTGTCGACGCGACGAATGGTCGCGGTGCCGTAGGCGAGCGCCGCGATCGCCTGGGCGCCGCCGATCCGATAACCCTCGGTGACGCCGGCGATCCGCGCGGCCGCCAGCACCGTCTCGTTCACGCGCCCCTCCGGCCCCGGCGGCGTGGCCAGCACGATCTCCGGCACGCCCGCCACGCGCGCGGGCACGGCCGTCATCAGCACCGTGGATGGATAGGCCGCGCGCCCGCCGGGCACGTAAATGCCCACGCGCTCGATGGGGCGCACCTCCTGGCCGAGGACGGAGCCGTGCTCGTCGGTGACGCGCCAGGACTTGGGCAGCGCCGCCGCGTGGTAGCGCTCGATCCGCTCGGCGGCGTATACCAGCGCGGCCCGGGCCGCCGNCGACAGCGCCCGCTCGGCGGCTTCGAACTCCCCACGGGGAATCGCCAGCGCCGCCGCGGCGGGGGCGGAGAAGCCGTCGAAGCGCGCGGTCAGCTCCAGCAGTTCCGCATCCCCCCGCTCTCGCACGGCGTCCACGATGCCCTCGACGGCACGCTGGATCTCGGGGGCCACGCGGGCGGGAGGGCGCGCCAGGGCACTGGCCACGCGCTCGACGCCGAGGCTCCGCGCATCCAGGGTCCGGATCATCGGCCCACCTTGGTCGTGCGCGCGCGCATCTCCTCGATCAGCCCCGTGACCGCCGCGTGCTCCGTCTTCATCGAGGCGCGGTTGACGATGACCCGCGCCGTCGAGCGCGCGATCTCGGCGACCTCGACCAGTCCGTTGACCCGCAGCGTCTCACCCGATTGCACGAGGTCGACGATGCGCTCGGCCAGCCCGACCAGTGGCGCCAGCTCGATGGAGCCGTCGAGTCGCACGATCTCGACCTGGATGCCACGCTCGGAGAAGTAACGCTCAGCCATCCGGGGATACTTGGTGGCCACGCGCACCCACGACCACTTGGCGGGATCGTCGCGCTCCCAGAGCTCCCGCGGCTCGGCGACCACCAGCCGGCAGAAGCCGAAGCCGAGGTCGAGCGGCTCGTACACGTCCGGCTCCTGCTCGAGCAGGATATCCCGGCCGACGATCCCCAGGTCCGCCGCGCCGTAGGTCACGTAAGCCGGGATGTCCGCCGGCTTGAGGAACAGCAGCCGCAGGCCCCGACGCGTGTCCGTGAAGATGAGCCGGCGGGACTCCGCGTCCACCCCGTCCACCCCGAGCTCCCGCAGCAGCCCGAGGGCGCCGTCCAGCAGCCGGCCCTTGGGCAGTGCCAGCGTCAGCCGCTCCTTCATGCGCGCCGCTCGATCCGCGCGCCCAGCGCCGCCAGCTTGGCCTCCAGCCGCTCGTAGCCCCGGTCGAGGTGGTACACGCGCGAGACCTCGGTGCGTCCGCGCGCGGCGAGTCCGGCCAGCACGAGCGCCGCGGAGGCGCGGAGGTCCGAGGCCATGACCGGCGCGCCCTGGTAGAACGGCACTCCCCGGATGATCGCGGTCGAGCCCTCGGTCTCGATCGAGGCACCCATCCGGACGAGCTCGGCCGCGTGCATGAACCGGTTCTCGAAGATCGTCTCGGTCACGCGCGACTGGCCATCGGCGAGACCCAGCAGGGTCATGAGCTGCGCCTGCATGTCCGTGGGGAAGCCGGGGAACGGGCTCGTGGTGACGTCCGCCGGCCGCGGCCGCTCGGGCCCGCACACGCGAACCCGGCCGGGTCCGACCTCGAGCGCAACCCCGCACTCCTCGAGCTTGGCCAGCACCGCTGAGACGTGATCAGGGACGAGGCCGGTGACAGTGACATCGCCCCCCGTGATCGCCCCGGCCACGATGACGGTGCCCGCCTCGATCCGATCGGGCACGATCGTGTGGGTGGTTCCGCCCAGGTCGGCGACACCTTCGATCTCGATCCGTACCGTCCCGGCCCCGTGGATGCGGGCGCCCATCGCGTTGAGGACATCCGCAAGGTCGACCACCTCCGGCTCGCGGGCCGCGTTCTCGATGACCGTCGTCCCCTCGGCCAGCGCGGCCGCCATCATGAGGTTCTCGGTGCCGGTGACCGTGACCAGATCCGTCGCGATGCGCGCCCCCTTGAGCCGGCTGGCTCGCGCCACCACGTAGCCGTTCTCGATCGTGATCTCGGCCCCCAGCCGGGTCAGCCCCTTGAGGTGCTGGTCGATCGGCCGGACGCCGATGGCGCATCCGCCCGGCAGCGCGACCCGCGCCGTGCCGTGGCGCGCGACCAGCGGCCCCAGCACCAGCACCGAGGCGCGCATCGTGGAGACCAGCTCGTAGGGAGCGACTTCGCTGGTGACCCGCTCCACCCGGACGCGCACCCGGGCGCCGGCGCGGTCGACCGCCGCCCCGAGCGTCTCCAGCAGCCGGATCATCGTCCTCACGTCCTGCAGGTCGGGCACGTTCGTGAAGACCAGGGGCTCGACGGTGAGCAGACCGGCGGTGAGCGCGGGCAGGGCGGCGTTCTTGGCGGCGCTGACCGCGACCGACCCCCTGAGGGGCACACCCCCCTCGATCACGAGCCTGGCCGGCATCAGGCAGCCTCCGCGATCGTCTCCGCGGACATGCGGGCGGCCACGAAGCGCTCGATGCCAGCCAGATCGCGCCGGACCGTCACCTCCGCGAGTCCCGCCGCCCGGGCCAGCGCGCTCACCTCGGCCGCCTGAGCGCCACCGGCCGTCTCGAGCACGAGCGCACCCGAGGGCCTCAACACTCGCCTGGCCTCGGCGACGAGTCGCCGAAGGTCCCGCAAGCCGTCGGCCCCGCCGTCCAGCGCCGCCCGCGGCTCGTGATCCCTCACCTCCGGCGTCAGCTCGGACAGGAGGTCGGTGGGGAGGTAGGGCGGGTTCGACACGATCAGATCGGCCTTCGTGGAGCCGATCGCCGCCAGGAGGTCGCTGGCGACCGGTCGAATGCGCTCTTCGAGACCGAGCCGATGGGCGTTGCTGCGGGCGAGCCCGAGGGCGGCCAGCGACGTGTCGGTCGCGATGAGATCGACGTCCGGCCGCTCATGGGCAAGGGCGCACGCGATGCAGCCCGAGCCCGTGCCGACGTCGACCACCAGCGGTCGCCGACTGCGCGCGGGCGGCGGCAGCAGCGTGAGTGTCCATTCGACGAGCATCTCCGTTTCGGGACGCGGGACGAGCACGGCCGGCGTCAGAACGAACCGCAGCCCCCGGAACTCCTCCCAGCCGAGGATCCGCTGGAGTGGCTCACGCCGGGCGCGCCGGCTCACCGCATCGTCGAAGTGCGCCGCGAGCCCCGCGTCCAGCTCGCGGGCGAGCGCCGGGTAGAGGTCGAAGCGGCGCACGCCGAGCACACCGGCGAGCAGCCATTCCGCCTCGACCCCCGCCGTCCCGATGCCGGCCTCCGCCAGCCGCGCGATGGCCCGGTTGAGAAGGCCCCTTCCTGTCGCGCCGGTCGCCGGCAGCATCAGTGAGCCACCCGCTCCAGGCGCTCGGCCTGCTCGGCCGCGGTCAGCGCCTCGATCAGCTCGTCGAGATCGCCCTCGAGCACCGCTGGGAGCCGGTGAAGCGTGAGACCGATGCGGTGGTCGGTGACGCGCGTCTGCGGGAAGTTGTAGGTCCGGATGCGTTCGCTCCGCTCGCCCGTGCCCACCTGGCTGCGCCGATCCGCCGCGATGGCCGCCTGCTGCTCCTGCTGCGCGCGCTCGAGCAGCCGCGCCTTGAGCACCCGCAGCGCCTTGGCGCGGTTCTTGAGCTGCGAGCGCTCGTCCTGGCAGGTGACGACCAGCCCCGTTGGCAGGTGCGTGATACGCACCGCCGAGTCGGTCGTGTTGACCCCCTGCCCCCCGGGGCCGGAGGAGCGATAGACGTCCACCTTCAGGTCCTTTTCATCGACCTTCACGTCGACGTCTTCGGCCTCGAGTAGCACGGCGACCGTCACGGTGGAGGTGTGAACGCGCCCGGAGGACTCGGTGACGGGGACGCGCTGCACGCGGTGGACGCCGCGCTCGAACTTCAGCCGGCTCCAGGCGCCGCGGCCCTGGATGAAGAGGATGATCTCCTTGTAGCCGCCGGCCCCGGTCGCGCTGGCGTCCATCACCTCGACCTTCCAGCGCTGGCGCTCGGCGTACCTCGTGTACATGCGCGCCAGGTCCGCGGCGAAGAGCGCGGCCTCGTCGCCGCCCGCGCCCGCGCGGATCTCCACGAACACGTTCTTGTCGTCGTTGGGGTCGCGGGGGACGAGCAGGCGCTTCAGGTCCGCCTCCAGCGCGGTCTCCTTGGCGGACAGCTCCTGGATCTCCGCCTCGGCCAGCTCCTGGAGCTCACGATCGCCGCCCTCGGCGAGGATGCGCCGGGCCTCGCCGAGCCGCTTGAGGACTTCCCGGTACTCGCGGAAGCGCTCCACGATTTCGAGGGTCTCGGCGTGCTCTTTGCGGAGACGGGCGGACTCGCCGGGCTGAGTGTAGATCCGGGGATCGGCCAGGGCCCGGGCCAACTCCTCCGAGCGCTCCTCGATCTGCCGCAACTTGTCAAACAGCATCGTGGATCACCCGGCCTGCGCCCGGCCCGGCCGTCGGCTCAGCTGGTGGTCTGGCGCTTGTACTTCCGCTGGAACCGCTCCACCCGCCCCGCCGTATCGATGATCTTCTGCTTGCCGGTGTAGAAGGGATGGCACCGGGAACAGATCTCGACGTGGATGTCCGGCTTGGTGGAACGCGTGTGGATGGCTTCCCCGCACGCGCAGGTGATCGTCGTCTCGACGTACTCCGGATGAATGCCAGCCTTCACGGCCTACCTCCCCTCGGAAGTCCTAAGCATACCACTGCTGTCGCAAAACGCCAAAAACACAGGGACTTGGCCGCGTTCGAGCACGGGCTCTCCCGCCAGATGTCTGCGGGGTTCGAGCGCGGGCTCTGCCCACGCCATCGATCCTGGGGGAGGGATCGGAGGGGGCCGTCGAGGCCCCCTCCGACAAGGATGGGGGCGAAGCCCCCTCCGAGGACTACCCCATCGAGTGCATGGCGGCCAGGAACTCCTTGTTGCTCTTCGTCTGCTTCAGCTTGTCGAGCAGGAGCTCCATCGCCTCCA
>JGI25382J37095_10000212_pt1 | contig 12396 bp, 9 predicted proteins | sample GraSoi013_1_40cm_3_FD_37095 | JGI IMG/M metagenome (IMG submission 37095)
CCTGAACGCGGCGATGACGAGCAGGATCAGGACCAGGCGCGGAAACGAATCGACCAGGTTGCTCAGGTAGGTGACGAGCGCCTCGGCGTGGCCGTTGCGGTAACCGGCGACCACCCCGAGGGTCGCGCCGAGCGCGAGCGAGGTCGCGACGGCGAGCAAACCGGGGAGAAAGTACGCCTGGATGCCGAGGATGAGCCGCGAGAGCATGTCGCGGCCGAGGAAGTCCGTGCCGAGCGCGTGGCCTGGTCCGGGCGGTGCGTTGAGGCGCGCCATGTCCATGCGCGCAGGGTCGTCGGGCAGCCACCCGACGGCGCCGAGGGTGTAGGAGATCACGACGAGTGCCATGACCAGCAGGCCATAGCCCACCGCGGCCAGGTCGGCCGTCGTCGCCGCTCGCCAGCGCGACCGTTCCCGGCGCTCTCCGACCTCGCCCGCAGCCTGGCGGTAGCGTCGCACGCCGCGCCGCTACTCGGTGGCCGTCCGCGGATTGACGCCGGCGTAGATCACGCCGCGCAGCAGGCTCGCCAGCCGGACGAAGGCCGCGGCCACGATCGTGATTCCCATGATCACCGGAAAATCGCGGTCCTGGGCGGCTTGCCACGCCATCCGGCCGAGGCCCGGCCAGTTGAACACCTGCTCCACGATGACGGCGCCGCCGAGGACGAACGGCATCTTGGCGGCGATCATCTCGGTCATCGGGAGAAGAAACCCTTCCTTGAACGCGTGCCGCCACACCGGCGCGCCCTTGGCGCGGGCGGTGCGGATATAGTCCTCCGCCATGACCCGGCCGAGCTCCTCGCGCAGATGGCGCGTCACTTCGCTCACCGTACCGTTGGCGACGCCCAGCACGATGATCGGCAGCAGGATGTAGAGCCAGCCGTGACGCTGCGGCTCGGCGGTCGCCGACAGGAGTGGGAAGAGACCGAAGCGGTGGATGCAGAGGTAGATGACGACGTACCCCAGCCAGAACACCGGCACCGCCGATATCAGGTAGACGGCGAGCGTGAGCACCCGCGCGAGCGCGCCGCTCCGGCGCCACGCCGAGTAGAGCGCGAGGGGCACGGCAAGGAGCAGGGTGACGAGCAGGGAGCCGAGGGTGAGATAGAGCGTGTTCGGTCCCGCCCGCACGATCTCGCCGGCCACGGGCACGCCGGTGCGGATCGACGTGCCGAGGTTGCCGTGGGCCATGTTGCCGAGCCACGCCAGGTACCGGCCGTACCAGGTGGTGGGCACGCCGAGAGCCTCGCGCACGGAGGCGCGGGCGGCCTGGCCCGGCGCCTGCCCCTCCAGCAGCACGCTGAAGGGGTCACCGGGCGACAGATGCAGGATGACGAAGACGACGAGGCTGACGCCCAGGAGCAGCAGCGCGGTGAGCGCCAGCTCCCGGACCACCATCACGCCGACGCGCCGGAACGCCGCGAGCTTCGTCGTTACTTTTGCTCCGCGGCCGGGATGAACCATTCATCCGCGAACGAGAAGAACTTGTAGGGATGAATCGCGACCCGGCGCAGCTTCTTGTGATAGCCGCTGTAGTTCGTCAGCGTCCAGAGGAACGTGTACGGCGCCTCCTCGGCGAGGAGCGCGTGCAGCTTCCGGTTGATGGTGCGCCGTTTCTCGTGATCGAGCGTCAGCTTGCTCTCCACGATGAGGCCGTCGACCTCGGGATTCGAGTACGCGCCGAAGTTGTTCTTCCACGCACCGATCTCGGCGGAATGGAACAGCGAGGAGATGTCCGCGGAGTCATCGAAGACCCACGAGGCCAGGATGACGTCGAAGTCGTGCTCGGCGAAGACGGCGTCCTTCCAGGCCTGCCATTCCTTGAACTCGACCTTCACGCTCACGCCGATGGCCTTGAGGTAATTCTGGAACGCCAGCACCACCCGCTTGACCGCCTCACTCTCCTTCTCGATCGGCACCTTGAGCGAGAGCGCCAGGGGCTTGCCGCCCTTCTGCATGACGCCGTCGGGACCCGGGGCGAAGCCGGCCTCGTTCAGGAGCGCGACCGCCTTCGCGGGATCGTACGGCAGCGGCTGCACGTCGAGGTTGTAGGCCCAGCTGCCGGGGGCGAAGGGGCCCGAGATGATCGTGCCCTGGCCGTTGAAGAAGGCGTCGAGCATCTCCTTGCGGTTCACCGCGTGCGTGAAGGCGCGGCGCACCCGCTTGTCGGCGAGCAGCGGGCTTCTCAGGTTGTAGCCGAAGAACGCATACGACAGCGCGTTGTACGGCTGCAGGACGAAGCGCTTGTCGCCCTGTAGCTCCGGCAGATCCCGCGGGTTGACGAGCACGAGCATGTCGATGGCGTTGAACATCATCGCCTGCGTCATGATGTTCTGGTCCGCGAACGGCTTGGAGAGGAACTTGTTGATGTGCGGTCGGCCCTTGAAATAATCCTCGTTGGCCATCAGCACGATCTCGCGGTCGGCGGTGATGCTCTTGACGATGTAGGGACCGGTCCCGATGGGACTCCGCACGAAGGGATCCTCGCGGGTGAGGTACTGGGGGTTCGCCGGTCCGTGCGCGGGGATCACCTTGAAGCTGAACTTCGCGAGCGCGTTGAGGATCGGCCGCTTGAGGGTGAAGCGCACCGTGGAGTCGTCCAGCTTCTCGACCTTCTCGATGAACTCGTAGCGCACCTTGAGCGGCGTGATCGTCTTCGGGTGCATCATGATGTTGTGCGTGAAGAGCACGTCGTCGGCCGTGAAGAGCNTCGGNGCCTCGCCATCGCGCGGATGCCANCGCACGCCCTTGCGCAGGAAGAAGGTGTAGGTGCGCCCGTCCTGCGACACCTCCCAGCGCTCGGCCAGCTCGGGGACGATCGCCTGCTTCTCGTCGATCCCGACCAGCCCGTTGAACACCAGCTCCGTGATGCGCAGCGAGATCATCTCGTTGCTGGTGATCGGATCGAGGGTGGCCGGCCGGCCGTACTCGCCGTAGGCCAGGGTGCCGCCGTCCGGCCGGCCGTCGTTCTTCGACGCCGCCGGGGAGGCGGCCGGTATCGTCGTCAGCACGGTCAGGGTCAGGATGAGCGGCNCGATCCTGGGTAGTGTTTTCATGGCACCTCGCCAGCACCTCATCAGAAGATTTTCACGTCGCCCGCACTCTTGTGCGTCATCGAGTACACGCCCTGGAGCGGCTCCTGGAGGCGGCGGACCACCGGGAACTGCTGGCTCATCTCGAAGTAAATTTCCAGGCTCTCCGAGAACTGCGTGGTCCGGTAGTACGCTTCTGCCAGGTTCACGAGCAGCACTGGATCGTTCGCCTCGATCCGGTTCTTCTGGGCCTTGTCCCGCGCCGATTCCAGGTACGCCACGGCGCGTGGCAGGTCGCCCTTGCGCAGGTGGTAGGTGCCGAGTGCTGCGTTGAGGGCGGCCGTCTTCCGCCGCTCCCCCGCCTCGGCGGCGCGCACCGCGCGCGGCTCGATCTCCGCACACTCGAGCCGATGCCGCACACAGGCCGCCACCATGTCCGCCAAGAGATCTGGGTCGGAGGCCGTGTCGCGGGCCAGTGCCGCCCACGCCGACCCGCCATCGGCGCGCCGGGCCAGCAGCGACCGCGCGGTGGCCTCGCGGACGAGCGCGCGATTGCGATAGGCCGGCGGAGCCCCGGGGAGCGCCAGGAAGGCGCGCGTGGCCTGAAGCGCGCGCTCGACGTCGCCCGCTTCCAGGAAGGCGGCGCCGAGGTAATACTCCGCCGTGCCCCTCACGCGCGCGTCGGCGGCCGCCCGCTCGAGCGCCAGGCGGCTCGCTTGCCGGTAGAGCACGGCGAGCTCACCGAGCAGCGCCGGGTCGTAGAAGTTGATGGTCTTGGCAGGTCCCAGCACTTCGGTCGAGCTCGGCGCCTTGAGGTCCGTCTGATCGACGAGCGCGAGCGCTCTGGCCGTCAGGCCCGCTCGCGCGTACACGCCGATGAGCTTCTGCCGGACGAGCGCCGCCGGCCGCTCGCCGATGTCCTTCAAGACCGCGTCGGCGAGCGCCACCGGAGCCGGCTCCGTGATCCCGGCCCGGCTGTAGACCGCCGCCAGGGTGGCCTTTGTCTGAGGGTCCCTCGCCTCGAGGGAGTTCCAGAGCGCCCGCGCCGTCGTGACATCCTTGCGGACGAAATGCGCGAGGCCGAGGTGAGCCCTGGCCTGCGCCCTGAAGCCGGGCTCGACGCCGGGCTCGGCGGCGAATCGCTCGAGGACCTTGATGGCCTCCGCGGGCCGTCCGCTCTCCAGCAGGGTTTGACCGAGGTAGAAGCTCGCCAGGCGGCTGGCGCCAGGCCCGCGAATGGCGGCGAGCGCTTTCAAGTACTCCAGCTGCATCGGTGTGGCCGATTGCGAGAGCTCTCGATGGAGCTCGGCGGTACCGAGATAGACGATACCGAGGGTGAGCGAGGCGGTCGCCTGCCGGGCCGGGTCCAGCGAGGGCAGCGCCGTCTCCAGCGTGCGGGCGGCGTCCCGGTAGTGACGCTTCTCGTAGAGCTGCGTCGCGCGCGCGACGGCGTCGTCTGCCGCCCACGACGCCGTCGCCGCGAGCATCGCGAGGGTCACCAGCAGCGCGGTACTCCGGCCGGCCGCCATCAATCCTTCAGCTTCGCGACGAAGATCTGGTCCCACTGATCGACCTGAGCCCGGAACGCGATCACGCCGTCCGCCGAGCACGTGACGTCGTGGTTCATCTTCGTCTCGGTCTTGACGAGGAGGTTGGTGCCCCGCACGAGGTCGACGAGGTACAGCGGGTTGTACTCCGATCGATCGTCCTTGACGTAGACGATGCCGGCGCTGTTCGGCATCCAGGCCGGGCCGCGCTCCATGTCGGGCACGACACTGGTGGCGACCACCTTGGCGGCCAGTCCGGCGCCGTCGGTGGGGTCTGACCCGTCGCCGGCGACGACCACGATGGCCCACGTCCTGGAATCGCCGGCCGGATTGTAATCGGAATAGAAGGCGATCTTCTTGCCGTCCGGCGACCACACCGGTCGCAGGTCGTCGTGGACCCAGGTCGTGAGCGCGCGCAGCGTCTCGGCGGGCCGCCGCACGTCGTCGATCACGTAGACGTCGTGGTTGTCGTTGTTGCCGTGGAGCATCGTCACCTTCGTGCCGTCGGGCGACCACTGTGGATAGAGAAACGGACTCGTGCCCCACGTCAGCCGCGTCACGCCGCGGGACGCGACGTCCAGGAGGTAGAGGTCGCCCTTGCCGGTCCGCCCCGAGACGAACACGAGCTGATCGGCCACCGGCGACCAGTCGGCCTGGCCGTCTTTTTCCTTGTGGTTCGTGAGCCGCGTCGTCTTGCCGCCCAGCTCGTGCACGTACAGATCGTAGTTGCCGATGCCGCCGTTGCTGGTGAAGGCGAGCCGATCGCCNNCGGGGGACCACGCGATGCCGGCGTTGTAGCTGACCTCTTCGGTNAGGCCGGGGAAGAAGAACTTGNGCTCCTTGCCGCCCTCGGACGCCTGGTAGTAGACCGTGTGCACGATCGTGCCGTCCGCNCGGGCGACCANGATCTCCTTCTTGTCCCCGCGGCTGCGCTCGAACGCGATCAGCTTTCCGGACCGGGCCCACACCGGGTTGGCGTCGTTGCGGCCGGACTCGATGCTGGTGAGCGGGCGCACGTAGAGCGGCACGATCGCCGCCGGGGCCGCCTGCTCGTCCGGCGCCGTGGCCGGGGCCATCGCGCCGGGCGCGGCGGCCAGCACCACGCAGGCGAGGGCACGAGCGCGACGCGCGACGTTCATGGGCGCTATGACGGCTGGTCTTTGATCTGGTCCCAGTACTTCCGCGCTCCCGCGCGGCTCTGCTCGAAGGTCGGATTGCCTTCCAGCCGCTTGGGGAAGAAATCGAAGTACTCGCGCCAGGCGAGGTCGGCGGCGNNCACGAGCGAGGCCTTGCGNGTGACNAGGTAGAGCTTGTGGTACGCGAGGGCCAGATAGTAGTACGTGTCGTGCAGCGCCTCGTCGTGGTGCGCGGTCGGGAAGAATCGCGTGTTCTGCTTGGCGATCTGGAGGTTCTGCACCGCCTTCGCCAGCGCCTGGGTGGCGCCCTCGCGGTCGCGATCCACCAGGCGGTTGCCCTTCTCGTAATACGCGTGNCCGAGGTTGGTGAACGCCACCGCGAACTGCTTGTAGATGAGGTCCTTGTTCTGGGGCAGCATCAGCACGCTCTCGAACTCGCGGACGGCGGCCTCGTAGTCGTTCTTGTCGTCGAGGTAGATCTGGCCCAGACGCGCGTGCGCCTCGGAGTAATCCGGGTGCGTCTTGTCCGTGCTGGCATAGGCCTGCATGGCGGCGTTGGTGTCGCCCTGCTGGGCCGCGCGCTCGGCGATCTTCAGGTAATCCTTGTGGAGGACGATCCGCCGCTCGCCCGTGCGGTCCTCCACCTTCTTGTCGAACTCCACGACCTCTTCCCAGTCGCGGTAGTCCTCCCCGACCGTGAGCTTGACGGTGTGGAAGCCGAGGCTGACCGGCTTGCCCTCGAGCAGCGGGGTCTTGCCGAACGCATCACCGTCCACGAGGACCGTGGCGCGAGACGGCTCGGAGTCGACCCTGAATACGGCGTTGTTGACCGGGAGGACGAACTCCTTGACGCCCTGACCCTTGTCCATGCGGAGCCGGTCGGTCACCTGCTGGTAGCCGTGGCGGTAGAGGAGGATGTCGTAGTTCTTGCCCGGACGCAGCCGCACTTCGGCCCGCCCGTCGGTGCCGGTCGTGCCCGCCCAGTCGCCGTTGAGGTAGATGTTCACGCCCGGCAGCGGAGTCACGTCGGGCGCCAACCCACCCTTGGCCGAGAGAGTGACCGAGGTGCCGGAATCCTCGCCGTCGCCCGCCAGGTGCCCGCGCCGCACGACCCGGTCGCCGGGAGTCACCGTCCGCCTCGCGTTGATGGTTTCGAGCTCGGCCCAGGAGCCGCCTTCCTCCGCGCGGTTGACTCGCAGGAGACCGAATTGGCGGGATCGCGCCGGGGTCGAGTCGCCCGTGACCGCTTCTGCCGCAAGCAGCGCGAACTCCGTGCCCCGTCCGACGCGGTAGGGTTTGCCGAGGTTGAGCTGGTAGCGCTCGCCGTCCACGGCGACGACCGTGCCCTCGAAGGGGAACCGCTCCATCACGTTGGCGACGACCTCGCGGACGGCGCCGTTGATCGCCCCCTCGTCGCGTGCGCGCGCGATCTGGCTGAGGACGAGACTTCCGCTGGCCATGTAGAACTTGGTCTCGATGATGAGGCCCTTGTCGTCGCGGGCGACGCTGCCGAGCACGACCATGTCGACCGTGCGGCGCAGCGGCGTGCCGTGCCAGCCCTTGGTCGCGATCCTGTCGATGCCGACCTTCAGCCGTTTGACCTCGCGCTCGAGGTCGGTGCCCGGCACCTCGCGGAACACGGAGGCCTTGAAGAGCTGGGCGGCGATGGCCGTCTCCGCCTGGGAGGCGACGTCCTTGAGATCCACGCCGGGGGTGTTGCCCACGAACCGGTGCACCCCGACCCGGATCGGCCGGGGAGTGGCCGGGGCGAAGGCGCGCTGGACACTGACCTGGCCCTCGAGGACGACGGCCGTCTTCCAGTCGGCGGGGAGGTACCCTGGCGCCGACAGCGCGACCTGCGCTTTGCGGCCCGGCGCACCGTCGTACGTATGGGTGTAGACGCCTCGCTCGTCGGTCTTACCCAGCGGCCGGCCGTCGACGCTCACCGCGACGCCGGGCACGCCGGCTCGGACGCCGTACTCGTCGCTGATGGCGGTCACGGTCAGGATGGCCCGCCGGGCCAGCGCAATCTCCAGCCGTTCCCCCGGCTGCACCGACGCGCTCTTCTGCGAGGCCGCATAGCCGGGCTTGCTGACCGTGAGCGTGACGCCCTTCGGAGGCAGTGTCGTGTATTCATGAACGAGCTCGCCCTTGGCGTCCGTCTGGCCCAGCTCCTTGTCGTTCAGCTTGACGGTGGCGTCGGTGACCGGCGTCCCCTGCTCGTTCACGGCCACGGTGAAGTAGCGGGTCACGGCGAGATCGGCCTCCACGGAATACCGGTCGACGATCTTGCCGTCCTTGCCGAGCTTCATCAGGAAGGTCGTCTTCCAGGGCTTGATGCGGTGGCCGGGCAGCTCCTTGCTCACGAGCACTTCGACCTCGGCGCCGGCGCTCCGCGTGAGCGGCCTGGCGAGCACGCCCGTGCCGTCCGTCATGCCGAGCTCCTTGCCGTCGACCATGACGGTGGCGCCGGCCGCCGGTTGTCCGTCCATCCGGGCTTTGATTTCGAGCTGCACCTGCTGACCGCTGCAGGCGGCCAGAAGCAGGGCGGCCGCGGCAGCGATCGCGTACCGGACTCCGTGGGTGATCATGGTCCCCCTACATCGTGGGCGGCTGGATGTTCACTTCACCGGGATTGATGATCTTGTCTTCGTCGGAGCGCGAACCCTGGATGGTTTTGCGCCTGGCCTCGTGGATCTTCTTGAGCTTGAAGTCGAGCTTCTTGCTCGTGTGCTTGCCGATCTCGACCGTCTGCGTCTCCGTCTCGTACCCGATCCGGTTCGCTTCCACCTTATAGGTCCCGGGACGCAGCCGATCCTTGGCCGATTCGAACTTGCCCTGCGCGTCGACCGTCACCGCGTGCGAGGCCTGCTCGACAGCCGCCGTCGTGTTGATCATGTTGACGACGGTGCCCTGCGCGCTCTCGTTCGCCACCGGCTGCAGGCCGGCGTCGACGAGCTGGACGGTGCCCTGGATCTTGGCCGCACAACCCGGCAACGACGCCATCAGCACCAGCGCTGCGATCGCGTACCAGCTCAGATTTCTCATGCCCGTGTCGTCTCCGTGCGAAGGGGGGTCGGCGGGAATTCGGCTCCGTTCACTTCTGCATTCTAGGAGAGAGGCGGGCACGGGACCAAGCACTGCATTGCGTACCGGGCGCGGATGCCTCACCGATGATCGAAGAGCGTGGCCTCGCACGCCGGAACGGCACTCGTTCGGACCACGATGGCACGGCGAGAGTCGGACTGGCACCGCCAGGGAAGAACTGGATTGGACCGGGGCCTTGTGGCGCCCACGAGTCGCGGCCACGTCCGTATCGGGGGGCCATTCGGGGCCCCCCATGTCACGAGTCGAACGGCGAGACGCGGAGCGCCGCATGCGCGGCGTCGAGAAACCACTCCGGCAGCAGCGGGCGGTTGTGCTGCAGGAACCGCTCGAACTGCGCGTCGAGGACATAGGTGATGCCGTGGTCCTCCGCGTGGCGGCACGAGCGGCCGTAGGCCTGCATGAGCGCCTTCGCCGTCTCCACCGCGTACCAGCGCGGATCGCGCGCGCGGCGCGCGGCCGTCCACGGGTCGCCGAGGTCGGGGTACGGCATTTTCGTGACGATCTGGAAGCGCAGGAAGTCGTCGGGCAGGTCGACGCCCTCGCGCAGCGACGGCGACACCAGCACCGTCGGGGCCGTCGACGCGCGATGACGCTCGAGCGCGGCAGCTTTCGCGTCGGAGGACTCCGCGAAGATCAACCGGCGCGCGTCGGCCGGCGCGCGCTGCGCGAGGTCGGCCATCAGCCGCCGCGCCACCGCATAAGAGGCGACGTGGATCAGCCCCTTGTCGTGCGGGTGCGCGCCCAGGATGCCCACGATCTCGGCGAAGAGCGCAGGCTCCAGCGCGGGCAGGCTCGCGCGCGACAGGGCGCCGACGGGCCGGTAGACGATCGGCCGCTGCTCGAGGGGGAACGGCGAGGGCGTGGCGAAGGCGCGCACGTCATCGGCCTCGAAGCCCAGCGTCTCGGCGACCGCCGTGGCCGGACCGAGATAGGCCGAGAGCAGGACGGTGACCTCCGCGCACTCGGTGAGCAGCGCCCGCGCCTCGCCGGCGACGCCGAGCGGCGTCAGCTCCAGCGTCGCGCCGGGCTCGGGCGGGTACCGCACGACCCACTCCGTCGCCTCGCCCTCCACGAAGGCGCGCAGCCGCGCGAGCGCGCTGTCGAGCGCGTCGCGCCGCTCGAGCAGGACCACTTCCTCGCGCGAGGGCGGCATCTGCAAGAAGACGTCGGGCTCGAGGTCGGGCGGCCGCACCGCCTCCAGCGCGCGGCCGATCGCCTCGAGCTCGGCGTCGAGCCGCTCGACGTGCGGCGCCAGCAGCGGCCGGTACTCGTCGGCCGTGTCGAGGCGCGGCAGCGTGCCGCCGAACCACTCCTTCATCTCAGCGGCGGTGAAGCGCACGGCGTAGACGCTGACGAGCTGGCCCTCGAGGTTGTGCGCCTCGTCGACGATCAGCAGGCGACGGCGCGGCAGCTGCTCGGCGTGCCAGTGACGCAGCGTCGCGAAGTACCAGGTGTTCGCGCAGAACACCGGGCCCGCCAGCGCGGCGGCCTTCGCGCGCGCGTAGGGGCACTGGCAGATCGGCCCGCGCGGACGGCGGCACAGACCGAGCGACGTCGGCACCCGCGCGTCGGGGTAGCGCTCGCAGGCGTAGTTGTCGCGACCCTTGACGACCTGCACGACGTCGCCGAACTCGCGGTCGTACTGGTCTTGCAGCAGCTTCTGCGAGGTCAGCAGGTAGGCGTTGTCGCTCCAGCGCGCCAGCGTCACCGCGAGGTGGCTCTTGCCGACGCCCGGCGGCGCCTCGACGACGAAGAGCCGCGGCGCCTTCGCGTCCGCGTCGGCCTCCGCCAGCGCGTCCTCGAGCGCGTCGAGCAGCCGTGCCTGCTCGGGTCGCGGCGTGAATCCCGCGGGGAAGTGCTCGCGCAGCGCGCCGCTCACTCCTTCGTCAGGTCCTTGAGCTCCTCGCGGGCGCGCGCCCGCTGCTCGAGGAGCCCGTTGATCTGCTCGATCGCGCCGCGGTACTCCTCGAGCGCCTTCCGGTCGCGCTCGTCGAGGAAGTCGAGGAAGGCCAGCGCGTCGGCCGCGTACTTCCTGCGCGCCGCACGCATCTGCGGCAGCGAGACGGCGCGCAGCTCGGGCCCGGCGGCGCGGTAGCGCTCCTGCGCACGCATCAGATCGGCGAGGCTCGCGTCGCGCGCCTCGCGCAGGCGCACGTAGCGCGCGTGCGCGTCGGGATCGGTCCGACGGAGCGCCTCGCCGTACGCGTCCGCCGCGTCGTCCTGCCTGGGGGTGGGGCGACGGTCGGCGGCCGGTTGCGCGACGGCGCCCGTCGCGACGAGCGCGGCGACGACGACGACGGCGGCGGTGGTCGGGCGCAGCATGGGACGTGGTTCGCGTGAGGGTATCATGAGGTCATGAGCCCGGCGTCGCGGCCGCACCCGCTGCTGCAGTTCTCCGCCGGCGGTCTCGTCGTCGACGAGCGGGGCAGCGTGCTGCTCATCCGCGCGCGCGATCTCCGCAACCAGCCCGTGTGGACGCTGCCCAAGGGCGCGCTCAATCCCGGCGAGTCGGCNGCCGACGCCGCCCTGCGCGAGGTGCGCGAAGAAACCGGCTGGGAGTGCGAGGTCGTGCGCGAGCTGGAGTCGGTGACCTACTGGTTTCAGCGCAACGGCCAGCGCATCCGAAAATCGGTACGCTGGTATCTCATGCGGCCGCTCCNGAAGGTCGGCGAGCACGACCACGAGGTGGACGAGGTGCTGTGGACCGATCCGGCCGACGCGCGGGCGCGGCTGCGCTACGATTCCGACCTCAAGCTGATCTCGACTCTCTGAGCGTCGCCTCAGGGCGGAGGAAAGAGGCGCTCGCCGTTCTTCCAGGCGATCTGCTCGGCGACGTCGCGCGGCAGCTGCAGCAGCCAGCGCTGCACGGCCGCCGTGGCCGGGCGCACGGACTCCCAGCGCGAGGTCGTCCACGTGTCGGTGCCCACCATGAAGCGGTCGGGATGGCGGACGAAGAGCGCGCGCCACTCCGGGTCGAGCGTGCCGTCGGGCGCGACGTCGGTGCGGAGCGCCAGCTCGACCCAGAGCATCGGAGACCGATCGAGCAGCCGCCCGACCGTCGCCGCCGCCGACGACATGCCGGCGTGCGCCCAGAGGATCCGCACGCCCGGATACGCGACGAGCATCTTCTCGACGGTCGTCTCGTCGACATGGCACTGCAAGAACAGGTTGCGCGATTTCGCCAGCTCGGCGATGCGCCGCACCGTGGGCGCCTCGACGTCGTCGGCGCCGAAGTGCGACTCGCCGATGCCGCGGTAGACGTTGCGGCGGTTGAGACGCTCCTCGACATNCGCCGCCACCGCCGGGTCGCGCGTCCACGATCCCATGTCGTCGCGCGNGCGATACGGGCGCAGGAACGGCACGATGCCGGCCGGTGCNCGGTCGTAGAGCATCAGCGTGCCNTCGTCTGGTGTGCTGGACACGATGGCGCGGCGCACGCCCGCCTGCGCCAGGATCGACAGCGCGCGCTCGGGCGTGTAGGCCGTCCAGTCCGGCCGGCTGTAGTGGATGTGCGCGTCGAAGATCGGGAACTGGGCGGCCGCCGGTGACACGCCGAGCAGAACGGCGGCCGCCGCC
>JGI25382J37095_10000214_pt1 | contig 12384 bp, 12 predicted proteins | sample GraSoi013_1_40cm_3_FD_37095 | JGI IMG/M metagenome (IMG submission 37095)
GCTGAGCCGCGTATCGGCGGGCGCAGTCGTCGCTGCAGAAGTAGACGGGCTCACCCCGGGCCAGCGCGCGGACGGCGCGCGAGCGCACCACGTAGGTCTGGCACACGGGATCCTTGACCAGCTCGTCCCGCAGCGCGGCGGGCCGGCGCGGGGGCGGGGCCAGGGCGCGCCGCAGCAGCGGCAGCAGGAGGGCGGTCACCACCAGAACCCACAGGAGGAGCAGGGCGATCTTCATCGCGCTCAGCGATCGGGCCGGATGGACACCGCGCGGAGGAACTCCTTGTCTTGCGCCGTCAGGTCGGGCGAAGGGTTGCCACGTCCCTTCGCGCCCGCGAAGAAGATCCCCGTGTCGGCACCGCGCTTGATGATCTCCTGCACCGCATCGCGGGCCGCGTCCGCGGCGGCCAGCGACACCTCGATCGTCCGTACCAGCTTTTTCATCAGCGTGTCCACATGGGGCTCCCGGGACATGACGTGCCCCTTACGATAGGACCCGCCCTCGCGGGTGTCAACGCCGGCCGCGGAAGGTGCTGGTGCTACATGAAAATGTCATGGGGTAACTGCCACGTGAAAGTGTCATCCCCTCATGGAGACTTTTACGTTGAGCCGGAAGGAATTGCATCGGCCCGGGTTGCTGAAAGCCCTCGGTGCGGGACGGATCACCAATCGCCAAGCGGCGACCGCGCTCCGACTGAGCGTTCGACAGCTCCAGCGGCTCAAGCGCCGGTTCCAGGCCGGCGGCGCCGCGGCGCTGCGGCACGCCAATCGCGGCCGACCGTCGCCGCGACGGTTGCCGGCGGCTGTGCGCGAGCCGGTGGGCCGCTTGATGAAAACGGTGTACGTCGGCTTCAACGACACACACCTGACCGAGAAGCTCCGCGAGGAGGCCGGCCTGGCCATCGGACGCGAGTCCGTCCGGCGTATCCGGCGTGAGCTGGGCCTGCCGCCTCAGCGCGCCCGGCGCGCGCCGCGCGCGCGGCGCCGTCGCCCACCGGAAGCCGCGCGGGGGGCCCTGGTCCAGATCGACGGCAGTCCGTTCGCGTGGCTGGAGGCCCGCGGCCCCGAGCTCACCCTCCTCGGAGCCGTGGATGACGCCACGACGGAGATTCTCGCTTTGCAGTTCCGTCCCGCGGAAGACGTCCACGGCTACATGACGCTGTTTCACCAGCTCTTCACAGGGCCCGGCCTCCCCCTGGCCGTCTACGGCGATCGCCTCAATCTCCTCGTGCGCAACGATCCCCATTGGTCACTCGAGGAACAGCTGGCGGGCTCCCAGCACCCGACGCATCTCGGCCGCATGCTCCAGGACGTCGGCGTTGGCTATATCGCCGCGCACTCGCCGCAAGCCAAGGGACGCGTCGAGCGGCTGTGGGCCACCTTGCAGGATCGCCTCGTCAGCGAACTGCGCTTGCGTCGCATCGCCACCGTCGAGGCAGCCCAGGCCTACTTGCCCGAGTTCATCGCCGACTTCAATCGTCGCTTCGGCAAGCCCCCGGCCTCGACCGCCGCGGCCTGGCGTCGCCCGCCGCGCGACCTGCCGCTGCTGCTCGGCTGCCGCTACCAGCGCGTGGTCGCGCGCGACAACACCGTGCAGCTCGGGCCGCGCTGGGTGCAACTGCAGGGCGGCCGCTCCTATGCGCGTGTCCGCGTCGACGTCCGCGAACTCCTCGACGGCCGCCTCGTCGTGCTGCACGACGGCGTCGTCTGCGGCGTGGCTCCATCGCCGGGCCCGAGCTTCATTCTCAAACCACGGCGGGCGCCCAGCGGTGATCGGCGCCCACCGCGGCCCCGCGTGCCGCCCAGGCTCCCCCTACGCCTGCCGCGGTTGGCCGCGAACACTCACACTGGCCGCCGCCCGTTGCCCACTCACCCCTGGGTCATCGCCAAGGACCGGGAGTGCCGACGCCGTGAACAACGCCCCGGGGTGACATTTTCACGTAGCAGTAAGGGGTGACATTTTCATTGACCAGCGACACGCCGGCCGCGGAAGGTCGAGGGAGGTGTGTGGGCTATACTGCGCGCGATGAACGGGCCGTGGACCTACCTGGCCTCGTCCCCGCGCTACACACGCGGGCATCTCACCCTGCGCGAGGACGCCTGGCGGTTGCCCGACGGACGCGAGGTCGTCTATCCCGTGCTGGCGGTGGGAATCACCGTCGGCGTCCTGCCCTTCCTGGACGACCAGCGCGTGCTCCTCGTCCGCCAGTACCGCCACCTGCAGCGAGAGCTCTCCTGGGAGCTGCCGGGAGGCGGCGCTCGGCCCGGGGAAGATCCCCTGGCCGCCGCCCAGCGCGAGCTGCGCGAGGAGGGCGGCTACCGCGCCGAGCGTTGTGTCTTGCTCACCCGCTTCTACCCGTCGAACGCCTATCTCGACGAGATCGCCTACTGCTACGCGGCCTGGGGCCTCACGCCCGATCCGCTGCCCGCCGACGCCGACGAGTTCATGGAGCGCCGGATCGTGGCACTCGACGAGGCCCTCCGCATGGCGTTGGAGGGCGAGATCACCGAATCGGTCTCCAAGGTCACCCTGCTCCAGTACGCCGCCGCCCACCAGGCATGAGGAGGATCGGCCATGGACAAGTGGAATGTCGGCATCCTGGTCTTCGACGACGTCGAGGTGCTGGATTTCGCGGGACCGTTCGAGGTCTTCTCACGCACCCCGAGGCGCCCCCGATCGACCTGCTGGTCGTGCCGGGCGGCTTCGGGACCCGCACCCTCCTGCACGACGAGCCGACGCTCGGCTGGATCCGCCGGATCGCCGCCAGCGCTCTCAAGGTGACCTCGGTCTGCACCGGCGCCCTCCTGCTGGCACAGGCCGGCCTCCTGGACGGCCGCCGGGCGACCACGCACTGGGGCGCCCTCGAGCTCCTCGAATCGCTGGACAAGGGCGCGAAGGTCGAGCGCGACGTGCGTGTGGTGGACGACGGGATCATCACGTCGGCCGGCGTGGCCTCCGGCCTGGACATGGCGCTGTACGTCGTCGAAATGCTCGTGGGCCGCGCGGTGGCCGACGAGACCGCCCGTTACATCGAGCTCAGGAAAGCGTCGTGATGGCGCCGGTGACCAGGGCGGCGCGTCCTTGAAGCGTCATCGCGCGATCGCGTCTCTTCCGGGATCGGACGGCGCCAGGATGACCGCGTCGTCGGCCGCGAACGCGAGGGTCACGGGCTTCCTGCGCTCGAGCGCCCGAGCCCCGGCGTGGGGAATGTCCACCCAGAGCGGACGCCCGTGGACCGTCACCTCCACGCGCACGACCGGGCCGAGGAACGTGATGACCTCCACCACGCCCTCGAGACGATTGGCCTCGCTCCCGGAGGCGCCCCCGGCCAGGAGGTGAAGCTTCTCGGGCCGCACCGAGAGCATCACCCGCTCGCCGTCGGTCCGGCCCGGGAGCCGGGCCCGCAGCCGCTCCCCTTCCCACTCCACCGCCCCCTGGGCCGCGGAGACCACGCGGCAGGGCAGGAGATTGGAGATGCCGATGAAATCGGCGACGAAGTCGGTGCGGGGCGCCGCGTAGATCTGCTCCGGCGCGCCGATCTGCTCGATCCGGCCGTCGCGCATGACCGCGATGCGGTCGGCGATGGACAGCGCCTCTTCCTGGTCGTGGGTGACGTAGACGGTCGTGATGCCGAGGTCCTGCTGGATCTTGCGGATCTCGCCGCGCAGCCGCAGCCGGATCTTGGCGTCGAGCGCCGACAGAGGCTCGTCCAGCAGGAGCGCGGGGGGCTTGCGGGCCAGCGCCCGGGCCAGGGCCACCCGCTGCTGCTGGCCGCCCGAGAGCTGGTTCGCGTAGCGGCGCTCCAGCCCGCCCAGCTTCATGAGCTCGATCATCTCGCCGACGCGCTCGCGGATCCCCACCTCGGGCCACCGCGCCACCCGCAGGCCGAAGGCGATGTTCTCGGCCACCGTCATGGTCGGGAAGAGGGCGTACGACTGGAAGACGATGCCCAGGCCGCGCTGGCGGGGCGGCACGCCACCGATCAGGCGATCGTCGAACCAGATCTCTCCGGCATCCGGCGCCTCGAAGCCGGCGATCATGCGCAGCGTCGTCGTCTTGCCGCAGCCCGAGCCGCCCACCAGCGAGACGAGCTCGCCCTCGCGGACCTCCAGGGAGAGCCCGTCCACCGCCACCGCCGAGCCGAAGCGCTTGCTCAGGCCGCGGAGCGTGATCTTCATGTCAGCGCGAGTACTTCCCCAGCCACGTCTTGACGAGTCGGTCCTTGTATTCGGGATCGCCGGCCTTCACGAAATCGAGGTTGATGAGGTTCATCTCCGTGATCTTCGGGCCGCTCACGGGGACGTCGGTGCGGGTGAGGCCCGGGCCCCGCCAGGTGGCGTAGGCGCCCATCGCCGACCGGGAGATCGCCCAGTCGAGGAAGCGCCGGGCGTTCTGCGGATTCTTGGCGCCCTTCACCAGCGCGTTGCCCTCGAATGTCCAGGCCACGCCGTCGGAGGGATGGATGACGTCGATGGGCGCCCCCTGCTTGCGGGCGACCTCCACCTCGTAGGCGAGCGCGATGCCGATCGGCGTTTCGCCCGAGGCGGCCATGCGCCCCGGCGCGCCGCCCGACTTGGTCACCTGCGACAGGTTCTTGTCGAGCGCGTCGTAGTACTGCCACATCCGGTCCTCGCCGAGCCGGGTGGCGTGGCTCGCCAGCAGGAGGTAGGCGGTGCCCGACGTGGACGGGTTGGACATCACGATGTGGCCGCGGTAGCGGGAATCGATGAGGTCGGCCCACGACTTGGGCGCCGGAAGCTTCAGCTCCGCCATCTTCTTCTGGTTGACGGCGAAGGCCACGGTGAGGAGCGTCACCCCCTGCCACATGTTGTCCGGGTGCTTGAAGCGCGCCCCGATCTTGTCGGAGTCCTTGGCGGCGTAGGGCTCCAGCAGCCCCTTGCGGGCGGCCCCGGTCAGGTAGTCGTTGAAGACGCCCCATATGACATCGGCCTGGGGGTTGGCTCGTTCCGCTTCAATCCGTGCCATCGTTGGTCCGGTTGATCCGCGGATGTACGATGCCTTCGCCGCCAGATCGGGCACATCCTTCTTGAACTGCTCCCAGAAGTCCTTCAGCTCGTTCTCCTCGTAGGCGGTGTAGATCACGAGCCGCTCCTCGGCGGCCTCTCCTCCGACGGGGGGCAGCCCCGACAGGACCGCCAGCACGACCAGGAGCCCCACAGTTCGCCGCATGAGCCGTTCTCCTTTCGCCGTCCTCTCAGGTCTTCAGAATCGCCACCCGCTCGCCGCCGACCAGGGCGCGGAGGAGCAGGATCGTGCCGATGACGATGCCGAGGATGATGGTGCCGAGCGCGCAGGCCACCCCGGGGTAGCCGTTCTCGACCTGGTTGAGGATCGCCACCGAGCCCAGGTTGAAGCCGGGGTAGATGAGGAAGATCACCGCGCTCACGGTGACCATCCCGTTGATGAAGAAGTAGACGAAGATCGAGAAGGCGGTGCCGGTGAGCAGCGGCAGCACGACACGGCCGAAGGTGCGCACGCTGCCGGCCCCCAGGCTCACCGCCGCCTCCTCGATGGCGGGGTCGATCTGCTTGAGCGCGTTGATGCCGGCCAGCACCGCGACGGGGAACTTCCAGAAAACCACGCTCGATACCAGAATGCTGAGGGTGCCCGTGAGAGAGAGCGGCGGCACGTTGAAGGCGAGGATGTACCCGACCCCGATGACGGTCCCCGGCAGCGCCGCCGGCAGCAGGCTCAGGAACTCGATGGCCCGCGCCCCCGGGGGGCGCTTGCGCTCGATCACGTAGGCGGTGACCAGCGCCAGCGCGGTGCCGACCACGCCGGAGACGGCGGCCAGCTTGACGCTGTTCCAGACGGGCCAGGCGCCCTCCGCGGTGGACTTGAAGGCGTAATGCGTGAGCGCGAGCGACCAGTCACTCCCCCAGAGCCGCACGAAGGAGCCGAGGGGGATGAGTCCGTAGATGACGGCGATGAACAGCGCGATCCCACCGGAGAGGAGGAAGAGCGGCCAGCGGACGAGCGCGGGGGTGGGCCGCGCCCCCGTGCTCGCGCTCGCCGAGACCGTCACGTAGGACGTCGCCCCGACCCAGTAGGCGTTGAGGAGGTACGCGATCAGGCACGGCACGATGAGGACGACGCTCATGGTCGCCGCCGAGGCGAAGTCGTTCAGCCCGATGACCTCGGAGTAGATCTCTGTCGCCAGCACGTTGTAGCGGCCGCCGACGAGGATGGGGTTGCCGAAGTCGGTCATGCAGAGGATGAAGACGATCAGCGCCGCCGAAGCCAGGCCCGGCCGGGCCAGCGCCAGGGTCACGCGCCAGAGCGTCGTCAGCGGACCCGCCCCCAGATTCTCGGCGGCCTCTTCCAGCGCAGTGTCGATGTTCCCCAGGACGTTGGCCAGCAGGATGTAGGCCTGGGGCAGGAACGAGAACACCTGGGCCATGACGATGCCGTGAAAGCCGTAGATCGACCAGCCGAGCCCCAGCCACCGCGTCACCACGCCGTTCCGGCCGAAGAGCAGGATGAAGGCCAGCGAGACGAGGAACGGCGGGGAGATCAGCGGCAGCAGGCTCATCAGCGACACGAACCGCTTGCCGGGTATGGTCGTCCGCGTCACCGCGTAGGCGAGCACGAGGGCTAGCAGGACGGTGAGGACGGTCGAGACCGCCGCCACCGCCAGGCTGTTGAGGAGGATCCGGAACAGGCGCCAGGTGCTGACGAACTCCCGGTAGTGGCCCAGCGTCAGGCCGGCCGGGCCGAGCACGCTCATCCACAACACCTTCACCATCGGCCAGACGATGAAGATCCCGAGAAGCAGCAGGACGGCCGCCGCGATCGCCGTCACCAGCAACTCGCCCTGGACCAGCCGCGTCCAGGGCGCCGCCGGCGCGCGGGTGAGGGATCGACTCATGGTGCCGCGGCGCCCAGTCAGCCGGCGGTGAAGCCGCCGTCGACGACCAGCTCGGCGCCGGTCATGTACGACGAGTCGTCGCTGGCGAGGAACAGGGCGACGGCGGCGATCTCCCGGGGATCGGCGATGCGCCCCAGAGGGATGCCGGCCTCGAACTCCTGGCGGAGCGCCGCGGTGAGATACGGGGCCTGCAGCGGGGTGTCCACGATGCCCGGNTGGATGATGTTGCAGCGGATCCGGTCCTTGGCGAACTGGATGGCCAGCGACTTCGTCAGNGAGATGAGGCCGCCCTTGGCGGCCGTGTAGGCGTCCTGGGCCCGCGTGAACCCGGCCAGCGCCGAGACCGAGCCCATGAGGATGACGGAGCCCCCACCGACGCGGCGCAGGTGCGGAATCCCGTACTTCGTCACCCAGAAGGCCGATTTGAGGTTGATGGCGACGACGCGGTCCCACCAGCGCTCGTCCGTCTCCAGCACCGAGCGGTCCCGGTCTTTCCAGAGCACGCCGGCGCAATGGTAGAGGACGTGGAACGCCTCGAAGCGGCGGGCGCTCTCCTCGATCATGCGACGCACGTCGGCCTCGATCGCCACGTCGCCGGTGACCGCCAGCGCCTGGCCGCCCTCGACCTCGACCAGACGGACCGTCTCCGTGGCCGCCTTGTCGTCGAGATCCGCCACCACGATGCGCGCGCCCTCCGACGCGAAGAGCACCGCCGCCGCGCGGCCGATGCCCATGCCGCCGCCGGTGATGAACACCACCTTGTCCTTCAGCCGATTCATGAGCTCAGTCCGGATGCCGCTCCGGGCGAGGGGTCGGCGTGCCCCTCGGAGACCCGTGGCACACCGATCCCTCGCATTCAGATCCTCTCGAAATTCCGGATGAGCTCCCAATCGGTGACCGCCTGGTCGAAGGCCTGCTGCTCGAGNCGGGCCGTGTGCAGGTAGTGCTCGACCACGCGCTCGCCCAAGGCGGCGCGCACCACCTCGGACCGCTCCAGCTCGTCGATGGCCTCCCGGAGCGTCTTCGGCACCTGGGGCAGCGTGGCGTCCTGGTAGGCGTTGCCCTCGTAGAGCTTGGGCGCCTTGAGCTTGCTGGTGATGCCGTGCAGCCCGGCGGCGATGGTCGCCGCGAACGCCAGATAGGGGTTGGCGTCGGCCCCGGGGATGCGGTTCTCCACCCGAAAGGCCTCACCCTCACCGCAGAGCCGGAAGCCGCAGGTGCGGTTGTCCCAGCCGGCGGCGATGCGCGTCGGCGCGAACGAGCCCGCCTGGTAGCGCTTGTAGGAGTTCACCGTGGGCGCATAGAAGTAGGCGAACTCGCGGGCCGCCGCCATCTGCCCGGCCAGCCACTGGCCGAAGAGCGGAGCGATGACAGCCGGCGTCCCCTGGGCCTTGGGGGCGGGAGCGAAGAGCGGCTTGCCGCCGGTGCGATCCCAGAGCGACGAGTGCAGGTGGAACGAGGAGCCNGCTGCTCCCATGTCGTACTTGGCCATGAACGTCACCGCACAGCCCTGCAGGTGGGCGATCTCCTTGGCGCCGTGCTTGTAGAGAGCCGTGCGGTCGGCCATCTCCAGCGCCTCGGCGTAGGCGAGGTTGATCTCCTCCTGGCCCCGGCCCCATTCGCCCTTCGAGGTCTCCACCGGAACGTCCGCCCCTTCCATCCCGTTGCGGATGGCGCGGATCAGCGGCTCCTCCTTCGTCGTCTGCAACACGTGATAGTCCTCGAGGTAGGCGGCCACCGGCGTGAGGTTCTGGTAACGCTTGGCCCGTGCCTCCTCGAACGACTCCTTGAAGCAGTACAGCTCCAGCTCGGCGGCGGTCTTGACCACGTACCCGAGCGCCGCTGCCCGCGCCACCTGGCGCTTGAGGAGGGAGCGCGGCGCTTCTTCGATCGGCTCCCCGTCCTCGCTGAGGACGTCGCAGAAGACCAGCGCCGTCTTGGGCAGCCACGGGATGAGGCGGAGCGTGGGGAGATCGGGCACCATCTTCATGTCGCCGTAGCCGCGCTCCCACGACGTGAGCTTGAAGCCCGGCAGCGGCTCCATCTCCATGTCGACGGTGAAGAGGTAGATGCAGGCGTGCAGGCCCTCGGCCACGACGCGCTCGAGGAAGTGACGCCCGACGACGCGCTTGCCCAGGAGCCGGCCGAACGTGTCGGGGAAGACGGTGAGGACCGTGTCGATCTCGCCCTGGCGAATGAGCTGCTCGAGGCTCGTGAGATCCAGCCGGCCCGGCATGACGCGGATACTAGCGCATCCCCACGGCCTGTGTCATCCTCGGGCCGTGCCGGGCGCGTCGCGTCGCACGATCGTGGCGTGGACGCTCTACGACTTCGCCAACTCCGCCTTCTCGGCCATCGTCCAGGCCACGATTTTCCCCGTCTACTACGCCGAGGTGATCGTGGGGAACGCCGACGGGCGCGGCGACTTCTGGTGGGGGCTGGTGGCCTCGACCGCCATGGTGATCGTCGCGCTCACCTCGCCGCTGCTCGGCGGCATCGCCGACCACGCGGGTGTCCGCAAGCCGTTCTTCGTCGGCTTCACGATGGTCTCGGTGACCGCGACCGCTCTGCTGGCGACGCTGCAGCCGGGCATGGTGGTGCCCGGCTTCCTGCTCGCCGTGATCGGCCTGGTCTGCTTCGAGGCGGCGTTCGTCTACTACAACTCCTACCTGCCGCGGATCGCGGCACCCGCCGAGATCGGGCGCGTGTCGGCGGCCGGCTTCGCGGTCGGCTACGCCGGCTCGATCGTGGCCTTCGGCCTCGCCTATCCGTTCGTGGCCGCCCAGGTGTACTGGGCGACCTTCCTGGCGGCCGCCGCGCAGTTCGCGCTCTGCTCCTTGCCCGCGTTCCTCACGCTACCTGCCGACACCCGTCACGCGGTGCCGCTCGGCACGGCGGTCGCCCGCGGCCTCGGCGAGACGCTGACCACGCTGCGCGAGATCCTGCGCCACCCCGACCGCACGCAGATGCGGCGGTTCCTTACTGCCTATCTCGTGTTCGAGGACGGCGTGAACACCGTCATCCTCTTCGCCGCCGTCTTCGCCTCCAAGACGCTCGGCTTCTCGCCGACCGAGATCATCGGCCTGTTCCTGACCGTGCAGATCACCGCGCTGATCGGCTCGGCGCTGTGGGCGCGCCCCACCGACGCCCGGGGCCCGCGCTTCGTCGTCCGCGTGACGCTCGTGCAGTGGACGGCGGTGACGGCCCTCTCGTACTTCGTGACCGCCAAGTGGGAGTTCTGGATCGTCGCCGTGCTGGCCGGCACCGGGCTCGGCGCCATCCAGGCGGCCAGCCGCACCTTCATGGCCACGCTCATCCCGGCGNGCCGGGAGGCCGAGTTCTTCGGCTTCTACTCGCTGGTCGGCAAGACGGGCGCAGTCATGGGNCCGCTCGTCTTTGGCGGGGTGTCGTGGATGCTCGGCGGCAACCAGCGCGTCGCCATCGTCGCCGTGGGACTCTTCTTCATGGTCGGGCTCGCCCTGCTGTCGCGCGTGAGGGCCGGCGGCCCCACCGCGGCCCCCGTACCCGTGAGCCCCTAAATCATCGGCGGGGGCGGACGTTACGACCCCCTCGGAGATCCATAGTCAGAGGGGCCTCGCGGCCCCCTCCGAACCACCCCAGTGGAGTTACGCCGGCGAAGCCGGCGCTCGAACAGTGCTTGCTCTGACGCGCTCCTAGCGCACGTGGATCGGAATCGGCGGGATGAGGAGGACGAACAGGACCAGGCAGATGACGCCGACGACGCGACGATTCGCGCTCAGCGGGGTGACTTCGTCGACGGGAGGCCCGTGATGGACGCCGACGAGAAAGAACACCAGCGCCGCCCAGACGAACCAGTTCAGCGATGCGGCGAAGGTCCCGCCCCACACCAGGACGTTCACCGCCATCGCGGCCAGCCCGAGGAGCACGGTCCCGATGAGCGTGACCCTGCCGATGAGCGCGTGAGAGCGGCCGAACAGCGCGTAGGCGATGCGTCCGCCGTCGAGCTGGCCGACGGGAAAGAGGTTGAGGGCGGTGACGAAGAAGCCAACCCAGGCCGCGTCAGCCATCGGGTGCGTATAGACCATCGTCCCTTCCGGGAGGCTGCCGAAGCGGAGATATACGAGCAGCTGCGTCAGGCCCGACTGACCAAATGCCTCGTGGGTCAAGACCGGGACCGGAACCACGTTCGACCACTGCAGACCGAGCACGAAGGCGGGAATCGCCACCAGCAGGCCGGCCAACGGCCCCGCGGCGGCGATGTCGAAGAGAGCGTTCCGATCCCGCGCCGGCGACCGCATGCGGATGATCGCGCCCAGCGTGCCGAAGGGAAAAGGCGGCGGCGCCGGGATGAAGTACGGGAGGCTGACCGAGGCCCGGTAGTGCCGCGCGGTGAAGTAGTGGCCGAACTCGTGAACCACGAGGATCGCCAGCAGCGTGGCCGCGAAGGGCACGCCGCTGACGAACAGCGTCCCGGTGATCGACGAACGGAACGCGTCGAAGGTGGGTGATCCGGCGTAGCCGGCGCCGGCGACGAGGGTCGACAGGCACGTGAGCACGAAGAGCACCACGTTCACGCCGACGCGCTGCGGCTCCGTCGTCTCGGCCAGGGGCACGGCCTGCACCACGACCTCCCCTCGGCCGTCCTCCCGGAGGAACGGGGTGAAACCCAAGGGCCGGAAGCGCGCCTGAAGTACTTCGAGCGCGCGGGGGGGAGCCAGCCGGAGCTGGCCGCGGTAGGCGATGACGGCCCCGTGGATCTGGCACTCGCGCACGGCCAGCACGTTCTCGACGCTGCGCCGCAGGAGATCCTCGGTGATGAGCAGATCTTCGGAGGAGGGCGGCACCGCCACGGGCCGCCGCCGCGACGGCCAGAAACGCATGAGGTCAGCCTACCACACGGCCAGACGGGCCACGATGCGGCGGGCGGCGTCGAGGCCGCCGTCGAGGTAGACGGCGCCAAGGACCGCCTCCAGCGTCGTGGCCAGAATGGACTCGCGCGCGCGTCCGCCCGTCGCCTCTTCGCCGCGCCCCAGCCTGAGNCGGGGCCCCAGCTCCAGGTCCGCCGCCCAGCGGGCCAGGTTGGCGCCGGAGACCAGCGCCGCGCGCTGGGGCGTCAGCACGCCGACCGGCGCCTCCGGATCCGCGGCCAGGAGGTGCTCGGCCACGATCAGCGCCAGGGCCGCATCGCCGAGCAGCGCCAGCGCCTCGTGGTGGGCGGCCGGCGGGTGCTCGTTGGCAAAGGAGGCGTGGGTCAGCGCGCGCTGGAGAAGGGCGGGATCGTGGAAGTGGTGGCCGAGCCGTCGCTCGAGCCCGGCGACGTCACCCGCGTCCACCCCTCAGGCGCTCAACGGTTCGGCCCGGCGCGCGCCAACCGCGACCGGTGCCGGGCCAAATGGCGAGCCAGGCAAGGCCCGAGCGTGGACGTGCGAAGCCGCAGCGCGCTCGGCGCCCGAGGCGAGCCTGAGTGAATCCGAGAACGACGTATGGCGATGCCAGTCGGCCCGGCGCTACGCGC
>JGI25382J37095_10000215_pt1 | contig 12353 bp, 10 predicted proteins | sample GraSoi013_1_40cm_3_FD_37095 | JGI IMG/M metagenome (IMG submission 37095)
ACAGTTATGGAGAGAACCTATGAGATCGGAATAATGCGTGCCGTTGGCAGTTCTCGAAGCCAGATTTTCAGAATCTTCCTTGCCGAGGGACTTCTAATTGGAGCCCTGGGCACAATCGCAGGAATACTCGGCGGCCTTGGGCTAGCTCGACTGTTCACATCAGTCTTCGAGACCACGTTCAACGTTCCAAGCCTCCCGGTCGCCGAGTTAACTCCGAGCATTGCTATCACCGGTCTAGTCGCTGGATTCTCGGCCGTCTTCGCGGGAGCTCTTTATCCAGCAATCTCCGCGAGCAGAATAAACATAATTCAGGCGATTAGACCCTCAGCCAGGAACGAGAGGAGACAGCTACCCCTCTCAGGAGTCAGTCTAACGGGGATTGTTTTGCTCGGGCTGGGAGCAAGTGAGTCGCTCCGACTCACACCATTCCACATCGCCTACTTGGACGTGATACTCGTCCCAATCGGCCTCATCCTCCTCGGAGCGGTCTTTTTCGGAAGAACTGGCCGAGCAATCATGTTGCTCGTGTTCCCCGCATCTAGAACGGTCCGGTATGTTGCGTCGCGGAGCGGCAGAAGGAGACTATTGCGCAGCACGGTATCATTTGGGATGATTGCGATAACACTCAGCTTCGCCATAATGATAGGGGGGATCCAGAGCGGCGTCCAGGAGGCGCTCCAGCAGGGAATCCAAGAGGCGCTTGGGGCCGACATCATACTAGTTGCGAATCAGTCAATTCCGATTAGCTTCACTAGCAACCTCATAAGAATAACGCAAGTTGCTAGTGCGACACCTCTCTCTCCCAGCGACCATCCCGCGAAAGCACTCGGAAAGAGTGGAAACAGCAGTATCGGGATTCTCGCCGTGGACCCGTCAGTTTTCCCAAATATCATCTCCTACACTTTCGTAAACTCGCCGACCGTTTCCCAAGTCTACTCTCGGCTCGTTGCCGATAACCGATCGCTTCTGATTCCAGATTCCTTAGCATCCAAGCTTGGTGTCGTCGTAGGAGACCAGCTCTCGATTCTGACAAGAAACTCGACAGTTAACAACACCAACTCCACTGTACCCTTTACGGTTGCAGGAGTTTTCACCGGTCCAGTTCTACAGTATATCCAGTTCGGAGAACACTTTGCAAGTGATTCGGTGGTGGTATCGTTCGCCTCCCAACGAGAGTACTTTGCAGGGAGCGACACGGCCCCGCTCTTCCTAGTGGACCTCAGGTCACAATACAAGTCTCAGGCTGCAGGCGTCGCTCGAGACATCACGACAATGTTCCCACAGTACAACTTCGGCGAGAACTCATTAACGCTCGGCGAACTCCTGTCACTTGTGAATGGTACGATCAACAGGATTTTTGCATTGATATTGCTGATTCTCTATTTCGCATTGTTGATAGCGAGTCTCGGCATCGGCGCAACCATGATCATGAGCGTGTCAGACCGGAGGAGGGAGATAGGACTCTTGCGATCGCAGGGTGTGAGCAGGCTGCAGATTACTGGATTATTTCTTGGCGAGGGAACGTTTCTCGGCTTCTTCGGGTTCCTACTAGCTGTGCCTGGTGGACTATTGCTGTTGAAGGGAGCTACTAACAGCACTAGTCTTGCTGGTTTCTTTATTCCCTTCATCATACCTTATGGCGCGATCGTTCAGGCCTTGATTCTCGCTCTTGTTGCTGTGCTGATTGGAAGTCTGTATCCCTCGGTACGAGCTTCTCGATTAGAGATTACCCGGGCCCTGGAACAGGTATGACGATGGCCCGAGACTAAATATCACTGCAGACACTGTTCAGAGGGAAAGGGTTTTGCCTGGTAACGCCCTGCTCTCGGTCTACGATAAGACAGGGCTGGACCGGCTGGCCTGGATATTCTCGAAGCTCCAAGTCAAGATGCTGGGGTCTGGAGGAACTGCCGAGACGGTTCGGAAACTTGGCTTTAACGTCGTGGACGTGTCAGAGTATACTCAAGTCTCGGAGATGCCTGGGGGGCTTGTCAAGACGTTGCATCCGAGGATTCACGGCGGGATTCTGGGGGATTGGAAAGACCCTGCGCAACAGAAGTATCTAGAGGCTAACGGGATTGAGCCCTTGGACTTTGTGGTAGTGAATCTCTATCCTTTCCAGGAGGTTGTCAAGGCTGATCCTGAGAATCTTCGAAGGGCCGTTGACAATATTGACATTGGAGGAGTGGCGCTGATCCGGGCCGCGGGAAAAGGTGCATTGTTGAACCACCGAGTTGTTCCTGTAACTAGCCCCTTGCAGTATGAGGGTGTCGTATTGGAGCTGGAGAGGAAGGGATATGTGGGGAACGAGCTGCGGCAGCGGCTGGCCCGAGAAGCATTCGTTCTAACAGCAGACTACGATAGTGCAATACGGGATTATTTGATGGGTCGGGCTCGATGAGCAAGCAGGAGATTCGGAGGATCTACCGGACCGCTCAGAAGGAGGACTTTCCACAAGTTCTGAGACTGGAACTCGGGGGAAAAGTTTTCGAGTATTCCAAAGTACANTGGACGATTGGTGCNGAGNTTCATGGATTACGGTATGGGACGAACCCGCACCAGAAAGCGGCANTGTACAAGCCTAAACATTCCANGGGAGGGATAGGAAGTGTAGAGTGGATCAAATGGGGAAAGGACGGACCCTCGGCCACGAATATCGAGGATGGGAGCCATGGAATGCGAATTGTCAGGTACTTTGACGAGCCGGCTGTGGCAGTGATGAAGCATCTCAACCCGTCAGGAGTCTCTGTCGCACGTAAGGGGGAAGCATTGTCTTCTGTCTATGCGCGAGCTCGAGATGCGGATCCAAGAGCGGCATTTGGCGGCGTTGTTGTTCTCAACCGTATGGTTGACAAGTCTACGGCGGAAGAATTGTCGAAGACGTTTGTCGAGGTGGTCTACGCACCTGACTATGAGGAATCCGCGATTACGGTCTTTCAGGCGAAAAAGGATACTCGGATTGGAAAGGTCCCGGGCTCTAATCATGATCAACATCCTCCCGACATAGTTGTGCTCGATGATAGGTCGCTGATACTCGAGGATGCCTACTTAACAGGAATACAATCATTAGAACAACTTAAGCAGCTGCCCGTGGCTACGAAACGCTCACCATCGGAAACAGAGTATCACGCTCTTCTGCATTCCTGGTGGGTAATTTGCGAGGTCCGGTCTAATGCTGTCGTGTTCTGGAAGAACGATGCGTCCCTCGCGATTGGGACGGGACAACAGGATAGAATCGGTGCAATCGAATCCTGTATCGAGAAGGCGCACAAGTTCGGCCACGATCTGAAAGGCAGCGTAATGGCCTCGGACGGATTCTTGCCGAAAATGGACAATGTAGAGGCGGTTGCAAGAGAGGGCTTGACTTCGATTGTTCAACCCGGAGGATCAGTCGAAGATCAGGAATTGGTCAGAGCATGCGATCAGCATGGAATCGCCATGATCATGACAGGCGAACGGGCTTTCCGTCACTTCTAGGAGTGAAGACTAATCAGATAAGGGTCGGTTCTCTCGATCTCTGGGACTTGGGTTCTGGACCCCGAAGGGTCCCTCACACTTTTCTCGCACGGTCTCGCCAGAATTGGACTTCGAATGGGGCCAGTTGTGGACCTTCATTCTCCAACAAGTACGTTTAGATAACCATCCCATTCGAACTCATCTCAAGGACTCATTAAACGAGCGAGGTTCTGCTTTGCAAGAAGCACGATTCGTGCATATCCGGAATGATCCAACGTGTCCCAGACTTCATTCGATTTGCTCTGTGTAGGTTTTTCGTCGAAAATGACAACGCTCATAAAGCTAAGTTGCATGCCATATTGCGAAAGAATTGACTCAACCTACAATCTCAGCGATGCCATCATTATGGCAGAGGCAGAAGAAACTAATCATTGCAATAGTCGTGATCGCCATCCTCGCAGTGGGCGCAGTGAGCGCAGCACTACTTCTCCGACCGCCCTCACAGTTCACCATCCCGCTCTGGTACAACAGCGACGGACACTACGGTGACACTGAACCTACAGTGGCGCAGGTGATTGCAAGTGCTATTGAGAAGACTGGAAAGATAAACGTCCAGCTGAAATCAGAGCCTTGGGCTCAGTACACCACGGACTTCGGAAATGGAAACCTTCCGTTCTTCCTGTTGGGCTGGTACCCTGATTACTTTGACGCTGACGACTACGCCTCTCCGTTTCTAGGAACTGCGGGCGCCGCGTCGCTCGGATCGGAGTACAGTAACAGCACCATGGATAACTGGCTCGCTTGGGAAGCTGGCAATTCCAGCTCGACCGTCAGAAGCCAGCTTTTCACACAAATCCAGACGCAGCTAGCGAGTGATGTGCCCTACATCCCTCTGTTTGAGGGAAAGGCCAACATAGTCTACAAGAATGGAATCAATGGCGTGTTCTTGCACCCCGTCGCGTTCCGGTACTTCTTCATGAGCAACACGAATAATCCAAATACTTTGAACGTCGGCACTACTGACAGAATCAAGTCGCTGGATCCTGCCTACGCCTACGACTATTTCTCCATCGAGATCATAAACCAAATCTTCGACACGTTGCTAGTATACAGCCCCACCAACACTACCCTCCTACCCGGTCTTGCCGCCACCGTTCCTTCGATTGGCAATGGCGTCAGCTCCGACCTGAAGACATGGACCTATACCCTGCGAACACCCCTGCCAACCTTTTCCGACGGAAATGTGATCAACTCGACCGTGGTGAAAAAATCGATTATTCGCGCGATCACCCTCAACCTTCCAGGAAGCGCAGCCTTCCTTCTTTCCCAGGTAGGAGAGCTAGGCAACACAACCAGCACAGCTAACCCCAAGTTCACCATAAACATTGACACACCTGACCCAAACACCATCGTATTTCACCTGCATCAACCCGTAGGATTCTTCAATCAGCTCATGGCTTTCTCGGTCTCCGCACCCGTCCCAATCTATGGTCCTAACGCGTACAATATGACTGGGGCGCAGCCGACCCAGCTTAACAAGGTAGTTGGATCCGGACCATACAAGCTAACTGCGTATACTCAGGACCAGAGCCTTACGCTCACAAAGAACCCTAGTTACTACGGACCTGCAATCTACGGCACTAGCGGCTTCGCCTCGGTTCCGATAATAGGCACAGTCAACGTAAAGTCAGAAAGCACGGCGACCCAGCTCAAGAACGACATAGTCGCAGGCGCGATCGACATGGCTTACCGCACACTCAACCCTCAAGACATAACCTCACTCCAAATCCAGGCCTCCTCGCTCGGGCTCAAGGTAGACTTTGGCGCGAGCCCACAGATACGGTATCTAGTCTTCAACGTGAAGACAGCTCCCTTCAACAACGTTCTGCTACGCAGAGCCATCGCCTACGCTGTAGACAGATCACTCATCATCAACAACGTCTTCAATAGCCAAGTCGACCCATTATGGACGATGATTCCGACAGTGATGAACTACTCCATACCAGTCTTCCAGCTAATCTATGGTTCAGTGCCAAATCTGACCCAAGCCGGCAATCTCTTGTCCCAGTATGGCCTCTCCATCTTCCAGACTTTAGACATCAGCAAGAACCACCTCTGACCATCCCCGTACTCTCCTCAACGTTTTTTTCTATCCAGCTGCCCAGCAAGAGCTATGCCTAGGCGAGGATCACTCCTTGCATACGGCCTCACTCGTCTAATCCTAGCCCTTCCAATGCTGCTCATTCTTCTAACTGTCGTTTTCGCAGTTCTCAGAATTATCCCTGGCGACCCTATCTATGCCCTCTACGGGGGGAGAGCCCCACTCAGCGTCATTATGGCCCTACGTCATCAACTAGGCCTGGACAAACCTTACTGGCAACAATATGTGACTTACATCGTTCAGATCTTCACCGGCAACTTCGGCATCTCCCTCGGAGCCCATTACGGAGGACAGAGCGTCATAACCGTGATCGTGCAGAAGCTGCCGGCCACGATTGAGCTCTCTATCGGGTCGATGATCGTCGCTTCAACTATCGGGATTAGCGTCGGACTGATCTCTGGCATTAACAGGGACAAGGTCGTAGACGTTGTGGGCAGGCTCTACGGGACGACAATCTTCGTGATACCTGTCTTCTGGCTGGGATTGATGTTGCAGCTTCTCTTTGCCGTAGATCTACGGTGGCTTCCAGTAAATTCGCGTTTTGATATTTCCCCTTCTCCCCCCGCTACGATAACCGGGCTCTACACGATTGACTCGTTGCTCGCCGGCCGTCTAGACCTGTTCGTCATCGCAATCCGTCACCTAGCCCTTCCCTGTCTGACGCTCGGCCTTGTCTTGAGTGGGTTCTTCGCCAAGACTGTCCGAGCAAACCTGTTGAGAACGATCAACGCCGACTACGTCGAAGCAGCACGAGCAAGAGGCATCAAAGAGCGTACTATCATCTCACGATATGCTTTCAAGAACGCCCTTATCCCAGTCATTACTGTTCTCGGGCTCGAGTTTGCAATACTATTCGCTGGAGCAGTCCTTACTGAGACGACGTTCAACTGGGACGGCATGGGAAGGCTTCTAATCGACTCGATAGAGGTCCAAGACTATCCCCTAATACAGGGAACCATCATAATCTTCAGTTTCATTATCGTACTGATTTCGATCCTTGTGGATATTCTCAGCGGCGTCATCGATCCGAGGGTGAGATACTGACAGAAGCGTCCGGTCACGCGACCAACCAGCAAAAGACCCAGCTAATCCTCCCTCGCTCCTTCCTGGGACGATTGATGCTTCCGATGCTGGAAAAACGTCGGACACTTGCCGGAGTTATGAGCTGGATCGGCCTTGGAATTCTCGTCGCATTCATCCTAATCGCTGTTCTTGCACCAATAATCGCTCCATATCCTGCAGTGGGTCCCAACTCTCAGTTTCTCACTCCGCCCAACCCGTTATGCGGAGCTTGCGCCCCTCCTAGTTTCAGCCATTGGATGGGAACCGATAACCTCGGACAAGACGTGTTAACTAGAGTTCTTTGGGGAGCCCAAACATCTCTTGAGGTGATGGCTATTGGAGTGATCCTTGCCCTTGCCGTTGGATTCCCCGTAGGCCTCTACTCTGGGTACGTTGGAGGATCCATAGACAAGACGATCCTGCTCGTCATGGACTCGGTCTACGCCTTCCCAGGCTTACTCTTAGCTGCTTTGGTAGCGGCAATGCTCGGCAAGGGTCCATTCAACATAGGCATAGCAATCACCGTCATCTACATTCCCCTCTACTATCGAGTGACGAGGAACCAGACTCTCTCAGTGAGAGAGGAGACCTATGTTGAGGCTGCTCGCAGTCTCGGAGCAAGACCCTGGACAATCATGTGGCTTTACATTGGCTACAATGTTCTGATAACCATACCTGTCATCTTTGCCCTGAGCGCTGCTGACGCAATTCTCACCGCGGCGGGTCTAAGCTATCTCGGACTTGGGATACAACTTCCAACCCCTGACTGGGGACTGGACCTTAGCGTCGCGCAACAATTCCTCACGGATGGAGTCTGGTGGACCTCCTTCTTCCCTGGTCTGATGATCATCCTTCTCACAGTTGGGCTGAGCTTTCTGGGTGAAGGACTGAACGATTTGATCAACCCCCTCCTCAAGAAGGGGAGAGCGTAGTCGAACCCATTACTCAGTGTTCAAGATCTTTCAGTTCATTACGCTACCCAGATGGGATATGTGCACGCGCTCGACGATATTAGTCTGGATGTGGCCAGCGGGGAGTCTATCGGAATAGTCGGGGAGACTGGGAGTGGCAAGTCTACTCTCGGCAAAGCCGTTCTGGAAATACTTCCCCCACGGACCGAGGTAAAGGGAAGCCTATTTTTTCGAGGGGAAGAGCTTGGCCAACTAGATAAAGCGAGAATCAGACACATTCGTGGAGAGGAAATTGCCCTCATCTTTCAGGATCCGATGACCCGGCTCAACCCCCTCATGACGATCGAGGACCACTTCATTGAGACAATAAAGGCGCATCAGCGAGTTTCGAGGCATGAAGCCCTGGCCAGAGCGGAGGCCGCATTAGCCTCAATGCGGGTCCCCGAGTCCCGCATAGGGAACTATCCTCATGAATTCTCAGGCGGGATGCGACAGCGCATCATGATAGCGCTGGCTCTGGTTCTCAACCCATCCCTCTTGGTGGCCGACGAGCCGACAACCTCTCTTGACGTAATTGTCGAGGCCCAGATCCTTGAGATTCTTGAGGACTTGAAGCGGACGTACAAAATGTCCCTCCTGCTGATTACGCACAACCTTGGCATTGTTGCAGAGGTATGCGACAGGGTCGCAGTATTCTATGCCGGGAAGATTGTGGAAGTTGGATCAGTGGACGATATCTTCACCAGACCGGTCCACCCGTACACTAGACTCTTGCTGCAGTCGATTATTCATCTGGACACAAAGGAACTGCACTCAATCGATGGCGTGCCACCTGACCTCCTGTCCCCACCCACAGGCTGTCGCTTTCATCCCCGATGTCCCTACGCGCAGGCCGTATGTCAAGAGAAGATTCCACCGCTAGAACAGTTTCGCAAAGATCAGCTTGCCGCCTGCCATTTCGGAAAGGATTTCCTCTGACACTCGAACCCGCAGGACAATACCAAGAGAAATCATTACTGGAGGTTGAGAACCTACGGGTGTACTATCCTGTCAAAGGACCTTTCATACAGAGACTGTTCCGGAGGGAGAAATTGTTCGTGCATGCGGTCGACGGAGTCTCCTTCACCCTCAAGCCTGGAGAAATTTTCGGACTAGTGGGAGAGAGCGGTTGCGGCAAGACCACCACTGGACGCGCGATACTGAGACTTGTGGATCCAACCTCAGGCATAATCAAATTTGAAGGGACGAACATCACGAGCTTGAAAGAAAAACAACTACGGCCTCTACGAACCCGGATGCAGATAATCTTCCAGGACCCTCACGCATCTCTCAACCCCGCCATGTCCATCGGTCGAGCGATCGGGCATCCCCTGAAGATCCATGGTCTAGCTTGGCGCGAGGAAGATGTGAAGAAGCAGGTTCTTGGTGCAATGCGCGAAGTCGGACTTACCCCGGAAGAACAGCTCTACGACAAATACCCATCGGAGGTTAGCGGTGGCCAAAAGCAACGGGCGGTGATAGCCAGGGCCATAATTCTCAAGCCTCAGCTCATAGTTGCGGACGAGCCCGTGGCCATGCTGGACATGTCTATTAGAGCAAAGGTTCTCCAGCTAATGCTAGAGCTCAAGCAGAAACACAATCTCACCTATCTTTTTATCACGCACGATCTTGCAACCGCCAAGTTCCTCTGTAATCGCATCGCCATCATGTACCTAGGCCGAATAGTGGAGATAGGATCTGCCAGAGGCATCTACCAAGATCCCAAACATCCCTACACTCAAGCCCTCCTTCGGGCCATTCCCATACCGGACCCCCGAAAACGAGCTCCAAAAATCCTTCCTAAAGGAGAGGTGCCTGACGCGGTCTATCCCCCAGCTGGATGCCGATTCCATCCTCGTTGTCCAGCGGTTTTGAGTACTTGCGGCTGGGAAGGCCGCGACTTTATCGATCTTCTAGATGAGCATTTGTCGGGAAGCATGAGAGCTGTCGATGACGCCGAAGCCCTCGGGTCAATCGACGATTGGTGGGCGAAGGGATTTGCAGCCGGCCGAAGGATAGGGACCCAAGATCCTCAGAGACTGGCTGAAAAAGTGAAAGCGGTACTCGCGAAGGCCACGTCCCCGATGCAGCAGGCAGTCCAATCGGTTGCCGTGCAAGGCGAATCATTGATTGTTCAATTCAGAGTACCTGAGCAGCTGAAACAGACAGTCGTTGGGGACAGAACAGTGGAATGCCTTCTCTACCAATAGTCGAATTCTTCGGCTCCCTTACACATCTGTCGGACCGCGGCCAGCACGATTCTGTACAGTCGCTTCTAAAACCCTTTTACCCGCGTTTTTGCCCGATTCACTAGTCCTCGAATTGCAGGTGAGACGCTCCAGCAGTGTCCGCGCATATTATGAGCTGATGAAGCCGAGGATCGTTTACTTGCTAGACTTTACCGCGGTAGCGGCCTTTCTAGTTGCTTCGTCAAGTATCAATATCGTTCGTCTCGTCGCCGTCCTCGTCGCGGGGACTCTCGCCTCAGGAGGAGCAGGAGCATTGAATTGCTATCTTGACCGGGATGTGGATCGAACGATGGGACGTACGAGTTGGAGACCAATTCCNCAGGGAGAGGTTTCCCCAGTCCGCGCGCTCCTCTTCGGCCTTGCACTTATCGGCATTAGCGCGCTAATCTCCGCACTGTTCCTGCCCTTGTTAGCTGGACTCTTCATCATCCTAGGCGCAGCCATCTACGTACTGTTCTACACGAAATATCTCAAGCGTCGAACCAGCCTCAACATTGTTCTGGGAGGCTCGGCGGGAAGCTGCGCCCCCTTGGCAGGCTGGGCCGCGGCGACGGGACAGCTTACAGCACCGGCGCCATGGTTGATGGCCCTCTTGGTCTTCGTCTGGACTCCCAGCCATTTCTGGGCATTGGCTATGAGAGCTGTGGGTGACTATTCGAAGGCGGGAATCCCCATGCTGCCGGTGGTGGTGGGTGAGAAGAAGACAGCGCAGTACATTGCACTCAACACCTTCTTACTGGTTCCCCTCTCCCTAGCGTTTGTTCTACCTTCTCTGGGAGGGTTTGGNATCATCTATCTGGTGACCGCTACTATATTGGGTCTCGGCATGATTCTCGTCGACCTTCGGCTAGTCGCCAATCCGACCAAAGCTCAGGCATGGACAGCCTTCAAATTCTCCAGCCCGTACTTGGCCATCGTGTTTCTCGCGATGGTGATAGACGTAAAGCTTCTTCCGCACTATCTCCCAATCTAGAAACTCAAGTCAGAATTTCTCAGCGAGCTTCAAAAAGTTCTGAATGATCATGCGTCCATGAGGATGCTTCTCATCCGATCTTTCCGGATGGAACTGTAGGCCGTAGACGGGTCGTGTCTGATGGCCGATGGCTTCAACCTTTGATGTTTCTGATTCAGCTAGGTGGCGGAATCCTTCGGGGACCCGGTTTAGAGCTTGACGGTGCGACTCGGACACTCTAATTGAACCGGGGAGTCCGTCGAATAAGGGATCGTTTCCTATCAGTTTGATCTCTTTGAATTCTCGAACGGTATGGCCAAGGTCCAAGACTTCCGCCCCGTAGGCGGAGCCGATTAGTTGGTGGCCGAAGCAGATTCCGAGAAATGGTTGGTCTAGCTTTCTGACCAGATCCATCTCAGGCTGGAACACTAATCTTGTGTCGGGCTTTGATAGCATGAAGTTTGAGCCGGTAAGAATCGTAATGTCAGGGTCTTTCTGCAAAACGACATCGTGCAGTCGAGCAGTCTTGTAGTCCAGCATCTCAGGGCGTTGACCGGCGCAGAGTGTTATGTTGTTGAGTGCTTGTTTCGCCTTTTCGGGTTCCTTGTAGTTGTTGATTACTAGAATTTTCAATCTGTGAGGTCACAGGGCTGCGAGGAGTTTGTCGATTTCCTCCTCGGTATTGTAGTAGTGAGGGGATACGCGTATAGCCTTGACTCTACTCGCGACGGTGATGTTCAGTGACTTTAGCTTGTTGAAGGTTGCTTGAGGGTCCTCGTCTTCGAAGACTACTATTCCACTTCGACGCTCAGACTGTAGTGGTGTGACTATTTTTCGTTCTTTCTTCTTCAAACCGTCGATTAGACGGTCTGTTACTTTGAGGACCCGATGGTGTCTTTCTTGCTGGTCATGCTTGAGCGCGTATTCGAGGGCGGCCTCCGCTCCGACGATCGAGACTACTCCCCAGCTTCCTCCCTCGAAGCGAGTCGCGTCTAACGCGGGCTCTGCGTCGTCGATGTTGAATGGTTTGCCGAACAAGTCTTCCTGCTTGGACAATCTTCTAACAACTGAGTCCTCTACGCCGTGCCAGCCGATGTAGTTGGGGTCCAGCTCACTCAGCCTATCGCGGTGCGTGTATAGGTAGGCAGCGCCGTGGGGTCCCTGCATCCACTTGTACATGCCGCAGGCCAATGCATCGACTCCGTCTTGTTTGGCATTGATCGGGAAGACTCCTAGTCCGTGGAAGGAGTCTGCTATGACGAACGCGTTGTGCTCGTGAGCGATCTTTGCGATCTCTCGGATCTTTTCTCGGCAGCCGTTCGTCCATGAGACGTAGTCGACTGAGACGATCGAGGTGTCATCATCAATCGCCTTCTCCCACTCTTCTAGAGGGACGACGCCATTCTGGTCCTTTCTTAGTAGCCGAACCTCGTTTGTGCGGCCGTGCTTCTTCTGGAGATGCCAGAGGTAGATGTTCGTGGGAAAGTTCAGCTCGCTTATGACGATGTTCCCGTTCGGTTTGT
>JGI25382J37095_10000218_pt1 | contig 12325 bp, 12 predicted proteins | sample GraSoi013_1_40cm_3_FD_37095 | JGI IMG/M metagenome (IMG submission 37095)
GCGGCGGTCGGCAGATCGACGAAGAAGATCTCGTCGAAGCCAGCCGAGGAGGCGACCGAAGATGCGCTTGGAGAGGCCGGCGTCCGCGTCGCTCGACGGCGAGTAGCTGAGCGCCTTCTCGAGCTCGTCGATCATCAGAACGCAGGGGGCCATCTGCTCGGCCGTGCGGAGGACCTTCTCGAGAATAGCAAAAGCGTATGCGCGCCCGACTACTTCGCGTCCTTGAGCGACATCCAGACGCCGACGAGCTGCTCTGAGGATAGCGCCTGGAAGTTCGCCCGCTTGTTGACGCCGTAGAGGTCCATCTGCTGGTGGAGCGAGAGCACCGCGCCGTCGTCCAGCATCAGCCGCTGGGCCTTGGCGTACAGCTCCAGCCGGCGCTTGGGATCGACCGAGGTCTGCGCCTCGTCGACGAGCCCGTCGAAGTCCGGGCTGTAGTAGTTCGCTTGCGCGCTGCCCGAGCGGAACAGCGGGGTGAGCGTCCCGTCGGCGTCCCAGGTGNCCCAGCCGATGAGATACATCGGGTTGGCCTTGTGGGGGTACACGAGCTGGCTGAGGTACGTCGTCCATTCATGGGTCTTCACGCGCGTGCGGATCCCGGCTCGGGTGAGCTGGCCAGCCACCGACTCGGCGACCTCCTTGTCCTTCTGGTAGCGGCCGTCGGGTGAGTTCAGCACGAGGTCGATGCCCTCGGGGAAGCCGGCGTCAGCGAGGAGTTTCTTGGAGCGGTCTGGATCGAACTTCACGGGCTGGAGCGCCCGGTCGAAGCCGAAGTGCTTGGACGTGAGCGGCGTCGCCGTTCGAATCGCGTTCCCCTCGAGCACGTTCTTGATGATCTCGTCCGCGTTGACGGCGGCGAGGATCGCCTGTCGCACCCGCTTGTCCTTGGTCGGGCCCTCGACCGGTCCCACCGGCTTGTTGGCGGTATCGAACTGGTACGTGTAGATCGGGATGAAGATCGGCCGCACGCTGGGTGCCTTGGAGACGTAGAGCCGGGGATGCTTCTCGATCACAGACACCAGGTGCGGCGGGATGTTGACGGCGATGTCGATCTCGGCGGTCTGGAGCGCGGCGACGCGGACGGCGTGCTCGGGGATCGGGCGGAAGATCAGCGTCTTGACCTTGGGCGCGCCGCCCCACCAGCTCGGGTTGGCCTCCAGCTCGATCAGCTCGTCCTTGACCCAGCGCACGAACTTGTACGGCCCGGTGCCCACCGGGTTCCGGTCGGCGAACACCTTGTCCTTCCCGCGGAAGTGTTTGGGCGCCATGATGTGCCCTCGGAGGGCGAGGTGGTTCTCGAGCGTCGGGTACGGCTTGGCGGTGACGATGCGGATCGTGTGCTTGTCAACGACATCGATGGAGGTGATCAGGCGGAAGTAACCCGCCTGGCGGCTCTTGAGCTCGGGATCGCGGATGCGATCGAGGCTGAACTTCACCGCCTCGGCGTCGACCTCCTCCCCGTTGTGGAACGTGACCCCCTTGCGGATCTTGAACTCCCAGGTGGTCGGGTTGACGAGCTTCCACGACTCGGCCAGCCAGGGGATGATCTTGAGGTCCTTGTCGCGGAAGAGGAGCGTGTCGTAGATGTTCAGGAGCACGTTGTAGGCTGGGGTCTCCTCGTGCCACTGCGGGTCCAGTGTGGTCGGGTCCACGCCCTGGGCGATCACGATCTTGCCCTCGGGGGCCGCCAGAGCGGCCGCGGGAAGGACCAGCAGTCCGAGGAGAGCCAGTGTGGCGCAGCGGCGGGTCATGGTGAGCCTCCTCTCCGGACACGCGGTGGCGGGAGCATGTGCGCCCACCTCCTGGTTGTCAAGGTCATGTCCACGGGAGTCCTCTGCACCAGGTTGGTGCAATTGCACCAGCGTGGTGCAGTAAGACGAGGCGTTCTGGCCTGTGGTGCTTCCCGAGGGAAATATGAAACCACTAGTTATATGGCTGCCGGTGCAGGTCGTCTCTGGCACAGAGTGTGCGGTCGTGCGTTTGAGCGATGGCAGCCTTCACGCCGGATCAGCAGGCCCTTCTGTACAGCATCACGAGGATCATCAGCGTGAAGCTCGGGGAGCTCGTCAATCTGATCGAGCGGACCAACATACAGTTAGTCGCGCTCCACAACATCCTCGGGGAGAAGGGCGTCATTACAGCGGAGGAATGGACTGCCGCCACGGCGGAGGTGCGGGCCGCCTTTGCCGTGGATCTCGCCACGAATCGCCAACTGCAGGCTCTCAATGATGAGCTTCGTCGCTTGTTAGGCGGCGAACCGGAGGGAAACCGCAGTGAGAGGCGAGTGTCCTGACGCACTCATACGCCGTCCTCGTCAGGAGCCCGTCTTGTGTTACAGTGCCCCTGCCAGCCACTGTGGCCCCGAGGGTTGACGCGACCAGCGTGCGTCGAGACCCGGTGACGAGGCGTGGCCTTACCCTCCTTCACCCCGGGGGCTGCCATGCAGACCATCCAAGATCGACTCACCCTCCTGCTCCGCGCGTACAGGACCATTCGCTTCTGTGACGCCTGCCTGGCGCTGAAGATGGGTGCTTTTCCCCGAGAGGTACGGGAAGCCGTGGTCATGGTCGGCGACGGATTTCAAATTGCTTCTGGAAGATGCTCCGAGTGTCTGCAGGACAGGACGGTCGTCCGCGCCCTTGCAGCCTGAGCCNGCACGCACCTAGACGCCGAGATAGTACTTCTTCACCAGCTCGTGTTCCCGCAGCTCCTGCGTGCTGTGCCCTTCGAACTCGATCTTCCCGTGGACGATGATGTACCCGCGGTCGGCGATCTTGGTCGCCTGGTTGAAGTTCTGTTCGGCCATCAGGACCGTCAAGTGGTGTCGCTCCTTCAGTTCTTTGATCTTGCCGATCACGCGGCTGACGAGGATCGGGGCCAGCCCGACCGAGGGCTCGTCGACCAGGAGGATCCGCGGCGAGGACATGAGCGCGCGGGCCACCGCCAGCATCTGCTGCTCGCCGCCGCTCATGCTGCCCGCGAGCTGCTTGCGGCGCGTGCGGAGCACCGGGAAGGCCTCGAAGCAGAAGGCGAGGTTGCGCGCGATGTCCCCCCGGGCCTGCGGTCGGTAGGCGCCGAGCAGGAGGTTCTCCTGGACCGTCAGCTTGGGAAAGAGCCTCCGCCCCTCCGGCACCATGGCGATGCCCAACCCCACGATCTCCTCCGTGGGTCTTTTCGTGAGATCGACCCGCGTGCCGTCGGCTTCTAGAAATATCTCGCCGGCCTCCGGCCGCACGATGCCCATGATGCATTTGATGAGCGTGCTCTTGCCGTTTCCGTTGGTGCCCAGCAGGGCGACGGTTTCCCCCTCACGCACCTCGATCGAGACGCGGTGCAGGACCCGCACCGCCCCGTAGCCGGCGTCCACGTCGTGGACGACGATCCTACTCGCCAAGGTAGGCCTTCTCCACGACCGGGTTCCTCACGATCGCGTCCGGCGTCCCCTCGGCGATGCGCTCGCCGGCGTCCAGGACGACGATCCGTTCGGAGAAGCGCATCACCGCCCGCATGATGTGCTCGATCATGATGATCGTGATCCCCCGCTCGTTCAGGCGGAAGAGGATGGCCAGGATGTCGTCGATCTCCGCGCTCGAGAGCCCGGCCATGGCCTCGTCGGAAATGAGGAGCTTGGGCTTGGCCGCCATGGCCCGCGCCAGCTCCAGCTTTCTCATCTCGATCTGGGTGAGCCCCGCCGGCCTCGTGTGGGCCTTCGATTCGAGGCCGATGGTTCTCAGGATCTCCATGGCCTCGGCGGCGACGTCGGCGCCGTCGGACCGCGCGCCGGCCGCATACTCCAGCGGGATGGCCAGATTTTGCGCCACCGTCATGCTGGTGAACGGCTTCGGGATCTGAAAGCTGCGCACGATCCCCAGCCGGGTCCGCCGATGGGCCGGGACCGCCGTGATGTCACGGCCCTCGAAGCGGATCCTGCCGCCATCCGCTGGCAGCGCGCCGGACACACAGTTGATGAGCGTGGTCTTCCCCGATCCGTTCGGTCCGATGAGGCCGAACCGCTCGCCCGGCGTGACGTCGAGACTCACCCCGTTGAGCGCGGTGAAGCCNCCGAAGCGCTTCGTCAGTCCGTCGACCTCGAGCAACGCAGGGGCCATCGGCGGCGTTACCGCCCTCGGACCCGCCGCNCCAGNCCGACGATCCCCTCGGGCGCCAGGACGACGAACGCGACGAGCACCACGCCGACGATGAACAGATTCATTTCGGAGGAGATCGTCACCGTCGCCAGCTGCTGCGCCGTCCCCAGCAGCACGGCGCCGATCACCGGCCCGACCCAGTTCGTCGTCCCGCCGATCATCGGCATGGCCAGGGCATTCACGGCGTAGTCGAGATTGAAGGCCGACGTGGGCTCGACGAAGGTCACGTAGTAGGGAAACGGCGCGCCGGCGACGCCGAGCAGGACGCCGCTCACGGTGGTGGCGAAGAGCTTCAAGCGCAGGGTGGGGACGCCCATGCACTCGGCCGCCTCCTCGTTGTCCCGGAGCGCCGCGAGCCCGCGGCCGACCCAGGACCGCTCGATGAATCGCGCCACCGTTACCGCGACGACGGAGAGCAGGACCATCACCGCGAAGAGGAACGTGACGTAGCTGCCGAACGGAGGACCGCTCGGGCGGATGACGCTGAGGCCCCGCGAGCCGCCGACGTACTCCCAGTTGATGATCATCGTCTGCAGCACGATGGACAGCGCCAGCGTCGCGATGGAGAAGAAGACGCCTCTGAGGCGCAGCGTGAGGTAGCCGATGCCGAGTCCGAGGAGCCCGGAGACGAGCCCGCCGGCGAGGATCAGCACCGGGAGCGGCGCCCGCGTCGACTGGATGAGGAAGACGGCGGTGTACGCCCCGAGCGCGAAGAACGCCGGCGTGCCGAAGTTCACGTAGCCGGCGTAGCCGCCGAGGATGTTCCATGCCGTCGCGATGACGACATACTGAAGAATGACGTAGCCCGCGAAGTAGACATACGGGTTCACGCGGAGCGCAGCGAGGAGGATCCCGGCCCCGACGACGGCCAGGCCGACGAGCAGCGTGCGGGCGGACCGCGCCATCTATCTCCCGAGGAGCCCGGCCGGTCGCACCGCGAGCGCGACCAGGAGAATGCCGAACGACACGGCGAGCGACCAGGAGGGGCCGAAGAACGTGGACATCAGGCTCTCCGCCACGCCGAGGATGACGGCGGCCACGAGCGTCCCCGCGATGCTGCCCATGCCGCCCAGGACCGTGATCGCGAACATCCGGCCGATGTAGTCGCGGTCGGTCGACGGCACCACCGGTGCGATCGTGATGAGGAGCGCGCCGGCCAGGCTCGCGGCCGCGATGCCGACGCCGAAGGCGATGGTCTTGATCCGGACCGGATCGGCGCCCATCAGCCGCAGCGCCAGGCGATCCTGGGACACCGCCATGACGGCCCGCCCGTAGAAGGTTCTCGAGAGGAAGAGGTGCAGCGCCAGCGTCATGGCGAGCCCCACGAGGCACGGCACCAGCAGGCGGAACGCGATCCCGACGCCGCCGAGGTCGATCGACTTGCCGATGTAGGCCGCCTCGACGAGGCGATAGTCGACGCCGTACTTGAGGCTCAGGCTCACCTCGATGATGAAGAGGACGCCGAAGAAGAAGACGAGCCCCCGGAGCGACTCCTCGCCCCGGCGCTCGAAGCTCTCGTAGTAGAGGCGATAGACGACGGCGCCGAGGACGTAGAACACCGGCGTGAAGAGGAGCCCGGTGAGGATCGCATCGAGGCCGAAGGAGCTGTTCATCACGTAGGCCGCGTACGAGCCGAGGATGACGAAGGCGGGCTGGGCGATGTTGGCGATGTCGAGGAGGCCGAAGATGAGCGAGAGGCCCAGGCTGACGGCGGCGTAGAAGCCGCCGAGCAGCAGTCCGGCGACCACGGCGTTCGCGAGCAGATCCCAGGAGAACAGGAGCGCCCGCGCTAGTTCTTCGCCGCGGAGTACGGGTAGACGATGGCGCCGGACTTGAGCTCCTCGGGGTAGAGCACCACCTTCTTGCCCGGCCCGCGGAACTGATCGATGCCCGTGCCGTGGACCTTCTGGTACTGGACCATGAGGGTGCGTCCCTTCGCCCACTCGCCGTTCTTCCCGAACTTCACCTTGCCGACGACCGTGTTGAACTCGGTGGCGCGGAGGTAGTCGGCCAGCTTCTGCTGGTCGAGGCTCTTCGTGGCCTCGACGGCCTGGCCGAGCACCTGGACCAGGGCGTACGAGTAGGGCGGGAGGTAATACCCGAGCGGATCGACGCCCGCCTTCTCCGCCCGCGCCTGGTATTCCTTCAAGAACTCCTTGATGCCCGGGAACGCCAGCATCGTCGGCTCCGGCGCCCAGAAGTCGTAGTTCACGACGCCGTTCAGCATCGGGCCCATGCTCGTCATGACGCTGGTGAACTGCAGGCCGACCATGCCGCCGCCGAAGATCTTGGGCTGCAGGCCGACCTCGTGCGCCGCGCGCAGCATGCCGACCGAGTCCGGCGGGTACGACGCCACGAACACGATGTCCGCGTTGGTGGCCTTGATGGCCCTGACGATCGGCGTGTAATCGACGGTGCTGGGCGGGTAGGTCCTGTCGTAGACGGTCTTGAACCCGAACTTCTTGATCAGCTCGCGCGCGCCGACGAGCGCGTTCTGCGGGTACTCGGCGTCGGCGCCGACGATCGCGACGGTCTGCGGCCGCGGAGTCTGCTTCGCCGCCAGCTCGAAGAAGCCGATGGCCGTGCTGGTCTGTGGATCGGGCCCCGCCGGCTGGATCTGGAAGTAGTTCGGATACTGGTACTTCTCGTTGTTGGCGAGCCCGAACATCCCCATGATGGTCAGCTTGCGCTCCATCGCGATGGGCATGAGCGGAGCGATGAGGTTGGTGCCGTAGCCGGAGATGACGAGGTCGACCTTGTCCACGTCGAGGAGCTTCGTGTAGATGCCGGGCACGGTGGCCGGGTTGGTCTGGTCGTCGTAGTAGACGAGCTCCACCGGTCGGCCGAGCAAGCCGCCCCGCTTGTTCACGTCGTCCTTCCAGATCTGGACTGCCAGCAGCGCCGGCTTGCCGTTGGCAGAGAGTCCGCCGGTCAGCGCCATGCCGAAGCCGATCCTGATCGGCTCGGCCGCCCGGGCGGTGGGGGCGCCCAGACCCGCGAGCACGAGCGCTCCGATGACGCCCCCGGTCAGGGCCCAACGCCGGATCCTCTGCGGTTTCATCGGTCTCCTCCTGGTGGTCGAAGCCTATAGTGGAAACGCGGGGAAAACGCAACCGGGAAATCGTCACGGCGCCCGCCGTGCCGCGGCCTTGACTGCTCCGGATGGGCGTCTTACAGTGCCTGGCATTCATCGTCCCGAGGCACGCAGGTGACCGTGCAGCGACACTCGGTGATGGTGCACGCGCGAATGGAGGACGTGATGGGGATGAAGATCTCGGTCGAAGAGATGGAACGGACGCGGGTGGCGCGTTTCAACCGTCTCACCCCGACCAGTCGTGGCTTCGTCGATACCGCCATTCCCGGGTACGAGCGCCTGATCTACAACGTGATCGGTCGAGGGGTGACCGAGGACTCGACGCTGAGGCCGGCGATCACCGATGCTCGNGACTTCAACCTGACGCTGGTCAAGCAGGTCCCCGGCAATCAGGTCGGCCTCCACGATCATCCGACGGTCGAGGTCTTCATGCCACTGACCGGGCGCTGGGGCGTGTACTGGGGCGACGAGGGCGAGAGCGAAGTGATCCTGGAGCAGTGGGACGTCATCTCGGTGCCGCCTGGTGTCATGCGTGGCTTCCGCAACGCCGGGGCGGAGGACGCTTTCCTCCTCGCCATCCTCGGGGGCTCTAATTCCGGTCACGTCACCTGGTCGCCGAAGGTCCTCGAGACGGCCAGGCAGCACGGGCGGGAGCTCGACGCCAAGGGAAATCTGGCCGGCACGACATAGCGGCTCGCATGAAGGTCGCGACCTGGAGAGGCGAAGCGCGGTTCACGATCGACGCGGCCCCCGACCCCGTCCCCGGGGCCGGGCAGGTCGTGGTCGACGTCCACGCCGCTGGCATTTGCGGCACCGACATCCACGCCACCCAGGGGCTCTTTCCCTGGAAGCCGCCCCTGGTCCTCGGTCACGAGTACACCGGGATCGTGCGCGGGGTCGGCCGCGGCGCGAGCCGTCACCTCATCGGGCGTGCCGTCGCCTGCGAGCCTTCGTATGGCTGCGGTGAGTGCGCCGAGTGCCACGCCGGGCGCGTGAGCCAGTGCCCACGCTGCACCCGTGTCGGTGGCTTTGCCGAGCGCGTTCTCCTCCCGGCGAGCTGCGTCCATCCTTTGCCCCGGGCTCTCGATCCCGTCACCGCGGCGATGACGGAGCCTGCCGCCTGCTGTCTCGCGGGCCTCGAGCTGTTTCCCATGCCGCGTGGGGCGACGGTGCTGGTCATCGGCGGGGGCCCGATGGGGCTCCTCACCATGGTGCTCGCCCGCAAGCGCGGCGCCCGACGCCTCATCCTCTCGGACCCCGTCGAGGAGCGACGGCTGATCGCCCGGCGGCTCGGGGCCTACGCCGTCGTCGATCCGATCCGGGAGAGCCTGCGCGATCGGGTGCTCGCGCTCACGCGCGGCCGCGGGACGGACGTCGTCTGCGAAGCCGTGGGGAAACCGGAGCTCGTGGCCGAAGCCCTGGCGCTCGTCAAACCCACGGGCATCGTCCAACTCGTCGGCGTGAGCCCGAAGGGAAGCCACGTTCCCCTGGACCTCTGGGACACCCACTTCCGTGAGATCAGGATCCTCGGCGCCTTCGGCCGCGGCACCGCCTTCCGGCGCGCGCTCGCCCTCATGCCGAGGCTTGGCGTCAAGCGGCTCGTCACGGCGCGCTTCCCCCTCGAACAGATCGGCGAGGCCTTCGCCCATGCGGCAGCCGGCAAGGGCGTCAAGACCGTCATCACGCCGGCGCGCTAGCTTTTCCCGCCCTTGATGAATCTGCCAATGAGTCCGAGAAGCACTCCCGCGACTATGACCGCGACCATGAAGCCGACCAGGGCCAGGCCGAGCCGATCAAGATCCGTCATCTGAGCCCTCCTGAGCGCCCACTACTATAGAAGACGGTAGCGATCGCCACCACGTCATTTCATTCTCTCGCGCCGGAAGCGCTCATAGATTTGGCGAATCTCGGCGGGCATCTCGTCCACGGAGTCATAGGTCCGCGTACTGCCAGAGGCATCCTTGACCGTGATCTTCGTGTGGGCACTCTGCTGGGCGGTGCTCTGCGCCTGCTCGATCTTCGCCCGAATGTCCGCCGGAACCTCATCGAGCGACCGATAAACCCGGACCTGTCCGGTCTGTGGGTCCTGGACTTCAACGCGCTCGGTCCGGATCTCCGTCGTGCGTGNTTTCACCACGGTGCGCGGAGCCGGGACCCGAAACCCGAGACCCCGCAGGATTCGTTGCACGAAGCTCGCGCGAGGCACCGGATAGTAACAACTCGGGCATCGATCCGTGCCTTGGGGAAGCTGAGCGCCACATTGTGAGCACGTCATGACTTGGCTTCGAGTTTAGCGCGTTGCCCAGGACACGGGCTACTCTCTCACGGGGCCTTCCTTCGCGGGGACTGTGGGGACATCAATCTCGCGGAGATGGCGATTGAAGTACGGACTGACGTCCCCGAGATAGCCGCGGGGTTCTGTCCAGCCCATGACAGCGCGATAGTGGGGATGACGGTTCTCACAGGCGCACGAGCGCCGAGTCTCCTTCGGGCCATCAGCAGAGAAGTCCAGGGAGAATGGGGGGCGGGTCTATGCCACGGCTTCTCTACATCGTTTCGCGTCGTAATCAGCAGCTCTACGCAGATTTGACGCGAACCTTCAACAACGATCCCAACGTTCGAGTGATCCTGGATCGTCGGGAGGGTGAACGACGACAGCGGGCCGCCCCTCATCGCGCGGACCGTCGAGTGAGAGACCGGCGCGCGGTGAACATCGAAGAACACCTCCAGCGGCTCGGTTGGGCGGTGGCGGACGAGAGGCCGGATGCTGAAGGAGCAAGGTGAGCACTCGATGCCAGAATGGGCGCGCTCGTCGTCGAGTGTGACACTTCGTGCCACTCGCCGGCCGTTCGGACCTGCTGGTCGGATTCCAAGCGGCCGCGAGAGCCCCCGCAATTCCCAGAATTTGACGCGCCCTGACCATGAGCCCGCCCGTTGGCACCCCCTGTGCTGTAGCCCTTCGCTCAAAGGGGGACCGCGATGGTTCCGGGAGGTCTCGCTTTCCTCGTCGTGGGGATCGCCACGATCCTGGTCCACCCCGTTCCGAGCTTCGCCCAGAACGGGGTCACGCCCGGGCAAACACGTATCTATTCCACGATCTACTCCGTTGGGGTCGAGTGGGACCTCTCCGGCGACGTCAATCACAATGCCACGGTCAACGTTCAGTACCGGATCCAGGGCGCGAGTGCGTGGAAGTCAGCCCTGCCGCTCGTCCGGGTCGACAACACATACAACGGCAACGGCTTCGCGGGGAGCATCCTCTTTCTCAACCCGGACACCACCTATGAGGTCGTGCTCAACCTGTCCGACCCGGACGGGGGCGCGGAGAATCGGATTTTGACGGTCGCGACCCGGCTGCTGCCCATGCTGCCCACGGGCGGAAGGACCTTCCACGTGGTGCCGGGATCAGGTGGAGGCGACGGCTCGGTGACGAACCCCTTCAAGGGCATCGCTGCGGCTCAGGCGGTCGCGCAGCCGCGTGACATCTTTCTCGTCCACGCCGGGAGCTACAGCGGGCGACCGACCTTCAGCGTGCCGGGGGTCGCCCGCAACTACATCGTCTGGAAGGGGGCGGGAGACGGCGAAGCCCTCTTCGTCGATGGCTTGAACTTCGGGGCCAGCCATGTCTGGGTGGAGGGCCTGACGGTCAGGAATCAGGCCTACGCCACCTTCTCGCTGAACTGCCCATCCGATGTCGTCGTGAGCAAGAACTTTTTCTTCAACAACCACTACAGCATCTATCTCCAGCGAGGCGGCGAGGGGTGGTACATCGCCGATAACACGATCGTCGGCGATGTTGACCCCGCAAGCGGCGGCCTCGACGGCGAAGGCATCGAGTTGAACGGGTCGTTCTCGGCGTGTGGTGCGAACAACCATACCGTCGCCCACAACAGCATCACCCGTGTCGCTGATGGGATCTCCACGCCTGGCACCAACGTGGACATCTTTGGTAACGACATCTTCGACGTCTCCGACGACGGCATCGAAACCGACGACGGCCGGACCAATGTCCGCGTTTGGAGGAACCGCATTCACAACGCCTATCACAACGGATTCAGTTTTCAGCCCCAGACCGGCGCGCCCTGGTACTTCATCCGCAACCAGGTCATGAACAACACGGAGGACATCAACAAGTACCGCCAGTGGGACCGCGCCGTGTTCCTGCACAACACCTTCGTCCACTGGCAGGATCTCACCTACGTCAGGGAGGACGGCCAGCTGATGTCCATTTCGCGCAATAACCTCTGGATCTCTGTCCTTGGCGGTCGGATCTGGGGCTTGAGCGGATCCATCGACTGGCGGACCGACCTGAACTATGACGGCTTCGACTGGGGCGGGTCTGCATCGCCATTTCAGCTCAACGGCGTGAATTCCTCCAGCCTGGCCAGCTTCACCTCCAGCACGGGGCAGGAGGCGAGGGGCATCCGGATCTCTCACCAGACCTGCATTCCGNCCATGAACGTTCCGGGCAACTCACCGACGACGGTCCCGCCGCAGTATCTNACCCTGGCCNCNGGCTGCCCCGCGATCGACGCCGGCGCGGTGCTGCCGAACATCAACGACGGCTTCCTCGGAGGNGCGCCGGATTTNGGCGCCTACGAGTACGGCGCACCACTGCCCATCTACGGACCGCGGCCGNTGAATCCAGATCCGGCGCCCGCGCCACCGACGAACCTGAAGGTGTCTTGGTCCTTCGCCTGTAGCTCAGCTGGATAGAGCATCGGACTTCTAATCCTTCCGGCGCGGAGCGGCTTTTCTTTCTCTCCTTGGCTGCGGATACAGCCCGGCATGCTTGTTCGTTCGACCGGCCGCACGTATAGTCGATTCGGGAACGAAATGGGGCGACGGTGTCGCGTTTGGCGGCGGCACGTCAGCACCACGATGATCTACACCCACGTCCTGAACCTGGGTCCCGGCGGCGTGCGCAGCCCTGCCGACCGTATGGGGCTCTGACCTATGGTGACTGGATCTCGGCTGCGCATCACGACATCCGGCACGGGATATCCTCGGTCTGTGTATCCCGGCGGGGGGGCCGCGGGCCATCGTGATCAAGGCACGATCGCGGGAGGCGAATCCGCCGCGG
>JGI25382J37095_10000219_pt1 | contig 12313 bp, 8 predicted proteins | sample GraSoi013_1_40cm_3_FD_37095 | JGI IMG/M metagenome (IMG submission 37095)
CCAGTCCCGTCGGCATCAGATAATGAACATTCATCACATCCGGATGAAAACGGTCGATCGCGCTCCTAACCGCCGCGACAGCCGACAAGGAAAATGGAGGCAGCGCACCGCCGCTCCACCGATGGCCTCGAACCCGCATGAACGACACTCGGTCCTCGTAGCGCTCCACCGGAAACGGAACAAGCGTCTCATACTCATCGCTGGCATGATCGCGGAGCAAGCTGGGAGAAAGAACTGGAGTGATAAGAAGAACTGCGTGGCGACGGGCTAGCCTTCTGTAGACTTCGAATAGGGCTAGCTCAGCCCCGCCGACGACAGGCAAAAACGTAGCAGATAAAACCAGAATCCGCACACTAGGCTCGGGGCACCATCTTGCAGCAGCCCGCACAGCTCTGATAAAGTCCCCTTCCCTTCATACGATTCCGGAACTCCCGATACCGCTCATGATTCCAAAGGGAGTCGAGGCTCTGCTGGCGAATATTCCCGATGCGGTAGTTCAAACAAGGAAATACATCTCCTGTCGGAGAGATTCGCGTCGTGGTCCATGGCACCATGCAGGTATATTGCTCATAATCGAACTTCCCTGCATAAAAATCGATCACCTCGGCGCTCGTACGGAACGGGACATACTTATAGGAGACTCCGAGAGCCCGGGCCCGCGCATCCAGAGCGGCCAGGCTGGACGAGAGCATTTCCCGCTCCACCTTCGGCAGTTGGCTTGCCCAGGCCTCGGTTTCGACAATGTCATCGCGAAGATTGATCCCCGACCGACTGAGCGACGGATCCAAGACCTGAAAGGAGCACGAATCGAACCCGACTTGATGGGCCACATCGATCACTTCAGCAAGCCGCGCGATGTTCTGGGGAACCATGACACAATTCAAATTGACTTGGGGAAAGTCGCGCTTTATCGCCCGGCGCAGCTCGAGAATGCGCCTCACATTCGTGCACGTCTTATGGAATGTCCCCCGTCCCCGGATTGCATCATGCACATCCTCCGGACCGTCTACCGAAGTGCCAACAGCACGGACACCCACGGTAACAATTCGCTCGCAGATCTGCGGGGTTAACGCGACGGCATTCGTGCCTATGGAAACCCGATGGCGGGCAGCCGCCACTTCCACCAAATCCCAGAAACGGTTTTTGAGGGTGACCTCTCCTCCCACAAAGGTGATATTGCTGCGCCGAGGCAACTTGCGGAGAATGGCAACGATCTCGTCGTAACTTAATTCAGCCTTTTTCTCGATCTTGCGGCCGAGGGTCTCTTCCTCTACCCTCAGATAGCAGAAATCACAGGTCAGATTGCACCGATAAGTAAGCTCGAGAGTGACATTACGGCAGGGGAAGACAAACCCCGCGAACCATCGGAACGGAATGCCGTAATACAGGTTTTTCAGAATGCCAAGCACCCCTCTCTGCCTTTCGCTCATGGGCACACCTCGCGATAAACCGCAACCGTGTCCGCGGCGATATGCGTCCAGGAAAATTCCGCCGCTAGGGCTCGCGCCCCAGATCGAATCTTCTGACGTAAGTCGGGTGATGCAATCAGCATGCCAAGGGCCCGAGTGAGAGCGATCGGGTCACGCGGTGGGACCAAGACGACATTCTCTCCATCTCGGAACCGGCTGCTGGGTCGGCTTGGATACGTGCTGACAATAGGAAGGCTGTGGACGAGGCCGGCCAGCAACGTGCCGCGTCTGGTTGAAATTCCATCGTCATACGGTACCACATAAAGATCGCTTGCCTCAAGCAGGGTAGCCACACGTGCCCGCTCACAATGCCCAAGCCAGACCACATTTTTGACCACCCCGGTCCCCTGGCATCTAGACTGCAATCCTTGGTAATACGCATCGGCACCCGGCCATGCACCGCCGATCATGAGGAGCATGAACTTGATCCCCGCCGCGTGGAGCCGATCGGCCGCCGCTAACAACGTCTCGATGCCCTTGCCAGAGTAGGCGAATCCAAAGTGGCTCAGTAAGACGGAGTCGACGCCAAGGCCAAACTCGGCTCTGACGGTTCTCCGGGTTCCCTCCGGATCGGCTGACGGGCCAGGGATGTTCGATCCAATGGGAATCTCGCGAATTCGCTTCCGCGCGAACGGCAGATAACGCGAAATCAGGTAACTCACTTCCTCATTTGGGCAGATGATCCGCTGGCTGGTGCCGACGAGAAGCGGCGCGAGAACCTTGGCCGAAGGGTATCCCCCAACCAGCGTGTGGACGGTGACAATGACAGGCGGACCGCGACGGACGGCCATCGCGGCCGGTAGCCACTTTATCCACGGAAGCCTACCAAAGAGTTCCGGGGTGTACTGCATGTTGACAAGATCGAACTCCTCTCGGCACAACTTCCCAACGAGGGAATACACAGTCCGCAGATCCCACTGCGCGGCGAATGGAATCACCTTGACTGCTGTTTCGGGCTCGGGGTGATGGGTAGTCGACGCCACGACGGTTACGGAAACCCCCAAAGCGGCAAGGTACCCGGAGAGGTTATAGGTGTAATCGCCAACACCGCAGGGCACGGCATTGGGTGGGAATGTTGGACAAAGCATGCAAACTCTCATGGACTCGCCCTATGTTCCCCTTCCCTCGAACTTCCCCACAACCGTCGGAAACACCACGCGAGACCGCTCAGAACAGCCAGGTCTGCAACGAGCAGAATGAGTTGGTTGCGGATCAAGACGGCGCCCACTGGTGTCGGCAGAAGACGAAGAAGATCCCCGGCGCTCACATCAGGACGGCTGACGACAGTGTGAAGGGTCTCGAAACCCAGCCACGTCGGCAACGCTTCCTTGAAGAACACCCCCATACCAGTCCCGGAAATCCAGGTCTTGAGCGCATAAGTAAACAGGCCTGGGTCGGAGATCACACCTGCCTGGGCACTCAGGTAGCCACAGATCACTGACGGCACGGCAACAAGAAGAAGCGCATTCCGTCCAACCCGCTCCAGATAATATCCGGCAAACCCGGCGAATAAGGGCACAGCCGGGTAAAGCATCCGATGGCCGAGATTGGTTCCAAAGGTCGCTTGATCGCCATATTCGGAGTGATGGGCCCCCACCCCCAACCACAGGCTGACCATGAACAGAACCGCCACCACAGCCTCCCCCCGTCGCCCTATCCGCCACGCCACTCCAATGCCAACACATGCCAAGAGCAGAAAGGGGGAATAGAGAAACAATCCTCCGTGTGGCCCCGCAAGGAGATCCAGCAGGACTCCAAGTTTAGGCATGAGAAAGCTCGGGTGGAGCACATCACCTGCGTAGAAATATCCGGAACGCCACGGTCGTCCAAATAACCACCAATTATAGACGCCAAGCAGAACCACNACAGGCATGAAGCCCAGGAAGAAGACGGCTCCTCGTTTGACACCATTGCGCCCGCCGACGAGAGCAAGAAGGAGCGGCCCAATCAGGCCAGACTGGAGAGCAAACAGGGTTGCCATGCCAGCCGAGCAACCAGCAGTGGCCAGCCGCCAGCTTTTGCCTGGCGCAAGCGCCAACCGGAACGCCGTCAACACCGCCAGAGCCGCAAAGCTCTCCTTGAGCAAGACCGTCCCCAAAAAAAAATTCGGCGTTCCAAAAGCCACCAGCGCGGCCGTCAAGAGCTGTCCACGACGCCCCGCGCCCAGCCAGCCTGTGAGCCACAACACTTGAACGACAATCAACGATGCGACGGTCGCTCCCACGACAAGCACTAAGACGGCATTAAAGGCTTGAAACTCGTCCGGCGTATCCACTGGTCCAACGGTGACACGCCAGAAACCATACAGGGGGATGACAAGAAGAGCGACGCCAGGCGGGTGGGCCGAAACAACACGTCCGTTGACAGTGACGGTATCTTTCCCGTCATAAAAGTGGGGATGGGCCATCTCCCAACGTCCCGTATCGACAAAGGAGACCGCTGCGTCCAGAAAATTATAGGTCATGGAGGATTGGAGCCAGGGGTTCCAGAAGGCCGCGTAGATCAGCCAAGCCGTCACAAAGATGCGCACGGCATCGTCTTGAAACTTCTCATGAAGGACCCTCAACATTCAGCCATCACCTTGATCGGTGCATGCCCTTTGCCGATCGTGCTTCATAACCTCGCCGGAGCGCCCAACCCCTCTGAGCGACGGATCTTGAAAAGCAACGATACGATGGCTGCGTACAGCAGAACCAACCCATAGAACTTGATCTCGGCAATGAACACAAGGAGACCCTTTGACAGTAGCGGGTGGGTATAAAAGTCATTCACCACGCCAATCAAAATTGCAGAGAGGCCCGCGAGAGAAGACACGAGAAGATCGCCGGTACTCCCTTCACCGAGCAATCGTTCACAGAGGATCCAGTAACTCGGAAGGAGAAGGATGAGATGGTTGATCGTCGCGTTCGGCGTGGCCAAGGGAATCAGGACCAGCACCAGCGCAAACTCAAGATCCGCCGTGCATGAGCGACGGGCCGGAACAGGGCGGGCGAGGAGCACCGCAGTCATTGCCAAGACCAACCCCGCAGCAATTCTGGCAGTCCAGGGCGAGCCAACCTCCTGATCTGCCGGAGTTACGCCAAGACCAGACCCGATAGTGGCGAGAAACCCTGCGAGGGAATGGTTTTCGACCGAGACCAAAGCCCCCGCGAATTTCGGCGCCACCTGCGTAAAATAGATCACGCTTTGGTCCAGGCCAAAGATTGGGACGGCGAGCAAGGTCACCGCTACAGCAGTTGCCAATGCCACAACCGCCGTTCTGAACTCCCGCCGCCACATGAGGTACAAAACCAGCATCGCCGGATGTAAGCGAATGGCGATCGACAAACCCAAGACGAGTCCGGCGGGAACGTCTCTCCCCCCTCGATAAAGCGCGAAAAATACCGCCAGCAGGATAAACATGAGCGCATTCACCTGCCCCAACTCAAGGGTGTTTCGCACCGGCTGAAATATGAGCGCAAGCGAAACCATGCAGAAGGAGGAAAGCGTGTGGCTATGAATCGTACGCCCCACAAGCCACATTCCCCAACCCATCGCAAAGAGGGAAAGCGCAAGCCAGATCAGCTTGGCCACATGAAAGGAGATAAACGAAAAGGGCAACATGAAAAACATCATGGCCGGCGGGTAGGAAAAAATATGCACATGCTCGAATTCCTCGTGGCGGTGAAGTGTTCCGAGACGTCGTGCGGCGGCAATAAGATCGCGATTTTCATTCTCCGCAAACCAGGGCCTCCCTGGCTGAGGGTCATAGAACGCACCTCCCGCCCTGGCAACCACAGCCGCGGTATAGCAAGCGGCGAAGTCGCGCATCTCGCCCTTACTGGCCAACAGGATCATATCCATACCGAACCGCACGGCGAACGTAGCGACTATCAGCACAAGAACGACCAATACCGCATGAGAAAGACGAGGCGGAATGCCTGGGATCTTTTCAGGACTGAGATGCGTATCCATCCGGCCTGGTGCCGTTTCCATGGTTACGCTGGTGGACCTGCAACAACCGATGTGAATCGAAGTGGGCATTTGCCGAACCTGGCACTGTAGAAGTCTGTNATTCCGCGAGCAACAGCCATGGCATTTTGCCTAAGCCCACGCTTGCGAAGTGTGTAGGCGTATCGGGCGGAGCGCGCAGTATAGAGGGCGATCAGCCAGAGCCGGTATCGTCTGGGCGCATGGGTTCGAAAAAACAGGAGGCGATTTCGCGCATAGTAATAGTCCGAGCTGGGCGATCCCGTTTTCATGGCCTGGGAAACCTTGTGGTAGATCCGGGAATCGGGCACGTACCGGCAGCGGTAGCCGCGGGCGCGGACGCGGAGGTTCCAGTCGGTCTCCTCAAAATAGATGAAGTACCGTTCATCCAGCCCGCCGATTTCCTGGAACAGCCGGGCCGGGGCAAGCAGGCAACAGGCCGTCACGTAATCCACATCTCGGGGGACAGCCCATCGACCGTCGTCCGTTTCATTCGCCCCCAGGTGCCACTGGCGCCCCGTCGGCCAGTCGATCATCCCGCCGGCAAACCAGATTCGCGCGACGTCCGGGTGATAATAGATTTTGGGGCCCACTACTCCGACGGTGGGTTCGTTCAAGCCCTTGAGAAGAGGAATCAGAAAAGTCGGATGAACGAGGGTATCGTTGTTCAGCAGCAGGATATGTGTGGCGCCTTCTTTGAGGGCTCGGTCGATGCCGACGTTGTTCCCCGCTGCGAATCCCCGGTTTTCGGGAAGCCGGATCACCAGTGCCTCGGGGAACTTCCGCTCCAGGCGGTCTACCGAGTCAGGAGCCGAGCCGTTGTCCACGAGGATGACCCGCAGTTGGACCCTTTCCACCGCGCGCAGGGAGGCCAGGCATTCCGTCGAATCCTGTTCCTGATTCCAGTTNAGCACCACGGCCGCCACTCTCGCCGGCACCAGACTCATTTGACCAACCCTCGATCCCGCAAAGCCGCGTCCGCCTCACGGGCCCCGTCGTNGGGCCGCTGATTCTTGATCCAGCCAACCAGCCGCGTCATGCCCTCCTGAAGCGCCGTCCTGGGCCGGAAACCGAGCGCTGTCGTGATCTGCGTCACGTCCGCCACGCAGTGGCGAACATCCCCCGCCCGCAACACCGACCGCATCAGGCGCCGGCGGTGCCAGCAGCGACTGAGAGATGGGCGAGAAAGCTCTTCCCGTGCCACCCGAAGTTCACGTAGTCGACCAGCCACGCATCGCGATGCGGCGCAGGAGCGCACGCTCGAAGGAAAAAGGACTACGCCAAAGCGCCGAGAGTAACGACCTGAGGCGGCCCATTGATTCGATGCTCATTGCGTCAGCAACCGCCGGACGGTCAGCATGTCGGCACTTCGCAGATATCCCAGCAGCAGCAATCCGCACACGTAGGCGGCAATGCCAATCAGAATTTCAATGGCTAGCCCTTGATCGCGGCTCAGCCAGACACCAACGGACATCATGACGGCGGCCAGAATGTATCGCCAGAGCCCTTCACAGGACAGGGAGAGCCCGAATTCCCGACGGATCATCCCGACCACGAGCGCTAGATTGAGCCATTCGCATATGACGGTACTGACCGCCGCACCCACCGATCCCCATCTTGGAATAAGGAAAAAGTTAACGATCACGTTGACCAGCACGCTCAGGCCGTACACACGGGCTAATGGAAAGACGAGATCGGCCGCGAGCAAGGCTTGGTTCGGAATATAGATCCACAAGAGCGGCAAGCTTCCAAGGATTAGGATCTTCAGAACGGCTCCGGCATCTCCAAATTCGGCGCCAAAGAGAGCGAGCATCAAGGGATCAGCAAGAATTACCGTTCCCACCAGAAGTGGTAGGCCGAGAGCAAGCATCGGCTTCCATGTACCTTCAAGAAGGTCCCGAACACCTTGCGTGTCCCGCCCCACCATGCTCGACAGACGTGGGTAGAACGGTCCACCTATGGAGGCTGCCAGCAGGATCACCGCATCCAAAAACCGGTACGCGGCGGCATATACTCCGACTTCCCGAAGCTCGCGGAGCCAGTTCAGCATGATCATGTCCACACGATAATAAAGAGCAAAACCGAGCATCAGGATTCCGAATGGGAGTGCCTGACGGACCATCGCTCGGACCGCCGGAAGGCGGACGGCTGGAAGGGACGGTCCCTTCCCAACAAGGACATGCGCGAACACCAGCATCACCCCATTCACAATCGTGGCGGCCGCCAGTAAGGCAATCGTTGCCCCACCCCAGAGAAGCACGACCACAGTCGCAATCGCACCGAGGGCGGAGGCTGCGACTCTTTGTAGCGATACAAGATGGAGATCTTCACGCGCCGTCAGAACGACCACGGCAGGGGTGGTGACGGCCGAAAGGAGACTTGAAAGACCGGCCACAGCGATGCCCACGATCGTGGTGACGTCATGCCTGACCATGACCGCCAGCCCCATCATGGCAAGCACACTTGCACAGGAGAGGAGGATCAGGGCGCGTTGGAGAAGCGCCATCACTTCCAATTCGCGCGCAGAGTCTCGACTGATTTCCCTGATGGCAAAGGTCCCCAAGCCAAATTCCGCGAGGATTCCAAATGGGTACGCAAAAGCTAATACATACGCGTAGCGGCCCAGTTCCTGGGCACCCAGGTAACGAACCACCGCGATCGAGACAGCGAAGTTGACTACCTTGATGACCACTTGGGCAGAAACAAGAGCAGTCACATTGCGGAACAAGCTTCTACGTATTGCCATTTCCTTTCACGGCTTCCTGATTAGTGTAGTCATACTCGGTCTGCCGATGGTGGGCCTGTTCATCTTCCTCCCCCCTCCACCATCCACCGCCTGCTGTGGAGCTATTCCACTCTTCAACGCCTGGCTTGTCTGAACAATCAAAAGGCTTCTCACCACCAACGCCGCGAATAGCCAGAAGGGTTCCATAATCCGTACGATGACAAACGCATTCGAACCAATGGCATGTACCAGTAGGCTCGCAAGCCCCAGCAAGAATCCTAGCGCTAGCCCGCGGGAAAACTGATCAGTCGCGTGCCGATAGGACGCGAGGCCCATACGGACAATCGACCCGATGAGGACAAGGAACGCGACAAGACCAAGCAGGCCTGTCTCTGTCAGAACCCTCGGGTACATCGCATCCATAAAAGGCCCGCCCGTGATACCCGTCCCCCAGATCGGATACCTTTGCCATAATTCAAATGACTGGTGCCACGAACGAAGCCGATCCGACGTCGAGGTATCGATCGTCAATGCCCCCAGACGAATCTGTCCTTCCTCCTCCGCCTGGGTAAACGTGTATGAGATCCGCTCCTTCACCGCGTGCGGGGCCCACAGAGGCGCGGAAAGGATTCCAAGGAGCACCATGGTCATCAGAATCGGTTTCCGGGGCGCCATGACTCCAATGACGATCAGGATCAGCACCCCTGCCGCCAAGAACGAGGCGCGCGACAATGTCGCCATGAGCCCGATGCTCCCCGCCACTAGAAGAAGCAGGAGCGGCAGTCGATTCGCCACCGCCCCGCTTGTCAGCAGCAGTCCGACGACGATCGCCAGCATGAAAACAAGATACCCGCCCAGGGTGTTGGGCTCTCCCGTCTCTCCCTCGAACGGAGCGGACGCCCGCTCGCCGCCGGGAATCTGCGCAATTGCGAAGAGCGATACCAGGAAACAGGTGACCAGACTGGCGAACACCAGGCCGCGGGCCTCTTCCTTCGTCGTGACCGCACTGACGACCATGAAATACAGGAACACATACTCGTAATATTTCAGCCAAAAGAAGAACCCGCTCATGGGTTTGACACGCCCACCCAACACTCCGATGAGCGTGGCCAGCCCGGCAGCGGCGATATAGAACATGATCGGTCCATTCAGCGGAGTCCGCAGGAATGGCGCCCCCCCTTTTTGGATCGCCATCTTGGCGAGCCAGACAAACCCGATCACGACCAGCAGGAAGTCATCAAAGCGGAGCGTAATCCCACGACCGGCCGCACCGCCGCCTCCTGTCATATCCCCGACCACCAACTCAGGGCTCAACAGCATGGAGAAGATCAGCAGATAGAGGCTGAGCCTCGTGGAAACGAACGCAACCAGCAGGAACGCGACGCTCACAACGATGCGTAAACCTAACGAGCTGTTACCGGAAACAATGGACAGGGACAGAGCACCCGCCAGGGCCAGCAGAACCGCAATGATGAGCCCTTTAGGCTGCATCGCACGCCACCCTCAAGCTAGGCCGCGGGACGGAAAACCGGCTGTGGCCGAGATAGAATGGGCCCTGTAGTCGCCAAGATCAGGACGAATAGCGATAGTACTGGTATTGATGGTAATCAGGAGAAAATTCGGCACTCACGTTGCTGAGCACCACCCCCACGATATGGGCTTGGGCGCTCTCAAGGAGAGTCTTTGCGCGAAGTAACGGCGTCCGTCCAATCTTACCGACTTGGTAGACCAAGACGACGCCGTCGACTTGGGGACCGACCAACACAGCATCGGCCACAGGCAGGATGGGTGGACAGTCGAACACGACGAGATCGTAGCTTTCTTCACAGGCAGCGATCAGATCCACGAAGCGTTGCGTGTTGAAGAACTCAGACGGGTTGGGCGGCAGATGCCCGCTGGTGAGGATACTCAGGTTGTCCACGCCGGGAGCGCTCAGGACCTGATCGAATCCGAGTTTCCCGAGCATCAGATCCGGAGCGCTCTGCACCACGTCCTGCCACTGCGCGTTCCCGACCAGAACCTCGCTCAGCCCGGGCTCCCGCTTGATCCCGAGTCGGCTGTGCACGGCCGGCTTTCGGAGGTCCGCGTCCACCACCAAGACCCGCCGTCCATCCTGCGCGATCGTGATGGCGAGGTTGATGACCGTCGTGGTCTTCCCTTCGCCGAGGCCCGCGCTGGCAAACGCCAGGCTTTTGACCGTCCGCTCTGCGCAGGCGAATTGAAGGTTGACCTTCAATGACCGGTACCCCTCCGCGACCACGCCCTTCAGATCAAACAACGGCGACAGCCGCGACAGCAGCTCCACGGTTTCCGCATCGAGCGTTTCTGGAAACACCTTTTGAATCGTCTGCTGGATTTCCGTGCGGTCTACCTGCGGGATGATACCGAGGACGGGGACCTTCAGGAACTCTTCAACACCCTCGATCGTGCCGATAGAGGTATCCATGGATTCCCGGACAAAGGCCAGGACAAATCCCAGCAACACGCCAATCAGGGAGCTCAGCATGAGATTGAGACCGGCCTGTGGCGCGTTCTTGGGGGAGCCTGGTATGACGGCCGGTTCGATAATCGAAACTTCCTCGATACGTTCAGCCCCCCGAATCAAAAACTCCTGGTGTTTCTGCTTCAAGGTGGCGTACAAGTCTCCATTCACCTTCACTTCGCGTTCCAGGCTGGCTAACTGGAGAGCGGCCTTCGGCAAGGTCATGTACCGTTCCTTGAATCGGGCGATGCTCTCCTTGATGGAGTTTTCCCGCTCGGTCATCGTCCGGACCTTGCCCCCCAGTTCGTTCATCATCTCCTGCTTGACGCTGAGGATTTTGGTATCAAGCTCAACGACCTGGGGATGCTTGGGCGTGTAGTTGATCAACAAGGCTGCGCGGTCCGTATTCAGATCGACCAGCTTTTGATTCAGTCTCGCGATCAGGGCCTGCACATCGTCGGTAAAGACACGCGCCGGTCCTGACCCTGGGAGAGCCTCGTTCGCCTGCAAGAGCCTGAGCTGGTCTGACGCTTCGCGCTTGACCTGGGCCAGTTTCGCGAGTTCCGCCTGCAGGCGACTATAATTCTCCAGCGCTTGGCGCGCCTCTTCGTTCAGAAAGACTCGTCCCTCGTGCTCCTTGAACACAAGCAGGTCCTGTTCGGACCTTCTCAAGGCCTCGTCCACCGCCTTGAGCTGGTCCTGCACAAACAGCTTGGCGTCGTTCACTTGGCGGTTCCGGCTTGCGATGTTTTCCTCACGATAGCCCTCGGCGACCGCGTTGGCCAACCGCGCCGCAGACTCGGGCTCCTCTGATGTGACTGCAATCCTGAGGATGTTGGTGCTTTCCTCCCGGGTCACCGATACCTCGCTCCTCAGGTCGTAGAGCTGAGCAAGGGAGGCGGGCGAGGTGCGCGCCTCGTTGCTCTCGATCTCCTTGGCGATGACCCCCAGCTTCTTCGCCGCACGTAACATGACAGGAACGCTTCGAATGACCTCTGCCTGGGTGGTAAGGTTGTTGCCTTCCTTCGAAAAGGAAAACACTTCCGTCATGAGACCCGACAGCGTGGTAGAGCGATCATACTTCACTCGGGCAGAAGCCTCGTACAGGGGCTTGCCGCTGAAGAGCTCGGTGATGATGAAGGTGAAGCTGGCGACCAGGAGAACCGTGCAGATGATGATCCACTTCCGTTTGCGGAGGATCAGCCAATAGTCCCGGAGATTCAGTTCGTACTGGGCCATCGGGTCTCGTTCACTATCGCACGGTTATAGTCGGGATTTGGACAGGCTGGATACCGTTCCGTTGCAGAAAATCCGTCAGTTCTTTCGGGCTCATCGTCTGTGTGCCCAGGAGCAGGACGAGCGTCTGACTAATTTTGGCCAGGAAGGCATTCCAGTCTCCGATGCGTTGGCGCGGCACGAACACAATATCGTTGTCCTTCAAGACAATATCCTGGCTCCGGTCGCCATACTGAAAAAGCCTCTGGAGGTCCACAGGAATGACCTCTGGTTTCCGGGCATCGCCACGGATGACCCGAATGTCGTCCAACACCGCGAGGTCATTGTACCCAACCAGGGCGATGAGTTGGCCCACCGTCGTCTTTCTGTCCAGCTCCGCCAACTTCGCCCCGCCCGCCGCTAAGAATGCGCCGGTGCCCGGTCCCCCTATCC
>JGI25382J37095_10000225_pt1 | contig 12253 bp, 11 predicted proteins | sample GraSoi013_1_40cm_3_FD_37095 | JGI IMG/M metagenome (IMG submission 37095)
ACCGAGAACGAACGCGTAGCCGCTAGCGAACTGGAACAGCGATACCCGCTTGCACCACCCCGAGGGATTCCCTATAATCCGTAGGTTTTGTTCCCCGTTAGCGGCCATACCGAACGAAGTTCGTAAACGTGCCGTTCCGAAGAACTGTAATCTTGCCCAGGAGGCAGGGAGAAAAATGATTCGAAAGTGGATGATAACAGGCACGGGGCTGATTTCGATGGCGCTGATGCTTTGCGCGTGCGCGCCCTCCGGCTGGGCTGCGCCGCAGGAGAAGCCCGCTTACACGATGGCGGAATACAACGCCTACAACGCTGCGGCCGGCGAGAAGAATCCAGAGCAGCGCGTGAAGCTGCTCGATGACTTTGTGGCCAAATTCCCAAGCTCGACTTTGCTCCCCTTTGCCTATCGGGTCTACTACAAGACCTACGACGAGCTGAAGAATTATCCGAAAACGATTCAGTACGCCGACAAGCTGCTTGCCCTCGGCGACAAGCTGGATGCAGGCGCCAAGCTGGAGGCGCTCTATATCCGCACGCTGGCTTTTAACAATTCTTTCAACGAAAAGGCTCCTGACGCCAAAGAGCAGGCCACACGCGCCCGCCAAACTGCCCTCGAGGGACTTCAAGTGCTCGCGCAGGTGCCTAAGCCCGAGGGCGTAACCGACGCGCAATTTGAGGAGAACAAGAAAGTACCCACGGTTCTGTTTAACTACACGGCAGGTTACGCGGCGCTGCAACTGAAGGACTTCAAGGGAGCGATTGATTCCTTCAAGGCGGCCTTGGCCGGCGACCCACCGGCGCGGTCACCTACTTCCGGCTGGGAGTCGCCTACCTGCAAATGGACCCGCCCCAGTACATGGACGGCTTCTGGGCGCTGGCGCGCTCGGTAGCGCTGAAAGGTCCGGGCGAGGCACAGGTGCGCGCGTACTTGCGCAACCAACTGCTGCGTTACCAACAGGCGGCCTGCGAGAAACTCTTGGACGCCCAGATGAACGAGCTCATCACCCTCGCCGCGGGTTCCGCGGAGCGCCCTGACACTTACAAAATCCCCAGCGCCGCCGATCTGCAGAAGGCCCGGGAAGAGACCACCAACTTCATTTCCGATCTCAGGGCGGGCGGCGAAAAGGCCAAGCTGGTCTGGCTCGCCACGTGCGGCCTGGAATTTCCCGAGGTCGCAGGGAAGGTAATCGAAGTCAATGCGACCGATCCGGTCGTCCTGAAAGTCTACAATGGCGCCACCCCAGAGGAGATTGAGGCTGCCACCACCCCCAATATGGAAGTGAAAATTGAAGGACAGCCCGAGGCCAAGCGCATCCAGAAGGATGATCCGGTACAATTTTCGGCCACGCTAGTGGGTTACGACCCAGATCCTTTCATGCTTCACTGGGAAAAGGCCAAGGTAAATCGGGAGTTTATTCCAGAGGAAAAGGCGCAGCCGGGGTCCAAGAGGCCGGGCCGGCGGCCACCCACGAAGAAGCCAGGGCGCTAGCCCAAGTTCGTCACGAGGAAGTGGTTTTTAGTTTTTTTCGGATGCTTTCCGACGCAGAAGCGCTTTCCTTTCAACGAGTGGTTCTCCAGAATCGAATGTAGTGCAGANCTACCCTCTTGTAAATGCCCGTTGGTTTCAGGCAGCATCGCGCTGCATGTTTTTGCGAGCCCATCAGCGCAGCAAAGATGGCAAAGAGCACACGTACTGGTCCTTGGTGGAAATGGTTCGCACGCCGGAGGGGCCCCGGCAGCGCACGCTGTGCTATCTGGGCGAGCTGAACGATTCGGCCCAAGCGCGCTGGTGGAAAACGATCGAAGTGTTCAACGAGCAGGGGGAGAGCCGGCAACTGAAGCTGTTTCCCTCGCACGTGGAGGTGCCGGAGGATGACCCGCACGTCGCGCGGGTTTTGATCAACCNAGTCCGGCTGGAGCGGGCGCGCCAATTCGGGAACTGCTGGCTAGGACTGGAGCTGTGGAAGCGCTTAGGGCTGGATCATTTTTTCGAAGAAGTTCTGGACCAGGAACCAGCCGAGGTGCCGTGGTCGCGGATCGCNGCGGTGCTGGCGGTGAATCGCCTGTGTGCCCCGGGCAGCGAACTGGCCATCGAGGAGCGTTGGTATCCCTCGACGGCGCTGGATGACCTTTTGGGAATTGCCGAAGGCAAGATCAACGATACGCGGCTGTACCGCTGCCTGGATCGGTTGCTGCCGCAGAAGTCGAAATTGGAGCAGCAGCTGCGGCAGCGCTATGGTGAGTTGTTTCAAGCGGAGTTCGACGTGTTGCTCTACGATCTGACCAGCACGTATGTGGAGGGTGCGGCCGCGCAGAATCCCTTAATGCAGCGGGGCTACTCGCGCGATCATCGGCCCGATTGCAAGCAGGTGGTGATCGCGTTGATTGTGAATGAGGAGGGATTCCCGCTCAGCTACGAGGTGTTCGACGGCGACCGAGCGGAGGTGACCACGCTGGAGGCGGTGCTGCGCACGGTGGAGCGCAAATACGGGAGAGCGCGGCGGGTATGGGTGTTTGATCGCGGGGTGGTGAGCGAAGAGAATCTGGCGACGCTGCGGAAACGCCAGGGGTCGTACCTGGTGGGGACACCGCGTTCGAAGTTGAAGCAGTTCGAGCGGGAGCTGCTGGAAGGGGGCTGGGAGCAGATCCGTCCGGAGGTGGAAGTCAAGCGCGTCCGCGTGCCCAGTGGAGAGGAGACCTACATCCTGTGCCGGACCNCAGCGCGTCGGGAGAAAGAGAAGGCGATTCGCAGCCGCTTCTCGAACCGCATCGAGGAGGCGCTCGCCAGACTGGAGAAACGCATTGTCACCGGACGGCTGAAGAACCGCAACAAGATGGAACGGCAGCTCGGGCGGATTCAAGCGCGCCATCCTCAGGTGGCCGACCTGTATGAGATGGAGATCCTCGAAGAGGCAGGCCACTTCCGCCTGCNCTGGCAGGCGATGCGAGACCGACGAGCCTGGCAGGAAGCGCGCGAGGGAGCCTACCTGCTGCGGACCAATTTACAAGCCGATTCCGCGGCCGAACTCTGGACGAAATATATTCAACTCACCGAAGCGGAAACCGCCTTTCGGGCTCTGAAAAGCGAGCTGTCGATTCGGCCTCTGTTCCATCGCCTGGAGCGGCGGGTGAAGGCGCACATCCTGGTGGCGTTCTTGGGGTATGCGCTCTGGGTGACCCTGAAGCACCTGCTCCGAGGGAAGAATATCGAGATGTCTCCTGCCAAGGCCTTGGCTCTGCTTTCCACCTTGCAGAGCGCCGATATTGTTTTGCCCACCACCGAGGCACGCGAAATCCGCTTGCGGCGGATCACCAACCCTAGTGCGGAGCAACAGAATCTGCTGGCGCGGTTGAACCTCACTCTACCCGAGCGTATCGGACTTCCTCTCGAATGTAGTGCAGACTCGGCGGTCGCTTGACTGATTCTACGAGGGTTAGCCTCGGTTTGAGCGCTCTCGTGACGAACTCGGGCTAGCAGTTATCGCTCTCAATAGCACTGAATCGTAGTACATCGTAAGTCGTTGATTCTTCGTTCGAGGAGACTTAGCAGGCAGCCCTGTTCGGCCACTCCAGCACCTCTCCGCTGAAAGTTAGGCCAAACGGTTGCGCGTAGTCTGGAGCGCCCACAAAAGTATAACACCTAGGCTGTTTTCGTGTCGCTGGGGTGACGTAAACCTACTCCGGCTTGAGGTGGCCGACCATGCCCAAGGGCTCGCCCTGGCTAACNGGCGGGGTGGCCACGATGTAGAGTACCACGCCGGCAAATGGCGCGCGGACCTCTTGTACTGCATTGCCGAAGAAGTCGGTCAGAACGCCGAGCAGAGTTCCCTTGGCCACGGCTTGGTCCGGCTGGACGCGCGCGTGGAAGATGCCCGTGACAGGGCTGCGCAGCACTTCGCTGCGGTCGATCCAGATGGGATGCTCGACGCGCTGCGGTTCGCCGGACAGCATCTTGAAATGGCGAAGCAAATTGAAGACGCCGGCCTCAGCCAGGTCCGCGCCGTTGGTATCCACGCGGCCCAGCAAGCCGGTTTCGGTGGTAATGGCGGGCTTGCCGCGGCGAATGGCGGTGTTGGAAGTATAGACCGTCTTGGCAAGGTCGGCGGGACGCTCGGTTTCGATCACAATGTGATCCAGACCGAAGGCCAGCACCATCTGCCTGGTCTTCTCGTTCAATTCCGGCGTGCCCACGGCCTCCCAGTAGGAATAGGGGCGCAGGGCCTCGTTGCCGTCACCGCAGTGCAAGTCCACCAGATAGTCGGCGCGGTCAATCACCTCGCGCGTGATGCTCGCGGCGATGCGCTCGGACACCGTTCCATCATCCTTGCCCGGGTAGACGCGATTTAGGTTCTTCCCATCCACCGGGCTGTAATAAATCGTGCGCCCAAGAAACGACGGCATATTGGCCACGTGCACCACAATAATCGTGCCAGCCAACTCGCGCGGATCCACCTTGGCCGGGAAACGTTGCATGGCGAGGATGGGCGAATACTCGTAGCCGTGGGTGCCCGCAATCAGCGCCAGTACCGGGCCGGGTTTGATGCCGCGGATCACGGTTACCGGAATGCGCGTGCCGGCATCAGTTCCCTTAGCGACTTCGAGGAAGCCGGAAGCGCGCGTGCCCGGTGCCGCGGTGATGGTGCCTACGACAAAGTTTCCCGAGGCCTCGGTACGCTTGGCCATTTCTTGCCCTGATGCGCTCCCTGCGCACCGCAGCCACAGCAAGCAAACCAGCATCACGGCTTGCCTCTTTGTCATCGCTGTCTCCTCAACCGGGTAGACTCTGGCTTCCAGCCTCTAGAACGCGGGATCCTGCGCCGTGGCCGCGCGATTTTCGCGAGTCGCGCGCAGGACTCCGCTCTCATCGGCGTAGAAATTGCGATAGCCGTAATTGCCGGGACGGGCGAGCAAAATGTAGTTGCGCACCCTGCCGTCAGAGCCCGTCGGCGCGGGAGTGTATTCCACCTTGTATCCTTCGCTTAAGGCTTTCTGCGCCGGGCCGCGCGCGCGGTCGCCCAAAGCTTCCAATGACGCCGGGTAAGCCCCGCCTTGCGCTTCTGCGTAGGTGCTGAGTGCCGCGCGGACTTCACGCAACGCCTCCACCGCGCGCGCTTCGGCGCGCATCGCAGGGTCTCCCGACTGCTCTGGTAGAACAAACCAGAGGAACCCCCAAAGGGCCGCGCTGAGGATCGCCAGCAACACGGCCCAGCGCATCAGGATGGAGGAAACAGTGCGCTTTTTGGCCGGCTCTTCCGCCTCCAGGCCGATCGGCTCGGTCAGGTCGGCGCCACAATAGGGGCAAATCTCAGTGGCCTGGTTGATGGGACGTTCGCATTCGCGGCAAGTATACATCCGGCGGTTGCCTCAGACCTTCAGTCTCAAGCCGACGGCGGCTCACCTCAAGCTTCCGGCGCAAAGCCGACAACCACCATTCGCATGGCCACTGTAGCCGCGGGCGTTGGCGCCCCTTCTCCCCCCCGCTGTACCTGGACGCGAAGCTCAAGCAGCCAAAGATCGCCATCTTCCTGGTGATTCAGCGTCGGCACGGCTCCCGCCGCGTCTCCTCCGGCCGCTATGCTCCACACCGAGGGATGGTTGGTGCCGGTGGTCTTGCGGCTCAGATTCAGAGCTTCGTCCCGGGTGATGTTCGCCGGGCTCGGATCGGCCGCTGCCGGCGCGCCAAGAGAAAATCTCGCTGCGGGGCCACGCCCGAGTGGTTGCCGTCCACCGGCACCAGCGCGTAACGCAGCGTGTAAACGCCAGGTTTGACGCGCTGCCGCCGGTAATCTCTCACCTGTGAGGGGAAACGCACGGCAGCGATCAGCGTGCCTTCCGCGAGCTGCCCAAAGCTGATGCCCAACTCTTCCGTTACAGTCGTCTTCGCGGGCACCACTTTACGCAACCAGATCTCGCACAGCGGCCCGTTCGGCCCAATGACGCGTAGGGCATCGCCGCTGAGGGTCTCGCGCACCGCCGCAGACAGCTCTTGCGGTGGGGGCGCGTTGATCTTTTCAGCTTTGTAGCCTTGAGCGGCGCCTGTCTCCGCCGAGCACAGCACGAGAACACTAAGTGAAAACAGGCAAGAAAGCGCGAGGCGTCCCGCCAGAACGTCTGTGATTTTCGATTTCGAGGTCATCGCAATATTCCTTGTTGTGAAGACCATGGGGCCCACCATCTTAAATGATTCTCAGGAAAAAGGCAGTCGTAGGGGCACAGCATGCCGTGCCCTCACGGTAGATTTTGCGCGGTGCGCCGGCAAAAACAAAGCCCACCCCCGAGGGGCGGGCTTTGGTCAAGATCTCTTTTGATGCGATTAGAACGAAAATGTACCGAGGAACGAGCCGCGGCGGCCCGATTCGCTCCAGTTCACTCCGAGGTGATTGCCGCGATAGGCGCTTTCCGCGGCCACCGCCGGCATCGCGTGGTTCAGGTTGGCCGCGAGCGGCGGATAAAAGATCTCTTCGTTGTGGCAGAGCTGGTCAGCGGCTCCGATAGCGCGCGTGGAGATTCGCGCCAGGTTAGCAGCCTCCAGCGTGGCGTAACCATGGCGGTTCGGATCGACCGCAAAGCGGATGGGTGACACCTCGATGGCAACGACGTCGCGCAACAGCGCGCCGGTCTGAGCCTGGGCAAAGTTCACCAACGCGGCGCGCTGGGCCTGATTGGCGCGCGCGTCCACGATGAGCACGGACTTGGCCGGAAGCGGACTCGCATACGGGTCGCCCAGCGTGGCACTGGCGCGCACCACCGCCACCACGGAGAGACCATCAAGCGNCGCTCCCTCACCGCCGGCGCTTGTCCAACTGCCTTTCTCAATGTGCCAGGCCAGCACAGCTTCATGGCCGGTCAGGTTCACCTCGGAATTCGCGAAGCACGGCCCGGTATACACGTCCGCCGTGCGCGCCTCGATGTACTGGCCCGAGATCTGTGCCATCGCCGGCACGGCCAGCACGAGAGACAAAACCAGAAACAATCCCTTCAGCTTCATTTGACTCCTCCCTCCAGCAATTTCTTATTTTCCCACCCCCGACGGCAACATGCAATCCGCCGCTTAGTGGGGTCGTGTGGCGGAACGCAGGCTGGTTAGAAAACGCTGCCCCACAAGGTGCCACAGCCTTACGCCGTTTCGCAGCACGAGCGGCCTGGGCGGCAGCACTGTGCATCGGCCACGTGGCCATCCGGCCCGAGCAAGGACTGTGTGAACGCGCACCAGAAGGGGCCTTCCGGCAAGCCGGGCGACGGGTCAGTTGCGGTCTGGTAGAACATCTTCTTCTCACGCAGGAACTGGCACACCTCGCCAGTCTCGATCAAGAAGTTCAAGCTGGGCATTGGTTAGACCCCTCCTTTCGCCCCGATGGAACGGGGGCGGGCCGCGGCGAGCAAGGCGCGTTTAACGGCTACCCGAGCGAGTTGCACCTTGTAGCGATTGCCGCTCAGCGGCTTGGCGCCTTGCACTGCTGCTTCGCCGGCCCTGGCAGCCGTGGCCTCGTTAATCGGCTGCCCGGCGAGCGATTTTTCCGCTTCCGGCGCCGGCCACGGAATTGGAGCCACATGGCCTAGCACGATCCGCGCACTGGCCACTTTGCCCGCCTGCATCTTCAGCGCTACCGCCGCTGTGGCCAGCGGCCAATCCAGCGCCTCTTTCTGGCGCACTTCGTAGGTCGCGCTGGACAGCTCCCAAGCCCCCTCCGGGATAATCACATGGGTAAGAATTTCGTTCGGCTGCAGAACATTTTCGCGCTCGGCATCGCTCTTGGGGATGACGAAGAACTCGGCAAGTGCGACGTAACGTTCTCCGTTCTGCCCATCCAGGCGCGCTTTGGCCCCCAGCGCGATTAGCGCCGGCGCGAGGCTCGAAGGATTGACGAAGTAGGCCGGACCATCGTTGCCGAGGATCGCGTGGTAGCGGTTTTCGCCCTGGGGCACCAGCGACCGGCCACTCTCATCACGCGCCAGCAGGCCAAAGCCACTGCGAAAATACCAGCAGCGCGGGCGCTGGCAGAGGTCGCCTCCGACGGTGCCCATGTTGCGAATCTGCGGGCTGGTGACGCCCGCCGCAGCCTGCGCCAAGGCAGGGTATTCGTGCATGGGCTGGCTCGTGCGCAGCTCTTCCAGCGTCATGAGCGCCCCGATGTGGATACCCGCAGGCGTCGCGCGGATTCCGCTCAGCTCGCGAAGGCCCTTGATGTTGACAACGCGCTTGGGGGTGACGACGTAGTTCTTCATCAAGCTCAACAGGTCGGTGCCGCCCGCCAGGATTTCGGTCTCGCCCCAGCGCGAGCCCAGCAAGGGCAACGCCTCCGTCACGCTTCTCGGATGGGCGTATTCAAAGGCTTGCATTTAGGCCGCCCCTCCTTTCTCGAGTGCCGCCAGCACTTTGTCGGGCGTCAGCGGCAGCGTCGGCACGCGCACGCCGATCGCGTTGGCCACAGCATTGGAGATGGCCGCACCGGACGAAATCACCGGCGGCTCGCCCAGCCCGATCACGCCACGCTCGTCGTAGCCCGGCCCGGTCATCATGTGCACCACCAGCTCGCCGATGTCGGCGATGCCGGCGAGCTTGTAAAACTCCATGTCCGGGTTCAGGCACCGGCCGGTTTGCTCGTCCATGATTTTTTCTTCGTAGAGCGCATAGCAGACGCCCATGATGCATCCGCCGTACACCTGGCTCTCGGCTGTCTTCAGGTCGATGATCAGGCCGCAATCCTGCACGGCGACCAGCTTTTCGAGCTTCACGACGCCGGTTTCGATATCCACAGCCACTTCCGCTATCTGCACACCGCCAACGCCGCTCGAAATCAGGTCACGGGCACTCGGCCCGGTCGGCGTAGTTATGGAAGTCTGCCCGGTAGCGTTGATCAGCGTGGTGCCCAACTTGGCGCACGCCTGCTTCCAGCTCATTCCTTTCGAGGGATTGCCTTTCACCTGGATGCGCCCGCCGACGGCCTCGAGTTGATCGTTCTCCACGCCCAGCGAGGGCGCCGCTTTGGCCAGCAGCTCATTGAGCGCATTGGTGGTCGCGCGCCGCGTGGACGCGCTTACGCCGCCCACCGTTGTGGAGCCGCCGGAGCCGCCCGATTGCGGGTAGTGCGAGTCGCCTATGTTCACCTTCACCGCTTCGAGCGGCAGCCCCAAAGTCTCCGCCGCGATGATGGCGATTATCGTGCGCGTGCCGGTGCCCAGGTCCTGCGAGCCCAGCGAAACCTCCACCGAGCCATCCGGATGAATCGCACAGGCGCAATTGCTGGGGTGCCCGCCGCCGCCCCAAGTGTGCAGCGAAATTCCCAGGCCGCGCTTGATCACGCCGGGGGCTTTGTCGCCGCGCGGATGCCACTTCTTCTGCCACTCAATGAGCTCGGCGGCCTTCTGCAGCTCGGCGGCGTAAACCTTCGACAGCTCTCCGGTCATGCCGATGTTCTTGAGGAACATCTCCACGGGATCGATGCCCAACCTGGCGGCCAGGTCTTCGAGCGCCGCCATGGTGATCAGGCAAAGCTGCGGGTGGTTTGGCGCACGCCAAGCGCGTGCCGGGCCGATGTTGGTCAACACGGCGGTGTGGCGCTTGCGCTGGTTCGGAATGCGAAATACGTACGGAAGCCTGGGGGAGCCGCCCGTGCCCATGCCACCGGTGCCCCAGGACTCCGACGACCAAGCCGTAATCGTGCCGTCTTTTTGTGCACCCACGCGCACCTTGGCGTGGATCGAGGGCCGTGCGCCCGCGACCATCAGCTCGTGGTCGCGCTCAAGCATCATTTTCACCGGACGGCCCGCTTTCTTGGCCAGTTGCGCGCACGCTAGGCCCCAGGTGTCGGCCCCAAACTTGCTTCCAAAGCCGCCCCCCATCACCGGGGTGAGGGTGCGCACGTTGCCCGCCGGTATCTTCAGGCCACTCGCGAACTCACCGCCAATCCCGCTGACGTTCTGCGTTGAAGCCCAGACAGTGAGGTTGTCGCCTTCCCACTCCGTCGCCTGGCCGTGCGCTTCCAGGCAGCAGTGCGTGATGACTGGGCAGCCGTACTGGCCTTCAACGGTGACCTCAGCTTCTTGGAAAGCTTTATCGGGATCGCCCTCGGTCTGCTCGGCGGCCGGCTTGGCCCGGTCGCCTGCCTTGGCGGGCTCGACGTCACGCACCAGATGCGGGAGCTTCTCGTAATTCACCACCACGCGCCGCGCAGCGTCGCGGGCCTGCTCTTCGGTTTCCGCGGCGACCGCCACAACCTCCTGACCGGCCCAGAGGATTCCCGCCCCGGGTTCCCGCATCACCTGCACCGCCTTCACGCCGGGCATTTTTTCTGCGGCGCTCGTGTCGATGCTCTTGATCGTTGCCTGGGCGTAGGGTGAAAGGACCATCTTCCCGTAGAGCATGTTCGGGCGATCGACGTCGTAGGTATATTTCACGCGGCCGGAGGACTTGACCGGCCCGTCCAGGCGCGAGATGCGCTTGCCAATCAGACTGCGTTTGCCCGCTTCGGGCCAGCGATAGTCAGCCATCAGGAGCGACCTCCTTTCATCCGCATGGCCGCATCCAGCACGGCTTTCCGCACTCCCACGTAGGTGCCGCAGCGGCAAAGGTTTCCGCCGAGCGCCGCTTTCACCTGCTCATAAGTCGGATTGGGTTGGGCGTCGAGATACGCCTTGCAAGCCATCACAAAACCCGGCGTGCAGAAACCGCACTGCTGCGCGTCGTTATCCACAAATGCCGCTGAGACGGCGTGCAACTGCCCTTCAGGCGCCAGACCTTCGATGGTGAGAATGTCGGCGCTGGAATCGGCCGCGTCGATCGCCAGCATGGTGCACGAGTATATCGCCTTGCCGCTGACGATGACCGTGCAGGCCCCGCAAGTGCCGCGGTCGCAGACTTTCTTGGCCCCCGTTAGGTGCAGGCGGTCGCGCAGGACGTCTAGCAAAGTCACGCGGGGCTCGACGGCAACATCCTTATCTTCTCCATTCACACGCAGCGTGATGTTCACCGGACCCGGACCGATCCCTCTTCTCCCCGCGGCAGCCTGTGCATTCGACTCCGCGGGGAGTAGCACTTCCTTCGTCAACACTCCGGCGGTAACGGCCACCCCAGTGCCGCCGACCAGTTTGACGAAGTCGCGCCGCCCCAGGCCGCCTTGTTTGCGTCCCGACTCTTCGGGACCTCCCTTCACCTTGGGATGATCGGATTCGGGCGATTTAGGCCGTTTGGGCATACCGACACCTCCGAAGAATAGGCAGAGAAGAACACAGGAACACGAACCCGTCGGAAAACATGAAGAACACCGGAACCCTGCCCCTCGCGGGTGTGGGTCCCGACCCCCCGGGACGCCGAATCATACACCAGATGCCCCCATGGAGCCAAAAGCAGCTTGCCGGCCAGACGGAAGTCAAAGGAATAGACGCTACACCGGGGAAAGGGTTTCAAGGTATGCGCCCAGAAACCAGCCAGGCAACTTCGGGCCCGGCTGGGCTATCATTAGATTGGGAGAGCGCACAGTAAGACTGGCGCAAGCCGAGGGGCAGATCGCTTGATGCCGCAAGAGAGCTTCGCCGAAAGTCCAGCAAGGGGAGGGGGCAAATTTCTTTCCACGCACGCACAGTTGATCGAGTGGTTGCTGGCAAGAACGGCTGCCGCGCGCTGGGGTGTGACACGCGCGCGGTTCGCGACGGCGCTCGAGCGCAGCGCCGTACATCATTTTCGCGGGCGGGTGCGTGAGGCGGAGCCTACAGACGCGGACGTGGCTGCCTACCTCGCATCTTTGCACGTGGAAGATTTGGCCTTGGCTTGCGCTTGCAGCGATGCCAACGAGCAAGCCTGGGAACATTTTGTTCTGAAGTATCGCGAAGATTTGTATGCTGCGGCGCGGGCGATTGTCGGCCTCGGGGCAGGTGAAGCTCGGGCGCGCGAGCTGGCGGATTCGCTCTACGCCGAACTTTATATGGGAGGCGCGAGCGGCTCGGCGGCGCCCAAGGCCCGTACAGATGACGCGGGACAGGCAGGAATGCCTCCCCTACGCGGCCGGACGCTGTTTGACTACTTCCACGGTCGCAGCAAGCTTTCCACCTGGCTGCGCGCCGTGCTGGCACAACGCCATGTAGATGCCTTTCGCGCCAGCCGCCGCATGCAATCCCTCGAAGCGAACGATTCGGATGTGGTTGGATCGGCAGAATTGTCTGGAACGGTGAAGGCGCGCCATCCGGGCCCGCGAACGGGAGCGGACCCGCCCGATCCAGATCGCGCGCGCTACCTCAGCCTGCTCCAGGCGGCCCTG
>JGI25382J37095_10000229_pt1 | contig 12064 bp, 15 predicted proteins | sample GraSoi013_1_40cm_3_FD_37095 | JGI IMG/M metagenome (IMG submission 37095)
GCGATGGTGCCGCCCATCGAGGCGCCGATGACGTGCGCCCGGGCGATGTCGAGCTGGCGCAGGAGTGCCGCCGCGTCGTCGGCCATCTGAGCCGCGGTGTACCGCCGGCAGGTCACTCTCGCCCACGCCCCGGTTGGCGAAGGTGATGACCTGGAAGTGCGGCGCCAGCGCCTTGACCTGGAACACCCAGTTGGCGGCGGGCGCCGACAGGCCGTTGATCATGAGGACCGGGTCGCCGCGGCCGGCGACCTCGTAGTGCAGCTGAGCGGTTGACGATGGCGTGCGACATGTCAGCTGGTCCTCGGAGGGAGGATGGCGACCTTGATCGACGCGGGGTCGCGATGCGCCACGAAGGCCTCGCCGATGGCGTCGAGGCTGAAGCGGTGCGTGATGAGCGGGCTCGTGCTCACCTGCCCCATCTGCACCAGGCGTAGCGCCTCCGGGAATTCGTCCTGGTAGATCATCGAGCCTGTGATCGTGATCTCCCGGCGGACGACGGAGAAGAATGCCACCGACGTCGCGGCGTGCGGCAGCCCGGTCAGCACCACCCGCCCGCCCGGCCGCACGAGCGCGAGCGCGTGCTCGACAGCCTCCGGGGTCCCCGCCGTCTCCACGACGAGGTCCAGGCCCTCGCGCGCCGAGAACCGGCGCGCGGTCGCCTCCAGGGCGCCGTCACGGACGCTGTGAGTCTCCTCGGCGCCGAGCTGCCGGGCCAGCTCGAAGCGGCGCGTCGAGCGCCCCACGAGCAGGACACGGGCGCCCCGCGCGCGCAGCACCTGGACCGCCAGCAGCCCGAGCGTGCCCCCGCCCACCACCGCCGCCGCCTCGCCCGCGCGAGGGCCGCCGCGGTTGACGGCGCGGGTGACGACCGCCAGCGGCTCGGTGAGGAGCACGTCCTCGTCGGCCAGCCCACTGGGCACCGGCCAGCAGCAGCGCGACGGCAAGCGGACCAGCTCGGCGAAGCCGCCGTCGACATCGATGCCGACGGCCGTACGCTCCAGACACAGGTTGCGGTTGCCCTCCTTGCAGAGCGGGCAGCGGCCGCAGGAGTAGTTCGGCTCGACGGCCACGCGCAGGCCCCGGCCGAGCCGCGTCACGCCAGGTCCCACCGCCTCCACGACACCGACGAACTCGTGGCCCATGATGCGGGGATAGCTGACGGTCCGGAAACCGGTCCAGATGCGGTAGTCGGTCCCGCAGAGCCCCGCCGCCACCACGCGCACCACCACCTCGTCGGAGCCGGCCTGGGGTTCGGGCGCCGGCTGGACTCTCAGATCGCGCGGACCGTGCAAAAAGGCGGCTTTCATGGTCGCCAATCTACTTGAGGACGTGTACAGGCATCAACCTCCACCCGCCGGGGCCTGACTATATATATGTAGCGAGCCAGCCGTCTATTTGGCGCTAAAACACCATAATTTACGCTATTTATCTGTCGCGATCTCGTAAAGAACTCGAGGGACGGGTCAGGCGGCCGAATGGCCGCCATCCAGGAAGACCGTCTGCCCGGTCATGAAGTCGGAGGCGGCCGAGGCCAAGAACACGGCCAGCGGCCCGATCTCTTCCGGCCGGCCGATGCGCCGGGCCGGGATGTCGTGGACGAGGCGCTCGCGAACCTTGGGATCCTGCCAGGCCGGCGCCGACATCTCCGTGTCGAACCAACCCGGAGCGATGGCGTTGACCTGGATATTGTGGCGAGCCCACTCGACGCCGAGCGCGCGGGTGAACGCGATGACGCCGCCCTTGGTGGCGGCGTAGCTCGCGTAGCCCGCCAGGCCGACCGCGGCCATCACCGAGGCGAGATTGATCACCTTGCCGGAGCGCTGGGCGATGAGGTGCGGGGCGGCCGCGCGACAGCCGTGGAAGACGCCCGTCAGGTTCACGTCCACCATCTGGCGCCACTCCGCCGGCGACGTCTCCGCCACGGGGATGACCCGGGCCACGCCCGAGTTGTTCACCACGACGTCCAGCCGGCCGAGCGCGGCGACGGCGCGGGCCATCAAGGCCTCGACCTGCTGGAAGCTGGTGACGTCGGTGGGCACGGCGAGCGCGCGCCGGCCGCTCCCCTCCACCAGGTGCGCCGTCGATTCCAGATTCGCCTTCGAGCGCGCCGCCACTACGACGTCGGCGCCGGCCTCGGCGAGGGCCAGCGCGATCGCCCGCCCCAGGCCGCGGCTGGCCCCGGTGACGACGGCGACCTTGCCGGCGAGCGGAGTCACTCCTCCTCGAGTCGGCGTACGCGGATCAAGCCCTTGATTTCCTCGAACCCGGCGTCGACCTCGGTGAACTGTCGCCCGAGAAACTCAATCAGCCGCCGATAGTCGTCGTTCGTCATCCCATTCCAGACAATACACCGTCCATCACCGATATAGCTCCTCCAGCACGTCGCGATACTTCTGCGTGACGACCTTGCGCTTCACCTTGAGCGTGGGCGTCAGCTCCCCACCCTCCTGGGTGAAGTCGCCCGGGATGACCGCGAACTTCTTGATCCTGGCGTAGGACTGCAGCTGCGAGTTCTTCTCCTCGACGATCCGGCCGACGCGCTCGACGACCGTGGGATGCTTGACGAGCACGGCGGGATCCGTCGCCAGGATCCCCTGCTCCCGGGCGAGCTTCGCAAGCTCGTCGGCGTTCAGAGTGATCAGGGCCACCGGATACGGCCGCCGATCGCCGTAGACCATGACCTGGCTGACGAACGGATCGCCCTTGAGGAGATTCTCGATGTTCTGGGGCGCGATGTTCATGCCCCCGGCCGTGACGATCAGGTCCTTCTTGCGGTCGGTGATGAAGAGGAAGCCCTCGTCGTCCAGGTGGCCGATGTCGCCGGTGTGGAACCAGCCACTCGGCTCGAACGCCTCCCGCGTCGCCTCCGGCTGCTTGAAGTATCCGCGCGTAGCGATGTTCGGCCCCCGGGCCAGGATCTCGCCGTCCGGGGCGATCTTGAGCTCGACGCCGGGCAGGGCCTGGCCGACCGAGCCGAACTTGAAGTGTCTCGGCCGGTTGAAGGTCAGGACGGGGCACGTCTCCGTGAGGCCATAGCCTTCCAGGATCAGGATCCCGGCCCTATGGAAGAACTCGGCGATGTCACGCGGCAGCGGGGCGCCACCCGACACCGCCCACCGGAGCCGACCGCCGAGCGCCCCGTGCAGCTTGGAGAAGACGAGCTTGTGGGCGATCCGGTGCTTGAGGGCCAGGCCGAAGGGAATGGGCCGGCGCTCCTGCTGCCGGCGGCTTACCTCGCCGCCGACGTCGAGCGCCCAGTGAAAGATCCGCTTCTTGAGCGGCGAGCCGGCCTGCACACCGGCAAGGATCTTCGCGTACACCTTCTCGAAGACGCGGGGCACGCTGCAGATGAAGTGTGGGCGCACCTCCCGGAGATTCTCGCCGACCTTGTCGAGGTTCTCGGCGAACGCCGTGGTGAGCCCCTTCGCGGGACCCAGGAACGACTCGAGCCGGGCGAAGGAGTGGGCCAGCGGCAGGAAGAGCAGGTGCACCCAGCCCTCCTCCACCGGCGTGGTCTGGCCCGCCGCCGTCACCGCCGCGATGTGGTTGGCGTGGGTCTGGATCACGCCCTTGGGTGGCCCCGTCGTGCCCGACGTGTAGACGATGGTGGCGACGTCCTCCGGCCTCGTCGCGGCCAGGCGCTCGGCCAGCGTCGAGCGGAGCGCCGCCTGCTTGTCGCGCCCGAGCCGGCGCAGGGTCTGCCACGTCAGCACCATCTCCGGCGGCTGGGGCGCGTCGTAGCCCGAGATGACGACGATCTGCTGCAGCCCGTCCATCTTCGGTCGCGCCTCCAGCGCCTTGGCGAGCTGCCCCGGGTCCTCCACGATCAGCGTCCGGGCCTGCGAGTCGTTGACCACGTAGGCGATGAGATCGGGCGGGTAGCTCGGGTAGATGGGCACGGTCACGCAGCCGGCCGTGAAGATCGCCATGTCCGCCTGCACCCACTCGGCACGGCTCGCTGAGAGCAGCGCGACCGCGTCGCCCTGCCGGCGACCGAGCGCGATCAGTCCCAGCGCGACTTCCTTGACGGCCTCCCCCACCTGCCGCCAGCTGAGGGTCTCCCAGGTCCCGCCGCGCTTGAACTGCTGCGCCGGGCCGGCGCCGCCGCGCTCGACCCGACTCCAGAACATGCGCGCCAACGTGTCGTCAGCCATCACCGACCTCCCGGGGAAAGCGAGCAGGATCAGGGGGTTCGAGACCATATCACGCCCGCTTTGACGCGCCGCAAGAAATCGCTTGACAGCTATAACGCGGCGCGTTAGCCTCTCCCCTGAGACCGACATTCAACGAGAAGCCGACACAAGGAGGAGACGATGGACGACAAGGCCAGAGCCCAGGAGATGTACAGCCAGTTCGCGGGCAAGGCGATCGAGACGATGACCGTCTGGGCCGAGATCAACCAGCGCGTGCTGCGCGAGCTGGTCGAGCTGGGCGCCGGCACGGCCAAGGAGGGCATGCGGGTCTACTCGGAGCTGTCACGCAACGCCATCGATGCCGTGAAGGAGGGACAGGCGACGGCGCTCCGCTGGCAGGCGAGCGTGAGCGACGCCCCCTGCGATCCCGCCGCCTGGTACCAGAAGGCGCTGTCCGAGAGCGTGAGCGGCGCCCAGCAGACCTTCCGGCGGGTCGAGGAGAACGCGCAGGTGCTGACGCGGGCAGCCGAGCGGCTGCAGGCCACCGCTGAGCAGGCGGGCAAGGGCATGCAGGAGTCGTTCGCCGGCGCCGTGTCGAAGCTGAAGGAGATCTACGCCAGCAACTGAGCGACCGTCTCCGGTCGCGCCTGATGACGGCCCGGCCCGCGCCGGGCCGTCGCCGTTCCCGCTACTTCTCGCCGCGCCGCTTTTCCAGCCGCTCCTCGAGCGAGCGCAGGCGCTCCCGCAGCGCGGCCACCTCTTCCCGAAGCCGGTCCGCTTCGGGCTCGGCCTCGCGCTTGGTCTCCGCGCGGGCGGCAGGCCCGCCCCACCCCGCGCGCGTCGACCACTCGCGGAAGATCCGGTCCATCTCCCGCTGGTTCGAGACGATGCCCTCCAGGCTCGACTTCATGGAGCGCTGCACGAACTCCTGCCACGCCTCCCCGTGCTTGATGAGCTGGTGCAGGAACGGCGCCGGGAGCGTGGTGCGGTGGTTCCGCTCGTTCTCGAGGATGATCTGGGCCAGCGTCACCGACGTCAGATCCTCGCCGGTGGCGGCGTCGACCACGGCGATCTCCTTGCCCGCGCGGATCATCTCCTCGATCTCCTCGAGGGTGACGTACCGGCTCTCCTGCGTGTCGTACAACTTACGATTCGAGTAGCGCTTGATCACGTACGCCATGGAACTTCCTCCGATGTCGCGCGGAGTCTAACACCCCGCGTCAAGCACGACAAGACAGACACGCGGTGTTACACTGCGACCCTCAAACGCAGGAGGACCGTCGATGAAGCTCAAAGGCCGCACTGCTCTGGTGACCGGCGGCTCTCGTGGAATCGGACGCGCCATCGCGCTCGCGTTGGCCGAGGAGGGGGCGGACGTCGCCGTCAACTACGTCGCCAGCGAACCGGCGGCGCAGGACGTCGCGCAGAACATCGGCAAGATGGGACGCCGGGCGATCCTGGCCCGCGCCGACGTGAGCGACTACCCGGACACCTTCCGGATGGCCCAGGACGTGCTCCGGGAGTTCGGTCACCTGGACATCCTCGTGAACAACGCCGGCATCAACTCCGACAAGACCTTTGTCAAGATGGACCACGCGTCGTGGCGGAAGGTGCTCAGCATCAACCTGGACGGCGTGTTCAACTGCACGAAGGTCTTCATCGATCAGATGATCGCGCAGGGCTACGGCCGGGTGGTGAACATCACCTCGGTCATCGGCCAGATCGGCAACTTCGGCCAGGCCAACTACGCCGCCTCCAAGGCCGGCGTGGCCGCCTTCACGAAGTCGCTGGCCAAGGAGCTCGCCGGCAAGGGCATCACGGTCAACGCCGTGGCCCCGGGCTTCGTGGAGACCGAGATGTTGGCGGCCATCCCGGACAAGGTGCGTAACAAGCTGCTCGAGCAGATCCCGCTCAAGCGATTCGGAACGGCGGAGGAGGTCGCGCGGGCCGTCGTCTACATGGTGTCGGCCGACGGCGACTACATCACCGGCGCCGAGGTCTCCATCAACGGCGGCTTGCTGATGTAGCCGGCTTCAGCGACGTCCCCGGCGGCCGAGCCCGCCCGGGAGCATCGAGAGGCTGAGCGCCCCCCACAGGGCCATCGTCCGGGCCGCCCAGGCCCACGGCTGGAACGCCAGCAGGCCGACGGCTGAGGTCTCGGGCGGGGGCTCGTAGGTGACGGCCGTCTTCGGCGGCATCACCCAGGCCTCGCCCACCAGCACCTCTTCGTCCCTTTGGTTGCGACAGATGGTCGAGAGGCGGATGCGGTTTCGCTCCGCGATCACTTCGAGCACCTCGACCCGCGCCGTGATCGTGTCCCCGGGCTTGACGGGCTTCACGAACTTGAGGCTCTGCGAGAGATAGATCGCGCCCGGTCCCGGCAGCTGGGTGCCGATGACGGCGGAGATCATCCCGGCCGTGAAGACGCCCGGCGCGATGGGCTCGCCGAACGACGTGTTCGCCGCGAACTGCGGGTCGCTGTGAAGCGGGTTGTAGTCGCCGACGGCGTCCACGAACTCGCCGATGTCGGCCAGCTCGACGCGCCGGGCCAGCTCGGCGGAATCCCCCGGCGCCAGCTCGGCGATCGTCTTGCCGATCATGCACGCTCCCGGGGCTGGGACCTCGGGCCCGCGGCGACCGGTGGGCTCCCCAGCCCGCGCCCCACCTCGTCGAGGCGACGGAGCAGCGCGTTCACGCCCTCTTCGAGACGCTCGACGCGCTCGTCCAGCTCCACGATCTGCCGGGCCACCGCCGTGACCTGGGCCCGCGACGGGATGTTGAACGTCTGCAGCGCCGTCTCCAGCGACTGATCCGAGGCTTTCTTGGCCGGCCCGTAAGCGACCAGCCACTGGTCGAGATAGCGGCCGAGCATCTGGGCGAACGCGTCCGTGTTCATGGCCTGGCCCAGGGCGCGCGACCAGGCGTCGATCGACTGATCCAGGAACTGCTTCCACTGGCTGGTGGCGTCGGGGCTGATGGGCGCCTGCGCGAAGACCCGCGCCCACCCCTGCACCCACTGCTCGATGACCGGGCGCCAGAACGCGGCGGGGTCGGGCGGCGCCGCCGCCGCCGGGGACTCGCTCAGGACCCGCGCCCACGCCTGGGCCCCGTCCTCGAACTGCTTCTTCCAGAGGTCGAAGAGCTGCTGACTCGTGTCAACCATCTCTGACTCCCATCGTAGTCCCGAAAACGCCTCCCGCCAAGCGCTTCGACGCCCCGTTTCAGTCCGATCGCGGCGCCAGCCACCCGGAAACCTTCGGCCAGCAATGCATCGCGGCGCCCCGGCCGGCGATCAGGGAGATGTGCCCTCCGGGCAGCTCGACGTACTCCTTGTCACGGCTGGACACGGCGTCGACCAGCGCCCGGACGCAGGCCGGCGGCGCGATGTAGTCCTCGCTGGCGCCGACGACGAAGACCGGACAGCGGATGGCGCTCAGGCGCACCGGCCGGCCCCCGAGCCGGAGCTCGCCGCGGTAGAGCTTGTTGTCCTGGTAGAAGTCGCGCACCCACTGGCGGAAGAACTCGCCCGGGAAGGCCACGTACTCGTTGGCCCATCGGTTGAGCGCGCTGAACCCTTCCACGTACTTGTCGTTCCAGAGATTCCACCAGAGGTTGAGGTTCGTGGAGAGATCCATGGTCGGCTTGAGTAGCTTGAAACCGGCCTTGACCATGTCGGCCGGGATCGCCCCCAGCGTGTCCACGAACCGGTCGACGTTGAAGTACTTCTTGTCGAGCCACAGGCCGAAGAGCCCGACCTTGGAAAAGTCGATGGGGCCCGCCATGTTGGTGAAGCTCCGCACCGGCACCTCGGGATAGGCGGCGATAAACGCCGCCGACAGCGGCGCCCCCATGCAGTAGCCGAGCACGCTCAGCTCGCGGGCGCCCGACGACTCCAGCACCTTGTCGGCCATGCGGGGCAAGATCTTGGTGACGCAGTCCTCGACCGTGAGCCCGTTGTCCTCGGGGCCGAAGACGCCCCAGTCGAGCAAATAGAAGTCGAACCCCTGCCGGGTCATGTGCTCGATGAAGCTGCTCCCGGGCAGGAGATCGAAGATGTACGGCCGGCTGATGCCGAGGTTGGGCACGAACATGACGGGCGTGCGGAACGTGCGCAGGGACTCGTACCGGTACAACCGCGACTTGTTCTTCCGGTGGATTTCCTGGCGGGGAGTCTGACCCGTCCGGGGCTCGCGCGGATCCATGATCATCCCCGCGAGGTTCTTCATGCGACGGAAGTTGCGCTCGATCTCTTCCTCCCACTGAGCCATCCCTCAGGGACTCCTTCCTCGAGTGTGCCGGGCTCATTGCATCGCGAACATCGACCCGAGCTTCATGGCCAGCCCCATGTCGCCCTTCAGCTTGAGCTTGCCCGACATGAAGAGCATCTGGCCCGACTGCTTGCCCGAGGCCATGTCGAGCCAGTCCTGCGCCGACATGGAGAGCGTCAGGCTCGGGTTCGGGCCCGGCCCCGGGTTGACGGCGCACGTCCCCTCCTTGATGATCGCGTGCCAGGTGCCCCCGCCCTCGCCGCCGATGTCGTACTGGATCACCGCGTTGGTTCCGGTCGCCTTGTCGGCGCGGAAGCGGCCCGGCATCTGGTCGAACACTTCTTTCACTGTCGCCATGGTCGGCCCTCCTTTACATTCGCTCGCCCCGGACGCGGGGGCGCCAGCCCCTGGCCGCCCCGCGGCTCGCCCCGCTTTAGAAGGTGAACAGGTCCATGCCCCCGGTCACCGTGAGCACGGCCCCGGTGATGTAGCGCGCGCGCTCGGAGCAGAGGAACGCGATGGCCCAGGCCACGTCCTCGGGCTCCCCTTCCCGCTGCATGGCGACGCGCTTGACCATGCGGTCGTACATCGGGGAGAGCTTCGCGTTCGGCCCGATGATGCCGGGTGCGATCACGTTACAGGTCACGTTGGAGCGGGCGCCCTCCAGGGCCACCGACTTGGCGAAGCCCACCAGCCCCATCTTCGTCGTCGCGTACGCGGTCTGGCCGAACCCGCCCATCAGCCCGGCGATCGACGCCATGCAGACGATCCGGCCCCAGCGGCGCTCGCGCATGCCGGGGAAGACCGCCTTGGTCACGTTGAAGGCCCCGGTCAGATTGATGGCGAGGTTGAGCTCCCAGTCCTCGGGGCGGGTGTCCTTGAGCTGCGCGACCGTGTAGATGATCCCCGCGTTGTTGACGCAGATATCGACGGGACCGAGATCCCGCTCCACCGCGGCGACGACGCCGCTCACCTGGGCGGCGTCGCGCACGTCACAGGCATAACCCCGCGCCACGCCTGCCGAGCCCGTGATCTCCTTCGCCGCTTCTTCGGCGCCCTCCGCGTTGAGGTCGAGGATGGCGACCCGGCAGCCCTCGGCCGCCAGCGCCTCGGCATCGGCCCGGCCCAGGCTCCGGGCCCCGCCCGTCACCACGGCGACGCGGTCACGGATCCCGAGGTCCACGCTACTTCCCCTTGAAGCTCGGCTCGCGCTTGGCGAAGAAGGCCTGGATCCCCTCGGCGGCGTCCTCCGTCTTCAACGTCTTGAGGAAGGCGCGGGTCTCGATCTCGAGCGCCTTGTCGATCGGCGCGTCCAGGCCGTCGTCGACCGCCTCGATGATGAGCCGGGTGGCGATCGGCGGCCGCTTGGCGAGCTGACGGGCCAGCGCCTTGGCGTCGTTCAGCGTCTCGCCTTCCTTCGAGAGCCGGTTCACCAGGCCCAGGGCCAGGCACTCCGCGGCCGGCACCTGCGTCCCCAGGATGAGGAACTCCAGGGCCTTGGTGCGCCCGATCAGTCGGGGCAGCCGCTGAGTGCCGCCGTAGCCGGGGATGATGCCCAGATTGGACTCGGTCTGGCCCATGCGGGCCGTCTCCTTGAGGAGCCGGAAGTGGCAGGCCATGGCGATCTCGCAGCCGCCGCCGAGGGCGTGGCCGTTGATGGCCGCCACGACGGGCTTGGCCAAGCGCTCGATGCGGCGCAGCACGCTGTTGCCGAAGCGGATGAACGCGTCGACGGTGCCGCCCGAGAAGGCCGAGCCCAGGTCGGCGCCGGCGCAGAAGATCCGATCGCCCGCCCCCGTCAGGATGACCGCGCGCACGGCCTCGTCGGCCTCGACGGTCACCAGCACCTCCTGCAGCTCCTGCATGAGGCGCTCGCTGATCGCGTTGGCCGGCGGACGGTTCAGGGTGATCACGGCGAAGCCCTCTTCGCGGGCCAGGATCAGGGTCTCAAACGCCATGGACGCACACTCCCTTGAGGAAGATCGACGCCACCGGGTCGGCGGCATCGCTGAGGCGGTAGGCGCGCTTGCCCAGCACCCAGGACGTCGCCACCTGGTCCATGGCGCCGAAGAGTATCTTCGTCGCGACCTTCACTGGCACGTCGGAGCGGATCTCGCCGGCGGCGATGCCCTCCTGGAGGACGGCGCCGATCAGCTCGAAGTAGGCGGAGACCTCGTGGGCCGAGGCGCCACGGAAGAACTTGTGGCCCTGGCGCAGCTCGACCTGGACGACCTCGGCCAGGTCCGGATGCTGCTCCAGCACGCTGAAGTGCAGCGCCACCAGCCGCCGGATCTTCGCCACCGCGCTCGGCTCCCCGGCGATCTCGCGCCGCACGTAGGCCACCCACTCCGCCATCTTCTCGCGGAAGAGCGTGACGAGGATCTCGTCCTTGGTCTTGAAGTAGAGGTAGATCGTGCCGCTGGCGATCCCCGCCTCACGGGCGATGTCGGAGACGCGCGAGTTGTAGTAGCCGGTGCGCGCGAACACGCGGATGGCCGCGTCGATGATCTGTTGAGGCTTGCCCGGATCACGCATGGCAGGTCGCGGAATCGTTGTTCATTGTAGGAGGCGTGGGAACAAAGGTCAACGTGCGTGTTACGATCCCGCCATGAAGATCAAGTACCGCATCGGCGTGATGCCCGGCCCCTGGCCCGCGGGGCCCGANGGCCGCGACTTCTTCTGGCGCTTCGTCGACCTCTGCGAGCGGACCGACATCGACTCGGTCTGGTTCAACGAGCGCCTGTCGGCGCCCCAGCCTGTGCTGGATCCCCTGACGGCGATGGCGGCCGTGGCCGCGCGGACCCGGCGTCTCAAGTTCGGCCCCAGCGTGCTGGTCACCCCGTTCCGCCCGCCCGTGCTGCTGGCGCGCGAGCTGGCCACCATCGACTATCTCTCGGGCGGCCGGATGCTACCGGCCTTCGGCGTCGGCGTCGAGCATGAGCGCGAGTTTCGCGCGGCCGGCGTGCCCTTCAAGGAGCGCGGCCGGCGCACCGACGAGGCGATCGCGATCATGCGGCGCTGCTGGGCGGAGGACGAGGTCACGTTCGCCGGGGAGTTNTGGCAGCTCGAGCACGTGACCGTGCTGCCCAGGCCCGTGCAGCAACCNTTCCCCGTCTGGATCGGCGGCAACAGCGAGGCGGCCATGCGCCGGGCCGGCCGGCTCGGCGACGGCTGGATTCCCTCGTTCATCACCCCCGAGCAGTTCCGGATCGGCGTCGAGAAGACCCAGGCCTTCGCCGCCGCGGCGGATCGCGACGTCCCCGCCGATCATTTCGGCGCCCTCGTCTACTGCTGCTTCGCCCCCGACCCGGCCACGGCCCGCGCCACCGCGCTGCCGTTCATTCCCCGCGCGCGCGTCGACGACCCGATGCTCGCCCAGTGCGCCGCGTTCGGGCCGCCCGAGGTGCTGGCCGAACGCCTCGAGCAGTATGTGCGCGGCGGCGGCTCCAAGTTCATCGTGCGGCCGATGTGCCCGCCCGCCCAGATGCTGGATCAGCTGGCGCGGGTGGCTCAGGAGGTCGTCCCGCTGTTCCACGCGCGTTGACACTCGTCGCGGCCCCGGGGCTGCGGCGGGGCGGGCCTCTTCGACCACGAAGTCGGCGGCGTAGGTCATACTGCGGCTTACCATCGATGCGCGAGCCGGCCTTCGCGTGGAGGGAACGG
>JGI25382J37095_10000234_pt1 | contig 11983 bp, 13 predicted proteins | sample GraSoi013_1_40cm_3_FD_37095 | JGI IMG/M metagenome (IMG submission 37095)
TCCTCGCCCGCGCGGATCTCATCGTGACCCTCGGCGTCGAGGCGGTGGAAGTCGATCGCTGGCCGGCGGGCGCGAACATCCTGCACGTGGGGGAAGCGCCGCCCGACGGCGCGCCGTATCGGCCGGTGGCGCAGGTGGTCGGCGAGATCGGCCTCGTCATCGCGGAGCTGGCGCCCCGGCTGCGCGGCCGCGTCCGCGCCGACTGGGACGTGGCCGAGTTGGACCGGCTCAAGCGCTCCCGGCGCCCCCGCCCAGCGATCCCGGGGCCCGGCCTTTCCGCCCGACGCGTCGCCGAGATCGTCCGCCAGGCGGCGGCGGGCGGAACGATCGCCGCCGTCGACGCCGGCCAGGAGATGCTCGCCGTGGCCGCCGCCTGGGACGTCGACGCCCCGAACGAGTTCCTCGCCTCCAATCGGCTGGCCACGACGGGCTTCGCGCTCCCGGCGGCCATCGCCGCCCAGCTCACGCACCGCGAGCGTCGCGTCGTCTGCTTCACGGGACCGCCCGGTCTCGCCCAGATGGCGCCCGAGCTCGGGACCGCCGCCCACCTGGCGCTGCCGATCGTGGTCGTGGTCCTGAGCGCCGCAGCGCTTGCCGTCTCCGCCGAGGGCGCGGCCCGCCGCGCCGGGCTGGCGGTGGCCACGGCGGGCGACGAGCAAGCGTTCCGGGAGGCTCTCCAGCGCGCGCTCGAAAGCCGCGTGCCGGCGCTGGTCGGCGCCCGCGTGCGCCCAACGGTATAATCTGGCCATGCCATTTCTCACCCCGCAGAACGAGAGGGAAGTGCGCCAGGCCTTCACCGAGCTCCGTGACCCCGTGAAGCTCGTCGTCTTCTCGCAGTCGCTGGAAGCGGCTGATCTCTGCGCGGAGAACGAGCAGCTCGTGCGCGAGGTCGCGGCGCTGAGCGACAAGATCTCGGTCGAGGTACTGAACCTCGCCATCGATCGCGAGCGCTCCGCTCACTACGGTATCGACAGGGTCCCCGCGATCGCGGTGGAGGGCGCGCGGGACTTCGGGATCCGCTTTTACGGCGTCCCCGCCGGCTACGAGTTCAGCAACCTGATCGACGCGATCGTGGTCGCCTCCACCGGCGAGCCCGCCCTCTCCGAGGAGACCCGGGTCGCGCTGGCCGGGCTGACGGCGGACGTCGACATCAAGGTCTTCTCGACGCCGACCTGACCCTATTGTCCCCGGGCCGTGCGCCTGGCGCAGCACATGGCGGTCGCCTCCGATCGCGTGCGTGCGACGGCGATCGAAGCGACGGAGTTCCCCGATCTCAGCCGCGCCTATCAGGTGATGGCAGTGCCCAAGGTCGTCATCAACGATCGCGTCCACTTCGAGGGCGCGCTGGCCGAGCCCGACTTTTTGGGAGCGGTTCTACAGGCCGCCGGCGCCGGCCGCTGAGGGCCTCGTGCTGACACGGGTCGTCGCCGGGCCCCTGCTGGCCGCCGTGGTCCTGATCGGCGCTGAGAGCGCCGTTTCGCGCGAGGTGCCGCTCAGGCTCGACGATCCGGCGCCCGACTTCGCCCTCGTCGATCAGCACGGCAAGCTCTTCCGCCTGTCCGAGACCCTGGCCAGCCGCGACTTCGTCGTGCTGGCCTTCTGCGTCACGGCCTTCACCGGCGGCTGAGACCTCGAATTCTCCCGGTTCCGGGACGACGGACTCCGGTACGCGGCGCTGAAGGCCGAGATCGTCGGCGTCTCGGCCGACCCGCCGGAGCGGAACCTGGCCTGGAGCCGCGAGCTGAGGCCGCCGTTTCGCCTGCTCGACGATCCGAAGGGAGACGTGGGGCGGCGTGTCACCTTCGTGATCGATCGCACCCGTCGCATCGGGTTCGTCGAGACCGGCGGCCTGGCGGTCGAGACCAGCCGCACGCTCGAGGCGGGTTCCCGCCTTGCGAAATCGAAATAGCGGGGATTCGGAACGCCGGCGCCTCCCCGACCCCCGTGCGTCCGCGCTCTTGTTCGCCTACGGTACGCTGATGAGCGGATTCGCGCGGCACCGGCTCCTGGCGGGCGCCGCCACCCTCCTGGGCGAGGCGCGGGTGACGGCCCAGCTGCTGGATCTGCGCGACTACCCCGGCCTCGTCCCCGGCCCGGGGAGCGTGCGGGGCGAGCTCTACCGCCTGCACGGTCGCGAAGTTCTGGACCCGATCGATCGGGAGGAAGGGTACAATTTCGAGCGTCGCCTCACCACGGTGACACGCGCCGACGGGCGCCGCGCGCGCGCATGGATCTACTGGTATCGGGGTCCACGGACGCGCGCGCTTCCCATACCCGAGGGCGATTGGAGGAGTCGATGGCGCTGACCGCCGCCGAGCTCATCAAGGCCGACCAGGAGCACCTGATCCATCCGCTGCACCATCCGGTGGACAACGCCGAGCCCATGATCTACGTGCGCGGCCGGGGCGCCACCATCGAGGACATCGGCGGTCGGCAATACATCGACGGCCTCAGTGGGCTGTGGAACGTCAACGTCGGCCACGGGCGTGCGGAGCTGGCCGACGCGGCCGCCGCCCAGATGAAGGACCTCGCGTACTTCTCCGGCTACGTCGGGTCCTCCAGTATTCCCGCCATCACGCTGGCCAGCCGCCTCGTGGAGCTGGCCGGCGACGTGCACGCCGTGTTCTTCGCCTCCGGCGGCGCCGAGGCCAATGAATCGGCGTTCAAGACCGCGCGCTTCTACTGGAAGGCGCTGGGCAAGCCCGGCAAGGTGAAGATCATCGCGCGCCAGCAGGGCTATCACGGCGTCACGCTGCAGGCCATGAGCGCCACGGGCATGGCGGCCTACTGGAAGATGTTCGAGCCGCGCGTGCCGGGCTTCGTGCACATCCAGACCTGTTACCCGTACCGCTTTCAGGGCGCCAGGCCCGGGGAGACGGTGGGGCAGGCGGCGGCGCGCGAGCTGGAGGAGGCGATCCTGCGCGAGGGCCCCGACACGGTTGCGGCCTTCATCGCCGAGCCGATCCACGGCGGCGGCGGCGTCATCTACCCCACCGACGATTACTTCCCGCTGGTGCGGCAGATCTGCACCAAACACGAGGTGCTCTTCATCGCCGACGAGGTCATCACGGGCTTTTGCCGGACAGGCCGGTGGTTCGCCACCGGGCACTGGAACGTCCGGCCCGACATCCGGGCCTTCGCCAAGGGCGTGACCTCCGGCTACCTGCCGCTGGGCGGGATCATGGTGACCCGCGCCATCAAGGACGCGATGGACTCGGTCAAGCCCGAGGACCGGTGGATGCACGCCTACACCTACTCCGGCCATCCCACCTGCTGCGCGGTGGCGCTCGCCAACATCGACATCATGGAGCGCGAGCGGCTGGGGGAGAACGCGGCGAAGATGGGGGCGCGGCTCCACGACGGCCTGCGCGCGGCGTTCGGCGACCATCCCCACGTCGGTGACATCCGCGGGGGCAAGGGGTTGCTGGCGGCGCTCGAGCTGGTGGAGGATCGGGCGACCAAGAAGAACTTCCCCGCCGACCGCAAGGTCGCCCCGCGTCTGCAGGCCGAGATGATGAAGCGCGGCATGGTGACGCGCACCCGCGCGGTGGGCGGCCCGCACCCCGCCCCGGGGGACACCGTCTACTATGCGCCGCCGCTCGTCGTGACCGCGGCCGAGGTCGACCGGATCGTCGAGATCACGCGTGAGGCCGTCCGGGCGGTCCTCGGCGCCTAGCGGCCGGCGCGTGCGTCTGATCACGGCCCACCGGATCCTCATCACGGCGGGCATTCTCTTCTTCGCCTTCTTCGCCGGCTGGCGCCTGCGCCGTTATCTGGGCGGGGCGCCCACCTCCGACCTCGTGCAGTCCGTCGTCTCGGCGGCGGTGACGGTCGGGCTCATCCTCTACTACCGGACGTTGCGGGGCTGGGGCCAGCGGTAGCGGAAGCCGCGGGGGTCGGCGGTCATGGCGTCGGCGGTGCTGATCTACGACGGTGAGTGCTCCATGTGCCGGGCCAGCGCGCTCTGGCTCATGCGCCGCGCGCTGGCGGGCGGCGCCCGCGAGCTCGAGATCCTACCCTGCCAGTCGCCGGCGCGCCGCGCGCGCTTTCCCCGGATCGACGACACCGTGTGCCTGACGGCCATGCAGCTCGTGCTGCCCGACGGCCGCGTGCTCAGCGGCGCCGACGCCGTGCCGGAGATCCTGGCCCGGATCCCGCGCTGGCGCTGGCTGGTCCGTCTCTTCGANCTGCCGGGCGTCCGCCCCCTGTCGCGTCGCGTCTACGCCTGGGTCGCCCGCAACCGCATGCGCATCAGCTGTGCCGCCGGCCCGCCCTCCTAGACGCGCGGGGGAGTACGTACGGTTCGAGCGCGGGCTTCGCCCGCGCAATCTTTCCTGGGGGAGGCCTGGAAGGGGGCCGTCGAGGCTCCCTCCCACCTACCGGCGTACAATACGCTTTCATGACCGACGGTCCCCTCCGCGTGCTCATCGCCAAGGTCGGCCTCGACGGGCACGACCGCGGCGCGAAGATCGTCGCCCGCTGCCTCCGCGACGGCGGGATGGACGTGATCTACACCGGGCTCCACCGCACGCCGGAAGAGGTCGTGGCGGCGGCCGTCCAGGAGGACGTCGACGTCCTCGGCGTCAGTCTGCTCTCGGGCGCCCACATGACGCTCATCCCCCGCATGCTCCAGCTCCTGCGCGAGGCCGACGTCGAGGACATCGCGCTCGTCGTGGGCGGCGTCATCCCGGACGAGGACGTGCCCGCCCTCAAGGCGATGGGCGCCCGCGACGTGGTGCTGCAGGACACGCCACCCGAGGAGGTCGTGCGGCGCGTGCGCGAGGCGGCGGCCGCGCGATCGGGGCGATGATCGACCTGGCCGCGCTGGCGCGCACACGGGGCGTGGATCTCCGCGTGTGGCCGCCGCGCTACGACCCGACGTACCGGCCCCAGCCGTCGGCCGAGCACTGGTTGCCGGAGCTCGAGTGCGCGGACCCGTCCGAGCGCGACGCGATCATCCTGGCCAAGCTCCGGCAGCAGGTCCGCTACGCGTGGGAGCGAAGCGCCTTTTACCGTCGCACCTGGGAGGCGGCCGGAGTGTCGCCCGACACGCTGAAGAGCCTGGACGATCTCACGCGCTTTCCGGTGGTCCACAAGGCGGAGCTACGCCAGGCGCAGGCCGCCCACCCGCCCTTTGGCGATGCGCTCTGCATCGAGCCCCACCAGGTGGCGCGCATCCACGGCACCAGCGGCACCACCGGACGCCCCACGGTCTTCGGCATCGGCGCCGACGACTGGGACCGCGTGGGCGAGGCCCATGCGCGCATCCTGTGGGGCGCCGGGCTCCGCCCCACCGACCGCATCATGATCTGCTCGTTCTTCAGCCTCTATCTGGGTTCTTGGGGGGCGCTGAAGGGCGGTGAGCGCCTCGGCGCCGCGATGTTTCCGTTCGGCGCCGGCCTGGCCGGTCAGACGCTGATGGCGCTGGGCTGGGCGCGCGACCTCAAACCAACCGCCTTCTACAGCACGCCCTCCTACGCACTCCACCTCGCCGAGACGGCGCGGCGCGAGGGCATCGACCCGCGGGAATTCGGGTTCCGCATCCTCTTCTTCTCGGGTGAGCCGGGGGCGGGCATCCCGGCCACCAAACGCCGGATCGAGGAGACGTTCGGCGGGATCTGCATCGACATGGGCAGCATGGCGGAGATGACGCCGTGGATGACGAACGGCGAGTGTCGCCGCCGCACCGGCATGCACCTCTGGCAGGATTTCGTCTACACGCAGCTCTGCGACCCNGCGACCTTCGAGCCGGTGCCGTTCGGCGCCGAGGGTACTCCNGTCTACACGCACCTGGAGCGCACCTCGCAGCCGATGATCCGCCTGGTGTCCGGCGATCTCGCCCGCTGGACCGACGAACCCTGCCCCTGCGGCCGTACCTATCCGCGGCTGCCGGACGGGCTCTACGGCCGGATCGACGACATGTTCATCGTGCGGGGCGAGAACATCTATCCCGGCGCCATCGAGGACACGCTCCGGGCCATCGACGGCTTCGGCGGCGAGTTCCGGGTGATCATCTCGCGCCGCGAGGCGATGGACGAGCTGCTCATCCGCGCCGAGCACGCGGCGACGCACGCGGCGCCGGACGCTCGGCAGCGCTTGCGCGCGACCATGGAGGAGCGCCTCCGGGCCCGGCTCGGCGTGCGCCCGGTGATCGAACTGGTACCGGCCGGCGAGATCCCGCGCACGGAGTTCAAGGCCCGGCGCGTGATCGACGATCGTGACCTGTACCGAGAGAGGACGAGCCATGTTCGACCCTGAGGCCATTGAGCGAGCGGCGGCCCGGCGCCGCCAATGGGAGGCCAGCGAGCTGCGGGAGTTCCTCGCCCGCCAGCCCGAGGGCCGGGCGGAGTATCGCACTGCGTCCGGCTTGCCGGTCAAGCGCGTCTACGGCCCCGAGGACATCGCCGCCACCCCCTTCGAGGAGATCGACCTGCCTGGCCACTATCCGTTCACGCGGGGACCGTACCCCACCATGTACCGGGGCCGGCTGTGGACGATGCGGCAGATCGCCGGCTTCGGCACCGGCCACGACACCAACCGGCGCTTCCGTTACCTCATCGCCCAGGGGCAGACCGGCCTCTCGGTCGACTTCGACATGCCTACATTGATGGGCTACGACTCGGACGATCCCCGGGCGCTGGGTGAGGTCGGGCGCGAGGGCGTGGCCATCGACACGATCGAGGACATGGAGGCGCTCTTCGAGGGGATCGACCTCGAGCGCATCTCGGTGTCGATGACCATCAATCCCACCGCCTGGATCCTCCTGGCCATGTATGTCGCGCTGGCCGAGGCCCGCGGGTACGACGCCCATCGGCTCTCGGGAACGACCCAGGCCGACATCCTGAAGGAGTACGTCGCCCAGAAGGAGTGGATCTTCCCCATCCGCTCCTCGCTGCGGCTGGTCCGCGACATGATCGTGTTCAGCGCCGAGCGGATGGCCCGCTACAACCCCATCAACATCAGCGGCTACCACATCTCGGAGGCGGGCGCGACGTCCGTCCAGGAGGTGGCGTTCACGATGGCCAATGCCATCGCCTACATCGAGGAGGTGACGGCGGCCGGCGTCCCCGTGGACGCGTTCGCGCCGCGGCTGGCCTTCTATTTCGTCGCCCAGGCCGACTTCTTCGAGGAGGTGGCGAAGTTCCGGGCGGCGCGCCGGATCTGGGCCAAGCTCGTGAAGGAGCGCTTCGGAGCCACCAGGCCGGAATCCATGCGCCTGCGCTTCCACTGCCAGACGGCCGCGGCCACGCTGACGAAGGCCCAGCCCCTCACCAACATCGTGCGCACGGCGCTGCAGGCGCTGTCGGCCGTCCTCGGCGGCGCCCAGTCGCTCCACACGAACGGCCTGGACGAGGCGTACGCGATCCCCTCCGAGCAGGCGATGAAGATCGCGCTTCGCACCCAGCAGATCATCGCGGAGGAGACACGGGTGCCCAACGTGGCGGACCCCCTGGGCGGGTCCTACTATGTGGAGGCGCTCACCAACCAGTTCGAGGCGGCCGTCTTCGAGATCCTCGGCAAGGTGGATGCGATGGGCGGGACGGTCAAGGCGATCGAGGAGGGCTACTTCCAGCGCGAGATCGCCGAGTCGGCCTACGACTTCGCGCGCCGCAAGGCCTCCGGCGAGGAGACCGTCATCGGCGTGAACAAATACGTTGAGCCGTCGGAGCCCGGCGGGCTCGAGATCCACCGGGTCGACCAGGACGTGGAAGCGCGCCAGATCGAGCGGTTACGCAGCGTCCTCGCCCGGCGGGACGTCGAACGGGTGGCGGCGCTCCTGGACCGGCTCGAGCGCGAGGCGCAAGAGCCCTCCGTCAACCTCATGCCGGTGACGATCGAGTTGGTGAGGGCCCGGGCCTCGCTGGGAGAGATCGTCGCCCGTCTCCGCCGGGTCTGGGGGACCTATGTAGAACGCCCCGTTTTTTAGCGGTCTTCTGCTAGACTGGAAAATAGCGTGGCTCAGCTNGAAAGCGTGCAGGCCCTCCAGGAAAAGCTGGCCTACGAGCAGAAGCTCGTGCANCTCGTGGACCGCATCCACGCGGCCAAGAGCCTCGACAGCATCTTCCTCGAGCTGCAGGGCGANATCCTGGGTCTCATCGAGGCCGAGCGCATGACGCTCTACGCGGTGGACCAGGACCGGAAAGAGCTCTACTCGAGATTCGTGGCCGGCGACGTGGGCGAGGTCCGCGAGATCCGCGTTCCCATCAGCGAGAAGAGCATCGCCGGGTACGTGGCGTCGGCGCGCCGCCCGGTGAACATCACCGACGCCTACGACGGCGCCGAGCTGACGCGTATCGCGTCTACGCTCAGCTTCGACAGCAGCTGGGATCAGAAGACCGGGTTCCGGACCAAGCAGGTCCTGGCTCTGCCCATCATGCACGAGAACCGCGCCGTCGGCGTCATCCAGCTGCTCAACCGGAAGCGCGGCGCCCGGTTCACCAAGGACGACGAGACCAGCGTCGTCCGCCTGGCCAAGACGCTGGGCATCGCCCTCAACAACCAGTTCCAGCTGGCCCAGAAGCGGGCGGGGAAGTTCGACTACCTCCTCGCCCAGGAGCTGGTCACCCAGGACGAGCTGAACAGCGCCATCGCCGAGGCCCGCCGCAAGCAGACCGATGTGGAGACGGTCCTGCTCGAGCAGTACAAGGTCCCCAAGGCGGAGCTGGGGACCGCGCTCAACCAGTTCTACCGCTGCCCGTTCATCGAGTTCGACGAGAGCATCGCCCCGCCGTCCGACCTGATGCGGGACCTGAAGCTCGAATATCTGAAGAAGGCCCTGTGGCTGCCGCTCCGGCGCGACGACCACGGCCTCACCGTTCTCGTCGACAATCCCCAGGACATCCAGAAGGTCGACGCGATCCACCAGCTCNTGCCGCGTCACANGATCAACCTGGCGGTCGGCCTGCGGAAAGACATCCTCCACTTCCTCTCCACCGCCGGCGGCGAGNTGGCGGCCAAGGGNACGATCGGCGAGATCCTCGGCGACCTCAAGGCCGAGGACACCGTNGAGCGGGTCGAACGGGAGGAGATCAGTGGCGCCGAGGTCGACGAGAACGACAGCGCGATCATCCGGCTCGCCAACCAGATGATCGTCGACGCCTACAAGGCTCGGGCGTCGGACATCCACATCGAGCCCTACGGGCCTCAGCGCGACACCGTCATCCGCATCCGGGTGGATGGCTCCAACATGGAGTACCAGAAGATCCCCGGCGCGTACCGGCGGGCGATCGTGGCCCGGATCAAGATCATGGCCCAGCTCGACATCGCCGAGCGCCGCAAGCCCCAGGACGGCAAGGTCAAGTTCAAGCTCCCCGACAACCGGGAGATCGAGCTCCGCGTGGCCACCGTGCCCACCGCCGGCGGCAACGAGGACGTGGTCATGCGCATCCTGGCCTCCAACGAGCCGATCCCCATCGACAAGCTGGGCATGACCGAGCGAAATTTGAGAGAGTTGAAGGCCGTCGCCCAGAAGCCGTACGGGCTCATCCTCTGCGTCGGGCCTACCGGGTCGGGCAAGACGACCACGCTGCACTCGGTTCTGGGCTACATCAACAAGCCTGATCGGAAGATCTGGACGGCGGAGGACCCCGTCGAGATCACGCAGTACGGGCTGCGCCAGGTCCAGGTGAATCCCAAGATCGGTTTCACCTTCGCGGCCGCGATGCGGGCCTTCCTGCGCGCCGATCCGGACGTGATCATGGTGGGCGAGATGCGCGACGAGGAGACGGCCGCCACCGGCATCGAGGCCTCGCTGACCGGCCACCTCGTCTTGAGCACATTGCACACGAACAGCGCGGTGGAGACCGTCGTGCGCCTGCTCGACATGGGTCTCGATTCCTTCAACTTCGCCGACGCGCTGCTCGGCGTACTCTCCCAGCGGCTCGTCAAGCGCATCTGTGATGACTGCAAGGAGCCGTACCGCCCGGAGCGGACGGAGTACGAGGCGCTGGCCCAGGCCTACGGCAAGGAGGAGTTCGAGGCGCTCGGCCCCAAGCACGACGACAAGTTCAAGCTCTATCGGGGCAAGGGCTGCGCGAGCTGCAATAAGACCGGCTACCGCGGACGGGCCGGCATTCACGAGCTGCTCCTGGCCACTGACGAGATGAAGCGCCTCATCCAGACCAAGGCGCGCGTCCCCGAAATGCTCGCCCAGGCCAAGACCGAGGGCATGACCACCCTCGTCCAGGACGGCATCCTCAAAACGCTCAGCGGCCTCACGGACCACCGTCAGGTCAAAGCCGCTGCGATCAAGTAGCGGCACGCGCAGGATCGGGGCGGCCCCGCTCGACCGCGCCCCGTCCCCACCCAGCCGCTACTCGGTCTCGGACTTCAGCTTCACGTCCCTGAAGGTGAAGTAGAGCAGCACGTCGTAGACGATCTTCAGGCCCCCGCCCAGCACGAAGGGCGCCGCCAGCGCCAGCGCCTGCATCGTCCAGCCGGTCAGCGCCGGGGTGATCGCCTGCGCGAGCGTCCGCGCGAGATTGGTGGTGCTGGCGGCCGCTTCGCGCTCGTGATCCTCGACGACGGCCATGACGTAAGCTTGCCGGGTGGGCACGTCCATCTGCGAGAGCAGCTGGCGGAGGAGCAGGAGCGCGACCGCCACTGCCCCGCTGGGGGCTGCCGCGATCGCGATGAGGAAGACGTTGGAGGCCAGATGCGACACCACCATGGTGGCCAGGAGGCCGAACCGCGCGGCGCACCGGGCGGCNAGCAGGAGCGAGGCGGCGGTCAGGAGCTGCGCGACGAAGAAGATGAGCCCGAGCGCGGCCAGGTCGAGCCCGAACCGCACGTGTAGGAAATACGCGACCAGCGACTGTAGCACGAAGCCCCCCGCGAAGGAGTCGAGCGCGAAGAGCGCGGCCATCCGGCGGATCAGCGGCGTCGAGGTGAGGGGACCGCGGGGCCGCGCGGCCTCGGCGCGGGGCCTGGAGGGGAGGAACCGGTAGGCGATCGCCTGCACGGCGGCGCCGGCGAGGAAGAGCAGGAACAGAGCATCGTAGCCGGCCACGCCTCGGACCGCGGCGGCGCCGAGCGCCGCTGCGCCGTAGCCCAGCAGGTTGTAGAGGCTGAGGATCGTCGTCCGGCGGGCGCCCGTCACCGCGCGCGCGACGACGACCTGCTCGACCGTCAGGAACGGGCCGGTCTCGCCGGCCCCGACGGCGACGTTGCCGAGCATCGCCGCCGCCACGACCACCCACGGGCTCCGCGACACCAGGAGCATGAGGGCCGACAGGGCCGTCAGGACCACGAGCCCCAGCAGGGCGACCCGCGCACCGTAGCGCTCAGCCGGCCTCCGCACCATCCACGTCAGGGCCGCGCTGGCGGCGAGGGTCAGCGTCACCGCGGTGCCCACCCCCAGCGGGCCGACACCCAGCTCGCCGAGATAGACGGGCAGCACGATCCCCAGAAAGCCGTAGCAGAACGTGCGGGCCGTCTTTGCCGCGAAAACCGTGATGACTTCAGGCGGCGCCGCCACGGACCCGACCCTGGCAGTGGGCGTACAGCGCGTCGTACGCCGGGAACTGGAGCCGCATGTTGTCGTGGTCGTCCGCCGCGATCGTCCGGAAGCCGGAGGCGACCGCGTAGAGACCGGGGGACTCCGGCGCCAGATGCCGGGCGTCGGTGTCCGCGCCGCGGACGATCCGGGCCAGCGCCCGCAACGCGGGATCGTCGAGCCCGTATTTCTCGACGAAGGCATCGAACGAGCACCGGTCGCCGTGGTGGCCGAGCTCGACGTCCGGCACGTCGTAGGGAATCGCGCCCTCCCGCTCGGCCACCCGCATCACCTCGGCGNGCGGCACGAAGAGGAAGACGGGCTCACGATCGACGAAGCGGCTGATCAGCCAGGGGCAGGCGATGCGATCCACTCTCGCTTTCTCTCGGGTGACCCACTTCATGGTTGCCTCTCCTTGTTGTGGGCGCGGGCGCCCGGCCGGAGCCCTTCCTCGCCCAGCGCGGCATAGAGTCCCTCGAACAACGTCAG
>JGI25382J37095_10000237_pt1 | contig 11947 bp, 14 predicted proteins | sample GraSoi013_1_40cm_3_FD_37095 | JGI IMG/M metagenome (IMG submission 37095)
CTCCGCCGAGCTACAGCGCCGCCCCCTCGCCCCGCTAGGACAGATAAACTCCGAGCGCCGGACCGGTCTTATGACCACCGTTGCGCCTTGGAGCGATACCGCTCCGGAATGTTGTCCGGGCGATCGGTCCAGTGCGCCCCGCCCTGCTCGTCGGTCCAGCGGTAGAATTCGCCTGGGGACGCGGATGATCGCGGCTGCCCGGGCGGCATCGTGGGCGGGCCGGCCGGCGCTTTGGACGCCGGATCTGGGGGCAGGGCCGGTGGCGCCTCGGATGGAGGAGGTGGAGGTGGCTTCGGAATCCAGACCCACACGTACGGAGTCGTGACGCCGTCTCCGCGGAGTTGATACCACCCGGTTGGATACTCGATGACAGTTGGCGTAGCCAGGGGGGCCGGGGCCACGCTCACGACGGGCGGCGGCTGGCTGTAGACAACGGGAGGCTGGGCATACACGACGGGCGGCGCCGACACGATGACTGAAGGGGCGAAGGCGACGACCGGGAAGAACGGGCGGGTCACAATCGCCGGTGTCCCGAACCTGTGAAAGAAATGCTGCCGGGGGACCATGGTGGCGACCGCGCTCGGCGTCGGCGCCACGAAGATTCTCGGCCCTGGACGAACGACCACGGGGCTGGGCGAAGCAATGACCACGCTGCCGCGAGGGGCGACCACNACCACACCACTACGCTGACNCCGGCCATCTGCCGACGCTGAACTCGGCAGGAGGACAAGGCCCACCACGGCCACGACGAGGAGAGGACGAGCGCGCTTCATCGGCGTCCCTCCCACCGCCCGCTGGGCGGCGTGGCCCCTAGTGTCCTCCGATTCCGGGCGCCGTCAAGCCGGCGAACCTACCGTCCCATGAGAATTCGGTGGTGTATCGTGACTATTCTGATAACTTCCTACGGCGCGGCTATTTGGAGGTCGAGATGGGAAGGTCCAAGACGAGCTATCTGACGAACACCTACGAAGAGAACGAGAGATTCTATCATCGCATCGCCCAGGACGCGTCCATCCGTCAACTCCGTCGAGAGTTGGTGATCCCCAAGGAGACCGGCAAGGCCTTCCTCCTGAAGCGAGGCCAGATCCTGCGGGTCATTGACATCGAGGGTCCCCAGGTGGCCGATTTCAACGCCTTCAACCGGGAGGACCCTCGGGAGATGTTCTGGTCAGGGCGGACCCGTCTCCTCCAGAAGGCCCACCTCACGGTCGGACATCAGCTCTGGTCCACCCCGCCCAAGATGCGCCCCATGTTCACGATCATTGAAGATACGGTGGAACATCTCCCCCTCCCGCATGGGGCCGCCTCTCACGACCTGATCTACTCCCGCTGCAATGAGCGCCTTTTCGAGGTGGTCAACGGGGAGAAAGGGAGGCCCAATTGCCAGGACAACATGGCCGGGGCCGTCCGGGAGTTCGGCTTGACCCCGGATTTCATCCATGATGCGTTCAACATCTTCATGACTACNGGGATCGACGACGAAGATCGGCTTTTCTTTCTTGAGCCGGACGCCAAGAAGGGCGACCATCTCGATCTTTACGCGGAGATGGACGCCATCGTCGCCGTCTCTGCCTGTCCTGGAGGATGCAGCGGCCCCCAGAATAAACCCGTCGGGATCCAGATCTATGATGTGAGCCCAATCACTAGCCCAGCTCCCAACGAGCCGTGGAGGAGCCAACCAGGTTAAAGGAAAGGAGAACAGAGCATGGACGACGGGAGGATCTCCAGGCGCGGCTTCCTCCAGCGGACGGCCGGCGCGGCGGGCGGCGCGTTCATGATCCCTATCTTTGTGGATTTCCCGGCGCAGACGAGGAGGGCCTATGGCGCGGAGGACATCCGCCTCACGCTTCCCTGGATTCCGGAGGGCGAGGTGGCCTTCATGTACGTTGCCCAGAAGAGGGGATTCTGGGCGAACCGAGGCCTCAACGTCTCCATCACCCGAGGCCATGGTTCGGGCGAGGCCGCGAAGACGGTCGGGCTCGGGCAGTATGATTTTGGCCAGGCCGACATGGGCGTCATGATGAACTCCGTGGGCAAGGGCCTCAAACTCGTCTCCATCGGCGTGGTCAACCACAAGTCTCCGCTCTGCATCGTCTCGCGGAGAGAACTCGGGATTAAGTCTCCGNGGGACCTCGAAGGGAAGAAGCTCGGACAGGCGCCGGGCTCGGGGGATGCGGTTCTCTGGCCCGCCTTCGCCGCCATCAACAAGATCGACGTCAAGAAGGTGACCATCGTCAACGTGGCTGGAGATGTCCTGACCCAATCCTTTCTCAACAAGAGCGTCGACGCCTTCGGCTCCTTCTATCAGTCGAGCGCCCCTTATCTCTGGGCCGACAAGGTGGACTTCAACATCATGCTCTATTCCGACCACGGGATGGATCTNTACGGCCTCACCTTCATGACACAGCCGGACCGGATCAATAGAAAACAGGAGCAGGCCCGGCAGTTCGTGGAAGGGGTGATGGAAGGGCTCAAATTCTCCTACCTGCACCCCGAGGAATCGCTGGACATTTTCCTCAGCTCGGTTCCGGAGACCGGGAAGAGCCCGCGAGACCGGGAGATCGCCGGACACTCTCTCGCCATCAACACGGCCCTGGGCCTCGTCGATTACGTGCAGCAGAACGGGCTCGGCTGGCACAAGCAGGAAATCGTGGCGAACACGCAGAACACGGTCGTGAAGTACATGGGGCTGAAGAAGGCCGCCCCTGTGAATTCGCTCTACGCCAACGACTTCGTGGGGAAGATCAAGCTGACAAAGGAGGAGTGGACACAGACACGGGAGAAGGTGAAACGATACCTCACCACGTAGGCTCTCTCGCTCGGGCGGACCGCTCTCATCGGTCGGGGGCCTGTCGGTGAGTGCCCGGCGGCGCCTCGCCACGCGCGATCACGTCGTCGCGGACAAGGTATCCAAGGTATACGGTGAGGGAGACGAGGCGATCGAAGCGGTCAGGGAGATCTCCTTTGGCGTCCCGGCCGGCGGCTTCCTCAGCCTCGTCGGACCCAGCGGATGCGGCAAGAGCACGTTCCTCATGATGGTAGCGGGGATCCTCCCGCCCACCGGAGGGCAGATCGCGATCGATGGAGAGCCCGTCCACGGGCCCCGGAGAGACATCGCCCTTCTTTTTCAGACCCCCGTCCTCCTGCCCTGGCGCACCGTCCTGGAGAATGTCCTCTTCCCCGTGGAGATCCTGCGTCTGGGCAAGGATCGTTACCGGGACAGGGCGTGTGCGCTCCTCGAGAACACGGGGCTTCTGGATTTCAAGGACCGACTCCCCGAGCAGCTGTCCGGTGGGATGCGGCAGCGCGTTTCCATCTGTCGGGCGCTCATCTCCGATCCGAAGATCCTCCTGATGGACGAGCCCTTCAGCGCCCTCGACGCGCTGACGCGTGACGAGATGAACATCGAGCTTCTCCGGATCTGGGAGCGCTTTCGCACCACGGTGATCCTGGTGACGCATAACATCCGGGAATCCGTCTTCCTCTCGGACCGGGTGATCGTCATGTCTCCCCGGCCCGCCTCCATCGTCCGCGACTTCTCCATCGACCTGCCAAGACCCCGGACGGTGGAGATGCAGTCCTTCGCCGAGTTTGACGAATACTGTGTGGCGATTCGCTCGGCCATTACGTCCCGGTAGATCAATGGTGCCGACACTTCACAATCCTGCGAGTCCGCACGAAAGAGATTGACGGGACATGACGCGGGCCCAGCGAAGGCGCCTTCGGGCGATTCTCTTCCCCATCCTGGCTGTCCTCCTCACCCTTTCCCTCTGGGAGGTCACGGCCGATCTGTGGGAGGTGCCGGAGCTCATCCTGCCCTCACCCCTGGCCGTCCTCGGCACGCTCCAGGAACAATATCCCGATCTTCTCCCCGCCATGGCCGGGACCTTCAGGGAGGTCCTCGAGGGGTCGGCCCTGGCGTTCTTGGGTGGGCTTCTCCTGGGCATAGCCATGTTCTACTCGGAGATTCTTCGGAGGACGCTCCTTTCCTACATCGTCCTCACTCAGATAGTTCCAAAGATCGCGATCGCCCCGGTCCTCGTCGCCTGGCTCGGGATCGGAAGCGGGGCGAGGCTCATGATCGCCTTTCTCATCGCCTTCTTCCCCATGGTCATCAACACGGTGGCAGGGCTGGAATGCACGGAGAAAGATATGCTCCTCTATGCGCGTTCCTTGTCGGCCACCAAGTCGCAGATCTTCTGGAAGATTCGCCTGCCCCGCAGCCTCCCCGCCCTCCTCGCGGGCCTCAGGATTGCTGTCGCCTCCTCCATCATCGGCATCGTCGTGGGAGAGTTCGTGGCCTCGGAGCAGGGGATCGGGAGAATCATCCTCACCTCGGCAGTCCGGCTCGAGACCTCCGTGACGATAGCGGCCGTCTGCCTCGTTGGGGTCATGGGACTTCTCCTGCTCGGCGTTGTGGATGCGGTGGAGCGAATGGTGGTGAAGTGGGGGAAGGCCGACTGACACGCAAAGAGGCCACGCCTGTGTCTTCCCAAGGATCCATGAGGCCGGAGGTTGTCTGGAAGCGGTACGGCTCTTCCATCGTCTTCGGCCTCATCGTCCTCTTCGCCTGGGAGCTGGGGTGCAGGTTCTTTTCGGTGCGTCCCTCGCTCCTTCCCGCGCCGACTGCGGTCGCCCGTCGGTTTCTGGAAGAATCCGACCTCCTGGGGCAGAACGTTCTCCCGACGCTCTCTCAGACCGTCCTGGGCTTCCTGCTCTCGGTGGTCGTCGGGATCCTCTGCGGCTGGGTCATCGTCAAATCCGAGATCATGAGCGATACACTCTATCCGCTGATCGTCATCTTTCAGGTCCTCCCGAAGGAGACGCTGGCCCCGATCCTCATGCTCTGGTTCGGCGCGGGGGTCCTCCCCCGCTTGCTCCTGGCCTTCCTCATTGCCTTCTTCCCGATGGTGATCAACACGGTCGTCGGCCTGCGGAGCGTGGACCGGGACATGCACCGCTTCACCCGCTCGCTTTCATGCTCTCCGTGGCAGCTCTTCTTCAAGGTCGAAGTGCCCTGGGCCCTTCCCTACCTCTTCGCGGGGATGAAGATCTCGGCCACGCTGGCCGTGATCGGCGTGGTCGTCGCGGAACTCGTGGCCGGAAGGAGCGGCCTCGGCTATCTCCTCCTCTTCGCCTCGTCCAAGCTCGACATGGCCTTCACCTTCGCGATTCTGACGGTCTTGGCGGCCATTGGTCTCTTGCTGTTCGGCGGCATCGCCCTGGCGGAGAGAAAGCTCATCTACTGGAAGACATGAGGGGACGGCGGAGCGATACCGGCGGTGTTCGATGGCATGATGGGGCAGTGAGCCAGGAGGCGTGGCGCTCACAGCGCGTTCGCACACAGGTCAGCCGGCATAAGGGATAAGGAGGACACGTCTATGCAGATACCGGATCAGTATCGAGAGACATTCAAGTTCTACGTCGCGCGTGGATTGGCCGGACGGATGGGCTTCGGCGAACGGCCGGCCATCCTGGTGGTCGATATGATCAACGCATTCACCGACCCCCGCTCACCGCTGTCGGGGCAGCTCGACAGCCAGCTCAAGGAGATCAAGCGGCTACTGGATGCAGGACGCGAGCGGAGCGTCACGATAATTTTCAGCACCGTGGCCTATGACCCGGGTTTCCAGGAGGCTGGCCTGTGGATCCGGAAGATCCGTTCGCTGGACGTCCTCGTGCAGGACTCGGAGGGGGTGAAGGTGGATCCCCGGCTCGAACAGCGATCGAACGAGACGCTCCTGGTCAAGAAGTATGCCTCGTGCTTCTTCGGAACGGACCTGGCCTCCCGGCTCGTCTCGAAACGAGTGGATACGCTGATCATCACCGGTTGCACAACCAGTGGATGTGTCCGGGCCACTGCCGTCGATTCCTGCTCGCTTGGATTTCACACGATCGTCCCCCAGGAGGCGGTAGGGGACCGCGCCGAACTGCCGCATTGGGCCAACCTTTTCGATATCGAGGGAAAGTACGGTGATGTCGTGGGCGTGGACGACGTACTGGACTATCTCTCCAAGCGATGAGCCGGTCACTCTCGTCAGTTCCGGGACGATCATCCAAGGGCCATCGGCGCCCACGCTTTCCCTGAGCGCTGCGGAACTATCCCGAAACTATCCCGCGCACCGATTCTGCCGGCGAACGCTACCAGACGTCGCGCGGAGTAAGCATGCGATAATTTGGAGCCCGGAGGGCTAGCCTCAACTGGTAAGGCAGTGGACTTGAAATCCACCGGGGCTCACGCCCCTTGGGGGTTCGAATCCCTCGCCCTCCGCCATCCAAACCAACCCCCTGGTGTCGGCGGTTCAACGAGCTGCCGTTGGATGGGTGCGAATTCCTCCTACTAGGGGTACCCTACTCATGGCGCCCCTCCATCCGGAGCCGCCGGATAACCCGGGCGGAACTCGCCCAGGGAGGCAAGACGATGGCTGACTTCAAGATCACGCCGGTCCCGTCGTTTCCCGCGACTCCGGTTGCTGTGTCCGAACGAGCCGCAGCCTTCCTCCGGAACGTCTATGGGTGGATGTTTGTCGGCCTGGGGATCACTGCGTTCGTCGCATTCGCAGTTGCAGGGTCGCCCGCGATGATCCAGGCCATCGCGGCGAATCGGATGCTGTTTCTCGGTCTGCTCCTCGGGGAGCTTGGCCTCGTCTTCTATCTCTCAGCTCGCGCGCCGCAGCTTGCCCCGAGCACGGCGATCGGGCTCTTCGTCCTCTACTCTGCGTTGAATGGAGTCACCCTTTCCCTGGTGTTACTCATGTACACGGGCGCCTCGATCGCGACGACATTTGTCGTCACCGCCGGGATGTTCGGCGGACTCGCGCTGTTCGGCTCGACGACGAAGCGGAGCCTGGCGGGAGCTGGCCAGTTCTTCTTCATGGGATTGATCGGGCTCGTCCTGGCGTCGCTCGTCGGCATGTTCTGGCACAGCGATGCGCTGCAGTTTCTGATTTCCGTCGTCGGCGTGCTCGTCTTCACCGGTCTGACCGCGTGGGACGCGCAGCGGCTGAAGCAGATGGCGCTGACGGTCCCGGACGGCCAGAGCGGGTCCTATGCGATCGTGGGAGCGCTCTCGCTCTATCTCAATTTCATCAACCTCTTCCTCATGCTGCTTCGCTTCCAGGGCGGGCGTCGAGACTGAGCGGCCAGAGGGACACCGCGAGATAGACAGGACATGTTCGGCCTAGGCGCCCAAGAGCTACTGGTCATCCTCGTGATTGTGCTGGTGCTGTTTGGGGGGAGCAAGCTTCCAGACCTGGCGAAATCGCTGGGCAGGTCGGTGAAGGAGTTCAAGAAGGGGATCGGGGCGGAACCGGAGGAGGAGCATGCACCCAACCCCCAACCCGTCGCTCCCGCGTGCGGGCACTGCCGGAGCCCGCTCGAGGCCGACTGGCGCCACTGCCCCCGCTGCGGCACGCCGGTCGCGCAGGGGCCGACTCGCACTCCACCGACGTAGTCTGAACGACGGTCGAGGGAAACCTCCTCACGATCGAGGTGGACCTATCGAACGGTGGTTCTGCTACGTGCTCGAGTGCGCCGACGGGACCCTCTACACCGGCATCACCACGTCACTCGATCGGCGGCTGTCGATGCATAACCGCGGTCTGGCGTCGAAGTATACGCGCGGACGGCTCCCGGTCAGGTTGGTCTATGCAGAACCCCATCAAGACCGGTCGTCAGCCAGCCAGCGCGAGATCCAGGTGAAGAAGATGTCCCGAGCGAGGAAACGGGTGCTCGGGCGTCACTCCTCAAGGATGAACGTGATCTCCATCGTGACCCGATAGTCGGTGATTTTCCCCTTTTCGATGTGCGCCTTCATGCTCACCACTTCAAGTCCAGTGAGTCCGCGGATCGTCTTGTTCGCACGCCTGAGCCCTTCAGTGACCGCATCCTGCCAGCTCTTGGGAGACGCAGCGGTTATTTTGGTGACGCGCGCAACAGCCATGATCGGCCTCCGTAAACAAAGAGGTTGAGACCACCCCGGTGGCGAGGACGCGAGAGGGCGGCGGCGCGAGCGTCATGACGCCTCCCGGGCGCGACGGGTGGGACCCCGCGAACCTATGCCGAGAGGCGGAGGGCGTCAAGTGGGACCCGCTGTTGTTGGGACCCGCTGTTGACAACAGCACCGCCCCCGCCTAGAGTCGCGCCACCGCCTCGACCGTCTGGTCCTCGGGGAGGCAGCGGTGGCCCTGGATCGAGTCTCTCGGACAGTCCGCCAATGCTCTTCGTGGGGAGGTGTCGCATGCCAAAGTATCTGATCCAAGCGTCGTATACCGCGGAGGGCGTTAGGGGCCTCATGAAAGATGGGGGCTCTCAACGGCGGGCGGCGGCGGAAGCCGCGCTGAAGGGGGTAGGCGGCAGGCTGGAAGCGTTCTACTTCGCCTTCGGCGAGACCGACGTTTTCGCCGTCGCTGACGTGCCCGATAACGCCAGCGCGGCGGCCGTCTCGTTAGCCGTGAGTGCAAGCGGGGCGGTCCAGGTCAAGACGGTTGTGCTCATGACTCCCGAGGAAATGGACCAGGCCGCCAAAAAGATGATCAACTATCGCCCACCCGGGCACTAGGCGGACACCGGGGCCAACACATGCCACAGCTTCTCTACATCGTCGCGCGCACTGACCCGCACCTGTACGTCGATCTCAGGCGAGCGTTCGTCGACGAGGCCGATGTGGAGGTGATCCTCGACCGTCGACACGGTGAACGACGACAACGCGAGATCCCTCAGCCCATGAATTTGCGGAGAGGCGATCGGCGNCGTCTGAGCATCACCCGANACCTNCGGGACTTGGGCTGGGCNGTCGCGCAACCAAGGATGGACTCGGAGAACGGGACCGCCCGGCTATCCTCGCCCCCCGCGTGATCCAATCGCGGTCGCGCAGACGCGTTCACGCCCCTGCCACCAGCCCCGACTCCGAGCGCTCACGCTGAGCACGATGCCCTGGGCGTGGCCCTATCCGCGGGCGACGCGGTCGGTCAGCAACCGACCAAGACGGCCAAGGAGCAGCTGGTAGGATCCTGGACGCTCGTCGCGGTCACTGTCGACCAGGGCGGCAACAAGAGCGAGCCGTTTGGTGCCAATCCGAAAGGCGTCATGATGTTCGATGGCCACAGGAACCCCGGAGGAAAAGAAAGCGGCCGTGCAGGGGACGATTGCCTACTTCGGCACGTGCTCGGTCAGCGAAGCGGAGCGAGACAACCTGACCTTCACCAACCCTACTCCGTCCGTCGGGACGGGAACCGCTCAGGTGGTCTGGAGGCGAGCCAAGTAGGCGGGCCGGGACGCCCCTACCCGGTGAGGAAGACTACCGCGTGACCGCGTGACGCCAGCTCGGCGTCGACGTGAGGCCGGAGGCGCCGATCGCCGCGGCGGCGCTCGGAGGCCGGCGCACTTTCGCGCCGGCGGCGCTCTCCAACCCGGCGATCACGGATCACCTGGAGCTGCTCGTTGTCGGACAACTCCTGCAGCGCCCAGTCGTAGAGNGCCTCGTGCTGCTGAGCCACCAGGAACAGGCGTCGTCTCATCGACGCGGGGAGGCTACGCCGGAGGCCGGAAGGTGTCAAGACCTTTCACCGGATGGCCAGATCGGCCGGGTCGTTCCCTCGCAGCCCGTAACGCCCTAGAAAGCGAAGCAACCTCCGGCTGTAGGAGAACGTCGTCCCCACTCCGGAAGCCTGCAGCGCGACGTGGCGCTCGATGTGGTTCTGCGCCGCGCTCGTGAGGCGGCCTGGTCGCTCCTGCGTCAGGCCGCGCCCGGAACGGAGGAGGGCTAGCATGCGCCCGTCGTAGAGGTAGGCGACCAGCTCCATCCAGGCGGCCAGCATCGCGGTCTGGACACTGACATACGAGCGGAGCGCGGAGGCCAGNTCGGCCGGNGAGGGGATTNCTCGTCGTCCCAGGAGNGGGGTCAAGGCCTCGGCGACCAGCTCCGCCGAGCGTAGCGCGAGGAAGACGCCGGGGGAGAGCATCGGATCCACGAAGCCGAAGGCGTCTCCCACCATCACCCATCCGGGACCGGAACCACGTTCCGAGATCAGCTGGTAGTTGGCGTAGGTGGCGACGGAGGTCACTCGCTTGCCNCCTGTGACGGTGGAGGAGAGCCAGGGATCGACCACGATGGCCCGTTCGAGGCGCTCCTCCGGAGTGCGGCCCAGGCCGGCGGCATCCTCTCGGCCCAGCACGATTCCCACCGAGAGCCGGTCCTTGAGCGGGATGCGCCAGCTCCAGCCCGCCTGGAGGCGCGCAATCAGTACCTGACCCGGCGCCTCGTCCCAGCGGAAGCCCTCGAAGTGGGCGAAGTGCGCGACGTCGTTGCGCGGGCCGACCCGGGCCGGAATCTTCAGAGCCCGGGCGGCCTGCCGAGCGCGCCCGGTGGCGTCGACGATGAGGTCCGGCTGTCGACCCTGGAGCGAGGGCGCCGCGGCCACGGCGTCGCGGCCCAGCGCGAGCTCGGCGCCGGTCCCATCGCTGCCGGCGGGCTCCAGCCGGGCGTGAGCCACGACCCTGTGAACGCCGGAGGCGACGGCTTTGGCGAGCAATGCCTCGTCGAATCGTGGGCGAGGGATGTTGTAGGCGTACGGCGGAACCGCCGGAGCGAAGCGCGCGAAGCTGAAGCTGAAGCGATCAACCGGCGACCACGCGAAGGAGACGCCGGGCTTGAGGAGGCCGAGCTCCGCCGTCTCCTGCTCGATGTCGAGACGCTTCAAGATCGGAACCACGGCCGGCACGAGGGACTCTCCCACCAGCAACGCCGGCGGCCGACCGTGGTCGAAGAGCGTGACCGCGGCGCCTTGGCGCGCGAGGAGGATGGCCAGCGCGGATCCGGCCGGACCGGCGCCGACGATAGCCACGCGCAGGGCTGCCGGCTCGTCCGTCGATCGCGCGGGATTCCCCGGACTGCTCATCGCGGGCTACGGGCGCTCGACGCGCAGCGCGGCCGCGTCCTGCATCGCCGGCCCTCGGAGGATCTTGCCTCCCGGCGTCTTGGGGATAGCCTCGACGACCGTGAACTCGAGCGGCACCTTGTACGAGGAGAGGGCGCGGGAGCAATGGGCACTGAGCGCGTCCAGATCGCACCCAGGCGAGTCCAGGACGACCTCCGCGCAGGGCACCGCGCCCAGGTGGGCGTGTGGGCGGCCGAATACCCTGGACTCCTTGACCCCCGCGAACTGGTTGATGCACTCCTCCACCTCCTCGGGGAAGAACTTCAAGCCCGCCACGAAGATGACGGTCTTCTGGCGGCCCTTGAGGTGGAGAGCGCCGGCCTCATCCAGCCAGCCGATGTCGCCGGTCAGGAACCAACCGTCCCGGGTGATCTGCTGGCGGAGCAGCCAGGGCGCGTAGTACGCGGAGAAGAGGCCGTCGCCACGCACGGCTATTTCCCCCAACGTCCCCCTGACCAGACGCTCGCCCTCATCCGAGAAGACGGCGACGTCGTAGCCGGGAACGGGGCGGCCCACCGAGGTCGCCGGGAGCCCGTCGGATCTCAGATTGATGCAGGGCAAACCCGCCTCGATGATCCCGTAGGCCTGGCCGACCGCTACGCCGTAGACCGATTCGAAGCGCTCCATCACGGCGGCCGTGATGGGGGCGCTGGTGGAGAGGGCCAGGCGCACGCTCGCGAGCGGCGCCGGTTTCAGGTTTCCCAGGCGCTCGAAGTGGAGCGGGGAGGCATAGAACACACTGGCCCGAAATCGCTGGATCGCGTCGACCAGCGCCCCCGGCAGTGTGTCGGGGCACATCAGCGTATGGGCCCCGGCTCTCACGTAGGCCACGATGGTCACCGCGAAGTGATAGGCGAGGGGCAGCACCCAGAGGATACGGTCCTCCTCGCTCATGCGGAGCACACGGTCGGCGGCCTCGATCCGGGCAGCGGTGGCCTCGTGGGACAGCACGACCCCTTTGCTGGTGGCGGTGGTCCCGGAGGTGAACCGTACGAACGCGGGATTCAGCT
>JGI25382J37095_10000239_pt1 | contig 11925 bp, 10 predicted proteins | sample GraSoi013_1_40cm_3_FD_37095 | JGI IMG/M metagenome (IMG submission 37095)
GCGCGACAGTACGCGTGCAACGCGTCGTAGGCGTGGAACTGCCGGGCCATGTTGTCGTGGTCGTTCTTGGCGATCGCCTGAAAGCCGGTGGCCAGCGCGTACAGGCCCGCGGACTCCGGCCTCAGCTGCCGCGCGGCGGTGTCCGCTCCGCGCACAATGAGGGCGAGCAGGCGGAGCGCCGGATCGTCGAGCTTGTATTTGTCCAGGAGCGCGTCGAACGAGCAGCGGTCACCGTGGTGACCCAGCTCCACCCCCGGAACGTCGTAGGGGATCGCCCCTTCGCGCCCGGCCACCGCCATCACCTGGTCGGCCGGCACGAAGAGGAACACCGCGTCCTTGTCGATGAACCGCATGATGAGCCAGGGGCAGGCGATGCGGTCAACGCGCGCCTTTTCGCGGGTCACCCACTTCATCGGCAGCCTCCTTCCCTCGTCGGACTCACACGCACGGCCGACGGCGCTACTTGGCCTTCGCGCTGTTGGTCAGATCGAGCGCCGCCCGGAGCCCCTGCGCCAACTTCACGGCATCGTCGTTCGCCCAGAAGTGCATGTAAATAAGCCGGGGGGTGTCCGCGAGCGCATGGTTGTGAACCGCCGTCACCTGGATGCCGTGCTCTCGCAGCGTACGCGCGACCTTGTTCACCTCGGACGCGATCAGCACGAAATCGCCGGTGATCGCCACCTTGCCGTCGCCGGTCGGCTGGAAGTTGAGCACCGTGGCCACGCCCATCGCCGGCAACAGTTCCATCCCGTTCTCCCTGATGCGCTCGGCCCGGCCAACGCTCACCTGAAGAATGCCGTTGGTGACCCTGCCGGTCCGTCCGAGCACGCCCTCGACCTGCGGCTGGTCGATCGTCGGGCCTTGGGTGCCGCCCCCCGCCGGCGGGGCGCCAAAGGGTGTGCCGCTCGCGCTGAGGGCCCCGCGGAGCGCCTTCGCCAACTGCACCGGATCGCCCTGGCCGCTGTAGTGCATGTACATCACGTGTGGCGACATCTCGTTCAGATGATTGTGCAGGGCCGTGACACTGAGCCCACGCTCCAGGAGCCCGGACATCACCTTCGGGACCTCCTCGTCGAGCAGGACCAAGTCGCCCATGACCATGGCGCCCTGGCTCATCTTTCGGAACGCCGCATACGAGCCCAGCGCGAACCCCGGCCTCACCTCCACACCCTGCACCGTGACCTTCAGATCGGTCCTGGGCATGCCCACGCGGAAGACGCCGCCCGGCTGCACCGCTCCCTTGTAAGCGAGCGCCTGCTCGACCGCCGCCCACTCAGTCTCGGGCTGGGCGGGGGCGATGGTCGCCGTCATGACCAGCACGACGGCGGAGAGTACGGAATGACGAAGGACTGCTGACGTCATGGCTTTCCCCTTTCGTGTCTATTGAGCGGGAACGACGAACTCCGAGGACCTTTTCCTGCCGGCCCGTTCCCGACATCGCGAGCGTTATGCCAGCGCTCCGCCTTACCCGCCTCCGGTCACGCCACGGATCGAGAGGTCGTCAAAGGCCGTGACGGAATCCGCCTTCGTCCAGAGGCCCACCCGCCCGGCGCGGAACCTCGCGTTCCGATAGTCGAGCAGGAGCGTGCCGTTGAGCCAGCCCTGCATGTGGTCGCCGACGGCCCCGACGCGGATCGTGTGCCACTGACCGAGCGCCGGCGCCTTCACGCTTGCGCTCGCGAGCTCCCGGCGTCCACGGTCGTAAGAGTACAGCCGGAAGTTGTCCTCGAGCCCGTTGGCCCGGACAACGTAATACTTGCCGTCGCTGAACCGGAAGACGATGCCGCCCGAGGCGTCTTCCCGGCCGGAGATCGGCTTGAACTTCATCGACACGTCGACGTCGGTGTAGGGGCCCGGTGGGGCCACGATGACGTTGAACGTGTTCTGGGTCGCGCGCTGCACGAGGACCTTCTTGCCGCTCGGCGCGCCGGCCATCTCCTCGATCACCCACCGGCCGCCTACCGTTGTCCAGCCTTCGATCCCCTTGGCCTCGAAGTCGAAGCGCTCGACGGGAATGTCGTCCGGCACCTTGACCTCCGCTGGCTCGGCGAGTGCTGGCCCGGGCCGCGTGAGGCCGTAGGCGCCGAGCACGGTCAGCGCCACCCTCAAGAGCCCCCGTCGTGACATCGTCGCGCCCCGCAACCTGGCCTCCTAGTCCAGCTTCTCGGCCACGGTCTTCCACGCGGTGCCCTTGACCAGCGTGACGTCGGCGACGGGATGGCCGTCCTTGATCGCCGGCATGACGCTGACCGCGCGGAACCCCTTGTTCTCTTTCACGGCTTCAGCGGCCGCAGCATCGAGCGACCGCTTTGCTTTCGCCATCGCCTCGCTCTGCGCCTTCGCGGCCGTGAGGTCTTCCCCGCCCGTGATCGGCTCCGCCTTGGCGACCTTGCCCGTCTGGTGATCAACGATGACTTCCGAGAACTTGTCGCCCTTCATCGTGTAGACGGAGAGCTGCAGCTTGCCGTGCTCGACCTCGTACTTGGCGGAGATCGGCGTACCCTCCCGCGCGCTCGCCGACAGGCCGCGCTGCAGGGACACCTTCGCGGCCTTCATCGCCTTCGCGAGTTCCGCGTGCTCCTTGTCGTCATACTTCTGCGCCCAACCCATCGGTACCGCAAAACACCACGCCACCAGAAACGCCAGCGCGATCGTCGTCTTTCTCATGTTTCGCTCTCCCCTGTGTCGGTGTGATACGTGCTACGTCTTCTGCTTCAACACGGCGTAGAGGCCGTCGAAGATCGCCATGCCCCGCTCGAGCAGCTCATGATCGTCCTGTGTGCTCGCCGCCAGCCCCCTGATGGCGAGATCGACGCCCGTGGACTCGTTGCGCGTGAACTTGCCGTCGTGCAAGTCCGCCTCATGCACGATCTCGCCAATCAGTTTGATGCGCCGGTCCTTCAGCCCGAATCGTTTGACGAGCGTCTCGAACGTGCAGTCCTCACCGTGGTGCCCGAAATCAGCGCCGAGGACATCGAAGGGGATGCCCTTGCGAGCCGCGTCGGCGGCGTCCGCGAAGGCAAATTTCGCGTCGGGATCGCAGAACCGCTTGACGAGCCACGCCGACGCGATGCGGTCGATGTGCGGTCGCGGGCGCGTGACCCATGTGCTGCCGCGCGGTGGCAACGACGCGCGATGCCGGCCGCCCGCCGCCCGCGGCCGGCTCTCCAACGTGCGGAGACGCTTCGCCGTCGTCTCCCACAGCCCCCGAGCCCGCTGACCGAGGGGCGCCTCCAGATAGTCGATGGACTGGATCCGGTCCAGCTCCCGCTTGAGACCGTCGAGCTTGCCGCGAAGCTTGGCAACGGACCCGCGGTGGTTCGTGCGGTGGCGATCGATCTGCGCGAGGATCTCCCGGCATCCCTGCACGACACGCTGGTACTCGTCGGCGCGCGCCTTGTGAAAGAGGGCCCGCACCTGCTCCTCGGTCATGTTCTCGATGCGGTCGACATGAAGCAGGGTCGCCTCGCCCCGGAACGATTCAACTTCCTGCACGAGCCACTGGAACAGCTCGGTCGTCTCGGCCGTCTCCGGCAGGATCCAGGCCGATCCGCGAAGTCGGACGGCGCCCATGCGTTGGAGCTTGCGCCACACGCCGACGCGGTGCCGGGTCGGTGTGGGCGGCAGGCTCATCAAGAGCGTCAGCCACCGCATGGCGTCCCCCACGGTAACCCTTGATACATGGCACGTCAAGCGTTACACTCCGCGAAACCTGCCCAGGAGGGTCACCGATGGAAAGGGAGAAGACGACGCAGTGCGTGCCCATCCGCGAGCTCGTCCTCTATTATCTGCGGCTCGGCCTCCTCGGCTTCGGTGGCCCCGTCGCGCTCGTCGGCCAGATGGAGCGCGAGATGGTGGGCGACAAGAAGTGGCTCACGAAGGAGGAGATGCGCGAGGGCATCGCCGTCTGTCAGTCGCTCCCCGGCCCACTCGCCATCCAGGTCGGCATCTGGATCTCCTACATCCGTGGGGGCTTCTGGGGCGCGTGGGCGGGCGGCTGGGCGTTCATCCTTCCCAACTTCATCATCGTCGCGGCCCTCGGCGCCCTCTACGTCCGGCTCGAGGGACTCCCGGCGGTGGCGGCCATCTTCTACGGCGTCAGCCCGGCGGTGATCGCCCTCATCCTCCACTCGTGCTACCGGTTGACGAAGCTCGGGATGAAGGACTGGTTGGAATGGGGGCTCGCCGCGGCAGCCCTTGCGATCACGGTCGCGGTGCAGGCCGAAGTCGCGCTGGTCTTCATCGGCTGTGGCATCGTAGGCGTCCTCTATTACGGTTCACTGTTCCGGGCGGGCACGCCGACGTCCACCACGTCGTCGTTGATGCTGGGCGTGCCGCTCGTAGCCGGCACCGCCGCCCAGGAAAACCTCGGCGCGATGTTGGGGAAGCTCCTGGCGTTCTTCCTGAAGGCGGGCTCGCTCACGTTCGGAAGCGGGCTCGTCATCGTGCCGTTCCTCGAGAAAGGGCTCGTCCAGCAGACGGGCTGGCTCAATGAGCGAGAGTTCCTCGTCGCCGTCGCCATGGGCATGATCAGCCCGGGCCCGGTCGTGATCACCGCCACGTTCGTAGGCTATCTCGTCGCCGGCTTCTGGGGTTCCCTCGTCGCCACGATCGGCATCTTTCTCCCCTCGTTCCTGCTCGTCCTGATCGTTGCGCCGATCCTGGTCCGCTATCGAACGAACCCGAACGTGCAAGGGTTTATCAAGGGCGCGTACGCCGCGGCCATCGGGACGATCCTCGGCGCGTGCGTGTTGCTGGGGAAGATTGCGATCGGTGACTGGCTCACGGCGTTGGTGGCGCTGGGGAGCCTCGTGGTCCTGTTCCGTTGGAAGGTCAGCAATCCCATGCTGGTGGCCGCCACCGCGATCATCGGGCTCATCGCGTTCCCGCTGCTCAAGCCCGAATGGGTGTTCGTGAAATAGGAGGCGATGGCCGGGTGACGTAGCCGCGCGGGCCTGTCAACCGGCCGGGAACTAGTCCAGCGGACCGATCGCCGCTTCGACCGCCTGGAGCACGCTCAGGTCCTCGACGAGGGCCAGAGCGGCGTCCAGGTCCGACTTCAGATAACGGTCGTCGCCCAGCGGGGGAATACGGCGGCGCACGGCGTCGCGCGCGGCCGCACTGCCCCGTCCGGGCCCGAGCGGCGCGCGGAAGTCGAGCGCCTGCGCCGCCAGCAGGAGCTCGATGGCCAGCACCTGGCGCGCGTGGCCCGCGGCGGTCCGTGCCTTCAGCGCCGAGCCGGCGGCCATGGCGTTGTAATCCTCCTGGAGGCCGGAGGCGGGAATGGAGTCGACGCTGGCCGGTTGGGCCAGGCGCTTGCACTCGGAGACCAGCGCCGCGGCCACGTACTGGGCGATCATGTAGCCCGAGTGGACGCCCCCGTGCGGCGAGAGGAAGGGAGGCAGCCCCTCGTTGGTGAGCGGATTTACCAGCCGGTCGATCCTCCGCTCGCTGATGCCCGCCAGCTGGGCGAGCCCGATCGCCAGCGTGTCCAGCGCCAGGCCGAGTGGCTCGCCGTGGAAGTTGCCGCCGCTCAGCACCAGCGCGTCCTGGGGGAAGACGAGCGGGTTGTCGGTCACGCTCGAGAGCTCCCGCTGGAGGATGGCCCGCGCGAAGCCGACCGCCTCCCGCGCCGCGCCGTGCACCTGCGGCATGCAGCGGAGGCTGTAAGCGTCCTGGACGCGCGTGCAGTCGCGGTGGGAGGCGATGATCCCGCTGTCCGCGGTGAGCCGGCGCAGGTTCCCCGCCGAGGCGAGCTGGCCCGGATGGGGGCGGAGCGCGTGGATTCGCGCGTCGAAGGCCGCGTTGGACCCCATCAGCGCCTCCAGCGACATCGCGCCCGCCACGTCGGCGAGCCGGGCCAGGCGCCCGGCGTCGAGCACGGCCAGCGCGCCGAGCCCGGCCATCATGTGGGTGCCGTTCAGGAGCGCCAGTCCCTCCTTGCTCTCGAGCCTCAGCGGCGCCAGCCTGGCCCGCGCCAGCACCTCGCGCGCGGGGAGCCGCCGCCCATCCGCCCACGCCTCCCCTTCCCCGATGAGGCAGGCGGCCACGTGGGCGAGCGGCGCCAGGTCGCCCGACGAGCCGAGCGACCCGTGCTGGTAGACGACGGGATGCACGCGCTGGTTCAGACACGCGATCACCGTCTCCACGACGCCGAGCCTCACGCCCGACCCGCCGCGCGCCAGCGACGCCGCCAGCAGCAGGAGCATCGCGCGGACGTCCTCTTCGGGCAGCGGCGCGCCCACGCCGGCCGCGTGGCTCAGAACCAGGTTGCGCTGCAGCTCGGCGCGCGCCTCGGGCGGGATCAGCGTGTCCTTGAGCTTGCCGACGCCGGTGGTGATGCCGTAAACGGGTGCCCCGTCGGCAGCCAGGCGATCGACGAACTCCCGGCTCTGGGCGACGGCCTGGCGGGCCTGCGGGGACAGCTCCACCCGCGCGCCGCGGCGAGCGACGGCCTCGACGGCCTCCAGCGCCAGCGCGCTCCCGTCGAGGACGACGGCCGTCAGATCCGCCATCCCTTCGTCAGCTCGCCGACCCTCGCCAGCAGCTCGGCCACGTCCACCGTCGTCAGCCGCCCCGCGTCCACGACGCGGCGGCCGTGGACCCAGACGTCCGTGATCGCCTGCGGGGACATGGCGTAGACCACACTCTTCACGAGATCGGTGCGCGGGTGGAGCGAGGGATGGGCCAAATCCACCGCCACCAGGTCGGCCAGGCGGCCGGGCGCGATCAGCCCCGCCGGGAGACCCAGCATCTCGGCGCCCGCGCGCGTGCCCAGCGCGAACGCCGTCCCGGCGCTGAGCGCGGCGCCGTCGAGCAGCCGCACGCGCTGGAGCAGCGAGGCCATCCGCATTTCCTCGAAGATCGACAGCCGGTTGTTCGTGCAGCCGCCGTCGGTCCCCAGGCCGATCCTCACGCCCACCCTCAGCATCTCGGGCAGNCGCGTGATCCCGTCGCCCAGGAACATATTCGACGAGGGGCAGTAGGCGAGCGCCGCCCCCGCGGCCCCCATCAGCGCGATCTCCTCGTCGTCGAGCCACACGCAGTGCACACCGATCATGCGGGGCCCCAGCACGCCGAGCCGGTCGAGATGGCGGATCGGCGTGGCCCCCTGCTCCCTCAACGTCCGTTCGCCCTCGTACCGACCCTCGGCCACGTGGATGTGAAACCGGCTCTGCTCGGCCTCGGCCACCTCCCAGCCGGCGCGGATCATCGCCGGCGAGGCGCCGTGGGGACTGTGGGGCGCGGGCTGGACGACGACAGTAGGGTCGTGGCGATGGCGGGCGATGAGCTCGCCGACGCGCCGGGTGGCGTCGGCCACCGTCTCGCGATAACGCTTGGGCGCGCCCTCCCAGTCGTACATCGCCCGGGCCAGCACCAGCCTGATCCCGACCCGGCGGGCGGCGTCGATGACGGCCTCGGCGTTCTCGTTGCCGGAATCTTGAAGATAGAAGAAGTCGACGCACGTGGTGGCGCCGTGTCGGAGCATTTCGGCGAAGGCGAAGGCGGCGCCCAGGGCGATGCCGTCGCGGTCGAGCCGCTCCGAGAAGGGGTACAGCACCCGGTCGCGCCAGCCCATGAAGTCCAGATCGTCGCCGAGCCCGCGGAGGAGTGACTGGAAGGTGTGGCAGTGGGCGTTGACGGGGCCCGGGAGCAGGGCCTTGCCCGGAAGCGCGACATCCCCCGGCTGCGGCCCACCGGGAGGCTCCACGGCCGCGATGCGCCCGTCGGTGATGGCGACGGNGCGCCCTGTCTCCCANCCCGTCTCCGTGAGCACGAGCTCGGGGACGAGCCTCACGGGTACACGAGCGCCCCGCGCTTGATCACGCGGCTCACGTGGTTGACGCCGTAGAAGTAGGAGAGGTGGCGCCAGTTGGGGACGTCGCAGAGCAGCAGATCGCACTGCTTGCCCGGCGCGAGCGAGCCCACCTCGGCCTCGAGCCCCAGGGCGCAGGCGCCGTGCAGCGTCGCCCCCAGCAGGGCCTCCTCCGGACTCATCTTCATCTGGCTCACGGCCATGGTCATCACGAGCTGGAGGTTCAGACCCATGGAGGAGCCGGGGTTGAAATCTGAGGCCAGGGCCACCCGCACCCCCGTGTCGAGGAACGTGCGGGCCGGCGCGTAGGGCAGCCCCAGGAAGAAGGCGGTGCCCGGCAGCAAGGTGGCCGTCACGCCCGCTTCCTTCATCTTCGCCACGCCCTCCACCCGCGCCCTCAGGAGATGATCCGCCGAGAGCGCGCGCACCTCGGCCGCCAGCTCGGCGCCGCCCAGCGTGACGAACTCGTCGGCGTGGAACTTCGCGCGCAGGCCCCAGCCCGCGCCGGATTCCAGGATTCGCCGGGCCTGATCGACGGAGAAGACACCCTCCTCGCAGAAAACGTCGATGTAGCGGGCCAGCTTCCGCTCGGCCACCGCCGGCAGCATCTCGTCGATGATGAGGTCCACGTACGCGTCGGAGCGCCCCCGGTAGGCCGGCGGAACCTCGTGAGCGCCGCAGAAGTTCGGATGGATCTCCACCGGCTGCAGCTCCCCCAGGCGGCGCGCGCACTCCAGCATCTTGATCTCGTCCGCGGTGGCCAGGCCGTAGCCGGACTTGATCTCCATCGTCGTCGTGCCATGGGCCAGCGCCGCCCGCAGCCGCGGCATGGCGAGGTTGATCAGCTCGTCGAGGCCGGCCGCCCGCGTCGCCACCACCGTGGAGAGAATCCCGCCCCCGGCNGCGGCGATCTCCTGGTAGGAGGCGCCGCGCGCCCGCAGCGCGTACTCCTGCTCGCGGGAGCCGGCGAAGATCAGGTGGGTGTGCGAATCGACGAAGCCGGGCAGGGCCACCGCGCCGCGGGCGTCGATCCGGTCCATGCGCGGCCGGGCCGGACCCACGGCCACGTGGACGTCCAGGTCGGCCTCGCGACCGANCCAGACGATCCGACCGTCGAACGCGGCGACCGCGGCGCCCTCGACGACGCCCAGCGGGCCCTCCCCCAGCGAGGGCTCGCCCGTCACCAGCTGCCCGATGTTCCCGATGACGAGATCGGCGGTGACCATCACGCCTACTCGGCCAGCCACACCGTATCGAGCTGGTTGTTGAGGAAGTGGCTGGGCGTGATCGTCCAGCCTCGCACCCGCGCGTGGTGGGGGACGATCCGGTGCCACTGGAACGTGTAGACGTAGTGCACTTCGTCGTCGAGCAACCGCTTCTCGAACTCCCGGATGTGCCGGCGGCGCTCTTCCCGGTCCGTCGCCCGGCTCTGTCTCTGATAGAGCTCGTCGAGGACCCGATCGGTGTAGCGGCTGTAGTTCACGGGGCTCTGGTCCACCGACTGGAACTTGAAGAGCGACAGATCCGGCTCGACGATGTAGCTGCAATGGAAGTCGGCGGCGACCTCGTAGCTGCCGCCCCGAATGTCCCCGTAGAGCGTCCCCAGCTCGAGCGTTTCGATCCTGACGTNCAGGCCGACCTGTCGCCACTGGTCGGCCAGCCAGATGCCCAGGGCCTCATAGGGATTGGGAATGCCCCGATTCTTGAAGGTGAAGGAGAAGCCCTCGGGCAGGCCGGCCTCCCGCAGCAGTCGCCGCGCTTCGGCGCGCGACCCGGCGATGTCGCGGCCGTATCCGGCCAGCCGCTCCAGCTCGGCCGCCGAGGCGGCCCAAGGCGTGCCCACGCCCTGCACGCCCGCCACCTCTCGGAGGATCGTGAGCTGCGACAGCACCTGGGCCCCCTGATGGCGATCGAGCGCCAACGTCAGCGCGCGGCGGACGCGCTTGTCGTCGAACGGCTTCCGTTCGTGGTTGATGGCCAGCGGGTTCCAGCACTCCCACGGGCTCTCCTGCACCGTGATCTTGCTTCCCAGCGCCTGCACCAGGCTGTCCCGCTCCGGCGGCGAGAAGCCCCGGAATTGGATCATCGCCCGCTGCCCCCGGATCGCCGCCACCTGGGCCACCGCGTCCTTGATGAAGATCGCGCGGTAGCCGTCGAGGAGAGGCTTGCCCCTGTCCCAGTAGTGGGGGTTCTTCCGGCCGAGCCAGTGCGATCCCTTCACGTACTCGACGAAGGTGAAGGGCCCGCTGCCCATGACGTTCTTCTCGTACCAGCGGATGTCCCTGGCCAGGATGTCGGCCTTGTAGATCCAGTTGAACGGCGAGGCCAGCGACGGCAGGAAGGAGGCCGACGGCCATTTCAGCCGGAAGACGACCGTGGAAGGATCAAGCGCCTCGACCGCCTCCACGCTGAGGTACTCGCCCTTCCGGTTCGACGCCACGCCCGGTGGCGGGAAGATGATCTTGTCGTAGGAGGCCTTGACGTCCCTCGAGCTGAGCTGGCTGCCGTCGTGGAACTTCACGTCGCGGCGGAGCCGGAACGTGTACACCCGCCCGTCCTTCGAGCCGGACCACGACTCGGCCAGATCCCCCACGATGCGGGTGCCGCTCCGGTCGTAGGGATCGACGCGCAGCAGCGTGTTGTAGTGCGGCGCCGCCGGGTGCACGAGGGCGAACGTCTCCTCGCGGTGCGCGTCGAGGGAAGGCGGCTCGGCCGGGACGACGAACACCAGCTCCCCGCCGGGCCGCGCTCGCTCTTCCCCGGCGGCGGGCAGCGCGAGCCCGGCGACCAGACCCAGCGCCGCGACGAGCGTCCTAGACATGGAGGATGACCTTCAGCGCGTTGCCGGTGCGGTTCATGTAGGTTTGAAAGGCCTCGCCGATCGCGTCCAGCTTGAAGTGATGCGTGATGATCGGATCGGCCAGGATCTTGCCGGCGCTCATGAGGGCCAGCGACCGGCCGCAGTTCATCCCCCCCTCCCCCCGGGCGGCGTAGATGCGCACGTTGCTGCGGACGGCGAGGTTCATGTCCATCTGCACCGGACCGGTGTACCAGGCGACCACCCCGATGCGGCCGCCACGCTTGACNCTCTCCAGCGCCTCCTGCATCGAGGTGGGGCCGCCCGCGCACTCCAGGACCGAGTCGGCGCCCTTGCCCCCGGTGATCTCCCGCACGCGCTGGGCCAGGTTCTCGCGGCGGACGTTGACGACGACGTCGGCCCCCAGCCGGCGGCCGACGGCCAGCCGCTCGTCGCGGGTGCCGCTGAGGATCACGCTCTCGGCCCCTAACGCTTTGCACAGTTGGACCGCGATCAGCCCGATGGGACCCGGCCCCTGGACGAGCACCGTCTCGCCCGCCAGGTAGCCGCCCATGAGGTCGATCGCCCACAGCGGCGAGGCGGCCGTGGTCACCATGCACGCCTGCTCGAAGGTGAGGTTCTCGGGCAGCCGGTAGAGGGTGTTGATGTGATTGACGGCGTACTCGGCGAACCCGCCGTCGCAGGTGAGCCCCTTGGCGCGGTGGCCTTTTTCGAGGTTGCCGTAGTTGAGGCAGGATGTGTACCAGCCCCTGATACAGTTCTCGCAGCGCTCGCACCCCTTGTGCACCTCGACGGCCACGCGGTCGCCGACCTTGAACTCGTCCACGCCCGAGCCGAGCCCGGCCACGGTCCCGGCGTACTCGTGGCCCATGACGAACTCCCCGGCGGGCTGGCCCATCAGCGTGCGGTGCAGGATCTTGACGTCGGTCCCGCAGATCGAGGCGACGTTCACCTTCAGCAGCACTTCCCCGGGCCCGGGCTCGGGCACCGGCCAGGGCTGAACGCGCATGTCGTCGGCGCCGTGGAGGACGACCGCTGTCATCGTCCGGGGCCTTGCCATGGACTGCTGCCTCCTTCGTCGGGGTCGTCGCCGATTCTAGCCGAAGCGCGGCCTCGCCGTCGTGGGGGACGACATTTCGTTAACGCCGGCTGTCGACCGCCTGGGGGAACAGCGCGCGGAGATAGGGGCTCGCCCCGACGAGCGCCCTCGCGTCTTCATCACGGCCCACCAGAGCGGGGTCGCGCCACTGGATCGCCAGGTAGGCGGGGAGGTTCTCAAGGCCAGGGATCG
>JGI25382J37095_10000240_pt1 | contig 11920 bp, 10 predicted proteins | sample GraSoi013_1_40cm_3_FD_37095 | JGI IMG/M metagenome (IMG submission 37095)
GGTNGAGAAGGTGCAAGACAGAGTCGAAGTGCCAGAACCACCAGACACAGTCGCAGGAGTAAGACTGCACGAAGCATTGTCACTGGTCAACGAGACATCACCTGTAAATCCGTTCAAGGGATCAACAATGATAGTCGAAGTACCAGCAACACCAACACTGAAAGTCACACTCGTCGGACTAGCAGCGAGAGCAAAGTCAGGACCAGCAGTAACAGTGACAACAGTGACACTTACAGTCGTCGTAGCTGCAGAAACCGTCGTACCTGCAGGCGTACCGGTCACTTGGAGAGTGTAGGAACCCGGAAACACAGAAGAAGNGACGCTGATCGGCAAGTTGCTAATCGCCCCGCTTGCTGTAGGAGTCACTGGATTGACGCTGAAACTGCCACACGTGATACCGGTCGGAAAAGGACTCACGCATGATAATGCCACGGGCTGACCAGTACCAGCAGTCAGAGTCGCTCTAATAGTGACGGTGCCAGACCCACCTTGGACAATACTCACAGGACCATTATTCGACAAAGAATAGTCGAACGTTGGCGCCATTCCGACAACGGTTGTGCCTTGAATATTTTCAGCGAGAGTGGTTCCAAACGCGTCAGCAACGAGAACACACACGTTCGGAGGCGAAGACACACTGCTGTTGGAGCAGCCAGGTGCGGTTGGATAGAAGAGGGAAGTGCTTTGTGTCGAGCCCACCACGGTATAGGTTATGGTGAATGCTATACCAGAGCATGGACCAATACCGCCGCATTCATTGCCCCCCGAGCTGTCCAGAGTCGTGACTTCAACAACGCCGCGACCATTCGCACCTCCAACAGTACACGAGCCAGTTGTGGCTAAACCGTTGATGCAGACAGAGGTCAAATTTGGGCTATGAATCAGAGTACCGAGAGCAGCGCTCTGAGGACTCACATATGCAGGGTTGGAAGCGACATAGATGTCGAAGCCGCCCATGGGGTCAGAGTTCTGGACAAATACACCGACGGTAAGAGTAGAACCCGCGGTCAAGGGACCAATCGTAGGCCCACCGCTCGGACAGCTGGTAGCAGAAGTAGACGTTGTAATACAGACCAGACCCGTAGCGGGGTTACCGTGGGCCGAGGGAACAGAAGGTGGAACTAAGAGAAGTGCGATGATTAGAACGAGCGGAAGTACGAGTACTAGACGTCTATTCAATGAATAAATCAGTTCTTCGTCGGCTTGCCAAACTTAAGGTGATATTTAGCTTTGGCGCGTGACGTCCACGTGAGAGGCAATCGGTAGCCATCAGTGGATATGAATAGTCTAGCCAAGTTATCCGAAGCTATAGAGCCCGAGAAGCCTTCTTAGATACCCGCGAGGGATTTGGTTGAGAGCGGACGGTCTCTCTTAAAAGGAGAGAATTGGGTTTTCTTGTTACACCCCAAGGATAGCCGGGCCTATACTAGGCAGTTGCGGCGGATATCAACTCGTAACTAGACTCAGGACTGACACGCACTCTTATGGACGTATGACGAGATAGTGATACCATAATCAGCATGACAGAGCAGCTGGGAAGGCGGGGTTTGTCGGAACGTGAATGGAAAATTATCGGGTTATCGGCGAATGGGCCTCTAGCCGGCATGGAATAGAAACTTGCACTTTTCGGCCAGTTCGTTGGCGATTGGGATATTCTGGAATGCCGCTACCTGCTACCCGATGGAACTTGGGCCACAGTGAGAGGCGAGGTGCACTGGAGGTGGATCCTCGATGGGAGAGCACTACAGGATGTCTGGATGACAATCGACGAAGAGACGCAACTTCCGGTTCCAGTGGGGACCACAGTCAGGTTTTACGATCAGAGAATTGACGCGTGGCGCAGCATCTGGATTTCTCCGACTCAAAGTGCTGTCAAGACCTTCACCGGTCGGAAGATCCTGGTCTCTACCGCATCGCCCAATTCCTTTCTTGGTGAGACCTCATGGCATCTAGAGTTTGGGGGCGTATATCCATTGCTACACAGTTGACTGCGCTGCGGAACTGAGATTGAAGGACAAGCAACACGTCCCCCTCTTTCGTGCAAAGGTCGGCGCTGAGAACGGATGGCTCACCAAATCATTCATTGGACTGATGTCCTTGAAGTCAGGCCAAGTAACCTGCGTCTTCTTGTCATATCAAATCGAGCCAACTCTGTTCGTGTCATTGCCCTCGTTCTTTGCTCCGTCGTTATTCCTGCGCTTGGATTTTTTGTCGCATGGCAGCTTCTCAACGCCTATTTCTCAGAGCCTTATCCGGTTGGCAATATTTTGCTTGGACTATATCCTCTATCGCCCTCTTCCTACGTTCCTGTGGTTCTTTGGAATAGTGGGGATGCTGTACTTATTGGACTATCTAACGCTGGGCATACAAGCTCGTCATTCCTATAATGTTGCGGTGCTGCGGGTAACAGAGGCTAGCTTCGGCAGATTTCGCCACACTTTGAAGGTAATTGTGGAAAAGGACTTCTTGTCCGAAAAAGAGGAGCTCCAACTAAAGGCTCCGTTTCCCAAAATGCACAACACCTTATTGACAGATCGGTACATCCGAGGTCTCAGAACTAAAGATTTGGTTTCCCATAAGACCCTAAGAGGCCTAGTACTTCTACTAATGGCAGCCTTTGTCTATATGCCCATCCAGGTTACTCACGCAGCATCACCAACATCTTCACTCGATGGTTTGGGAGTTCCCATTGGCCCCGACTCACAGGCGCTACTACAGCTAGGGGTCATGATGTGATAGTAGTGCTAGCGTATGGAGGCAGTGGACTCTATGTAAACGACAGTGCCGGCCTTAGGTTCACCCAGAGAGTTTCTTCTTGGATCAGCCCTTGTGGTCGGGGAGACTGCCTACTATACCTATCAGAATTCTATGCTGTGGCTGAGGGACCCCTGAGGTCAGACAACATTACTGCAGTGGTTCCCTTGAACTCCTATTATGATGGCTTTGCGTTCGTTGGACTGCAGGCAGTTGCTATCCATGGTGCAAGCAGGGGCATATTTGACGCAGACCCTTCGATACCAATAATCGGCTGCCAAAGACCATTCCTTTGCTCACGGCACATCCTTCAACTGTCAATTCAGACAAGCACACCTGACTTTGTCGTAGCAGCCACAGCAATTGATGGTGACAGTGGTGGATGCTTCACTGAACCTGGATTCACCACAGTCCAGACAATCATGAACCCTGTAGACTTGGGCTTTGAGTTTTATTACAGAATAGTCCCAGTACCAAACACCACCGTCAATCTCGCCTGTCCTCCATACAATAGTGTGGCAATGTTCGAAATGGACGCAGTCTCACTAATGCCATCACAGAGCTAATTCCAGAAAAGCGCAGTTACTGAGGAGTGTTCTCAGGCTTGATTCCGTTGTGATGNGGTGGAAGTAGTCTTTTTCCGCCTCTGGACTGGGACAATGGTAGGTTAATTTCATCTCTAAATTCTCACTACTTGCCATCTATCAAGTAAAGGGCCTCAAAGTCCTCATCTGAAGAAGGTGGAACGAACTAGGGTTCAAATCCCCTCGGCAGACCCATGATGTTATCCACTACTCTAGCAAAGACCTTCGCATACCTCTGATATCCATCGGCTAGCCTTCCATAGAGCGAACACATGCGTGATCCATCAGTCTTAGAAATCCTAACTTCATGGTCAAAGTTCTGCGCCCAGCCCTCCTCTGTCCCTTATGGAGGTCTAGGAGAGTTTTGTGCCGCAGTGGCGGCAGATGGATGTTCCCGGTAGGTTGAAGCCGTTGCAGTGCTTGCACTGGACCATAATTGAGAGGTTGGGATGGTTGCTAGGTTGGAGTGAGTAGTGGCTGGTTGTTGCCTCGATGTTCTTCGTGGCCATGGCTCTTCATGATAGTAACTTGCGAGATGCGTCCTATCTTCAGTCTGATACCCAGCGATCGTGTTCCCAAGTTCCGCTCGGCGTGATACCGGCATTGAGGAAGCGAGTCGCGTTGACTCTCGTTAGGGCTAAGACAGTTTCGCGCCGCAATGACGGCAGGTCAACGTGCCGGGAAGGTTGTACCCGTTGCAGTTCCTGCATACAGGCATCTGCGAGAGGTTGGGAGGGCCGCCGCCCTGGGATGAGCCTAAGATCTTCGGTTCTCTGTCTGATTTCCTCTTTCTCGTGGCGACGATGACCGCGGCTATTGCTGCCGTCAAGCATATTGCTCCTAGAAGTCCATAGAAAAGTATCTGCGCGAATCCGAAGGTTGAAGGGGACCAGATGTTTGTCTCTGAGATGATAAGAAGATCAGACCATGTGGTTGTATATTGTCCCGAAGATCCTGACTTCTGAGTCGCAGAAAAAGCGAGCTGAGTGAGGACCCCGGACGCAATATCCCAGTATTGGTTGATTGTAAGCGAAGAATTAGCATTGATTGGACCGGTTGCAATGTAGACGTTAACGTCCCGTGATGCTTCTGCGTAATTTGCAGCCGCCGTCTGATCGATGATGGGGGCGTTCGCGTTGTTGGCCACTGGAAATCCTGCTTGCAGTCCTGCTGCGATGAACAGATAGTGGAAACCTCCGCTCGTCGCGTTGCCTCCGCCCGTGTTAACATCCTCGATGAGGTTCAAGACCTCATCTGCTGTACCATTGGTGAAGGCCCGAGTCATTCTGTATCGTATGCTAGTCCCGGAAACGTTCTCAACGTCCGCCCTGTAGAAGGCCGTATTGTCAATATCTGCGAGAAATTGTGGTTTTGCTTTCATACTCGGATCAGCAGAAGTGTAGGATTCTGAGATCCCGAACTTGACAAATTGTCTTGAGCTGACTCCCGGCGCGTAGGTAATACCGGAGACGAGTGGAAGAAAGAAGCCGATTGATGCTAACNGNAAGGTCATCAGGAAAAGGGCAATTCTTTCTCTCACACCGATCGTTTCTCGTTGTGTCTCTTTTATTCCTTTGTCGATTTTTTCACGGAATGCAGACGAAGTAGTTCGCGAAGGATAGGAGTTGATGTCTTGGTGCGGGGGGTGGGATTTGAACCCACGTCGGCGCCTCCGGCGCCAACCCCGATGTCTTCATTCAAATTTCTATTTTCGTTGGACATGGTGACCACCTAGGTAATTGTGCTTGGCTAGCTAAGAACATTCCGGTCGATTTACAAACAAGCGTCCGTGAAATCTATTCACATGCGATACATGACTCGTGTAAGCTTGGCGGACATGGCTCCAGATTTTCGAGAGAAAGGAATTGACTGCCAGTCATGCCACAAGCTCATACGCGACACTGAAGATTCTCGAATCCCAATATCTGATGTTGAAATTGCATAGTACCTGAGGGATGTACTAACTACCTACTGGGGTTCATTACAGATTTCCAATAGGCTAAAGAGTGGGTAGGATTCGAGCATACAAGTGGATGTTCTTACAGAATGCGACTAAAAATTGGTCTTGTGATTGTGATGTTCACGGTCCTTGGAGGCATCTCAGGGCCTCAGGCAGTTCATGCTGCATCGTCGATAGCCCTAGACGGGATAGGGAGGAACACGAGTTGTGGGGAAACAGTTGAGCTGCAAAACTGTGCAGCGCAATCATTGACAACAACAAAGGGCAATGACATAATCATCCTAATTGTCCAGTGCTGGTCTAATTGTTCATTAAACATATCATCCATCATGGACAAGAGTGGTTTGACCTACGTTCAGCGAGCGTACTTTCCCAGCGTTACCTATTGGGAATATTATGCCAGAACCAAGTCACCGGTGACATCAGACAACATCACAGTGGTATTCTCTGAGAGTTGGACCCTAAAGATGATACAGGTTTTTGCTATCAAGGGAGCAAGCAGGGGAATATTTGATCCCAACCTGTCATCGCCGGTGAATATTTCGTGTACTCTTCCCCTTGGAGTCTCACCGTGCTCTTCTTCAATAGAAACTTCTACTCAGGACTTCGTAATGGCAAGTCTAACGATAAATGACGACCCAGCTTGTAATGTCACTTCAGGCTTTACTATAGTAAAAGATACTGGCTATTTCGAAGTAGACTATATGATAGTGAGCAAAAGCGCGGGCAAGGTCTTGTTTTCTTGCACTGCGACAGAGCCAATGTCCATTGTAGTTGACGCAATCTCATTCCAAGGTCCTGCGTGATTGATGCAGGCCAAAACGCTATTCGTGTGTATCGGTTCTGCCCAAAATGGTAAAGCCATTCTGGTGTGACCGAATGTGGCTTTATTTTTTCTCACAGCGCTATGGCTTGTTTAGGTGGGCCGGCGGGAGTAATGCGAAACCAACATATGGTCAATTATTCTTATGGTCTGCCTCGCCATCTCAATTTCTCGGGCAGCTGAGCCGAGTCCATCCTTCGGTCGAATGGCGATTAGTTCTCTTGGGGCCCCATATACGATCCGGTCGTGCACATACGGGTGCGAGAGAGGCCGGTCAACATAATGCGTCAAGATTTGCGCGACTACGACTCGTTCGTTCGGTCCCGTTTCGATAATATGACACAAGCATATAGTCAATTTGTTTGACCACACTTCATTACAAAGGAGACGATCAACCGGAAACTAGCGAAACCAAATTGTGATGTAGAATGCAGCGTGACACAATTGAACACAGATTATCGCACGTGATGTGTGGTGCAAACGTGGATACTATAACTGCACATGGCGACGTCTTTACGAAAAATGTCAACAACCATAGATTGTTTCAGGAATAGAAAGGTTGGCCAGGTCACCGTAGCAGTTCTTGCAATTCTCTGCATATCAAGTGCTACATTTCTTACCGCGCCAGTTTACGGGCGTCCTATAGTAGCCGTTAGTGGCAACGGACTTGTATCCGTCATAATAGGATTTGTTCCGACCGCAACCGCCGAGGAGAAAGGGGGACTATTGGCAACCGTGGGCGCATTTGTGACGAGACAGCTTACGATTGTCAATGGCGTAGAAGCAACAATTCCCATGTCAGCAATCCAAGGCCTAAAGCGAAATCCTCTCATAGTCGCCGTAGACCTGAACCTGCAATCTCATCTGCTCAGTACAGCCGCCGACATACAAATCCACGCCGATCAGGCCTGGGCTGCAGGATTCACAGGCACTGGAATCCGTGTTGCTGTACTTGACACCGGAATCGACCAAGCACACGTGGAATTTCAGGGAAGAATAGTCGCATGCCACAGTGAGATTGTGGGGGTAGACTGCAACCCGAACCCCTTACCTCAAGGTGGCTGGCACGGGACCGCTGTAGCAGGAATGGCTTTGGCGCAGGGAGTCGATTCCCGAGACAAGGGAGTTGCTCCGGCCGCGCTCCTCTTGAGCGACAAAGTATTTGATCCGGCAACCGGTATGGCGACCGATGGTGCCATCATAGCGGGAATAGGCTGGGCAGTCAACAACGGCGCACGGGTCATAAGTATGAGCTTCGGCCGAGAAACACCAAACGATGCCCAGGCAAACTGTGATGCCGACAGTACGAACTATTTGAACGCAGTTAACAATGCCGTTGCGGCAGGTGTAACACTGGTGGCAGCAGCCGGAAACGTTCCCCCTCTCACTCAAGGAATTATCGCCCTCCCAGCTTGTTATAGCAGCGTACTGGCCGTAGGCGGGGTGGATAACACCAATCAGTGGTGGAATGGTGCCGCCAGCGGCCCAGCCTTAGCAAACCATGGTGTCACCGCGCCAGCATTCAACCTGACATCGACATACCCTGGTAATCTAGTGGTCATTGGCATCTCAGGGACATCTTTCGCAGCACCGATGGTGTCCGGTGAAATAGCCTTGGTACTTCAGAAGCATCCAAACCTTAGTCCGACAGAGATCCGCCAACTCGTTGAGAACACCGCCAACTGTGTCCAGCCGCCTTGCCCCAACAACAACATCGGTTACGGGGTGGTCAATGCCATTAACGCGATCAACGCGGGAGTAACCATGTCGACATCTTGCGACCCCACCTACTGTAGCGGTAACCCAACGACTGTGTTCATCTATTGCACATTTTATGGCGGTTGCTCTCCCCCGAGCCGCAGCGTCCCTGTCACTCTTACTGTGAATAGTGTCGGTGGATTCAGTGGCAACGTAAATCTGTACTACGTCCCGCCGAGTGGGAATTACGGCAATTCTCTGACCGGACCCACGTCTATTTACGTTCCAGCCGGTGGCAGCAATACCGCTTCATTGACTGCATCAGCGTGGAGCCATCTCGGATACTGGACCTGGACTATCCAAGCAGGAAGCTCCGGAAACTTCGGCAGCGTACCGCTGACTATACATTACTACTACTGCAATTGCGGCTAGCGCATCAAAATCATCGGATAAACTCCTCCCTTTTTTTTGATAATTTCGTTCCACCTAACGGTGCGATGGTAATACAAAGTCCCGTGTGTCCCCGTGATACTAGTCGAGTTCAACTCATCCGTGGAGATGAGGAGACTACAGGGAATATGAAAGGTCTTGACAGGTGGCTTTTTTCGAACCCTTGTTCGTACCCGCAATCTCAACGGACAGGTCTACTTTGTTGCCGCCCAAGGCGGGTCTAACCCTAAAAGGGTCGAGGTCGTAATTAAGAGAACGCTCGGTAGTGCCACGCTATTTGCTCGAAACTATCACATCTTGCCGGCTGTCTAGTGATTAGGACAAAGACACTCCGTAGGATTTCTTGGTCCAACTGATCATGCTTCACCAACGACTCTCGCGCGGGTCAGGGATAAAGGTACCATTCTCCTGCACATCACTATGGAATCAGCAGAAGGAAAGAGTTCTTCCCTCGCTAAGGAAAGAAAGCCAAGTGTCTACTCAGTTCTCTGGGTAGGAATCTCCGCCTACTTATGGGCATACGGTGTCCAAACCTTGTACCTTGTGTTCTTTCGGGGAATCTCTCCCTTTTCCGATCAAATCTATGGCATTCCCCCTGCAATCGTTATGCTCGTAGCCGGACTGTTCTATCTCTTCTATCCCAGATGCCCTCTAACCCCCGGTAAGATTGAGGATTTGAAAGGTCAGGAAATGCTCAAGTTGATTCAAAGTCTTGATCGAGTCTACGAGGCTGTCGGTCTACGCTACGGTCTCAGGATTCTGGCGACGTTCCAAGCAATGCTACTTATTCTCGTCTTGGTGTTTGCTTTTGTCTTCGTGGCTTCCTTCGTAACCGCACCGCCTGCTGACAAGGTAGCTCTCGGCGTGGCACTGATCGCCCTCGTCATCGCCTCAGGCTCGTTCGCAATGGAATATGTCCATACCACGTTGACTGAGCGAATCAGCGAAGCTCTTTCCGACTACTTCTTCCGCAAGGTCCGAGAACCCTATTCCACGAAAGTCTACCCGATAATTAGAGCGGTGATACTTGAAAGGCTTAGGCTTAGGAAAGGTCAGAATCTTGAGGACGTCTACATCTTGGAGCCATTACTATTCGACCAGAAAACTCTCTTGGAGAAATTGCTCGATTGAGCGTAGGCGGCTTGGGTAAACTCACCAACGCTTCCGCGGCTCGTGGTTCTCTGAGCATGCTTTACACAAAGCGAGTCGGAAGGGCGGTTCACCAACGGCTTTGACGGCATACCCCACGCTCGTTGTAATGCAATAGCCAGGACAGAACCCAGTCATGCCCACCGAGAGTTCCCGACATAGTTCATCGTTATGAGGAGCGGCTTGCGTGCTCGGATAGAACCCAGACGATACCCGCTGCCAATAAAAAAACAATTCCAGCCCAGAGCCCAGCGATTAAGCCGCTCGCGAACAGCCCAGCAAGGATTAGCAAGCCGAAGAAGGTGAGGATCTTAGCACGGTCTCTCACGAATACCCACCCACGCGTATCCGCTCATATGCGAACTTGTATGTAGCCTTCTACGTCCAGGCATGCGGTCGGCTTCATTATGATGGTGGCACAAAAGAATGGCAAACAGGAAGTGCCTTCGGGTCGAGGTATCGATCTTTCGAAGCGCTTTACGTGGATATGAGTTGCAGAGTCTCGGTGTCAGTGAAGTAGCCTCGGTTGGGATTGTTGGCTGGTTCTACGAATGCGACATACCAAGAGTTGGGTGCTGGAATGGCAACGATGGTATTGTAGAATGTCGATGCGGGTGATGACCATGTTGATGAGGTGTAATTGTCGTAGTTGTAGCAGTTGCATGTGAGGAAGGTGTCATATTGACTCTGGTTGAGGAGCATTGCAATGGTGAGTCCTCCTGAGAATGTAATATTCAACTTGGTTTGTGATAGCGTAGAGGTGAATGGAATAAATTGCGCTGGACCGTATTCGTATATGGCGATGGAGCCATTGCTGACCAGAGTGTAGTTTGTCTTTGGAATCGTTTTTGTAAGGTTGGCAAGTTGACCTTGGAGACCGTTGATTTGTCTTTGAAGTTGCTGGAGTATTGAGGTAAGTTGTGCATTGGTGGTTAGCAGTTGACTGTTGGTGTTTTGGAGCTGGTCGATTTGCGTTGTCTGAGTGTCGAGTTGGTGCTGGGTGCTGTTTAGGTCATCGTTGAGGGTAGCTATTCTGTTGGTTAGAGTTGTGTTCTGCTGTTGGTAATACAGTGCTGTAGCAGACGTTGTTCCAGCGGTAATAATNATCAAGATCACGGTTGTCAATTTGTAGAAGCTGATAGGTGACATGGCGGATTGGGGCAAGCCATCTTGTTAATGAGTGTATTGAAATCGTGCTGTTCTGAGCAATCTTTACACAACGCGAGCAGAAACGTTTTGTCGTATAGCGCCTTGACTACCTCGCCTTTTTTCTTGCAAACCACAATGGCAACGGCAACGGTCGGGGTCCGATTGTTTCAAGTTGGCGATTCGTGCCACGGTTTAGTGGAGATAATAGTCGAGCTCAACCGAGCCAAGAGGAGCCGCCTTTCGAGCAGAGTCTGGTTTCCAAACGGAATGAAAAAAGGGGGAGGATTCTTGAGTTTCTTATCAGGATGATTGCTTGTGTGCTCTTCGCCTAACGTAGACGGTCGATAGGGCGGCGCCGATTAATGTCAAGGCTGGAANCAGTACTTGGATCGACGTTGTACNCAAGACTGGAGTGGTTACAGGTCCGGAACTTGTTGTTGCTAANCGTTCCAATTGGTGAGTCTGCATGTTGACATGCCAGTTTTCCATCTTCGCAGCGTCAGTGAAGAACGCCTTAACGACCGTTGGATTGTCGGTGATCCAGAGCACTGATTGACCCGGTTGAAGAACCGGGATGCAAGTTATAGGCGGGAAGGACGCGGGACAGTCTCCAGCCGCCGCGATCGAGCCGTCTGTCTGGTTATAGACCACGTAGTAGACACGACCGGGTTGAGGGGGTTGACCGGGTTGACCGGGTTGAGGGTCAGCGGATGCTGCAAAGGCAGGTAATATGCCTCCAGCCACAGCTGCAAATGTGAGGGCGATAATTCCAAGCAGGATTGTATTTTTCATGTTGCTCACTTCAATAGTAGTACAAGGCTAGTTCATCTATGAAGCATTGGGATGCTCCGTCATCATTCGATATGAACGTCTCGACGGTTACTGTACCACCCGCCGACGCAGCTAGGGTATTACCGTACATGTACGGAGGGGACTGATGCTCCCAATATATCGCGGAGCCTTGGTCGCCTGCGACGGTGTTACTGGGCTGACTATTGTCGATGAGTCCGAAGAGCCAGTGCACGTATTGCGTGTTGTCGCCGCCGGAAAGTCCGATTCCGTCCTGCACAGACCAGGTTTTGCCGGAGGGCCCTATGTTGTACATGTGAGTCCAGGTACCAGAACTATGCGCTGCAAGACAATCAACCCAAGATCCAACTCCTCCTAACGCTAAAGTCATCGAGGTTCCTCTGACCGGCTGAATAGTGCTGATGGAGCCGATAAAGAGCACAAGAACAGTCACAACTGTGGTGAATGTCGCAAGAGTTCTCGTCTGTATCATATGATTTTCGAAAGTCTTACTGTTCAGCCTCGTATTCTTAATCATTATGTCGGATGGCAGTACATTTGCTA
>JGI25382J37095_10000241_pt1 | contig 11912 bp, 13 predicted proteins | sample GraSoi013_1_40cm_3_FD_37095 | JGI IMG/M metagenome (IMG submission 37095)
GTGCGCGGCGCGGCGACGGTGGGAGTTCATGCTGACGATCGCGCCGCTCAGGCTCGAGGGCGTGACCGGCTCGCCGGTGAATCCGATCGCGCTGTTCTGACCGGCCGCGGTACAGTTCACGCGATGCCACCGACGAACCGGTCGGCGGCCTGAGCGTCCAGCCTAGGAGAACTTCGGCAGCACCTTCGTGCCGAGGAGACGGATCGAGCGCAGCACTTGTTCCTGGCCCATGCCGGGCCACTGCAGGCGGAAGATCAGCGTCGTCACGCCCAGCCGATCGCGGTAGCGGGCGATCTCGTCCGCGACCCGGGCCGGGTCGCCGATCAGGAAGCGGTCGCGCGCCAGCTCCGCGAAGCTCGCGTCGAAGCTCTCGCCGGCCGGGAGCGCCTTGTCCTGCTCCCAGCGGCGGTACGCGCGGTACTTGGCGTCGAGGAACGCCGCGGCTTCCGCGAGCGCCGTGGACGACTCCGGCGCGACGTAGCACTCCTTGATGAGCGGCGTCTCGGTCGCCGCGGGGCGACGGAGCTCGGCTCGCGTCCGCCTGAAGAGGGCGAGCTGACGCTCGAGCGTCGGGAGCGTGGCGTGGGGGTTCATCAGCCAGGTGTCCCCGAGGCGCGCCGCGCGCCGGACGCCGGCGTCGGCGTTCGCCGCGAGCCAGACGGGTGGGCGCGGCTGCTGCAGCGGGCGCATCGAGATCCGCACCTCCCGCAGGCGGAAGTGCGTGCCGTGGTAGGTGACGGGCTCGCCGTTCCACAGCCGCTCGATCACCTCGAGGCCCTCCACCAGGCGGCCGACACGCTCCTTCGGATTCAGGCCCATCGCCTCGTTCTCGACGTCGCGATAGCCGAGGCCGACGCCGAAGACGAAGCGCCCCGCCGTGATCACGTCGAGCGTCGCGAGCTGCTCGGCGATCTCGACGGGATGGTGGAGCGGCAGGAGCAGGCACCCCGTCCCGAGCGTCATGCCGGGGGCCTCGGCGGCGACGCGGGCGAGCGTCGGGATCGGCTGGAAGTAGGTGAACGGGTCGGAGAGATAGTGCTGGCTCGCCCAGACCGAGGTGAACCCCACGGCACGCGCGAGCCGGACCTGCTCGACGTGCTCCTGGAAGCGGGCCGCTTGCGAGTCCTCCGGCAGGTGCTGGACCGAGAGCCCGATGCCGAACTTCATGCCCGCGGCTCCCGCGCCCCCACGGGGTCAGGCGAGCCCACGAACGAAGTCGCCGAGCTGGCGAAGGTTGCGGACCTCGAAGACACCGTCGCAGTAGGGCGCGTACGCGGCGACGATCGAGTCCGTCGTGTTCCACTCCCGCCGTCGCTCCGGATTCAACCAGTACACCCGGCGCGCGCGTTCCTTGATCGCGCGAAGGGCGTCGAGCCCCGGGCGGCGGTAGTTGTTGCGCGCATCGCCGGTCACGAGGACCGTGGTCCGCGGTCCCAGGGCGCCGCGTCCGTAGACGTCCCAGAACGTGCCGAACACGCTCCCGTAGTCGCTGTGGCCGTCCGCCCGCACGACGCTGGCGCGCGCCAGGAGGTGGCGGACGTCCAGCCGGTGCGCGCTCTCCTCGAGCAGCGTGGTCACCTCATCGATCCCGTCGACGAACGCGAAGGACCGGATTCGCGGGAACTCGTCGCTCATCGCGTAGAGGAGCGACAGGGTGAACTGGGCGAATTCCGCGACCGAGCCGGAGACATCGCACAGCAGATAGAGATCCGGCTTGGACACTCGCGGATACCTGAAGGCGGGCTCGAGCGGCACGCCGCCAGCGGACAGCGAGCGGCGGATGGTCCGGCGCGCGTCGAGCCGGCCGTGCCGGCGGAGGCGGCGCCGGTGCGCGACCCGGGCGGCGAGCTTCCGTGCGAGCGGTCGGATCGCATTCCGCATCTCCCGGAGCTCGGTCGGGCTGGCGCCGAGGAAGTCGACGTCCTCGATCGGCGGCTCGGCGGCGGCGAATCCCTTGAGCTCGAGCAGGCGGTGGCGGATCTCGTCGGCGATCAACCGGCGGAACGCCTCGATGCGGTGGCGGTGCTCGTCCTGAAGCAGGCGGTCGCCGAGGCGCCGCGCGTCGGCGCCTGTCCCGCCCCCGTCGCGCATGGCCCGTTGCATGAGGTTGGACAGGTCGAGCTGCCGGAGGACCCGGTAGAGGTAGTACTGCACGGATCCGTCTCGCTGGACGTCGAGCCCCCCGAACCGCTGGACGGCCAGCGCGGCGATCGCCCGCAAGGCGCCCGCGTCGTTTCGTCGCAGCGCTTCGAGGAGAGCCGCGAGCAGATCCTCCGAGCCGCCTTCGCCGACGGCGGCCTCGGTGAGGTCGGCGGGGAGCGGGGGGGACAGCGTCGCAGGCGCGCCGGCCGGCCGGGACACCTCGGCTCGGCGCGGGACGAAGGAGATGTCGAACAGGGCCGCGAAGGGCGCGCGATGCTCCGCCCGCTTCACGAGCACGGCCGCGAGAGCCGCCTTGAGCTCGGCGCGGCTCCCCAGGTCGATGTGTCGAAGCGCGTGCGCAGCGTCGAGCGCCTCGACCATCGAGATCGGAATCGCCGCGTTTCGCAGACGATGGATGAACTCGATCAAGGCGGTCAGCATCGCGCCGCGCAGGTCCTCCAGGTTGGGGTAGAGTCTAACGCGTGAGCCGATTCAGGCCAACCGTCGCGCCCCCGGGCCGGCTCGCCCGTCTCAGCCTGGTTCTCGACACGCGAGACGCGCCGAGCCGGCTGCGCGAGGTGGCGAGGATGTGCGACCGCGCGGGGGTCGACGCCCTCTGGGTCGCCGACCGCGCTCCCCGGCTCGACGCGTGGACGGCCCTCGTCCTCGCGGCGCTCGACACGTCTCGGGCCAGGTTGGGGGCGATGCTGGAGCCGACGTTCAGGCCCCCGACGGTGCTGGCGGCGATGGCACGGACCCTCGATGCCGCGGCGGGAGGGCGCCTCGAGCTCGGCCTCGCGAGCGATCGCGTGGAAGGCACGGAGGAGTACGCCCGAGCCCTCCGCGACCTTCTCGCCGGAGGGCCGCCGCTGTCGATCGCGATCGCGGGACCGCGGGAGATCGGCGTGGCCGTGCGCTTGGCCGACGACGTCGTGATTCCGGCGTCCGCGCTCGGGGACGTCCGCGGACTGATCGGGGCGATTCGCGCGGGCTGCGAGGCGGCGGGCCGGGATCCCGCCAGCCTCGGGATCGCCGTGGACGTCCCGGTGTCGATCGGGCGCACCTCCGCCGAGGCCCACGCCCGGGCGAGTCACGACCCGCGCTTCCCGACATCGGCCATCCCGCCACACGCGGGATCTTCGGGACGCTCGAGCAGTGCCAGGACCGCGCCATCGAGCTCGCGCACCTGGGCGTCACCGACCTCCGGTGCCTCCTGCCGAACACTCCCGACGTGCACGATGCGATCGCGCAGCTCACGGCCGTGGTGGTGGGCACGGTCGACGTGCTGACCCCGAACTCGCCCCGCTCGAAGGCGCCCGATCCGCCCGAGGGGTGGGGGGGCCGACCGGTCCGGCGCTGAGCCAACGACGGGATTTTTGTCATTGACATGAGCTCGCGGCAGTCCGTATATCGAGCATGCCCGACACCTGGCCGCGACGGGGAGGTCCTGCGATGACCAAGTACGTCACCCGCTTCGGATCGCTCGAGCACTACGCAAAGGGCGGCGTGGAGATCATCGACGACGATCCCAAGCGTTACACCTTCTCCAACATGTTCGAGGTGGCCGCGCGGTCGAAGCCCTACGAAAAGGTGGCGGTCGGGAAGAACATGCAGTACGTGCTCGAAGTCCTCAGGGCCGAGGGGACCTCCGAATGGCGCGCGGCCGCGCACGACGAGTTCGCCCTCGTCATGGACGGCGAGGTCGAGGTCCGGCTGCTCAAGCTCGCCGATCCCTCGGTGGTTCCGCCGGGCAAGGAAGGGTCCATTCGCCTCCGCGCCGAGCCGACGGGGCGGAAGATGGGACTCGTCCGGGCCCGCCGTGGGCATCTGACGCTGCTCCCCGCGGGGGCCGCCTACCAGTTCCATGCCGATCGGCCCGGCGTGATTCTTCTGCAGACGATCGCCGGGGACGACACGCAGTATCGCTGGGCCGAGATCTGCCAGACGATGTGAGGGGCGTCCGGGCGCACGGCCGTCACGCCGCACGCACAAGGAGAGACGCGCGATGAGCGTCCAGACTCTTGACGTCAAGTCGAGTGGGCCGAACGAGCACGGGTATCGGAGCTTTTCCCTCGGGGAGGTCACCTTCAGCCGCGACGAGTACTTCGTCTACGTCAAGTGGCCGACGGGCCGGCACGTCATGTCCGCCGACGCGTTCCTCCGGAGCCTCCAGCGCGATGTGGCGTGGGAGTTCTTCTACGGCATCGTGAACTTCGACGGCGTNATCGGGACGGTCAACCACTACGGCACGGTCGACCTCTTCGCCGGCCGGTACAACGACGCCTACCGGAAGGCCGAGCTGGACCACGTCGAGAACTTTCCCACGCCGCGCATCAAGGGGACGTTCGCCGCCATGCTCGACGACTGGACGAGCGCGANCTTCGACCCCTTCGCCAGCCCTCACGAGACCGGGACGGCGTTCGGCCCGAAGGCCGGCAGCAACACCGCGGCCGTCACGCGGCGGCGGGTCACCGCGAAGCGGATGGTGGGTGTGCCGGGGGACGAGCCGCTCCGATCCGACGCCACCGGGCATCCGATCAACCGCCACTTCCTCGACGTGCCGCAGGACGAGCCCACGATCCTCGCCGAGCCGGGGTTCGAGGGACAGGTGTGCGCCTTCAGCCTGTTCGCGTATCTGTCCCGCTCGAACGTGACGTGGAACCCCTCGGTCGTCTCCGTGTGCAAGAACAGCCTCTACTGTCCGACCACCGAGGAGTACATCCTTCCCATCATCCACGGAAACGACCGGGTGGAGTGGTTCGTGCAACTCAGCGACGAGATCTACTGGGACGTCGAGGACCGCGACACGGGCGCCGTTCGCGCGAAGGTGGTGATGAAGCCCGGGGANGTCGCGGCGATGCCGGCGGACATCCGCCACCAGGGCTACTCACCCAAGCGCGCGATGCTGCTCGTGTGGGAGAACGGGTCGCCCGATATTCCGGCGCTCATCGCGTCGGGGAAGGCGCCGACGAACCCGGTGAGCTTCTGAGCTGGTCGGGATGCACCGCCAGACCCAGGGAGAGGACGCCATGCCGGACGCGACGGCGAGCGACGCGGAGCGGTTGGTGCCGCGCACAGGAACACGACGGCGGTTCATCAAGGGTGGCGCGGCCGCGGTCGCCGGTCTGGGCGCGCTGCGTGCCGGGCCCGCGCGCGGCGCAGAGCGCGAGATCAAGATCGGCTACGTCAGCCCGCGGACGGGCCCGCTCGCCGGCTTCGGCGAGGCCGACGAGTTCATCCTCGCTGGCCTCGAGCAGGCGTTCAAGGACGGAGTCGCGATCGGCGGCAAGCGGCATCCGATCAAACTCCTGGTCAAGGACAGCCAGTCGAACCCGAACCGCGCCGCCGAGGTGGCGTCCGACCTCATCCTGAACGGGAAGATCGACCTGATGCTCGTGGCGTCGACGCCCGAGACGACGAATCCGGTGGCGGACCAGTGCGAGCTGAACGAGATGCCGTGCGTCTCGTCGATCGCGCCGTGGCAGCCGTGGTTCTTCGGGCGCGGCGGCGACCCCGCGAAGGGGTTCAAGTGGACCTACCACTTCTTCTGGGGCCTCGAGGACATCATCGGCGTCTTCACCGATCTGTGGCAAACGGTGCCGACCAACAAGAAGGTCGGGGCGCTGTGGCCCAACGATGGCGACGGGCGCGCCTGGGGCGACCCCGAGCGCGGCTTCGCCCCGGCGCTCAAGAAGCTCGGCTTCGAGATGGTGGATCCGGGCTTCTTCAAGCCGCTCCTCGACGATTTCTCCGCGCAGATCACGGCGTTCAANAACGCCAAGGTCGAGATCGTGACGGGCGTGCTGATTCCGCCCGACTTCACGACCTTTTGGACCCAGGCGCGCCAGCAGGGCTTCCGGCCGAAGGCGGTGACCGTCGGCAAGGCGCTGCTCTTTCCACGCTCGGTCGAGGCCCTCGGCGCCATCGGCGAGGGGCTCACCACCGAGGTGTGGTGGTCGCCGAACCATCCCTTCAAGTCATCGCTGACCGGGGCCTCCNCGCGCGACCTCGCCGCCGCGTACACGAACGCGACGAAGAAGCAGTGGACGCAGCCCATGGGCTTCATCCATGCGCTGTTCGAGGTCGCCTTCGACGCCCTCTCGCGCTCGGGCAAGGCGGGCGANCGCGAGGCGCTCCGTGAAGCCATCAAGGCGACCACCAAGAAGACGATCGTGGGCGACATCAGCTGGGCGAAGGGACCGGTCGGGAACGTGGCCAAGACGCCGCTGGTCGGCGGGCAGTGGGGGAAAGGCAAACAGTTCGCCTACGACCTGACCATCGTCAACAACAAGCGGGCGCCCNTCATCCCGACGAGCGGCACGCTGCGGGGGATGGTGTAGCCGGTGACGGGCGGCGCCGCGGCGGCGAAGCCGCTGCTCCGGCTCGAGGGCGTCTCCAAGGCGTACGGCGCGCTGCTGGTGACCGACGACCTCACGTTCGAAGTCGGCGACGGTGAGGGGCTCGGCGTCGGCGTGATCGGCCCGAACGGCGCCGGCAAGACGACCCTGTTCAACCTCATCACGGGGGACGTGACACCGGACCGGGGCCGGATCTACTTCGGCGGGGCCGACATCACGGCGCGGCGGCCCTACGATCGCTGCGCCGCCGGGATCGCGCGCACCTATCAGATCCCGCTGCCGTTCGTCGGGATGACCGTGTTCGAGAACGTCCTGGTCGGGGCCACCTTCGGTCGAGGTCAGTCGGAGCGCGATTCGCACGATGTGAGCATCGCGGTCATGCGGCGTACCGGGCTCGCCCGGAAGGCCAACACCTTCGCGGCATCCCTGACGCTGCTCGAGCGCAAGCGCCTGGAGCTGGCGCGGGCGCTCGCGACGGGCCCCCGCCTCCTCCTTCTCGACGAGATCGCGGGCGGGCTGACGGAGCACGAAGTGGCGGAGCTGGTCGCCACCATCCGGGAGATCCGCGCCGAGGGCGTGACGATCGTCTGGATCGAGCACATCGTCCACGCGCTGATGACGGCGGTCGATCGGCTGCTCGTCATCCACCTCGGGCGCCGTCTGGCCGACGGGAACCCGAGGGAAGTCATGACGAGCTCCGAGGTGCGCAAAGTCTACATGGGGATCGACGTCACGTGAGCCCGTGGAGGCGGGCGCGGTGAGCCTGCTGTCGGTCCATGAGCTCACCGCCTTCTACGGCGACTTCCAGGCGCTCTTCGGCGTCACGCTCGACGTGGAGCCGGGCGAGGTCGTGGCCATCATCGGCGCGAACGGCGCCGGCAAATCGACCTTCCTACGGAGCGTGGTCGGGCTCTGCGCCAGCGCGGCGAAGGCGGCGCTTTTCGACGGCCGGCCCATCGGCGGCCGGCCGACCCACGAGATCGTCACGCTGGGCATCGCGCTCGTGCCAGAGGGTCGGCGCATCTTCCCCAGCCTGACGGTGGAGGAGAATCTCTTGATCGGGGGACATCGCGCGCGCCCGGGCCCATGGTCGCTGGCGCGCGTGTACGACCTGTTCCCGATGTTGTACGAGCGCCGGGCGATGAGCGGCCCGGCGCTCTCCGGTGGCCAGCAGCAGATGCTGGCGATCGGCCGAGCGCTGATGGCCAACCCGCGGCTGCTGCTGCTCGACGAGGTGTCGCTCGGTCTCGCGCCGATCGTCGTCAACGACGTCTACACGAGGCTGTCCACGATCGTCGGCGAGGGAACGACCACACTGTTCGTGGAGCAGGATGTCGGCCGGGCCCTCAGCGTGTGCCACCGCGTGTACTGCTTTCAGGAGGGCCGGATCGCGCTCGCAGGCTCGCCGCGCGATCTCACGCGTGCGCAGATTGCCGCCGCCTATTTTGGAGTCTGAGCCATGGACTGGATGAACGCCGTGATCCAGGGGGTGCTGCTCGGCGGACTGTACGCCCTCTTCGCGGCCGGGCTCTCTCTGGTCTTNGGCATNATGCGGGTCGTCAACCTGGCGCATGGGGACTTCATCATCCTGGCGGCGTTCCTCAGCGTCGTCGTGGTCGGCGTGACGGGTCTCGGCCCCTTCCTGAGCCTCGTGATCGTGGTGCCGCTGATGGGCGGGCTCGGCTATGCCGTGCAACGCGGGCTGCTGGCCCGGACGCTGGATCGGGGCGTCCTGCCACCCCTGCTCGTCACGTTCGGTCTCTCGGTCATCATCCAGAACCTCCTGCTGCAGATCTTCTCGGCNGACGACCGGCGCCTGGACGCGGGTGGCATCTCCACCGCCAGCATCGGCATCGCCGGGCAGCTCGCCATCGGGTGGTTTCCTGTGGTCGTCTTCCTCGTCGGTGTGCTGGCGATCGCGGGGCTACAAATTCTCTTCACGCGGACGGCGCTCGGCCGCGCGTTCCGGGCGACGGCCGACGACCAGGAGACCGTGCGTCTCATGGGTATCGACAACCGTCACACCTACGGGCTGGCGGTCGCGATCGCGTTCGGGATCGTCGCCCTCGCCGGAGTGTGCCTCGGGATCCGGACGACGTTCTCTCCGGACATCGGTCCGGGCCGCCTCCTCGTCGCGTTCGAGACGGTCGTCATCGGTGGTCTCGGATCGCTGTGGGGAACGCTGATGGGCGGCGTCATTCTCGGGATTGCGCACACGATCGGTGCCAAGCTCGATCCCGCCTACCGCGAGCTGACCGGGCATCTCGTGTTCCTGCTGGTGCTGCTCGCGCGGCCGCAGGGGCTGTTCGCGAAGCCAGTGAGAGAGACGTGACGGCCGCCGGCTACACGATCGAGCGCGGGACGACGGCGAGTCGTCTGGGGGCGCGAGCGGGTGCGGTGCTGGTCGCGGCCCTGTCGCGCTGCCGTTCTGGGGCAGTTCCGGCGACATGCGCCTCATGGTCGAGTTCCTGTCGATGCTCACGCTGGCGCAGATGTGGAATCTCCTCGCGGGCTACGGCGGCCTCGTGTCGGTCGGTCAGCAGGCTTACGTCGGGCTCGGCGGCTACGCGTTGATCGTCCTCGCGGACTTCCTCGACGTCAATCCGTTCGTCTCGGTCTTTCTCGCAGGGTTCGTGACGGCGGCATTCGCCCTGCCCACGGCGGCCGTGGTCTTCCGCTTCCAGGGTGGCTACTTCGCCGTCGGGACGTGGGTCGTGGCAGAGGTCTACTACCTGCTGGTCGCCAACAGCTCGGCGCTCGGCGGCGGCCTCGGCCGCTCGCTGCAGGCGATCCGAGGCATCGCCCGCGCCGAGCGGGAGCGGTTGACCTACTGGGTCGCGCTGGTGGTGGGGGTCGGAGCTGTCGCGCTGGTCTACGTCCTCCTCCGCTCTCGGCGTGGACTCGCGCTGACGGCGATCCGCGACAGCGCGCGAGCGTCCGAGAGCCTCGGCATCAACGTGTTTCGCAGCAAGCTGTTCGTCTACGTCGTGGCGGCGTTCGGCTGCGGCGTCGCCGGCGCCTTGATCTACCTCAACCTGCTCCGGATCCTGCCGACCGCGGCGTTCTCGGTGAACTGGACTGCCTCGATGATCTTCGTCGTCGTCATCGGCGGGATCGGGACGCTCGAGGGGCCCCTCGTCGGCACGACCGTGTACTTTGTCTTGCGCGAGTTCCTGGCCGACTACGGCGCCTGGTACCTCATCGTTCTCGGCGCCGTGGCGATCCTCGTCATGCTGTGGGCGCCCCAGGGGCTGTGGGGGCTCGTGACGGCGCGCTACGGCCTGCGCTTCTTCCCGGTGCAGCGGCGTGTGCGGTTCACCAACGAGGCGACCCGGAGCGACGGACGCAGGTCAGGCGGGGGCGACCGCGCACCGCTGGGAAGCCAAGCGTGAGCCCCATGGACGCGCAGCGAGGGATGACCCGGTTCCAGTCCCCGGCGGACGTCAAGCAGCGGCTCGCCGCCGTGGACTATCTGGCGGACGAGGACGTGGCCGTGACGGTGTACCTCGCCGACCGGCTGGCGAAGCCCATTCTGTGCGAAGGGGCGGCGGGCGTGGGGAAGACGGCGCTGGGGAAGGCGCTCGCGGAGACGACCGGGCACACGCTGATACGCCTGCAGTGCTACGAGGGGCTCGACGAAGCCAAGGCTCTCTACGAGTGGAACTACAAGAAGCAGCTCCTTCGCATTCAGGCGGACTCGGGTCAGCGAGACTGGCACAAGGTCGAGCAGGACATCTTCACGGAGGACTTTCTGCTCCCCCGGCCACTGCTCGCGGCGATCCGCTCGCCCGAGCCCGTGGTCCTGCTGATCGACGAGGTGGACCGGGTCGAGGTGGAGACGGAGGCCTTGCTCCTCGAGGTATTGTCCGAGTGGCAGGTGTCGATCCCGGAGCTCGGCACGATCGCCGCCACCCGGCCGCCGCTCGTGGTGTTGACGTCGAACAACACGCGCGAGCTGTCCGAGGCGCTGAAGCGGCGGTGCCTGTTCCTCCACATGGGCTATCCGGACATCGAGCGGGAGACGCGGATCATCAGGGCGCGGATCCCCGAGATCGACGCGGCGCTGGCCGAGCAGGTGGCACGCGTGGTCCGCTCGATCCGGTCGCTCGAGCTCAAAAAGCCCCCGTCGGTGTCGGAGACGCTGGACTGGGCGCGCACCCTGCTCCTGCTCGGCGTGGATCGCGTCGATGCCGACGTGACGCGGAAGACGCTCTCGCTGCTGCTCAAGTATCAGCAGGACATCGACAAGGTCAGCCACTCACCGCTCTGAGCGAACAAGGAGGCCCCGCATGGAATGGCTCTTCGCGACGACTCCGTCCTGGGCGATCACCGTGGTTCGGGTGGTGCTGGGCGTGATCTTCTTCGCCCACGGTGCGCAGAAGGTCCTCGGGTGGTTCGGCGGCTACGGCCTCAAGGGCACGACGCGATTCCTGACCTCGATCGGTCTTCCACTGCCGGTCGCCTACGCGGTCTGCTTCTTCGAGTTCCTCGGCGGTATCGGCCTCATTCTCGGGCTCCTCACGCGGCTGGCCGCCCTCGCGGTGATCATCGTGATGATCGGGGCGATCGCCAAGGTGCATGCGAAGAACGGCTTCTTCCTCAACTGGGAGCTCGGCCCCGGCAAGGGCCACGGCTACGAGGTGAACCTCGCCCTCATCGCGATGGCGCTCGCGTGCCTGCTCGCCGGGGGAGGGTCCGTCGCGCTCGACGCCGTGCTCGGGCGCTAGGCGCTACCCCGGGAGCCGCCACACGCGCCCCTGCGGGGGCTCGTCGGTCAGCGTGAACTGCGGCAGGGCCAGGTGGTCGGCCAGATCCTGGAAGACCACGCGCACGCGCTTGCCGATCGCTACCTCGGCTTCGGCCTCGGGCGTGAGGTCGGGCCGGAGGAGGTTCCCGATGATCCGCAGCGACTCGTCGGGCGTCGGCTGCCCACGCTGCTCGTCGAGCTCGACGAGCACGACCGCGTAGGGCGTGAGCTCGCGGAAGCCCGGCTGGATCGCGTGGTGGACGATCTCGTAGGAGTAGATCGTCCCGCGCCCGGAGACCTCCCGCCAGCTCCACCCGAGCGCCATGCACCAGGGACAGGCGTGCGTCGGCGGGTAGCGCAGGAGGCCGCACGCGGCGCACTTCCGAACGACGAGCCGGTGGGCCCGCGCGTGCGCGTAGAACTCCTTCCACTCCGTGTCGTTGTCGGGGACGATCAGGGACATCCCGCGGTACTGGACCGGCTGGGGCACGGGGCTACCTCCTCAGGATCAGGGCGCTGCCGAGGGGCGGCATCGCCCAGCCGAGGTTCATCGCGATCTCGGCGTCCTTCACCTGACGGCAGCCGCCCGGGGCGTAGTCGTAGGTGTGGACGCCCTCGGCCGCCTTCGGGCAGTAGTCGTCCACGGTTCCCCGGAGCTGGCGGAC
>JGI25382J37095_10000242_pt1 | contig 11908 bp, 10 predicted proteins | sample GraSoi013_1_40cm_3_FD_37095 | JGI IMG/M metagenome (IMG submission 37095)
TGGAACGATATTAAGAGTTGGAGATAGCCGAACGTGACGTGTCGGATCTCGAACACAGCAGGAAGTGTGTGAGATTCGGATGAAGACGGAAAGGAAATGGTTGCGACGAATACGATTAGAATTGGAATCGATATCGGTGGGACCTTTACGGATCTCGTGGCCGCAGACGAGAAGCGTGGGGTCTGGAAGATCAAAGTCCTGACCACGCCGACAGATCCATCTGTAGGAGCGCTTGATGCTGTTCGAAGATTGTTGGAAAAAGAGGAGGTTGATTCTGGTCTTGTCAGAGTNGTTATTCATGCGACTACGCTCGCCTCAAACGCCCTTCTGACGGGAAATATTCCTAGGGCCGCTCTCATCACGACCTCGGGTTTTCGAGATGTTCTTGAGATCGGGCGCCAGAACAGGCCGGAGCTGTACAATCTTCAGGTCGAGCGGCTGCCTCCACTGGTCCCGAGGCGATACAGGTTCGAGGTCCGTGAGAGAATCACGTATGACGGAAGGATCCTGGAACCGCTTGACACGTCGCAGGCTACTCAGGTTGCGAGAAGGATACGAAGACTCGGTATCGGAACGGTTGCTCTCTGCCTTCTTCACTCCTACGCGAACCCGAGACATGAGAAGAAGCTAGGGAAGATTTTCAGGAGAGAGCATCCTAGCGCGAAGTTGTCTTTGTCTTCGGAGCTTCTTCCNGAGTTTCGAGAGTACGAGAGGACTAGCACTACAGTCGTTAATGCGTGTCTGCAGCCGTTATTCTCGGACTATCTGGAAAAACTCGAACACGGGCTGGAGAAACTTGGGGTCCATGCGCCTCTGTTTGTAATGCAGTCGAATAGTGGGACTGTGCTCTCTCGCCAAGCAGCCCTTGAGCCAGCTCGCCTCATAGAATCAGGACCCGTTGCTGGGGCGGTGGCGTCCAAGTTCTATTCTCGCGGATCTCAAAGTATCGTCTCTCTTGACGTCGGCGGGACCACGTCGAAGGCAGGAGTCTGGTCTGGCCACGGGTTCGAGGTGACCAACGAGTACGAAGTTGGGGGACGTTTGCATGGAACGAGGCGAGTTGAAGGATCAGGATACCCTGTCAGGTTTCCGGTCGTGGACCTCGTCGAGGTTGGAATCGGCGGTGGGAGCGTTGCCTGGGTTGACGATGCTCGTGTTTTGCATGTTGGGCCTCAGAGTGCTGGAGCGCTGCCGGGTCCGGCTTGTTATGGGAAGGGTGGGATGTTGCCGACGCTNACGGATGCGTCTCTTGTTCTTGGCCGGTTGAGCTCTAGCCTTCTTCTTGGCGGGGATCTGCGATTGAGCCCACGACTTGCTTACAGGGCTGTTGCNGAGCGTGTTGCGAAGCCGCTTCGAATGAATGTGATCAACGGAGCTATCGGTGTTTTGAGAATCGCTGTCGCGAGNATTGCGGAGGCGTTGCGNGCGGCGACGGTGGAAAAGGGTCTCGACCCGCGCGAAATGGTTCTGGTGGCGTTTGGTGGGGCGGGACCGATGTTTGCCTGTGAGGTTGCTGAACAACTAGAGATGGAGAGGGTTGTTGTGCCTCCGGCTGCAGGGCTGTTGTCGAGCCTCGGTCTCCTTCTTGCGGAACCATTGCATGATTCCGTCCAGACCGTACTGAGAGACGCAGAGAGTGCGAGCGTCAAAGAGCTTGAGAAGATCTTTCGTGGGATGAAGGAGAGAGCGAGAGGTCTGCTCGGAAGAGAAGGAGTTGAGGAGAAGGATGTCACTTATCAGAGATTCTTGGATATGCGTTATCAGGGACAATCTTACGAATTATCAGTTCCTCTACGGAACGGGATTATTACTGGAAAGGTGGTTCGATCTGCTGTTAGAGACTTTCACCAGAGACATCAAACGCAATATGGCTACTCTCAATCGGACAGGTCTGTTGAGATTGTGAATGTTCGCAGCTACTGTAGAGGAAAAGCTGGAACCGTCTCTGGAGTAACCGGTATTTTTGCACGAGAGAAGGGTCCTGTGATGAGGAGAAGAGTGTGGTTTATGGGTGGACGTGGTATCGGGTGTCAAGTCTTTCAGCGGAACAGCCTTTTTCCTGGTTCCAAGGGAAAGGGACCGTGTGTGATTGAGGATTACGATTCAACCCTGGTGATTCCGCCTCGAGCACGATATGTGGTTGACCGGAATGGATCGGTTTCTATTGCGATATGACGCTCGGATGAAGAGGGCTGTTACTCGTGTCTGGTGGTGCTGGTTTCAACAAGGCAATATCGGATTACACTTGGTAAGTTGCTCTAACAGTGAAGAAAATATGACCAATACATCAAGCGGCTCGAACAGCACGTGGGGAGCATTTACTCCAGTCATGCCAGCATTCATACGGTTGATAGCGGGCGTTATTGTACTGGTGATTATCGAGGCGGTTGTGCTCGGCTTTCCAGGGATCAGCCAGAATATCACAGGCAGTACCATTTCGATCGCGAACATTGTAGTGTTCATGATCGGGCTTGTCGTTGCTTTCATCGTCTTCAAGTTCGGAACGCAGCTCTCGAAGGCGGTCTCGGACGCGTACAAGAACTACCAGACTTGGGTTCCGTTGCTAGCGTACATCTTCCAGATCATCGCCATCGTCATACTCTACAGCGTAAGCAACGGTATTGCCAGCCAGTACTTTACCAGCGCGCCTTGGGCTTATCCATTGATATTCCTCTTGATCGCCCTGCTTCCAACGCTGCGAGTTGTCGTCAACCTGGTTCACGCGCTCGATGGCTCACCGGCCACCAAGCACGCCACCAACAACTAAACTGTACGAGCTAGCCAAAGAAAAGAAACCAGGGCCTCAGGGCTCTGGAAATCCAAAGCCCCATTTTTCGGGACCTTTCAGAATACTCGTCTTTACGTTTCTTACGCGAGGAAACGATGGGTTTGGAAAGCCCCGGAGAAACCACTCTTGCGTCGCGAGACGCGATCGCTAAGACCCCCCCTCGTCCAAGGGAGATTTCCCGTCTGGCAGGGATAATGGGCGAGTCTCGCGATTCAGGGCATGATACGGCGTTGAAGGCAGGGCAAATCGTCGGGAGATCGTCAGCCATTCCCGAACGATTCTAGGGCGAAATATTGCGCATGTCTCAGAATCGAGATCAGGGCTGATAACGGGCGATTTTGGAATTTTCCATTTCATACTCTAATAGGTAGAATCGGTTTCGCCATCTAGCGCATCGCCGGTCTTCTAGCCCTTTTCAGGACCAGATAGACGGCGGCTCCGACGACTAGGACTAGCGCGACGATCCCCAAGGCGATTAGCCGTCCCACGCCACTGAACGGTAGCCTGGAGTTATTCTGAACATTCGCAGGTTGCACTGTCACGGTTTGCGATTTGGTATTAGATAGAGCCGCTGGGTTCGTGCCTGAATCCGTCGCGGTTAGGGTGATGCTAAAATTGCCTGGCTGAGAATAAGTGTGACTTGGGGTCGAGCCTGTAGCTGAAGAACCGTCACCAAAGGTCCACAGATACGAGAGCTGATCACCATCGGAGTCGTGCGATGAACTCGCGTCGAAATGAACCGTTACCCCCACGTTTGGTGAAGCAGGATCATAGACGAGAGCGGCCGTCGGAGGACTGTTTACAGATAGGACTGGATTTTCTTCGAGAGCCACGGCAACCAATCCTGTATCAAGCGCATTCGATTTAGAAGGCGAAGAACGACTACTATCGCTAAACCCTCCATCGCCGTTCTGTTGAGAAAGGATGTATGTAACTGCCGTAACTACGTTAGCAGGTTTGTTGAAGGCCTTGAGTGCTAGCGCGGAGAGGGCTGCAGCGTATACATGTCCGCCAAAGTCCGAAGAGGCCGCTGCATTCAGAAAGCTCAGAGCGCTCGAAACACATGGACTGTCATGCACAAACCCTGCGCTCTTCAAGACGAGAAGCGTCAATGCAGTAATGCTAATTGAATCCGGCCCAAGTGAATAGAATGGATCGAACGGTTTGCTACTCGTCAGATTGAAGCTACCGTTTGGATTCTGAAGCGAGAGAACAAAGTTGATCGCATTGGTTTGACTCGAAACAGAAATCGTTCTCGAATTGATGAGTCCCAAGAGAGCTGTGTCCGTGTCGACACTGCTAGCAACGGTCTGGGAGCCATCGTAGTATCCCTCAAATCCACTGTCGGCCTTCTGTAACTGTAGAAGATTGCTAGCAACGATCGTTGTGTTGACGAGACGCAGGTTCGAGCTCAGAGCTAGACTGAACAGTACTGATCCCGGAACATCAGCCTCTCCGTACTGTCCCCAGAACCATGTTTGAGAACTGTTCAGTTGATGAGCTAACCATGTGTAGGATTGAGCTGCTTTTGGAGAGTCCGAACTGTTGAGCCAGAGAGCATAAGCTGCGGCCGCGGCCAAGTGCTCCTGGAACGCTCCATACGAGCCATCGACAGACTGGTTATGAGCCAACCATACAAGCGCTGAACTTATCGCCGATGAAAGGGAAGAAGGAGCCAATCGTACGGTAGGCTGACTAGTAGGCGGAGTGTGATGGCCAGGAAGCGTGAATGCTGGGGATGATAGAACAATGAATAGGGTCAGCACTGCAAGGGTTCTTGGAGCGGGCAAAGTTACCCGCTCAAAAAGCAATGCCTCCATATAAGCTCAACGAGGCAGAACCCGGGAATCAGGGCTCGCAATGGAGAATCTTGACCCAATATCATTCGAGATTCTCAAGAACTCACTCATCTCCATTGCGGAAGATATGGGAGTGGTTCTCCGAAAATCGAGCTTCTCTCCCAACATCAAGGAGAGGCGAGATTACTCCTGCGCTCTCTTCAACAAGTCGGGACAGCTAGTCGCTCAAGCAGAGCACATTCCAGTCCATCTCGGCGCTATGCCACACTCAGTGCAGGCGGTTCAGAAAGAGTTCAAAGATGATCTAGCTGAAGGTGACGACATCATCATCAACGATCCATACCGGGGTGGGACACATCTCCCCGACATTACCATGGTCTCTCCGATGTTCTTCAAGGAAAAGTTGGTTGGGTTTGCGGCTAACCGCGCTCACCACTCTGATGTCGGAGGCGTCGCGCCAGGGAGCATGTCCGCGCTATCGAGAGACGTTAATCAGGAAGGAATCCGTATTACTCCTATCAAGATCTGGACGGGGGGCAAACCGAACCGGCAAATCCTGGACTTTGTACTGTCCAATGTCCGGACCCCTGATGAGAGACTGGGAGACCTCAGAGCGCAACGGGCCGCGAATCTTGTCGGCGCGAAACGTTTGGGAGAGTTACTGAAGAAATCGAGAGCTTCAACAGTTGAGAGTGGGATGGATCAATTGATCGACTACTCCGAGGAGCTGATGCTCAAGAAGATTCGTGAACTGCCGAGGAAGTCATCATCAGCGGTTGACTATCTCGACGACGATGGTTTTGGTGCGACCGATATCCCGGTCAGGGTCAAGGTCACAATTAATCAACAATCCATAGCGTTCGAGTTTTCCGGTTCTGCGAAACAGGTTCAGGGACCCTTGAACGCCGTTTACAGCGTCACTCTCTCAGCCGTCTACTACGTGGTAAGATGTGTGACGGATCCCTCGATTCCAGCAAACGCGGGCTGCTTCAAACCCATACAGGTTACAGCACCATCCGGGACCATTGTCAACGCGGAGCCGCCTGCGCCAGTGGCAGGTGGAAACGTGGAAACGTCGACGCGAATTGTTGACGTGACCCTCAAGGCCTTCTCTAGTATCATTCCAGAGAGAGTATGTGCTGCTTGTCAAGGAACAATGAACAACGTAACCATCGGAGGAATTGACCCGCGGACCGGGAAATACTTCACCTACTATGAGACCATCGCCGGCGGATTCGGTGCGCGTTACAGCAAAGATGGTGTTGACGGAATTCATAGTCACATGACGAATACATTGAACACCCCCATAGAAGCACTGGAATCAGCATATCCCCTGAGGGTCAAGAAGTACGAGCTGGTACGAGGCTCCGGTGGACGAGGAAAGTTCCGAGGAGGACTAGGCATCAGGAGAGACACAGAGGTGTTGGCTGAAAGATCTACCATCTCACTAATGGGCGAGCGACAACGCCACCGACCTTGGGGATTGTCTAGAGGAAAATCGGGATCGCCAGGCGCATACGCAATCGTGCGAGGAAACAGGATCACCGGTTTGTCTTCGAAGACAACTCTTAGTGCAAATGGTGGTGACGTTCTGACTGTGATAACGCCAGGTGGCGGTGGCTATGGAGCACCAGGCCGCCGAACGAGCGAAAGGGTAGGGCAGGATAGAGTTGACGGTAAAGCCTGAATCCTAACACATGGTTACTTTAGCGGCCCCAGGGACTGGTGATTTCCAATTGGACGAGTCTTGCGAGTTTGCGGCTTGGTAGTACCAAGCGAATGTATGATAGGTTGTAAAGTGAAGCGCATCGGCACCAACGCTGGTGGCTATCCATGCGTCAGATTTCTCGCATATAGCCCACAAGCTCCAGAAGTACTGCCCCTTGCTCTGGACCCCGTTTATCGAAGTGATCAAGTGTTCGGACGTTGGAGGGCCGTAGTAAGTGGCCTGGACTCGCGAGATAGATGTTGTCAGTTGATAGAAATTCCAATCGAAGGGTACATCGGTCTTGTTGATCCATTGGCTAGTCGTGTTTCCATAGTTTATCAGGGTCTCGACTTTGACAGTAGGTCCCAGGCAGGGAGTTGAGCAGGCGCTGGTTGATTTCTGATAGTAATAATACGCGCCTGTTTGGAACGCCACGATACCCGCTCCAATCAGAATGAGGACGGCGAGGAACGCTTTGTGTTCCCCGATGATGTAGAGCCCCAGTCTAGGGCACATCCGGTCGAGTTCTAAGACCGAGGCGCGTCGCCGCGACGACTATGGCAGGGGCAACGGTTGCGAAGAAAACGACGTTGCTGGCTTCATGTGCAACGGAAAAAGGCACGCCAATAATATTGCCGAAGACAAAATCCTGGTAAAGAGAACCTGTTCTGAAAATCCAGCTGCCAAAGTTCGTAAGTGCATCATAAGCAAACGTCGATAGAAGCCCGACAAGTCCGAATACGATGCTTACCCGTTGATACTCCTTCGTTCCTCTCACAATATCTCGGGCAACGAAGCTTTTCTTGAGAGCTACACCCGCAAGGGCATAAAAGCACTCTCCGACCATCAGGAATGATAACATGAGGAAAGTGTCCACGCCGTTGGGGTTTACGAATCCGTAAACTAGCCAGACAGACAGGGCGATTCCGATTCCGAGTCGAAGACCGAAGAAGAAAGCGGCGATAAAGACCAGGGTGTCCATTATCTTGACGTTTGGGATGCCAATCAGCGCATAGTTGGTTGCGAGTGCCAGAGCGGAGAAGACGGCTGTGATCATGACTTTGGTAGATCGCCTATCGAGGACGGAAGCCGCAGTAGGGGTGCTGGTCATGCGAAGAAGCGGGCAAAGTTACCCGCCCGTTAAATATATCCTTTCTCTAGTGCAACTAGGCGAGCTGCAAGGCACAAAATGAGAATCTGTTCTCTACTTCCCAGCGCCACGGAGATTGCATTCGCTCTCGGCCTTGGGGGCCAGGTTGTCGCAGTATCGCATGAATGCGATTATCCTTCTGAGGCTTCTAGCCGGCCTGTTTTGACGAAGTCAGCGATCCACCAGAAGATCCACAGAAGCCTTGAGGTTGACCTGGAAGTTGAGGAACGGGGAGGCGACATTTACGAGATTGACGAGAAACTTCTGGAGAAACTGAAGCCGGATCTTATTCTGACCCAAGAGCTCTGCCATGTTTGTGCTGTTTCCTATACAAAGGTCAAGGAAGCCGCTAGCGTCTTGGATGCAGATACGAAAATCGTCTCGTTAGAGCCGACGAATCTGGAAGAGATTGTCGACAACATCATGCTGGTTGGCAGGATGACGGGCAAGCTGGGAGAAGCTGAGAAACTAGCTCAGCAGATGCTTCAAAGAATAAACATGGTGAAGGACAAAACGCAGACTGAACTACATAGGCCGCGGGTCTTCTTCATGGAATGGCTCGAACCTCCTTGGACTGGGGGACACTGGATTCCCGAGATGGTCGATTACGCTGGAGGATTTGACGGGCTTGGCCGTCTCGGCAAGCCTTCTTACAGATTAGGATGGGACGAAGTTGTTGAGTACAAGCCAGAGATAATCATCCTGTCTCCTTGCGGGTTCGATGCAAACCAGGTCATGGAAGAGGCGCACGTGCTGTCATCGTACCAAGGATGGGAGAAAATCCCCGCATTCCAGTCCTCGAGAATCTATGCGGTCAACGCGTCCGCGTATTTCAGCAGGTCAGGTCCCAGGGTGGTAGACGGGCTCGAGATCCTAGCTCACATAATACATCCGGAGCTGTTTCCAGAGAACCCTCATCCGGAAGCTGTGAGCATCGTTCCCAAACAACTGGCTCTAGGCAAGAGAATTATTGAGACGAATTAGACATAGCACAAGGGTGATCGCAGATGCCTTTGAAACCTCAGAAGGAGAAGGCGGAGGATTTTCGTGCGCTTCATCGAGGGAAGCGGATCTTGATCCTTCCGAACGGATGGGATGTCCCGAGCGCAAGGGTGTTTGAGGATGCGGGGTTCCCTGCAGTCGCGACATCCAGCGCGGGCATGATAGTATCCTTGGGCTATCCTGACGGCGAGGTAATCGCTAGAGAAGAGTTTGTCTCGGCTGTTGGAAGAATCGCAAGGGTCTTGTCCGTTCCACTTTCTGCCGACATTGTCGCTGGCTTTGGAAAGACCACAAAAGAAGTATTGGCGACAGTCAAAGCGATTCTCAAAGCTGGAGCCATCGGAGTAAACATCGAAGATTTCATCCATGCGACGAAGAAGCTCTACCCGGTCGAGAGACAGATCGAGAATGTCAAGGCTATCAGAAAGCTAGGCGAGACGACAGGAGTTCCGCTTGTGATCAATGCTCGAACGGACGCGCTGAGATTTGCAGAGGGTGACGAAGAGGCACGGGTCAAAGAGGCGATTCGTCGAGCCACCGCCTATAGGGACGCCGGGGCTGATTGCGTCTACCCAATGGGTCTCATCGATGCGGCTTCCATCGCGAGATTCGTAAAGGCACTGGATTTTCCGATCAATGTCATGGTCAGAAAGGGTCTCCCGCCAGTGAGTGAGCTACAGAGACTCGGCGTCGCCCGAGTGAGCTTCGGTCCCAGCCCATCGTATGCCGCGATGGGTCTCTTGAAACGAGCTGCCAAAGAAGTGCTTGAGAAAGGAACCTACGAGAATCTAGTTGAGGGTGCGATAACATTTGATGAGCTGAACGCGCTAGCTGTCCCTCGAAAGCCACAATCCGATTGATTTCTGGAAGGTCAATGGAGATCGTTCAAATCGTAGACGATTCGTGTTCCTGAATATTCTCTAGCGTCTCTTTCTCGACTTGAAGGGTAACGTGTTCTATCCCGAAGGATTCCTTTAGCTTGGCTTCTATATGCTCCACGATGGTTGAGCCTTGACTGATGCTGTCAGTGTCTACGGTGATGTGTCCGCTGAGAGCGTAGAGACCAGAGGTAATCGTCCAGACGTGGAGGTCGTGGACTCCCTTCACCCCGTCAACGCTACCAATTGTCTTGGCAATTGTCTCAAGCTGCATTTGTCGGGGAGTAGCTTCGAGAAGAATGTTTGTCGAGTCTCTGACGAGTGTATAAGCGCTCCGCATGATCAGGACACCGATGACGGCGGCCGCGAGTGGGTCGATTACAAGGTAGCCGGAGAATATTACGATGAGGCTGCTGACGATCACGGCTAGAGACGAGAGGACGTCTCCGACTGTGTGGAGGAACACGCCTTTGACATTGAGGTTGGTTCGTCTCGAGCGGGACAACAGCCCTGCGCTGGTGAGGTTTCCCAGGAGACCGATTGATGCTATTGCGAGAACTAGTGGTCCCTGGACAGTTGGAGGCTGACGAAGTCTCAGGTAGGCCTCGAAAATTATCAGAAAGGCCGCGCCTATCAGGACTGAGCCGTTGATCAGGGCCGCGAATATCTCGGCTCTATGGTAACCGAAGGTCCGTCTTGCAGTATGAGGCTTCCGTCCCAATCTCAGTGTGAGGATGCCCACCCCGACCGCCAACACATCTGTTAGTACGTGGCCTGAATCGCTGACCAATGCAAGACTCTGGCCTAGAAAGCCTCCGGTGAACTCAACGATGGCAATGACTGAGGATATGATGAGGGCGAGCCAGAGACGCTTCTCAGCATTCCGTGACGACGCTGAAAGGTCTAGGCCCAATAGGTGTAAGGCTCCAGGAGTTATCTTGAAGTCAGGAGTATTAGAAATGGGCTCAGGAACCGGAGCTCTTCGGCTTTCGATTAACCAACAGTACCCCAGCGAAGATAAGAATGAAGCTGACTGCGGTCCAAGAGCTAAGGCTCTCCCCGAGCAGAAGATACGAAGTGAGGACCCCGAATACTGGGACAAGATTTCCAAATATTGCCGACCGTCCTGCTCCGATCTTTGAGACACCTTCAATGTAGAGGAAATACCCGACGACGGTGGACAATACTGCCAGGTAGATTATTCCCGCCCATGAGGCGGCATCCCATGTGTAATTCCAAGGAGCTTCTAATAGCGAGAAGGGTATGAAGAAGAACCATCCGAAGAGACTGATCCACGAGAGTATTGACAACGAAGAAGGCTGGGAGCCGTGGTTCTCGCTATGGTTGGCAGCAATAAATCTTCTCAGAATTATCGTGTACAGAGCATATGCCGTGGCGCCCCCAAAAACCAAGATCACTCCTAGCAGTCGATTGGAAAACCCGGCGCCGGTGTTAGGTGAGAACAGGGAAATCGCGACGATTCCCGCTAGCCCAGAAGCGAATCCTAGAACCTTGGTCCCAGATAGGCGCTCTTTGAGGACGAAACTGGCCATGATGGCTATCAGTACGGGACCGAATCCGATAACTAACGAGTCGTCGCTGGCAGCCGCATACTTGACCCCGTAGAGAAAGAAGACCTGATAGAGTGTCGTGTTGAGGACGCCCATTATCACAAGTGTTGGTATCCATGATCTGTCGATTCTGAAGGACCCTTCTCTCAACCAGAGAATAGCGAAGAGGATTGGGACGACAATCGCGTATCTTATAGCGGCGATGGAGACTGGTGGAAGATTTGCTATCTCGAGGGCTCGTCCGACAGGCCACGCGAGTCCCCAGATGAACATTGTGAGAACGAGCCCAGAGTATACTGCCCAGGTTCGAGGCTCAACTTGACTCACAGCCGTATGAGCCAGAGCGGCAGCTTCGGTACTCTTTGTCTCCGTAGGCAAGACGAGGCCTGAGTTGACTATGACCTGGCCTGTTGAAGTAGTTTGACTCTGAATCTTGCCCTCAATCTCCTTCCGCCTTGTAGTTGGCCAACGCAATCACCCGTAAATAGTTCCGAACTCGCGAGCGCGAGTATCTCGACGTTTGAGTGCACAGCTTGAACGAGCCTCGTTCTTCTCATGCGCGCTTGGTGGGGATCATTGTCTTTCTTCTCGTGCTTGCCCTTGGCGAGCTTGGGGCTCTCATTCTAAATTACCAGAACAATTTCTTCCTCCGACAGTACGTTTCTAACAATTTTGCCCTTACAGTCGAGATGACGGCTGGTCTGCTATTAGTTGCCGCGGGTATCAGCTATCTTGTCTCGCTGAGAATGGCATCCACGAAACCCAGCGTGGGAGCGCGAGTTCCCGTGTTCGGGAGAATCGGGTCGTTCGTCGGTAGAAGGTGGAAACTGATAATCATATTCTGGATCCTTCTATTCGTTGCAAGTCTCCCACTTTCTCAACAGCTCTCAAAGGTTGTTACCTCCAACACTAGCGGTGGTCAATCCAGCACTTCAGAGTCGGCGAAGGCCGCGAACCTCTTAGCCCAAGAGTTTCCTCAGCCAAAAGCGAATACGAGTGCGATAATTCTCCT
>JGI25382J37095_10000246_pt1 | contig 11864 bp, 14 predicted proteins | sample GraSoi013_1_40cm_3_FD_37095 | JGI IMG/M metagenome (IMG submission 37095)
GCTGTTTCTGATACCCGTCCAGCCCATCGCCGCGACGGTGCGGACCTCGTGCTCCGGCAGAAGCCGGGCCAGCGGCCGGGGCAAAGATTCATCGAGCAGGATGCGCACCGGCAGTCAGCAGGTCTCTGGCGAGTTCGAGCGCAGCGATGGCCTGCTCACGCTTCACGGTGGGGAAGTCGTCGAGGAACTGATCCAGACTGTCCCCGGCGGCCAAGTAGTCGAGGAGGTTCTTCACGGGCACCCGGGTTCCACGGAAGACGGGCGTGCCTCCGAGGATCTCCGGATCGGTCTGCACGACAGAATTCAATGTCGCCATGTGGCTCATCGTACACCAGAACCTGTGTGGTTCCGAGGACAGGCGTCGGCCACCGGGAAGCGTCTAACTTCAGGCTGGACCCGCCGGCCCGGCGTCTTGCGCAATCGACGCTCTTACACGGCCCGGCCCGCCGGGCCGCGGGTCAGCCGGCGCGTTAGCCGCTATCCGCAATCATTAGCTTTTGACGTGGGCGCTCCGGCGGTAGGCTCACCGGAGCCCCACTGGTCGCGGTTACTTCTTCAGCGGGTTCGGCTGCGGGTTCGGCTGTGGCTGGCCTGGCTTGCCCTGCCCGCCGCCCGGCTGCCACGGCTTCGGCTGGTCCTTCGGCTTGTCGGCCATAAGGTCACCCCCTCTCGGTGAGTCCACTACTACCAGATTACGAAAGGAGGCCTGCTTCGCCAAGATTTTCGAGAGGCCCGCCGGCGCTTGTCGAAGGGCGCTGTCAGAAGTTTCTGTTTTTGACCGCCGAACTAACGACTTGAGGGCCACTCTGAACTCGGCAACTTATGCGGCGCCAAGCCAAAAGAATTTTTGAAACCGAGCGACCCGGGGGGGGGAATCGCCATTTCATACCTGCAAGTGCTCGGCGCCGGACTATTCGAGGACGGTGGCCGTCAGAGTCATGAGCGTCTCGCTCCCGCTCTGGCTCGCGGCGAAGCCCAGGATCTGACGCGTCAGCTCGCTCAGCTGCGCCGTGGCGCCGCCAATGACGATGGGACGGCCGTTCGGCACAATGAGCTCGGTCGAAGCCTCGTTGACCTCAGTGACCCCCGACCGGTCGTCGGCGAACCAGCTAATCGTTGGCGTCATGCGCACTCTGACCTGATTCCCGGGCAACACCGTCGCCCGCACCTTCAGGGAGGTCCCGACGTCCTTGAAGGCAACGCCGGTAGCGAGGTAGCCGGCGCCGGTCAGGTAGTCGCGGTAGTACGCGACCTGTGGATATGGGACCTGGCTCGCGACCATGAGTGTGGACTCGCCGCCGTCCTGGACGACCGTGAAGATGCCGGTCGTCCTCGTAACCTTGCGCTCGCTGCTCTCGACCCCGACGCGACCGGATGGGCGGGCGCTCCCGCGCTCGGTGATGATCACGCGCCCGCTCCCCTGCACCGCGTCGCGGCTCTGGGTGTCCGACTGGCGGAATTCGAAGATCACCTTGACCTGCTTCGGGCCCTGGGCGCAGAGTGGCGACGGCCCTGCGGGCACGAGCAGCAAGACCGCCAGCGCAGCCACGGCGCGTTTCATTTCTTTTCTAGGGTAGCCGCTTGGCGCAGCCACTCATAGGCGTAGATTGTCGCGCGGCCATCGCGAACGTCCCGCGCCGCGTTTCATTGTCAGGAGCCACGTTGTTAGGGTTGAGGCGATCCCGGCGCCGCGGCCGGAGGCTCTATACAACTCCACGTGGCCGGAGTTTTCGCGTAGCCGACGCGCGGCAGGACCTCGTGCGTCGTGAGGGCGAGGCCCCAGAGGATCGCGCCCAGCGCGACGATGTGGGCGAGCCCCAGCCGATACTTCCACGAGGACAGGGCGCCCCACCCGGCGGCCACCAAGAGGGTGGCGACCGCGACCAGATAGAAGAGGAGCGACCAGCCGCAGGCGCGCCCATACGGCCACTGGGTGAGCGCGATCCCGAGGAGAACGCTGAGGCCTACCTGGGCCCAGATGCCCGCCTGCCCCCTCCCCCCGATCGGGAGAGGCCTCGCGTCGACGTCGGGCCGATCGAAGGGGGAGCCAGCCGACCTCGCCGCGAGCGCCGGAGCGGCCGGCCGCAACTGCCTGATGAGCTTGTCGACCGTCTCCGCGTCCTCGTCCCAGGCGGGATCGCGTTCCTTGTCGTCTTTGGCCAAGCGGCACCTCCGGCCTCTGCGGGGCCTCCGCTCTCGTTCTGTTACGATATCAGGGAACGAAGATCTCGGAAGGCCTTATCGAGAACCGCCGCCTGAGGGATCGGCGCCCTCGCTCGGTCACCAGGAGATAGCGTTCCTCGGATACCCGGGTCGCTCGGTCCAATCCAGACACTGGCGCGCGAACGCCCGGCGCTGCCGCTCGGCCTTCTCCACGTCCACGCCAAGCCCTTCGAGGAACGCTTTCCCCCGAGCGGCGAGGACGAAGTCGCGTCCAAGGCGACGTCTCACGCCTTCCTCACGCTCCTCTCCCTCTCCCGCCAGCGCCAAGATGGCCTCGACGGCATGACCAACGTTCGGCCCGGCCAGCCGGTAGTGCCGATAGCGACCTTCGACGTCGACGGCCAGAAGCTTGGCCTGGACCAACTTCGCCAGGTGGCTGCTGGCGGTCGGCGGGGAGACTCCGGCGCGATACCCCAGCTCGGTGGCCGTCAATGACCGCCCCTCCGCCACGCGTTCATCGGCAAGGAGACAGTGAGCCTGGTGGTCTACGCCGGCGAACCGGATGACATCCGTGAATTCGAGGTCGTGGATCTCGAATCGACGGGATCGCGCAGGGCGGTCTTTACTTCTCCCGCGGCGGACTGGCGGCCCCCGCCGACCCGGCCAGACAGTGGCGCCCGACGGCGTCTTGCCCCAGCACTCCGGCGGCGTGCAGCTCGCCCAGCGCGCGGGTGACGGCGGCGAATCCTTCCGGGGCGAAGCGCTCGGCGATCTCGGCGAAGTAGAGAGGCTCCCGCTCGAGCGCGGCGCGGATGCTGGCGCTGAGCGCGGCGATATCCGCGGGCGGGGCCTCCGGGAGCGGCGCGCCGCCGGACTCGGCCAGGACATCCTGTAGCGTCACCTGCCCGGCGCAGACGTAGGCGATGCGCTCGTAGCGCTCGCGCGGCACATCGTCGGGGAGGGTCGCGTCGACTCCACACTTGGCCGTCGTGGGAATCCGGCCGGGCGTGACCGGCAGCGACGGATCGAGCGGCTTCGACCGCGCGTCGGAGACGATGACGACGTCGCGGTCGGCCTGCACGCGGGTGGCCATCGCCCACTCCACCTCGGTACCGTCGAAGACGTCGATGTCGTCGTCCACGACGACGACGTGCTTCATGTCGGCGACGGCGAGGGCGGCCAGGATCGCGTTCTTGGCGTCGCCGGGGCGCTTCCTGATGGCGATGACGGCGTGCCAGTGGCAGCAGCCGCCGGGGGTGACGTTGATGGCCGCCACCTGCACGCCCGCCTCCTTGAGCACGCGGCGCAACGCCGCCTCGTAGATCGGCGCGCTGAGCCAGATGTTCTCCCAGGGCATGTGGAGCGCGTAGTAGATGGCGTCTCGCCGCATGGCGACGGCCTTGACGCGGACCTGGGGATTCCAGTGGAGGCCGCCCATCAGGCGCGTGAACTCCCCGAAGCGGCCTTCCGGCTTCGTCCANCCGNTAGGCAGGATCTCGGCCTCCAGCACGATCTCGGCGTCGGCCAGGCACGGCAGGTCGATGGTCGCGCCGGGCGCCAGCGCCACCGGCTCGCCGCGGATGCCCCCGGCGATGCCGAGCTCGCTCACCCCCAGGGGCGCCTTGTACGTCGCCGCGATCAGCTCGGTGGGATGGGTGCCGATGCTGATCGAGATCGGCAAGGGCTTCCCGGCGGCGTAGGCCGTCTCGGCGAAGTGGCGGAGGTTGTTGGGCGTGACGATGTCGATGCCGGTGAGGTTCCGCTCCTTGACCTGGAAGCGGTAGATCCCGGCGTTGAGGCCGTGCTGGGGATCGCGGGCGAGCGTGACGCCGGCCGTGATCATCGGTCCGCCGTCGCGGGCGGCGAAGAGCGGAACCGGCAGCGCGAAGAGATCGACCCGGTCTCCGGTCTGGACGACCTCGCGGGCCGGGCCCGTCTTCACGGTGACCGGCTCGATGGGGTGATCGAGGCCGCGGCGCAGCCTGGCCTCCGTCTCCCCGTAGGCGCAACCCATGGCGATGGCGATCCGCTGGCGGCTGTTGGTCAGCCCCGAGAGCACCGGGATCTGGTAGCCCACGACGTTGCGGAAGAGCAGCGCCGTCTTGGCCTGATCGACCAGCGTGGCGATGTGACGGATGTCGACGGGCCGCTTCACCTCCACGAGCTCGCCGGCCGCGCGAAGGTCGTCGAGCAGCGCGCGAAAGCTGGCGGCCATCACCTCATCCCGGCCATCAGCTCAGCCCTTGAGGAGATAGTAGCCTTCAGCGTCGCGCCCGAGGCGCTTCCGCTCCCGCAGCGCGCCCCACGCCTGAAGGATCGTCCGGTACTCGACGTCCCCCAGTTGGCGCAGCACCTCGTAGAAGGTCCGGGGCTTGTCCTCCAGCAGCCGTGCGATGCGCGCGGCCACGTCCTCAGCGGTCGGCATCGATCCTCACCTCGTCGAGGAAGGCGGGCTTGATCCGCTCGTAGTACCGGCGCGGGATCCCTTCGGGGATCGTCGCGTCGACGCCCATCTTGGCGGTGACCGGCAGCTCGCCCTTGCCCAGCTCCCAGGGCTTGACGCTGGGGTCGATGTGCTTGGCCCGCACGCCCTCGATGACGACGACGTCGCGATCGGCCTGCACGCAGAAGGTGCGGGCCCACTCCACCTGGGTGGGGTCGAAGATGTCGATGTCGTGATCGACGACGATCGCGTGCTTGGTGTCGGGCAGCGAGAGGATCGCCATCAGCGCGTTCTTGCCCTCCCCCGCCCGCTTCCGGATGGCCGCGATCACCGAGAAGCGGCAGGCGCTGCCCTCGGTCACCGCCACGTTCACCACGTCGACGCCGGCGCGCCGCAGGACGTCCCACACCTGAGCCTCGGTTACCGCGGCGCCCAGCCAGGCGTTCTCCCATGGCATCTGGATGGCGTGGAACACGGCGTCCCGCCGGTGGGTGATCGCGCTCACCTTGAAGACCGGGTTCCACTTGAGGTCGCCGTACATGCCGGCGAACTCGCCGAACGGGCCCTCATCCTCGCTCCAGCCGATCGGCAGCAGCGCGCCCTCCAGGACGATCTCGGCGTCGGCCAGCGCCGGCACGTCGATCGTCCGGCACCGCGCCAGACGCACGGGGCCTCCGTGCAGGCCGCCGGCGATGGTCAGCTCGCCCAGGCCGGGCGGGGCCTTGTAGGCCGCGCTCAGCAGCTCGACCGGATGGGCCCCGAGCGAGACCGAGATCGGCAACGGCTCCTTCCTGCCGAGGGCAGCCTCGTAGAGCCGGCGCAGATCGGAGGCGGTGACGAGATCGATCCCGGTCTCGTCGCGGCAGCGGTACATCAGGCGATAGACCCCGGCGTTGACGATCCCGGCGTCCGCACGCGCCAGCACCACGCCCGCGGAGATGTAGGGGCCGCCGTCCTTCTCGGCCAGGAACGGGATCGGCAGCGCCGTGAGATCCACGTCGCGTCCCGTCCGCACGACCTCCTGCACCGGGGCGGTCTCGGTCAGCTCGGGCTCGATCCTGGTCTGGAGCCCGGCCAGGAAGCGCGTGCCCAGCTCGCTCTCGGGCCAGGCGAGGGCCTGGGCCAGGCGCTTGCGCGTCCAGAAGAGGCCGCCGACCAGGGGGATGTCGTAGCCGCGCACGTGCTCGAAGAGCACGGGCTTGTCGGCCTTGACCATCAGCGCGGAGAGGTGGCGCGCGTCCACGTCCTGGCCCAGGCGCAGCAGCTCCCCGTCCTTGTCCAGACGGGTCAGCATCGCGCGGAAGGTCTCGGTCATGGGCGGTATTCTCCCCGATCAGCGGGCCGAAGGGAACCGCGGCGCGCGCTTCTCACGGATCGCCTGCAGGCCCTCGCGGACGTCCTCGCCCATGAAGGTGAGCATCTCCAGCGCGACCGACTGGTCGAAGATCGGCCCCGCCTGGCGCAGCCAGTTGTTGAGCGTGCGCTTGGTCCAGCGGATCGCCTGCTGGCTTCCCTGCCCGAGCTTGTCGGCGACCTCGAAGGCCTTGGCCATGAGCTCCCCCGGCGGCACGCACAGGCTCACCAGGCCGATCCGCTCGGCCTCCCGTCCGTCGATGAAGTCGGAAGTGAGCAGGTAGTACTTGGCCTTGGCCATGCCGCAGAGGAGCGGCCAGATGATCGCCGCGTGATCGCCGGCGACCACGCCCAGGCGCGTGTGGCCGTCGGTGAAGCGCACGTTCTCGGCGATGATGCTCACGTCGGCCAGCAACGCCACCACCAGCCCGGCGCCCACCGCCACCCCGTTGATGGCCGAGACGACGGGCTTGTCGAGGTTGATCATGTTGTAGACGATGTCGGAGGCTTCGCGGACCGTGCGGGCCAGGCGGCTGGGGTCGGTCGCGTTCTTCTCCACCATCTCGAGGTCGCCGCCCGCCGAGAAGGCGCGCCCGGCCCCGGTCACCACCGCCACCCGGGTGTCGGGATCGCGGTCGAGGGTCAGCCAGATCTGGGTCAGCTCCCAGTGCAGCCGATCATTGGTGGCGTTGAGCACCTCCGGCCGGTTGATGGTGATCAGCAGCACGCCGTGAGGCCGGCGTTCGAAGACGAGGTGCTGGTAGTCCTTGTAGTCCATGTCGAGTCTCCTGTCGCCGGCTCAAGTGGCGGCGGCGCCGTTGACCGCGATCATCTGGCCCGAGATGAACCCCCCATCCTCGGAGGCCAGGAAGCCGCAGATCCGCGCGATGTCTGCGGGCGCTCCCAGCCGGCCCAGAGGGATGCGGCCGAGCTGGGACCGGATGGACTGGGCGCTCGCCGGATCGTCTCGCTCGCCTTCGATGGGGCCGGGCGAGATGGCGTTGACAGTGATGCCGTGGGGACCGAACTCCCGCGCCAGCGCCTTGGTGAGCCCCCACAGCCCGTGCTTGGCGGCGGAGACGTGGACGCGGCCGGCGTACCCCTGGATCGCGTTCATGCCGGTGAGGTTGAGGATGCGCCCCCAGCGCTGGGCCACCATGCCGGGAAGGAACGCCTTGGCGGTGTAGAAGGCGCTGTGCAGGTCCACGTCGACGACGCGGTGCCAGTCCTCCTCGCCGAGCTCCAGGAACGGCCGCTCGGGGCGGATGGCCGCGTTGTTGACCACGATGTCCACCCGGCCGAACTCGGCCAGGGCGCGGTCGGCCAGCCGCCGGACCTCGGCGGACTTCCCGACGTCGGCCATCAGCGCCAGCGCGCGGACCCCGCGCTTCTTGGCCTCCCCGACCACCGCCTCGGCGGCCCCGGCGTTGGCGCGGGTGTTGACGATGACGTCGGCCCCCCGCTCGGCCAGCTCCAAGGCGATGGCGCGGCCGATGTTGCGGCCGCCGCCGGTCACCAGGGCCACCCGGCCCTTGAGTCTTGTCTTGTCCTCGGCTCTCACCATCACGGTCTCCTCAGGTTCCCGACACCGCGCCGCTGACCAGGCCGCCCACCAGATAGCGCTTGAAGGTGTAATAGAGGATGACGGGCGGGATCGAGTACACGGTGGACACGGCCATCAAGAGGTTCCAGGGCGCGTTGTCGGTGGTCAGGAAGTTCGACATCGCCACCGGGAGCGGGATGTTGTGCTCGCCGGTCAGCAGCAGGAGCGCGTAGAGGTACTCGTTCCACGCGTAGAGGAAGGCGTAGGTGCCGATGGCGATCAGGGGCGGCACGATCAGCGGCAGGTAGAGGTGGAAGAAGGTCGCCAGCGTGCCGGCGCCGTCGATGGCCCCCGCCTCCTCGATCTCGGGCGGCAGCGAGCGGGCGTAATCCGACAGCACCCAGAGCGCGTAGGGCGACGCGAAGGTCACCATGGCCAGGACCAGCGCCAGCTTCGTGTCGATGAGGTCGTAGTCGGCCATCATCTTGAAGAACGGGATGGACAGGAACGACGACGGGATGACGTAGGTGAAGAGCGTCAGCCCCGAGACGTACCGGCGGAAGCGGAACTTCATCCGCGCCATCGCGAACGAGCCGAGGGCGGCCACCGCCGCCACCACCAGCATGGTCCAGACCGACACGATCAGGCTCGTGGAAAGCTGCGTCCAGAAGTAGCGCACGAAGGGGTTGTCCTGGCCCATCGTGTACACGTAGTTCCTCAGCGTCGGGTGGCTGATGTAGAGCCCGGGCTGGAAGAGGTCGTTGGTCGGCGTCAGCGACAGCAAGATCATGTGATAGACGGGGAAGAGCGTCCAGACGAGGATGACGATGGCCAGGAGGCTCAGGAAGAACCTCATATCTTCACCCACCGCATCAGGAGGAAGATGAACAGCAGCGTCACCGGCAGGGCCACCGTGAAGGTGGCCAGGCCCCACTCCAGCCGGCCCATGTGGAAGGTGTAGCGATAGGCCAGCGTGGCCAGCACGTGGGTGGAGTCGCCGGGCGCCCCGCCCGTCATCAGCCAGGGCACCGTGAAGTCGCCCAGTGTGAAGACCATGGAGAGCAGCGTGCAGATCAGATAAAGGTTTCTGAGCAATGGGAACGTCACGTACAGGAAGTTCTTCACGACGCCGGCCCCGTCGATCGCCGCCGCCTCGTACAGCTCGCCGGGGATGGCGCGGCGCCCGGCCACGAAGATGATGGTCCAGAAGGGCAGGTACTTCCAGATGTGGAAGACCATGATCGCGCCCAGCGCGGTATCGGGCTGGGCCAGCCACGGTACCGAGGCCAGGCCGAACTTCGTCAGCAGGTGATTGAAGATGCCCCATTGCGAGTTGAGCATCCACCGGAACGACAGGATCCCCGGCAGCGCCGGCACCGCCCAGGGGATCAGGAAGAGCGCGCTGAGGAGCCGGATCCACGGGTACGGGTAGTCGAGCATCCCCGAGAGCAGGAGCGCCAGGAACAGCTTCACGTTCACCGCCACCACCACGTACCAGAGGGTGTTGGCGAGCGTGGCCCGGAAGACCGGGTCGGAGAAGATGGCGCGGTAGCTGTCGGGATCGCTCGCGTAGTACAGGCCCAACAGGATCGGGTAGATGACGAAGGCCGCGAAGATGCCGAGGAGCGGCGCCGTGAAGAGGAAGCCCTGGAGAGTCCGCGAGCGGAAGACCGAGCGCCCGGCGCGCGCGGGGGCCGGCAGCACCCCGGCGCGCGTCAGGCGGGCCATCGGAGCATTACTTGTACTGGGCGAAGATCGCCTTCATGCGCTCGATCGCCTCGTCGGCGGCCTTGTCGGCCGGCCATTTCTCGACGGCGATGCGGGCCATGGCCTTGCCCCAGATGTTCTCGTCGTAGACCTGGGAGATCGCCGGGTGCTTGTAGTGCTCGAAGACCTTGTTGTCGCGCTCCAGGAAGATGGTCGTGGCCACCGGGACGTGGTTGTCCTTCTCGCCCCTGGGTCCCCGGTGACCCGTCCGCCAGAAGGGATCGGCGTAGAGGTCTTTGAAGGCCGGGAACCAGCGCCCGTTGGCCGCCTTGATGTACTCCAGGAAGCGCGGGGGCTCGAGCACGAACAGGATGAAGTCCTTGGCCAGCTTCTGGCTCTTGCTGTCCTTGGGGATGATGATGGTCTTGACGGCCGACAGGTACCGCGGCTTCTTGCCGTCGGGCCCGTTCGGCCACTCGATGGTCGCCATCTTGTTGAAGTAGTTGTCGCGCTGGGGATCGTCCTTGTTGAAGAACTGGGCGGCCGGGATGGACTGCGAGGGGTTCGGCGTCATCACGATGGACCGGCTGTGGAAGCCCGCGTTGTTGTCGCCGTCGGTCCAGTTGGTGGCGTCGGGCGGCACGTAGCCGGAGGTAAACAGGTCGCCGAACCACGTGAGGGTCTTGATGATCGCCTCGCGGTTCTTCGGTTGGCTCGCGACGACCTTGCCATCCTTGTCCAGCAGCTCGCCGTTGAAGGAGAGCAGCGCCATCTCGAAGTTGTAGAGGGTGTCGCTGGCCCGGGTGGACTCGGTCATACCGATGCCGTAGAGCTTGCCGTACTTGGCCGGGTCCTTCCGGCGCAGCGCGTCCTGCGCCTTCTTCCAGTAGCTCCAGTAATCGTCCCACTTCATCGGGATCTTGGCGGGGTCGTCCTCCAGCCCGGCCTCCTTCAGCAGATCCCGCCAGTAGTGGATGTGCATCGTCTGGGCCTCGATGGGCACGCCGTAGTACGCGCGCTTCTTGGTCTTGTTGTTCATCACGTACGCGACTTCCAGCATCTTGGCATTGTACCGGGGCTTGAGCTTGGCGATGACGTCGGAGGTGTCGGCGAGCTTGTCGTCCCAGCCGAACTTGGGCACGACCTGCCAGTCATTGAAGAAGCAGAACGCCACGTCGGGCACGCGGCGGGCGATGAGGGCCGCGGTGATCTTCTTGAGCAGATCCTCCTGCGCCGTGAACGACAGATCGACCTCGACCTTGTGCTGCGCTTCGAACTCCTTCACGATCTTCTGCATCGCCGCGTCTTCTTCGGGGTAGTACCCCTTGTTCCACCACACGACGAGCTTGTCGGCGGCGAGCGCGGCACCCGCGGGAAAGACCAGCGTGGCCAGGAACAGCGCCAGCGGAACCCAGAGGGCACGACGAGCGAGACGACGCCACATGGACGGGGTCCTCCTCCGCGCGAACGGGTTGTCTCGGATCGCGACAGCCGGCTACGGATACTAGCACGACGAGGTGCGGCCGGCGTCGGGGCTCGTTCAGTCGGAGGGGGCCTCGATGGCCCCCTCCGAGGCCTCCCCCAGGAAGGGACTGCGCCGGCGGAGCCGGCGCTCGAAACGGCGAGCAGTCGCCGCAGTAGCCTCGTGCCATTCGCCGACAGATTGCTAGTTGGGCAGACGCGGCGGGCGGCCGACCTCCCGCGCGATCTCGCCGGTGAGGGCGCGGAGAAACGTCACCAAGTCCGCCTCCTCCGGCGCCGTGAGATCGAGCGGCCGCACCTCCGAGGCGAGCCAGGGGTTCTTGACACCGCCCCGGTTGTAGAAGGCGACGACCTCCTCCAGCGTCCGGAGGCTGCCGTCGTGCATGTAGGGCCCGCGGTTGGCGACGTCGCGGAGCGTCGGGGTCTTGAATGCGCCGCGGTCCGCCTCGTTCTTCGTCGTCGTGAACCGGCCGAGATCGGGCTTCTCCCGATCCACGCCGACGCCGATGTTGCGATAGCCCTCGCCCTAGCATGCCCGGGGTCTAGCGGACCGAGTGGCCGAGACGACCCCAGCGCGGGCTGCCCGCCTCGGGATCCCACGACCAGTAGATGCGCAGCGGCCGGCCCGCGATCTGGTCCCACCGCACGAACCCGTAGTGGCGGCTGTCCTCGCCCTTGTTCCGGTTGTCCGCCAGCACGAAGTAGGCGTCGTTGGGGACGTGATACGGCCCCCGCTCGCGCGGCTCGGGCGGCGCGCCACTGAAGTACGCGTAGGGCTCGGCGAGCGGCGCGCAGCCCGCGGACCCGGGCCGGCAGTTGATGTAGACGTCGCGGCCGACGATGGACAGCTCCTCGCCACCGAGCCCGACCACGCGCTTGGTCAGGAGAACGTGGGCGTCGTGGGGATCGCGGAAGACGATGACGTCGCCGCGCCGGGGCGACCGGAAGGACTTATCCACCAGGAAATAGTCACCGGGCAGGAGCGTGGGAACCATCGAGGGCGAGGGCACCGAGAAGCCCTCGAGGCGCGCACGGATGGCGAAAGGGAGGGTAGCAACGAGGACGATCAGGAGGCCGAGGGCGACGAGCCAGAACGCTCTGCCCACGCCGAGCGCGCTACTTCTTGCCGCCCTGGGCTTTCTTGGCGGCGGCGCGCACGGGCTCGGCCCGCGT
>JGI25382J37095_10000252_pt1 | contig 11743 bp, 10 predicted proteins | sample GraSoi013_1_40cm_3_FD_37095 | JGI IMG/M metagenome (IMG submission 37095)
TGTCTTCGAGCCCTACCGGCAGGGCGACGGCCGCGCCGTGGGCTCCGGCCTGGGACTCGGGCTCGCGATCGTCCGTCAGCTCGTCGAGCTGCACGGCGGTCGCGTGGAGGCGAGCAGCCCCGGCGTCGGCCAGGGGGCGTGCTTCACGGTGCTGCTGCCGCCGACGCCGTAGCGCGCCTCAGAAGCGGAGCGTCAGCCGCGCCCGGAGCCCGTGGTCGATCAGCTCGAAGACGTTGTTGTCCTCGTGGCTCTTCTCGTGCTGATGAAAGTAGGTGTACTGGTATCCGGCCTCGACGCCGAGCCTCGGCGTGAGGGCGTAGGTCACCGCGAGCCCGGCGTCGGCGTGGCTCTGCCACGTATAGACCGTCCCGCCTTCCGTGCGGAGGCTGTCCACCTTCGGGAGGAGGCCGCCGGCCACCGACGCCCGGAGGCCCAGCCGTTGCGTCACCGGATAGTCGAACCGGAGGCCCACGATCGGCACGGGCATTTCTTGAAGATAGAAGTCTTCGGCCTTGGTCTTGCCGTGCTGTGTGAGGCCCGGGTTGAAGTGGACGTAGGTGAGACCGGCGCTGCCGATCAAGCGCCCGTGGTCGAGCACGGACGCGAGCACGCGATCGTACGCGAGGCTCGCGCGCCAGAAATCGGCGTTGGTGTCCACGTGGCCGGGGCTGTATTCGCGGCCGTCGTACAGGATCGCGCGGTCGAGGGTGGTGCTGCCGCGCAGGACGTAATAGAGGTAGGTCGCCCGCACGGCATCGCGGGGCGTGAGCCAGAACGCGACGCCCGCCTCGACGGCCTCCGACACGTCCAGGCCCAGGTCGCTGAGGCGCAGGCGCGTGCCATGCGTCACCGTCTCGCTGACCCTGATGTATCCCGTCGGAAAGCCGACGCGGCCCTCCAGCGAGACCTCCCAGCGCGGCGCCGGCGCCACGGGCGATTCCTGCGCGGTGGTCGCCGGCTGGGCGTCGCTGCGGGCCGGCAGACACGTCGTGAGCACGAGGGCGAGCATGGTGCGGATCATTCGCCGCATCGCAGACCTCCTTCTCATGCGGAACCGGACGCGCAGGGGACGAGCGCAGCCGTCCGCGCGCACGCGTGGACCGCGCGCGCGACATCACTCCCGGTGGGGCCGCGGTTACGCTTCGGTCAGGAGGGCAGTGGGCGGCGCGCGCGGGGCGTCGGTCGTCGCGACCGGCGGCGGGATCGCGTTGACTTCGAGCGTGCCGAGCCGCGCAACGAGCGCCCGCGGCGGGCCGACGTCGGCCGGTGACCCGGGCTCGACGGCGCAGGTGTGCAAGATCGAATCGACGGCGGCGTCGAAATCATCGTCGTCCCAGTAGCCGCCGATCCACGTCTGAGTACGCCCGACTTTCGTGCTTGTCAAGGCCCTCCGGCGGCGATCTCGCCGACCACGCGGACGCGCACGCGCAGCGAGTTGCCCGGCAGGTAGGCGAGCGGGAGGTCCTCGACCTCGACCGTGCGCAGCGTCTCGCGCGCCGCGCCCGCGGTGACGGCTCGGTCCGCGGCGATCCGGCTCGCGCGCGCGATCGCCTCCTCGCGCGGCAGCGCCTGGAAGATCTGGTCCACCTCGCCGCTCACCTGGGCGATGGCGGCGCCGACGGCGTTGGCCACGGCCTGGTGCTCGACGCCCACCACCGATGACACCCCCGCCAGCCGTTCGGGCACGAGGAACGCGCCGCCGCCCACGACGACCAGCGGCACGTCGCCGGCCTCGGTCTTCACGCGGTCCACCGCCTCCTCGACGATCGCGCCGATGCGCTGGACGGCGCGACGGACGAGCGGCCCCGGCAGGTCGGCCACACGCTGACGGTCGCCGAGGTCCAGCAAGCCCGCCGCCACGCCGACGTCGGTGGCGGTGAGCGTGGTCCCGCCGAAGACACGGCTCTCCGTCGTCAGCCGGTAGCCGACGCTGACGGGGCCGATCGACAGGGGATCGAGCGTCACGAGGCTGCCGCCGCCGAGCCCGAGCGACAGCAGATCCGGCATCCGGAAGAGCGTGCGGACACCGCCGACCTCGACGACGTTGTTCGCCTCGCGGGGAAAGCCGTGGCGGAGCGCGCCGACGTCGGTGGTCGTGCCGCCGACGTCCACCACGAGCGCGTCGGCGAGCCGTGAGAGAAACGCGGCGCCGCGCATGCTGTTGGTCGGCCCGGAGGCGAACGAGTAGACGGGATACTGCTCGGCGACCTCCGCCAGCATCACGGTACCGTCGTTCTGCGTGAGGTAGAGCGGCGCGACGATGCCGCTGGCGCGCAGCGCGTCGATGAAGGCGCGCGCGGTCTTCCGGGCGAGGTCCAGCAGGCACGCGTTGAGCAAGGTGACGTTCTCGCGCTCGAGGAGCCCGATGCGGCCCAGGCGGTGCGAGAGCGTGACCGCGGTGTCGGGGCACTCCTCGGCGAGGATCGCCGCCGCCTGCTCCTCGCAGGACGGGTCGAGCGGCGAGAACACCGAGGCGACGGCCACCGAGGTGACGCCGGCCTCGCGGAAGCGTCGCGCCGCCGCCCGCATGCCCGCGGCGTCGAACGGCACGATCGGCCGGCCGTCGTACTCGTGGCCGCCCTCGAGCATGACCACCTCGCCGCGGACGAGCTCGGCGAGATCGTCGGGCCAGTCGACGAAGGGCGGCAGCGATGCGCTCGCGGGCAGCCCGATCCGCACGGCGGCGATGCGCGTGAGGCCGCGGCGCTGGACGACGGCGTTGGTGAAATGCGTGGTGCCGATCATGACGGCATCGACGCGGGCCNCCGCCGGCGCCGCCGCGAGCAGATCGGCCAGCGCGCGCGTGATCCCGCTCGTGACGTCGGCGGTGGTGGGCGTCTTGACGGCGGCCACCACGCGCTCGCCGTCGAGCAGGACGGCGTCGGTGTTGGTCCCGCCGACGTCGATGCCCACGCGCTTCATCGGAACACCGACGTGAAATCCAGGTCGTAGCCGAACGCGCGCGGCCCGACGTGCTCCAGGCCCTTCGGCGTCAGTAAGATTGGCGCCGCNGGCAGGGCGACCACCGTCACGCGCTGGCCGTAGCGCAGCGTCTCGGTGCCCACGGCGTCGCCGGAGACCGTGTCGAGCACGCAGATGAGATCCGGCGTCGTCACGCGCACCTCGCCGTCGAGCCAGCCGACGGCGAACTCGTTCTGGAACGCGAGCCGGAACGCGTGACCGCGGTCCGCGTCGAGGCCCTCCAGGGTGGCGGTGCCGCGCAGGAACCCCTCGGTCGCCCGGCGCGCGACGTCCTGCACCTTGCCGGTGAACAGGCGCAGGCCGCGCTCGATGTCGATCACCGCCTGCACGGCGTCCCGATGCGCGCGGCGCGCGGCCTGCACGGCCTGGCCCAGGCGCATCGCCTTGGTGGTCGTATAGAGGATGCCGCACTCCTTCACTTCCTTGCCCGTCCGCGGCGCCTTGCACGTGGCCGCGATCGAGCCGACGGCGACGCACGCCGTGCGCGACAGCCGCTCCATCCACTTCCACGACTCCGCGCGCGCGACGATGACGGCGTTGTCGCGCACGTCGGCGAGCGTGAGCGGGTACATCGGCAGGTCGTGAATGGCGAACGAGGTCATCTGCGCCTCGGGAAACGCGCGCCCCATGCAGTCGCCGTCCACCACGGGCAGGCCGAGCAGGGCCGCGGCCATGAACGGCTGGATGGAGTTGCCGCCGCCGATCTCGAGCGACATCACGGCGGTGAAGCGCCGGCCGAGGTACGCCTCCATCATCCGCACCGCGCGCTCGATCGTGCGCGGGTCGGTGAGCCGCTCCTGGCCGACGAGCGGCGCGCCCATGTTGGAGACGATGGCCACGAGGGCGTCGTCGGCGAGGTCCATCGGGTCCATGAGCTGCACGACCGTCCCCGCGCGGTAGAGCCGGCGCATGTTCAGCAGCGCCAGGTAGGGGCTGCCGCCGCCGCCGGTGCCCAGGATCCAGGCGCCGATGGCGAGCGACTCGATCTCGGCCAGGGACACGGGACGCATCAGAAGCCGGTGAACTCCTCGAGGCCCAGGACGCGCGCGATGCCGAGCACGACCACCAGCGCCACGCCGATGGCGACCGCGGAGACGGCGGCGGCNGTGGGATCGAACGAGTACTTGAGGTAGGCGAACAGCTCGATCGGCAGCGGCGTGAGCCGGGAGGAGGTGAGGAAGAGCGAGAGCGTGAAGTTGTCGAAGGAGATNGCGAACGCGAAGATCGCCCCGGCCACCACGCCCGGCTTGATGACGCCCAGCGTGACCTCCAGGAACGCGCGGACGGGATGCGCGCCGAGGCTCTGGGCCGCCTCCTCCAGCGCCAGGTCGAAGTGGGTCAGCGTGGCCGTGACCGTGCGCACCACGTACGGGGTCGTCACCACCACGTGGCCGATCAGGAGCGCCCAGTACGTCTGGTGCAGCCGCACCAGCGTGAAGAACTGCAGGAGCGCGACGCCGGTCAGGATCTGCGGCAGCAGCAGCGGCGAGGTCACGAAGGCGTTCACGGCGTCGCGGCCGCGGAAGCGCCCGCGCACGAGCGCGATGGCCGCCAGCGTGCCCGCCAGCGTGGACAGCACGGCCGTCCACAGGGCCAGCTCGGTGGACAGCCGCAGCGCCTGCATGAACTCCCGCCGCGCGAAGAAGTTGGCGAACCAGCGCAGCGAGAAGCCCTGGGGCGGGAACGTGAAGAAGGTGCCGCTGTTGAAGGCGGCCACCACGACCACGAGCATCGGGACCAGCAGGAACACGTAGACGGCGCCCACGGCCGCGCGCAGGATCAAACGATGCCCCGCAGCGCGCGCTCGGTCACGCGGATGTACACGGCGATGAGGGCGATCGAGATCACGAGCAGCACGAAGGCGTTGGCGGCGCCGAACGGCCAGTCGAAGACCGACAGCACCTGCTCGTACACGATCATCGGCAGCACCTGGACCTTGAAGCCGCCCAGCAGGACCGGCACCACGAACGACGAGATCGCCAGCGAGAACACGAGCAGCGAGCCCGCCAGGATGCCCGGCAGCGAGAGCGGNAGCGTNACCTCCAGGAACGCCCGCCGCGGCGAGGCGCCGAGCGTCATGGCCGCCTCCAGCGCGTGCGGGTCGATCCGCTTGAGCACGCCGGTGAGCGACAGCACCATGAAGGGCAGGAAGACGTGGACGAGGGCCACGGCCACGCCGAAGCGGTTGTACATGAGNGGCAGCGGCTTCGCGAGCCAGCCGCGCTCGACNAGGGTGGCGTTGATCAGCCCGCGGTCGGCGAGCAGGATCATCCAGCCGTAGCAGCGGATCACGATCCCCACCAGCAGCGGCGAGAGCACGGCCACGAGCAGGAACGGTTTCCAGCGCGAGCGCGTCCGCGCNAGGTGATAGGCCAGCGGGTAGCCGAGCAGCAGCGAGGCCACCGTGACGATCGCGCCGAGCACGAGCGTGTCCCAGAGCACGCCGATGTAGTAGGCGTCCGAGAAGAACCGCGCGTAGTGGTGCAGGGTGAACGTCCACTGCAGCTCGCCGAAGGACTGGCGCGACACGCTGATGGCGACCATCAGGAGCAGGGGCGCCGCGAAGAACACGCCGAGCAGCGCGGTGAACGGCAGCAGCAGGAGCAGCCGCGCCAGNGGAGCNGGCATCACAGCGCGAGCAGCTCCGCCGCCAGCCGTGCCACGAGCAGGTTGGCCACGAGCACCGGGACGCCGAGCCGCGCCGCCAGGTCGCGCCGGGTGACGTCGCGGAAGCCGATGCAGTCCATCACGACGACGCCGGCCCCGGCCTCGCGCAGCGCGGCCGCGGCCCGGGCGACGGCGGCGGGGTCGTGCTCCTCGTACGGCGAGAGCGGCACGACGGCGGCGTCGAAGCCGTCGGCCCGCCAGCGCGCCGTCGTCTGCGGCACGTGACGCTCGGACGGCGTCAGCACGCCGAGCCGGCCGGGATGCGAGAGTCCCCGCAGCACGCCGAGCAGGACTTGCTGGGGCTCGAGCAGCGGCCGCCGCGCGGGGATGCTTGGAAAGCTGCCGGTGCAGAGCAGGACGGTCAGCGCGACGCCCGCATCCTCGAGGGCGGCGATGCGCGCCTTCACGCGCGGCAGCACGTGCGACTTGCCGACGAAGACCGACGACGCGTCGGCCAGTCGCGTCACGAGGATCTCGTCGTCGCCCTCCGGCGCCAGCCGCGCGATGGCCGCGCGGTCGAGGCCGTCGAGGGCGCCCGCCTCGAGGATGTCGACGTCGGGCAGGAGCGCGGCCATGTCGGGCACGATATCGGCGCGCGGGGCCTGGCCGACCGTGACCATGCCGATCCGCGTCTTGCCGCTCATGACAACAGTACCCGGGCGTCGGCCGCCGCCCAGCCCGCGCGCACGCGGCTGCCGGCCGGGAAGCGCACGCGCCCCAGCTCGACGGCCTGGAGCTCGAGGCCGCCCTCGGCGGCGAGCAGATAGCGCACGGTCTCGCCCTGATAGACGACGTGGGCGACCGTGGCCGCGACCTCGTTGTCGAGCCGGCCGGTGTCGTCGAGCCGGATGCGCTCGGGCCGCACCGCGATGGTGACCGGCGCGCCGGCCGCGGGCGCGCTCGCGGCGGTGGCGATGGTGACGCCCGCGCACTCGACGGCGGCGCCGCCGCGGCTGCGCCCGGCGAGCAGGTTGGTGTTGCCGATGAAGCCGGCCACGAAGACGGTGCCGGGCGTCTCGTAGATCTCGCGCGGGGCGCCGACCTGCTCGATGTGCCCGGCGCGCATGACGGCCACGCGGTCGGACATCGTGAGGGCCTCCTCCTGGTCGTGCGTCACGTAGATCGTGGTGACGCCGACGTCGCGCTGCAGGCGCTTGAGCTCGATCTTCATGTGGTCGCGCAGCTTCTTGTCGAGGGCGCCGAGCGGCTCGTCGAGCAGCAGCACGGCCGGCCGCGTGACCAGCGCGCGCGCCAGCGCCACCCGCTGCTGCTCGCCGCCCGACAGCTCGCGCGGGTAGCGCTCACCGTGCCCGGGAAGCTGGACGAGGGCGAGCGCGTCGGCCACGAGGCGCTCGATCTCGACACGCGCCGTGCGCTGCATGCGCAGGCCGAAGGCGACGTTCTGTCGGACCGTGCGGTGCGGGAACAGCGCGTACGACTGGAAGACGAGGCCGACGTGGCGCCGGTGCGGCGGCACCGCGTTCACGCGCGCGCCGCGGATGAGGACGTCGCCGGCGTCCGGCGCCACGAAGCCCGCGACGGCGCGGAGGCTCGTCGTCTTGCCGCAGCCCGACGGGCCGAGGAGGGTGAAGAACTCGCCCGGCGCGANGTCGAGCGACACGCCGNCCAGCGCGCGCGTGGCNCCNTATCGCTTCTCGAGGCCGCGCAGGCTGACGTCGGCGGCGCGCGCCTCGCTCAGCGAAGCTCCTTGTTCCAGCGCTCGGTCCACTGCGGGCGCTGCTTGGCCACCTGGTTCCAGTCGAAGAGCACGAGCTTGTCGACGTCGGCGGGGCCCGTGATGAGCTTCTTGGCGACGTCGGGCGGCAGCTTCACGGTCTTGTTCGTCGGGCTGAAGAACAGCTCGGTCGCGAACGCCGTCTGNACNTCGGGCGACAGGTACATGTCGATCAGCTTCCACGCGAGGTCCTTGTTCTTGCTGCCGCGCGTGACCTGGATGACCTGGTCGAGGATCGGCACGCCCTCTTTCGGCGCCACCCAGTCCACCGGGATGTCGCGCTTCGCCAGGTCGTAGGTCGAGCCGTCGTGCAGCACGGCGATCGAGACCTCCTTCGACTGCAGATGCTTTTCCATCGTGCCCGTGAAGTCCACCATCTTGGCGTTCAGCTTCTTGATCGCCGCGATGCCGGCGTCGACGTCGAAGTAGTCCTTGCCATAGATCTTGTCGGCCATGAACAGGAAGTTGATGCCCAGCGTGTTGCCGATGACGTAGATGCCGCGCTTGGCGTCGTACGAGGGATCCCAGAAGTCCTTCCACGACGTCGGGCGCTTCAGTCCCATATCGGTCCGGTACGCGAGCCCGATGCGCGCCCAGAAGATGGCGAGGCTGGTGTCGCCGATCAGCGCCTTGTCGTAGACGTTCTTGATGTTCGGCGCCGCCGTCGGATTGCGCTTCTCGAAGAAGCCGCGCTCGCGCGGGATCGGGAACGGGGGCTCGTTGCCCATCACGACGTCGAAGGGCGGGTTGTCGGGGCCGGCCGCCATGAGCTTGGCCACCCACTCGGTCGTGATGCCGGTGACGATCTCGACGCGCGCGTCGTACTTCTTCTCGAACGGCTCGACGAGCGCCTTCTTCATGACCTCCGACCAGCGGCCGCCGTAGCCGGTGACGACGAGCGTCTTCGACTGCGCGTCGGCGACGGGCTGCGGCAGCCACGTGGCGGCCGCCACGGCGAGCAGGGCGAGCGCGGCGAGCGGGAGTCGTCTCATACGTGCCTCCGGGCGGGCGTCATCGGATCAGAGGACGTGGAGCCAGGGCCGCGCGGCGAGGGAGTCCCTCTTCCAGAAGCCGGTGTCGCCGAGCCAGGCCAGCGCCTCGTCGCCGCGCGGCGTCTTCAGCACGGCCAGCGTGCGCGCGCCCTCGAAGAGACCGCCGAAGGCGAGGCGGCCCGCGCCGCGCGCCTCGATCAGCGCGAACTGCGCCATGTCCTCGTCGGCGGCCGGCCCCTCGACGATGGTGGCGACGCGCGAGCCGTCGAGCACGAGCGGTACCTGCTCCCACGGCTCCACGAAGTGCGTGAACGAGGAGGGCGTGTAGCCCGTCCAGGCTCCGGCGAGGAAGTACGGATCCTCCTCCACCGCGGGCGTGACCTGCGCCGGCTGCTGCAGGCGATAGAAGATGTCGACGCGCCGGCCGTCGGGCGCGGGACCGCCGCCGATCAGGATGCCGGCGGCCCGCAAGCCTTGCAGCCGCTCGAGGTGGGCGCGCCGGTGCTCGCGCTTGGCCACGTAGTCCTCGGCAGTGGTGATGGCCATGTGGAAGACGATCACGCGGGTGAGCCTACCACCCGTGATACCGTGGTGGAAGTGGAGCGTTTCGAGCGGTTCCGGGCGAAGTTCTCCTTCCCCCTCGATGACTTCCAGGTCGAAGCCATCCGCGCCATCGACGCGGATCAATCGGTGATCGTCTCGGCGCCGACGGGCAGCGGCAAGACGCTCATCGCGGAGTACGCGATCCAGTGCGCGCTGGAGACCGGCACGCGCATCGCGTACACGACGCCGCTCAAGGCGCTCTCCAACCAGAAGTTCAACGACTTCACGCGCGCGTACGGCGCCGACACCGTCGGCATCCTCACCGGTGACGTCAAGGTCAACGCTCAGGCGCGCGTGCTGGTGATGACGACCGAGATCCTCCGCAACGCGCTGTTCGGCAGCGGCCTCGACGACCTGGGCTACATCGTGCTCGACGAATGCCACTACATGGGCGACGAGGGACGCGGCACGGTGTGGGAGGAGATCATCGTCGGCGCGCCGAAGAACGTGCTGCTGGTCGGGCTCTCGGCCACCGTCGCCAACGTCAAGGAGATCGCCGACTGGATCTCGCTCGTGCACCGGCCGATCGTGCCGATCTTCCATCCCGACCGCCCGGTACCGCTGCACTACTCGGTGGCCGACCTCGCGGGTGACATCCACGACATCGCGGAGGTCCGCACGGGCCGCGCGCGCGTCGTCGGCGACGAGTCGCGCGGCCAGGACGACCGCGGGCGCTGGTACACGCGCCGCGTCGTCGATCCCACCGTGCTCATCGAGGCGCTCGACGCGCGCGGCTGGCTGCCCGCCATCTACTTCATCTTCAGCCGCGCCGGCTGTGAGCGCGCCATGCAGGACGTGCTGGCCGACGGGCGCCCGCTGATCACGCGCGAGCAGCGCCGCGAGGTGGACACGATCATCGGCGAGGCGGTGGCCGAGAACCCGTCGATCGGCGAGTCGGCGCTGAGCCAGGCCGTCTTCCAGGGGCTGCGCATCGGAGTGGCCACGCATCACGCGGGCATCCTCCCCGGCCTCAAGCGCCTGATCGAGACCCTCTTCGAGCGCGGGCTCTGTCGCGTCGTGTTCGCGACCGAGACGATGTCGCTCGGCATCCACATGCCGGCGCGCGCCGTCGTCTTGCAGGGCGTGACCAAGCGCACCGACCGCGGCTTCCGCTCGCTCACGCACAACGAGCTGACTCAGATGGCGGGCCGCGCGGGCCGGCGCGGCATCGACCCGGAAGGTCAGTGCGTGATCGCGCTCGATGCGCGCGACGGGCTCGAGGACCTGCTGCGCGTGGTGGACGGCGCTCCCGAGCCCATCGAGAGCCAGTTCAAGCTCGGCTACGGCTCCGTGGCGCTGCTGCTCGGCACCGGCGCCCCGCCCGAATTGCTGAGGAGGCGGATCGAGTCGTCATTCGGCCAGTATCAAAATCTAAAGAAGATTCGAGAGATGGAAGCGGAAGTTCGAGCGCTGGAAGACGCGCTCGAGCGCGCGAAGGTGTACGAGGCGCCGTGCGGCGATTTTGGACGCATCGGCCGCTACCGGCGGGCGCGCCAGGAGGTGGAGGCGCGCCGGCAGGCGACGGGCAAGGGCGGTCGCCGCGGCGAGCGCGCGCCGGCGGAGGCCGAGCCGGGGCGGCTCGCGCTCGTGCGGCGCAAGGGCGCGCCGAGCCTCGCGATGATCCTGGGCGTCCACGCGATCCGCGGCCATCGCACGCTGTTCGACGCGCTCCTGCCTCACGGCGCGGTGATCCGCCTGAAGAGTGGNCTCCTCAAGAAGGTCTTCTGGGCCACGCCGCCACTGCACGTGCCGCGCGACGTGCGGCGCGGCGAGCCCCGCGGGCTGCGCCACCTCTCGGAGCAGCTCGCGCGCCTGTCGGTGCCGGACCTCATCGCGCGCGAGCGCGAGCAGGGGCCGGAGGCGGCGGTNGCCGCCNTCGAGTGTCACCGCTGCCCGTGGGGCGCGACCACGCGCTGCGAGCACGCGGCGCGCGACCTCGAGCGGCTGCAGGAGCGCCTGGCCCAGCGCCGCGCCGCCCTCGNCGCGTTCCGTGACGCCTACTGGCAGGAGTTCCTGCGCGTAGTCGAGGTGCTCGAGCAGTTCGGCGCCGTGCGCGACGGCCGGCTGGAGCCCAAGGGCCGGCTCATCGCGAGCCTCCGCCACGACAACGAGCTGCTCCTCGCCGAGACGGTGACGCGCGGGCTCTTCGACGACCTCACGCTGGCCGAGGCCGCCGCGCTCTGCGCGGCGCTGCTCGAGGAGTCGCGCTCGGGCGAGCCGGCGATCGCGCGCGCATTCCTCAAGAAGCGGCCCAAGCTCAAGCACCGCCTGGACCGCCTCGTCGCCGCCGCCGACGCCGTGTGGCAGGCCCAGCGCGCGCGGCACCTCGGCGTTCCCGTGAGCGTGCAGCCCGGCTTCATGCCGTCGGTCTTCCGCTGGGCGTCCGGCGACGACGACTGGTCGGGCATCGTCGCCGAGTCGTTCGGCGGCCACGAGGGCGACCTCGTGCGCGCGATGCGCCGGCTGATCGACCTGCTGCGCCAGCTCGCCGAGGGCCCCGACGTTCCGGTCGAGACCGCGCGGCTGCTCGGCCAGGCCGCGCGCGTGGTGGACCGCGGCATCGTCCTCGAGAGCGCGCTGATCTAGTAAATGGGGGGCCCCGACATGGCCCCCCAAACCCCCCAACGCTCGGCACGTCCCGGCGCAGCCGTGACGCGCCTCGATCACGCGTTACTCGATGGGCCCCGACATGGCCCCCCAAACCCCCCAACGCTCGGCACGTCCCGGCGCAGCCGTGACGCGCCTCGATCACGCGTTACTCGAT
>JGI25382J37095_10000254_pt1 | contig 11707 bp, 10 predicted proteins | sample GraSoi013_1_40cm_3_FD_37095 | JGI IMG/M metagenome (IMG submission 37095)
AGTGAGCCGTTCTGTCAGCCGCTCTACTCTTTCCTTGTTGAAACCTCGCTCTTCTGATAGAAACCTGATGAGTCCATCACGATCCGGTGGAGACCGTTTCAGCAAGTATTTTTCGAGAACTCTTGGTTTCAGGAAGACCTGACGAACATTGTTTAGATCTTCTGTTAGTTTTGATCTGATTTCTTCAGGCATTTGTTCTATTGACCCGTAATCGTGGACTAGTTTCAGGGCCTTCTTCGGCCCAATTCCTTTCACGCCTTGGTTGAAGTCTGTTCCGACGAGGATCGCGAGATCTACAAGCTGTTCACGCGTTATCCCGAGTAGGGCGAGATTCTCGGAAAGCCTGATCAATTCTGGAATTAACGGTCGTGACCGTCTTTGGGCCGGAAGCCACTCGCGTCCCGTCAAGGTCAAGTATCGCGCGAGAATAGGGGCGCCGTAGAGTAGGCAGTCGTAGTCTTTGCTTCCGACAGCCCAGACGTCGCCTCTAGCCGCCATGAAACTGGCTTGGGCCTCTGCGTCTTCCAGCGCTTCGAGCCACGGGATCCCCATCAATGTTAACAAGTGCTTCGAATCTTCAAGCACCAACCCCGTTACACGCCCTGTCATGACAGCTTTGGACCATGCCTTCGAATAATCCTTCTTTGAAACAGCTTCAACATACTCCGCTTCGGCTTTCTTTCGCGCGTCTCTTCTCATCTCTATCGTTCTCCTCTTCAACGGGTTCGGTTTTCCATCGAAGATGAATACTGGTTTCATGTCGAAATCTGCTATCAGCCGACTCGTTCTCGTGAGGAGACCGATCAGGTGCGAAGTTACCCGTCCCTGGGAGTCGGAGAAGAGGCTCCCATCTCGCTTTCTGACGAGCGCTAAGAACTGGTGGATTTCAATGCTAGCATCGATCGCAAAGGACGTGCCTTTGAGAGCCTTGAGGCTGGTCTGTTCTCTCTTCAGAATCGGCGTGAGCATCACTCCCAAGGGACCACCCTCCTACTACCACGTCAAAGTGGACCGGGACTCTTTAAGCAGAAGATGATCGAAGGGCGGTTCCGACAAGAAATATGGAGAAAGGACTGGATGCGAAGAGCCGACCACTTATCTTGTCGGTTCTATCGAGCACGGGCTCTTGACTTAGAGGGTTGGCTAGTTGTTTCCGGGCGGAGTGGGCTCGGGGGGTGGAGACGGGTTGAATGGCTCGTGGGGGAAGACGAAAGAGCCTGTATCGTCCGNTGGCTTTGTGTCGTGGCCTGATTCGTGGTGACTTGTGTGGNTAGTTTGCTGGGTTCCCTTTGTNGCGTGAGGGCGACTCGTCTTGGACGAGGCGGATTTCTTCTGGGAGGTTGGGGTCTTGTTTGTTTTTCCAGACGCGGACTTTAGTCTCTGGACTTCTCGTTTCAGACTGTCGATCTCATTGATCGCCGCGTTTAGGTCTGCGGTGAGTTCTGACGCTAGCTTGTTGAATACTTTAGCTAACTCCTGTAGTGCTTTCTTCGTCCTTGTGGGTGAAGCTGGCATGACTATGCCCTCTTCTGATCGGCGGGTGTAAACGTGCTGTAACCTGTGTCGGCAGAATTAGTGCACAAGTATGAGATTGGAAGGGCCTAATTGTGTTCGGCGCCTTCGTTCTATTCGCTCTATCCTGAAATTCGATAAGAAGGAGTGATCCCAAAAAGTGGGCTGGGGAACTAAGGCGGCCAGGACAAGTGGGCGGTTTCTAGTTACCGTCTTTCTTGCCGAGGTTATGCCGCTTTACGTATTGCCAGAGTCTCTTGGTCATCTCAGATGGGGTGACCTTCTGTCCTTCCTTCCCACCGAGTACAGTGGCGAGATGTTCGTCTAGTTCGATCCCATAGCCACCGAAAGACCCTCTCTTGTTTGGCGTCAGGCTCACCTCCTTGGCCTAAAATCCTAAGCTCCGATAGACTACGACGCCCAGGCATCTTTGAAATCCGCATTGTAACTGCTTCACAGCCCTCACTCGTTACAGATACGCCCCAGATCAGATCAAGCTTTCCATGCCAAATGCCGATTCTCTCGATTCTGGTCCTCCGTGTACGACCGCGGGTTACAACAATTTCTTGAGCGGAACCTCGTTCAACATCTCAGTGCCTAGGTCATTGGACACTGTCGCGGTTGCCCTAGACGTAATTGCCATCGGAGCGGTACTTGTCCTCACAACCCTATCTCTCATCCTCTCAAGAGGATTGAACGGTACAGGACTGAGAAGGGGCTTCGCCCTCACCGCTGTCGCAGGCTTTGTCCAGATTATCGGAAGCGCGACACAGTTCGCCGTAGACCTCGGATTCACCAGCTCCAGACTCCCCACAAACATCTTCTCGGGAATCCAGGTCTTGTTCCTCGTCCTATTGGCCTTGGCGATGCAGAGTTTCTTCCCAGTCTGGTTCAAATCGTTCAAGAGCGACAACAATCCATCGAGCCAGCCACGAGAGGACCCCCACTCCTCACACGGACCTGTTCCTCCAACTACAAACTAGAACATGCAATGCAGAAACCCGGTAGGACACGAATCCTTTCTGGGGTTGGAGAGAGGCTATTTCTTGGAGAAGCTCATTGAGCAGCCGTGTTCGCCGCGAAGCTTACCCTGGAATCCAAGTTCCAGAGTTTCAGCGGCCTTTCTGTAGCTGCCTATGCATGTGCTGCAAAATATTGACCTAGCCTGGGGCTTTGTCAGCCCGTAGGCGTCTGCCTGGGCCAACACGGATTCTATGCACCCGCACCTGTCCAGCTTAACCGTCCGGACTCCATCACCTGTTTCAATATCATAGTCGCTGGCAAATGTCTCGCCCATGCTTTCAGCTAGGTTCTGGGAAAGAGCCTCGACCCTACTTCCCTGGTTCTTCGCCTTGATCTCCTCAACTTTGAGATTCGCCTTCATATCCGTCAGCATGTTCATCGCAGGCCCAACCGCGTCAAATCCCGCAAGGCCAACGAACGTCCCTACCTGGAGGAGAAGGTAATGAGCCAGCGTTTTCCTCAACATCTCATAGCGCTCCTCGAGGCTACGGGTTCGCTTCGATTGAATCAGCTTGGACATTCCGATATCGATGGCCAATTCCTAGCGACCCGTTTTTAAGCTATGGTGAACTCTACCTCTGCAAATGTCGGACGCTGGCAAACTACACCTGGCGAAGACATACCAGCCGAAGGAACAGTATCTCTCTCTTCAAGAAGATTCTCTCCGAGACCCAGAATCCTTCTGGGCCAAGATTGCCGGTCAACTTGTCTGGCACAGGAAATGGGACANGGTGCTGAAGTGGGACCCGCCGTTTGCCCGATGGTTTGTTGGAGGAACGCTGAACGCGTCCGAGAACGCTGTGGACAGGCATGTGAAATCCTGGCGTAAGAACAAAGCTGCTTACCTCTGGGAGGGCGAATCTGGCGAGCTTCGCTCGATCACGTATCGAGAACTCTATCGAGAGGTGAACAAATTTGCCAGTGTTCTTCAAAACCTTGGCCTCCGGCAGGGCGACGCAGTGGCGATCTACATGCCGTTGGTCCCCGAGTTCCCGATCACGATGCTCGCTTGCGCAAGACTCGGACTCCCCTTTACCGTTGTCTTCTCGGGGTTCAGCGCGAACGCGCTTGCGGAACGGATACAGGATTGTGAGGCAAAGATCGTTGTGACTGCCGACGGTGGTTATCGCAGGGGAAAGATCTTGGAATTGAAGACCGTTGTCGATGATGCTGTAAAAGAGTCTCCCAGTGTGAGGCACGTGGTGGTTTTTCGTCGGACTGGACATGTCGTGCCGATGACTGAGGGTCGAGATTATTGGTGGCATGATCTGATGGCGAAGACGTCCAGCTACGTTGCACCTGTGCCTGTTGAGTCAACTCATCTTCTCTACATTCTCTACACGTCAGGGACAACTGGGAAACCGAAGGGGGTTGCTCACGGCACTGGAGGCTATCTCGCTTTCGCCTATGCTACCCAGGAATGGGTTTTCGATGCGAAAGATGATGATGTTTACTGGTGCACAGCGGATATCGGATGGGTCACTGGGCACACGTATGTCGTGTTCGCTCCGTTGATGCACGGACTCACTTCAGTAATGTACGAGGGAGCGCTGGATTATCCGGGACCCGATCGATGGTGGGAAATAGTAGAGCATTACGGCGTCACGATTCTCTACACCGCCCCGACCGCGATCCGGTCGCTGATGCGGCATGGGGACGATCTTCCCCGACAGCACGATCTTGAAAGTTTGCGGTTGCTCGGGACGGTCGGCGAGCCAATCAACCCTACTGCTTGGCAGTGGTACTTCGATGTGATAGGACAGGGCCGTTGTCCCATCGTTGATACGTGGTGGCAAACAGAGACTGGCGGGATAATGATCTCGCCGAGCCCTCGCCTGGGTCTGGTCCTGTTGAAGGCTGGCTCCGCAACGTTCCCCATGCCTGGGATAGAGGCTGATGTTGTTGACGAAAAGGGTAAGCCACTCGCACCTGGCGAGAAAGGATTCCTAGTCATCAAGAAACCCTGGCCCGGCATGCTGATGACACTCTACAAAGACCCGGAACGGTATCTTCAGGTCTACTGGACCAGGTTCCCAGGATTTTACTATCCTGGAGACTACGCGCTCCGCGACGCAGACGGCTACTTCTGGCTTCTTGGCCGAGCGGATGAGGTGATCAAGGTTGCGGGTCATCGTCTCGGAACAAAAGAAGTGGAGGACGCACTTGTCAGTCATCCATCCGTCGCCGAGGCCGCAGTCGCCGGTAGACCTGATCCGGTGAAGGGCGAATCGATCGTCGCCTTCGTGACATTGAGGAAAGCGGCTGACCCCTCCAAGAACCTCTCCGAAGAGTTGAAGCAACACGTCCGCAAAATGATTGGTCCCATCGCAACTCCAGAATCCATCTACTTCGCGCAACATCTCCCCAAGACAAGGAGCGGCAAGATAATGCGACGAGTTATCAAGGCCGTCGCCGCTGGTGGCCCGATTGGAGATCTCTCAACACTCGAGGATGGGGCATCCGTCGATGAAGTCCGACAGGCCATTGAANCGCTTCAAATGGCGGAAAAGACGGCCAAATCCTCCTGAAAAGGCCTTTTGCAGAGAGCTAATCGTTTCTATATGATGAAGTTGAAGATTATGAACATCGCCCACAACGGAATAGCTATTCCAAGTCCGACTGGAATGCNTTTCCGGAATATCTTAGCGCCATCGAGTAGCGAAACAGGCAGCATGTTGAAAGACCCGAGTCCCACATTTAGTAAGAGCCCGTAGAAGGCGACAGTGGAAAGGAAACCAGCTGGAACTGATAACGACAAGAGTAGAAAGCCGATGGCGAAAGCGAGGTTGATCCCTGNACCGGCCGCCGAAATTATCATGTTATCCTCTTCTGGATCCACAATTCCTCGACCCGAATCGTAACCGTAAACCGCGGCGGCCGCCGGGGCAATATACACTGCTCCTGGAGCGCCGAAGACGAGTCCACCGCCCGATAGGGTTACGATTGAGATGGTGAGGACGACCCCCCAAATCCAGAGACGGAAATGGGCGATGTATCCTCGTCTTATTGCGACGTACTTGTGTCCCATCTCGTGGAGGATGAACCCCGTTGCGGTGGCGACGAAACCGGCTATCACAACATCGAGACTACGTGTTCCCGTAAAGGACCCGACAAGACTCTGGTACGTGATAGCGACAGAGAGCACTATCCAGGCCATGATGATGGAGAGGATCTCTCCGGAATTGAACTGGGACGGCAAGGCCGCAGGACCGGAATTGAGAAGACTTCGGTGTCGATATTTCACTTTGCTTCTCTAGATGAACACATCTAATGAACTGACTCCCAAGTTAGACAAACCAGTTAACTCGAAAGTGCCCGGATACGTTGGCCATGATCGAGTTTTTGCAGCCCTTGCAAACCGGCGCGAGTGTCACCCAATCATGAGCCCAGAGGGTTGGAGTTTAGTTAGACAGGCGATGGATAATCGTCCATGATCTTCGCTGGCGTGGTCGGAAGAAAAAGGAGGTTTCCGGAGGGTCCGCTGGTGTCGGGCCTAGAACCGTCCGAACTTTTCGGGTAGGTTGTAGGAAATGAGGGTCTCGCTGGCCGTAATCCCGTTGATACTACTTATTTTCTCAATGGACTTTTCCAGAAGATCCTCTGAACTGTCGGCCCTGAAGGCCGCCAGTATGTCGAACGCTCCAGGTACGACGTGTGCCTCTGCAAAGTTCGGAATGGTCTTAAGCTTCCGCAGAATCGCATCGAAGCTGCCTCTAACCTTCAAGAGAGCGAATGCCAGTGGGCTCTCGCTGTCTGCGCGGTTGGAGCTGTTGATAATGCTCTCGAAGGAGATGGTTGACTGGGTGTTTGTGATGCTTGGAATGCTCCTGATCTTCTCAATGGTGGTGTAAGCCTTGGTTGGCTCGTTGGTTGCTAGCTTGATCACGAGGTCGAATCTTCCAGTTACGGGTGTGGCGGATTTGACGTTGGGAAGGCGCTCGATCTGGGAAATGGTGTGTGCACGTTCTCCTTTGCATTTGGCGAATATGTAGCCTGTCTGTTCATTTTTCGTCATTTTTTTCTACCGTGAAGACCATGGATGATTCTGCCTATTTCTCTGAACGCGTACCCTAGATGCATATGGTCTGTAACACCAAGCACTAACCCCGAAGGGATCTGGTGCACCCATTTGCTCAACCATGCTAGTGCTCGCAGAGTCTAGCTCTAGTCGCTTGTACACGTCTTGTTGAAATATCCAGGTCATGGATTCTAGATAATGACTCGGAGCTTGTTCCTGTGCGTTCACGAATATGGGTCTGCGGGTTCCTTCTACCCTTACTGATTTCCGTAGCGCTAGTAGGCAGCACCGCAAGACCTGTGAGGGTGGACTCGCCGCCCAAGCTAGACGGTGTAGGAACTCGTACCACCTGTCAAGCAAGTGCTTGCGTTGCACAGCAACTTACTACCAGCCAACGGAATGATGTGGTTCTCCTATTCGTTCTGACAGGCAGTAACACCACAACGCTTGCAGTAAGTGACGGTAGCGGTCTAACCTTCACCCAGCGGCTTGCGTTTGCTTCCGAGTCTTTCGTAGGAGGGATGATCTGGGAATACTATGCAGTAGCTAGTTCACCGTTGGACTCTGATAACATCACAGTGGTTCCAGATCAGTGCTGCTACACAATTCGGGGATTACAGGTTCTCGGCATCTCCGGTGCTCACATTTTGACTGTCTACGACCAAGACCCTTCTGTCCCTGCAACCGTGTCATGCCCTAGTGCTACCTGTGGTTACTGTTACGCTAATGCTAACACTAACCCCGGCGCATGTTCCGCTTCTGTGCAGACGATTAGCGCAGACCTCGTGATAGCAGCCGCACAGATCAACGATGCTCCATCATGTGGAGGATACCAATACTCACCAGCAGGATACCATCCCCCACCAGGATTCACCAGATTATCAGCTCCGAACGGTAATTTCGAAATTGACTATGCAATAACCTATACTCCAAGCCATATCGAGTTTGACTGCAAGGGCACTGACGCGACGGCAATAGTAGTCGACGCAATCATCGAGTCTGGTTAGACGGCCGAGCTCCGTGAGCTAATCCGGCAATCGTTCATCTATCAAGTATTTCGCTGTAGCCATGCGAATTTGATCGGTCTTGCCGAGGGGATCCGGAGGACGCCCATCGCGGCTGTTTGGGCAGAACGCCTACAGTTTGAGCAGATTGTAACAGTTTGTAAACCGTGTGACTAGATCCAGCCGCTTCTCTTGAATACGTAGACGAATCCGAGCGATATGATGATCATTGCCAGAATCAGCCCAGAAGAATGATCAGGAGGTCAGAAGACAACATTCCAGGTCTAGGTTCACCGATAAAGATTCTACAACGCAAAACCGAATAGAACAACGCCTCCCCCACGGATAGGACAACACACCAAGCAGATTCTATCCGAGCTAGGCCATTCCTTGAAGGGATGATCAGGAAAGAAGAGGCCGATGAGCAATTCTTCGCTTAACACACGCGACGACCCACATAGGGAGACCTAACAACTACCATGGTTAACTTTCAGTTTTGAATTATACTGTAGGGGATCGCTTCCATGACGCCGAAGCCCCCGCCCGGTCTCGCCAGCCTCTGTCCAAGCTGCGGGACTCCACAGGACCATAGCCGCTGCGGACTCTCCGGCGGCTCCGTTGACGTATTCCCTAAGTGCAGCTTCTTCTCCAGTCACCCCTTCCACCGCTGCACGGGGTGCGGTGCATATCTTTCACACCGCGGAAGGGCACCCTCGCCTGATGAGGAAGAGCCGTGGGAGGACACGTATTGAGCCCGCAGGAGATCTGCCCGCGCTGCGGTGAACCCGCAATCAACTGTCTCTGCAGCGACAAAGACTAGAAAGGTCCTAGGTTGCCCATGTTGCCGGCCAGGCATATCTATGAACCGGGTTTTTTTACTCGGAAAGACAGCTGGGTTAAACGTGGTCTTTTTGTGAGACACTTCGCTCCATAGGACTTCGCCCAAGCGCATTATATGTTACTCAGGGAAATCCCTGTCACTTGTCCAGTTTTTGCGTTTGTGAGTTGGCCTATTGCTGATACGCTTTTCTACTTTCGTGCTTGCGTCCCCAAAGTTTGGGTTCTACGAGCCGGTGCTGGCTCTGTTTTTCGCCTTCGGGCTTCTGTTCCTTGTGGTCGGATTCGGCATGTACTATGACGATTGGGAAAAGAAATCGGGTAAGAAGAGAAGACGCCCGCCACTGGCCACTGCGCCAACAAGCGTCGAAGACTATCGGAAGGCAGAGACACTTTCACTTCTGTCTTTCAATCACAGCTCTCCAAGATTCAACCGTGAAATGATGAATGGGTTTCCAAACCGAGAGCAGACTCACTGGATCGAGCTCGACGAAGTCGGCAAAAGGAGTAGGGCAGCCATTTTGACGAGAAAGATCCTCGGAGCCAGTCTAAGATCTTTCCGCCGCATGGGATAATGGGTCAAGCCCCATCTTCTGTATTAGATTTGTAAAACGGGCGTCGTTCATATAAGGTTCGAAGTCGGGGTTGAAACGGAAATTTGCGAGTTGCATATCATGCTCGTCAAAAGCCCGTTTGAGGTAGTTAAACATGGGTCCTTCATCATGGACAAGCGTATGGAACCATGCTAGAATACGTGGGGACACGTACTGGCTTTTCGACAATTCGACTAAATGATCAATCGCAGCCTTCACTTCGATCATGGATTTCTGTCCGACTTTCATTTGGTGGAATATCAGAAGTGTCTTGTAAAAATCGTCAGGGTCAAGATTGACTACGATTTGAGTTTCAGCAAGAGCTTCGTTATACATTTTCAGTCGAAGATAGACGTCAGCCAGATTCTCATGGGCTAGCATGAAATTCGGTTCAAGTTCCAACGATCTCCTCGCTCTTTCTATTGCCTCATCATATCTTTTAGCGTCACTCAACAAGTTGACCATCGCGGTTGCTATGATGTGTGAGAGCGGATCGGCCTCTTCTGCAAGTTTGATTTCTTGAATGGCTTCGTCGAATCGTCCTAAGTGTTTGAGTAGCAGTGCGTACCAGTGATGAGCGGTTGAATAGCTGGGTTTTAGTTCAATAGCCCTCTGGAATTCTTTCTCTGCTCCTCTCCAGTCCCATGCATATTCGAGGCTTAACGCTAGAGATGCGTGAGCCTCCGGCAATAGGGTGTTGATTTCAAGGGCCCGTATAGCGTATTGTTTTGCTTTCTGTGATGTTGCAAGAGTAGGATATGTAGGGCGTACTGCGAGTACGAGATATGAGTCCGCAATTCCAGAATAGGCCAAGGCATAGTTTGGATCAATGTCAATTGCTTTCTGAAAATATTCTATAGCTTTCTCCAGACTACTCTGGGTCCTTCTGTTCCAGTGATACCTTCCTTGAAGGTATAGATTGTACGCGTCAATATTTCCCGTCTGCCTGTTTGTGATAAGGGTACTTTCTCCACCAACCAGTTTGATCTTGAGATTGTCCGCGACTCGTTCCGCAATCTCTGTTTGTAGCGAGAATATATCCCTGAGTTTTCGATTGTAGGTTTGAGACCATAGGTGTTTGTCCGAATTTGCGTCAATCAATTGAATTGTTATGCGGAGACTATCTTCCCATTTCCTAACACTTCCTTCAAGAACCGATCCAACGTTGAGTTCATGAGCTATCTCTTCAATCGTCCTGCCTCCACCCTTGAATTTCGTTGCAGAAGTACGTGAGATGACATCGAGTTCGCCAATATTTGAAAGCAAACAAATTAACTCCTCAGTCATACCGTCTGCGAAATATTCATCGTTCGGATCCGGGCTCATATTTGCAAAGGGGAGCACTGCCACACGGTGGCTGTCCAAATTGAGAGACTTCTCGCTCACACCCTCAACCCTATGCTCCCTCCGCTTCGGGCCAGACAACCAGCTCTTGAGCCCGAATTCCTTGTCATCGGTCAAGGCATCAGTCCGGTTCAACAGTGCAATTCCGAACTAATACGCTTTGAGTAGCGCCGACTTATCAGACGTAAAAAATCACGACCATACCATTAGAAGGGAACCGAATCTTGGTTTCGACTCCCTAATTGACATGAAACATGAAGCCGCTCGCTAGATGAAGGACTGCAACGATGCGTTCCCTTCTCAGCGGCCCGGGCCGCACTTTTCGGGCTGCTCTTGCATGTCAAATTTGTCCTCTCCTGTCTTTGTCCAATCTGAATCCCTTCCCGCACCGGGCGCGCTTCCGAGGTCTTGGGAGTGCAATGCCAAAGGTCCTTTAACGGACTAGATGTTCAGTGCTAGGAGAATGATTTGGGCAATTATGGTGGCAATGGTCGACGCGATCATTAGAGTCAGTTGTCCAAGGACCCTGCTGTCGAACGGCCATGTAGGCATCGACACAGCTTTCCGCTCGACAATCTCTAGGGCCATTAGACCCTTCAAATCAGAGAGGAGAGCATGGAGATCTGAGAGAGTTGTTTCTGACGAGGATGGAACTTGGGCCTCTGGTATCGTGATAAGCTGATTAAACTGACTCCTGAGCAATGAGCGTTGTCTAAGTCTCTCGCGTAGCATCAGTCGGTGCACGCTCGTCAACGGCAGAAAGAACAATGCAGCTCCGATGATGACGAAGGTAATGAGTGATGTGATTGTAAACAAGTCGGCGTATAGTGATGTTGCGACTGCTCCAAGAGCAATGACTGAAAGGTAAACGATCGCCAAATGGAGCGAAAGATAGCCTATGGGACTTACTCCCAGCATTGTATCCTCGCTGTAAGCCTTCAGTTTGAGGGGTTGTCGCCCCAGAACATACAGTCCGTAGATTGAACTCATGTAGACCCAGAAGACAGTACCCCAGGCCACCGCGAAGAGAAGGACGTTCGCGACCGTCAGGCTAAGGTACACGTATCCAGTGAAGCGGAACAACCTGAAGAAATACAAGATGTTCAGTGAACCCACCAAGAGCCAGAAGAAGACTTGGGATTTTCGTTGGGCAATGCGGCCGAAGGCTCTGTGGAAGGTCTCNTCACCATCAGGACAGAGCGGCAGAAGCTCGGACTCGGCCCGCACGACCTTCAGCCGCATATAGCGTATGACATAGAACATGTAGAAGGCTAGGAGCGTCCAGAGTAGCCAGCTGAGAAAGCTCTCTCCGAAATTGGAGCTAGCGTATCCTGGAACGATTGCTAGCAGTAGACAAACAAGCCAGTAAGGGATAC
>JGI25382J37095_10000255_pt1 | contig 11690 bp, 8 predicted proteins | sample GraSoi013_1_40cm_3_FD_37095 | JGI IMG/M metagenome (IMG submission 37095)
GCGGTCCTCTACCCCACGGTGGGGCTCCGCGTGCCCCGCATCGCCGACGACGAGAGGCGCCGGGCCACCTGCCGTTCGTTCAACGTCCTCACCGCCGACTACTTCCGCGACTTCGCCGACCGGATCACGCCGGCCGCCGTCATCCCCGTGCACACGCCTGACGAGGCCATCGAGGAGCTGGAGTACTGCACCCGTCAGTTGGGCTTCAAGGTGGCGATGTTCGGCAGCCTGGTGCCACGCCCGGTGCCGGCGATCGCTACCGAGCACGCCGAGGCCGCCCGCTTCATCGCATGGTATGACACGCTCGGCCTCGACAGCGAGCACGACTACGACCCTTTGTGGGCCAAGTGCGCGGAGCTGGGCGTCGCGCCGACCTTCCACACCGGCTCGCGCCGCCAGGGGCTCCGCCTGTCGCCGACGAATTTCACCTACAACCACATTGGCCACTTCGCCACGGCCAGCGAGGCCGTCTGCAAGGCGCTGTTCCTGGGCGGGGTGACCCGGCGCTTCCCGAATCTGAGATTCGCGTTCCTGGAGGGCGGCGTCGGGTGGGCGTGCGTGCTCTACGCCGACCTCATCGGCCACTGGGAGAAGCGCAACCGCAAGGCGCTCGAGCACACCGACCCCCGGGCCCTCGACCGGGCGCTGCTCATGGACCTCGTGCGCAAGTATGGCAGCGAGGAGGTCACAGCCGCGCTGCGCCAGCGCGACGGCTGGCCCGACCCTGACGCCGTCACCCTCATCGGCGGCCTCGACGACCTCGACGACTACTCGGCCTGCCGGATCGAGCGCAAGGAGGACCTGCGCGAGCTCTTCGTCGCGCCGTTCTACTTCGGCTGCGAGGCCGACGACCGGATCAACGCCTGGGCGTTCAACTGCCGCGCCAACCCCCTCGGCGCCCGGCTCAACGCCCTCTTCGGCTCCGACATCGGCCACTTCGACGTGCCGGACATGGGGGAGGTGCTGCCGGAGGCCCACGAACTGCTCGAGGACGGACTCATCACGGCCGGGGACTTCCGTGATTTCACCTTTGCCAACGCCGTGCGGTTGTGGGGCGCGGGCAATCCGCGGTTCTTCGAGGGGACGGTCGTCGAGAAGGCGGCCGCGGCGGTGCTCGCGGAGCGCCCGGCCGTGTGACTCGCAGCGACGGAGAGTGCCAACGCGCTGCTCTTCGCCCGCGCGGCATAGCCTCGCCTCGAACTCCTCCTTTCCCTACCAGCTCTTCTGCATTAGGATGCTTCGCCATGAAAACCGACGCCCGCAACATGCGCCTGCTGGCCCACCACCCGCTCGATGGCTTCGGCACCTGCGGCGAAGGTCTGGCCGTCCAGCGCACGCGCGACCGCCGCCGCGTGCTCTGGATCGCCCACGAGTCGGCGCCCAAGAACGTGACCGCAGTGGACGTCACCGACCCCCGCCAGCCCGTGCTGATCACGCAGACGGACCTGCCTCACGACCGGATGCGCTCGAACTCGCTGGACCTGGTGGGCGACCTGCTGGTCGTCGCCTACCAGACGGCCGGCCACGGCCTCAAGCCCGCGGGCTTCGAGATCTTCGACGTGAGCGATCCAACCAAGCCCAAGACCGTGGCCTTCTTCGACGCGTCCGGACCCGTCTCGCGGGGCGTGCACCATCTCTGGTTCGTGGACGGCGCCTACGTCCACGTGAGCTCGGGCGCGCCCGACTTCACGCCGCGCAACCGCCGCGACGATCAGATCTACCGCATCGTGGACGTGCGCGAGCCCTCACGTCCCCGGGAGGTGGGACGCTGGTGGCTGCCCGGCACTCGCGAGGGCGATCCCGAGCCGCCGCCGCCGCGGCATCCCCAGTTCGATACCGGCTTCCGGCCCCACAACACCAACGTGTACCCCCGACGGCCCGACCGCGCCTACCTCGGTTACATCGACGGCGGCGCCGTCGTGCTCGACATCTCCGACATGGGGCGCCCGCGCCTGGTGGCGCGCTGGGACTACCAGCCGCCCTTCCCCGGCTTCTGCCACACGGTGGTGCCGTTCTTCGAGCGCCGCTTGCTCGTCGTCAGCGACGAGTCGACCAAGGACGCCGGCAAGGACTGGCCCAAGCTGGTCTGGATCCTCGACGCCAGCGAGGAGACGAAGCCCGTCCCCATCAGCACCTGCCCGCTGCCGCCGGTGAAGACCTTCGCCAAGCGGGGCGGACGCTTCGGCGCCCATAACCTGCACGAGAACCGGCCGGGGGGCTGGATCTCCGAGACGATCGTCGTCGGCACCTTCTTCAACGGCGGTGTGCGCGCCTTCGACATCTCCGATCCGTTCCGTCCCCAGGAGGTGGCCTGGGCGGTGCCGCCCCCACCGCGCAAGTCGCCCTCCAGGGCCATCCAGCTCAACGACGTCCTGATCGACGAGCGGGGCGTGCTCTTTACGGTGGACCGCATGATCGGCGGCCTCTACATCTTCGAGCCGAAGTTCTAAGAGCGCGGACATGCGAACGACCCGAGCGCTGGGCCTGCTGGGGGGCGCCGTCCTGGGCCTGGGCGCGGCGGTCCTGGCCCTCGGCGTGGGTGAGGCCGCCGCCCAGGGGCCGATCAAGATCGGGTTCCTCTCGCCGCTGTCCGGTGCCATCGCCCAGGCCGGCAAGGACATGTACAGCGGCTGCGAGATGTACTGGCAGGAGACGGGCTGGCAGATGGCGGGCCGCAAGGTGGAGGTCATCCTGGAAGACAACGAAGGGCTGCCGGCCACGGCGCTCAGCAAGGCGCGAAAGCTCGTCGAGAACGATCGCGTGCACATGCTGGCGGGCGTGATCCTCTCCAACGTCGCCTACGCGCTCGTCCCCTACATCGACGGCCAGGGCATTCCCACGATCTACCCGATCAACTCGGCCGACGACCTGACGCAGCGCAAGCGGCCCAAGTGGCTCATCCGGACCGGCTTCTCCGCCGGCGGCAACATGCACCCGTTCGGCGAGTACGCCGCCAAGGTCCTGGGCTACCGGAAGATCGTCAGCATCGGGCTCGACTACGCGTTCGGCTGGGAGATCGTGGGAGGCTTCCACAAGGCCTTCGAGGACAACGGCGGACGCATCATCCAGAAGATCTGGGTGCCGCTGAACGTCCAGGACTACGCGCCCTACCTGGCCCAGGTGAAGAAGGACGCCGACGCGGTCTTCGTCCTGGCGCTCGGACGGTGGACGGTGCTCTTCGCCAAGCAGTACGCCGAGAGCGGCCTGCGGGACCGTCTGCCCCTGATCGCGGGGGGAACGTACACCGACGAGCACGTGCTGCCCCAGCTCGGCGATGAATCGATCGGGGTCATCAGCGCGCACCACTACTCGGCCGCGCTGGAGACGCCCGCCAACCGGCGCTTCCGGGCGGCGTTCGAGAAGGCCTACAATCGCACGCCGTCCTTCTACTCGGAGAACTGCTACACGGGCGCCCGCGTCATCGCCGAGGCGGTCAAGGCCATCGGGGGCAAGGTGGAGGACCGGTCGGCGCTCATGACCGCGCTCCGCAAGGTCGACATCACCGACGCGCCCCGCGGGCCCGTGAAATTCGACGCCTACGGCAACCCGACCCAGAACATCTACATCCGCAAGGTCGAGCGCATCGGCGGCAAGCTCCAGAACACCGTCATCCACACCTATCCGGAGGTCAGCCAGTTCTGGAAATACGACCCCCAGCAGTTCCTGGCCCAGCCCGTCTACTCGCGGGAGTTCCCGCCCTGCCGGTACTGCTAGGTCAGTCGGAGGGGGCGGACGTTACGGCCCCCTCCGAAACCTCCCCCAGGACAGGATTGCGCCGGCGGAGCCGGCGCTCGAAACGGCGAGCACTGGCCGCCATGGGCGGATGCCTTTCACCGATAGACCGCTAGGGGGCGCGGCTACTGGAATTCGAGGGTGGCGGCCCGGAGGCCGCAGAGTAGCTTGCCGATGGTCTCCAGGCGGCGGTCGTTGGCCGGAGGCATCACCGGACCGGCCAGGGCGTCGCGGTGCCACCGCTCGAGCGGCAGGTCCTTGAGGATGCCGCGGCCACCGGCCAGGCGGAGCGCCCGCTCGGTCGCCATCAGCCCCACATCCGCCGAGTACGTCTTGGCCTGATTCACCACCAGCATCGTCGCTTCCTTGTCGCCGGTCATGCGGACGCGCGCGGCCTCGTGCAGGAGGAGGCGGGCCGCGCGGATGGCGGTGCCGACCTCGGCGATGGTCCGCTGGACGAGCGGGTGGTGGCTCATGGGCTCGGTCGCGGGCTTGAGCGTCTTGGTCCGGGCGTACTCCACCATGAACTCGAAGGCCGCCTCCCCGATGCCCAGATAGACCGCGGCGTAGCCGAGGGCGAAGCCCGAGAGGTCGATGTTGAAGAGCGCGCCGGGCTCGCCGATGACGTTGGCGGCCGGGACCATCGAGTCGTAGCGGATCGTGTGGCTGATCGTCCCCCGCATGCCCGTCGCGTTCCAGAGCCCTTCCACCTTCACGCCGGGATCCGTCCGCGGGACGATCGCCGAGATGACGCCGTCTCTGGCCGAGGTGGTGCCTTCGACGACGCCCGTCAGGAAATAGTAGTCGGCGGCGTCACCCAGCGAGCAGAACTGCTTGACCCCCGCCACGTGGTAGCCGCCAGGGACGGGACGGAACACGGTCTGCAGCACGTACTTGTCGCGGAAGCTCTGCTCCGGCTCGCTGGTGATGGAGGCGATGAGCGCGCCGCGCTCGACGATCTCCACGAAGTACCGTCGCCGGTGCTCCTCGGTCCCCAGGGCGGCGATGAGGCCGGTGACCGTGCAGTGCATGTTGAAGGTGAGGCCGGTGGCCGAGCAGCCCTTGGCGATCTCCCGCAGCGCATGGACGTAGGTGATCGGGTCCGCCTCCACGCCCCCGTAGGCCCTGGGCACGGTCAGCGCGAGGAGCCGCGCCTGGTGCAGGTCGCGGTAGTTCTCGTAGGGGAACGCCGACTCGGCGTCGTACTTGGCGGCGCGGGCGGCGAACCGCTCGCGGGCCAGCGCCGCCGCCCGGTCGATGACGGCCCGCTGCTCGTCGCTGAGCGGCGGCAGCGGGAACACTGATATGGAAGGACCGACGTCAAGCGGTTTCTTGTGCGTCGCGGAACTCGGCCCGCGGATTTGCGTAAGTGAATTCCTGAGGGCGCCGGCGCGCGGCTGACGATGGGGCGGCTTCGACGACGAATCAGACTGATATACGTGGATTACCCCGCAGGGCAGAGCCACATGACCGTGGTTCGTCGGGAGCTGCCTCCGTCTAGGGGCGCGAGTCGCCGCGGTCGCGAGATCGGGCGTCGCATAGTGTCCGCGAGGGCTCTCCAATCGTGCCCACAGCGCGCCGCGCCCGACGCCGCTCAGGACGCTGACCGTCAAGACCTGAAGTCCTCCTTTACTCAGTTCTCACGCGGCGGCCTGGCGCTCGCGCTGGGTCATCGCGGCCCAGAGGAAGCCGACGAGTTCGCGGGCGACCGCCGCCACGGCGACGGGCGGGCGTTTGCCGTGCCCGACGAGATGGCGATAACGCCGGTGCAGGCGTTGTTGCGCACGCCAGGCCTCGCCGACAACCTCCCGGGGCTGCCCCTGACTCCGCGCGGCCAGCGCGTGGCCGACAGTGGGNCGGTGGCGATAGTGCCAGGCGGCCTCGATGAGGGCGCGGCGCACGTGCGTGTTGCCAGCCTTGGTCAGCGCTCCCCGACGCTGCGTGTCGCCCGAGGAATACTCACTGGGCACCAACCCGAGATAGGCCATGAGTTGCCGCGGACGCTCGAACCGCTGGAAGTCCACCACCTCGACCAGGAGGATCATGGCCGACAGGGTGTCGATCCCGCGGAAGCACCGCAGCCAGCCGACCGGGTCGCGGTACGGCGCGGTCTCCGCNAGGGCTTCGACCTCNTTGTCCAGNTCGGCGNGGCGGGCGAGCGCTTGCTCGAGCGCAAAGAGCGAGGCCTCGNAGGCCCGCTGCAGCGCCGGCAGGTCGAAGCGCTGATCGCGGATCCAGGTCCAGTGNCCCCGGCTCCAGTTCTTGCCCGCCCGATAGACGCGCCCGTGGCGGTCCAGCAACTTGAGCAGGCGATGGCGCCAGCGCAGGACGTCGCGCCGGACGTCGTCGCGGCAGCGCACCAAATCCCGGCCCGCTTCTTCGGCTTCGTCGGGCACATGAATCGGGGTCAGCTCGCCCGCGCGAAAGAGGTGGACCAGCTTGCCGGCATCGCGGCGGTCGGTCTTGATGCGCTGGCCGGGGCGCCGCGGGGTCAACGCCGGGGCCATTACCTGACACGACACGCCGAGCCCCGTGATCTGTCGATAGAGGTCGTACCCCGAGACGCCGGCTTCATAGCACGCCGCCACCGGCCCCTCCCGCTTCAGCCGCTCGAACAGACGCCGGATGTGGGGCGGGTCGTTCGGCAGCTCACGCAACTCGGGCGCTGGGGCGCCCGGGCGCAAAATCCCCGCGACGATCTTCCGCTTGCTGTCATCGAGCGCCACGTATGTAGTACCCTTCTCCATGACCGGCCTCCTTTCGCCTGTGGCTCTGTTCCGAGCCGGAACAATCCACGATCATGCGATAGGTCAGGCCGGTCCTTCCATATTGTCTAGCGCGTCGGCGCCCGGCAGGGGNCGGTGCGCTTCGCCAGAAACCCGGCGGTCGCGGGCGCCGCTTCGGGGANCTCGGCCAGCGACGCGCGGAGCCGCTCGAGGTCGNCGGGCGTGTCCACGTCGAACCAGGCCGGCAGGCACGCCGTCGTGAGCCCGGCCGCCGTCGCGCGCCGCATCGTCTGCGCGAGGACGTCCGGCGTGCTCCACGGGATCCCCTCGAAGAGCTCGCGGCGGACGGCGCGCACCCCGATCAAGTAGTAGCCGCCGTCGTCGCTCGGCCCCAGCACCACGTCGGGGCCGGGCCGCATGATCAGGTCCACCGCCTGCTGCAGGAACGCGCTCGGCAGCGTCGGCGTGTCGCTGTCGATCGCCAGGGCGGCCGCGTGGCCGTGGTCGAGCAGCTGCGCCAGNATGCTGGCGAGCCGCGCGCCCAGGTCGGCGCCGCGCTGGAGCACGAGCGTGAAGCCTGGGGCCAGCGCCTCGAAGACGGCCCGGCCCTCGGCCGGCGTGTACGCGACTGCGGGGTGCGCCTCCTTGAGGGCCCGCACCTGATCGATCTTGTCGAGGAGGAAGCAGCGGTAGAGCGCGGCCGCCTCGGCGGGGCTCAACGGCGGGCAGAGCCGCGTCTTCACCTCGCCCACGCGGGGCGCCTTGGCCATGATGGCGACGGCGACGGGAATCACTGATGGATCACCCGCGGCGGTTTCGGCTCGTGCGGATAACTGAGGATGTCGGTGGTGTTGCACTGGTGATCGGCGACGACGAAGTGCCAGTCGCGGGGATTGATCGCGCCGGAGGAGGTGTCGACCTCGAGCTGGTAGACGCCCTGGGGGAAGTTCGCCTTGAGGTCGCGAACGCGCTTCGGCGGTTGCAGGGCGTAGGTGCGTCCGGTGGCAGCGTTGAGAGCCATCACCTGGGGGCCGAGGTCGTCGTTCGGATCGGCGACGTCGAGCTTCACGAAGGTTACCTTGCCCTGCCGTTGCTCCCAGGGAAAGAATCCCACGCGCTTGATCATCGGATCGTTCGCGCGGGTCGGCTCAGGAACGAGGACCACGCTGACCTCGAGCGTCTTGCCTGTCTCCACCTTCACCGCCTCGGGCTTGTAGATGTANCCGCTCGAGTAGACGTGCAGCCCGTACTGGCCGCCGGCCGACAGCTCCATCCTGAACCGNCCCCTGGCATCGACGAGGGCGCCCCGATCCCAGACGTTGTTGTGGATCTCCCCCTTCTCGAGGAGCGCCAGGCCCGCCAGCAGCCGGCCCGCCTTGTTCGTGACGGTGCCGGTGATGACGGTCTCGGCCGCGGCATTGAGCGGGACCTCGAGCACGATGGCGCAACCTGCGAGCAGAGCGACGAGGACAGTCCGGATCATGGCTGCTCCTTCCACGCGGGGCCGGCCCGCGACGCCGCGAGATAGGCGACGACGTCGGCGATCGCCTGGCTGTCCCACCGGAGCGGCCGCCCCGCCGGCGCGTGTTCTTCGAGAAAACCTTCGAGCGACTCGGCGCCTCCGTCACGCGTGCGCGGAAAAGCGGCGATCGCCGGCGCGATCACTGCCCGCGTGTGGCACCACGCGCACCGATCCGCATAGAGCGCGGCGCCGCGGGCCACGCTCCGAGAAAGCGCCTGGAGTCGCGTTGCGAAGACCGGCTGACCGACGGCGATTCCCGGCGTTGGCGGCGCGCCCGCGCCACGGGCCGCGAGATACGCCGTGATCGCCGTCGCCGCCGGCCGCGGGTCGGCCAATCTGTAGTGGCGCCTCACGGCCTCGGCGTTCGCCTGCAGCAACGTCATGACCCGTCCGTGCGGCGGCGGCAGCGGCTTGAACTTGGGGAAGCTCGCCGCCCAGCCGCGCGTCTCGGCGGGATCGTGGTGGCACGTGGCGCATGCCACCGGATTGCGTGGGTCGGGCGACGCCGTCCACCACCGCTCGCCCTCGGCGACGATCGCCTCGGGACCGGCATCGGTGAGGCCCGCGCTCGGAAAGAGCACACAGGCGACAGCGAGAGCGATGGAGAAGATCGCGGTCCGCGCGCGCGAGCGCCACGCGGCGGTATGGAGCAGCGTCAGCGCGCCCACGGTCAGAAACCCGCACGTATAGAGAAACAGGAAGGGGACGACGCCGTATTCCCCGTGAGCCCAGAAGAGCTGGGCGCTCACGGCGCAGTAGAGGCCAAGCGCGATCTCCGCGATCCCGCCCCGCCGGTGGTCCGTGTAGGCCTTGCCCCGCCAGTGACCGCCGGCGGGCCCGATGCCGAACTTGGGCGTGCGCACGAAGGTGAGATCGGGCTTCCAGAACGCTCCGAGCACGGCCAGGCTCGTGCTCCACGCCACGCCGACGCCGATCACCATGATCGTGGGCAGCCGCCAGATCCGCCGGCGCCACTCCGGTTCGATCGCGCGCTGGGCATAGATCAGCATGCAGGCCGGGCCGAACGTGGAGAGCGCGAAGATGAGGCTCGAGGCGACCAGCAGCGGCGCGGAGGGGATCAACTCGCGCGCGGCGAGCAGCGGCACTGAGAGCAGCACGACAGCCAGCATCAGCGGGTGAATCATGTAGTACGTCAGGTGGACGGCGGCCTGATATTTGACCCAGGCCGAGCGCGGCGCACGAAGGATCTCGGGCAGGAGCTTCAACGCGGTCTGGATGGACCCCGTCGCCCACCGGCGCTGCTGCGACTTGAAGCCAGTGATGAGCACGGGCAGCTCCGCGGGACAGACGAGCTCGGGCCGGTATTCTATGCGCCAGCCCCGCAGCTGCGCGCGGTAGCTCAGGTCCAGATCCTCGGTGAGCGTGTCGTGAGTCCAGCCCCCCGCGTCCTCGATCGCCTCCTTGCGCCAGANGCCGGCGGTGCCGTTGAAGTTGAGCAGGAGGTCGCCCCAGCAACGNGCGGGCTGCTCCACGCCGAAGTGGCCGTCCATGCCNAGCGCCTGGGCGATCGTCAGAAGCGAGAAGTCGCGATTGAGATGGCCCCAGCGGGTCTGGACAACGGCGACGCGGGGATCGGCGAAGTGGGAGATCGTGGCGCGGAGGAAGTCGCGCGGGGGGACGAAGTCGGCGTCGAAGATCGCGGTGAACTCGCCGTGGGCTTCCTTCAGCCCCGCCGCGAGCGCACCGGCTTTGAAGCCCGTCCGCTCCCGCCGGTGGATGTGGACGACGTTCAGGCCGCGCTCTGTCAGGACCCGCGCCGCGTCGGTGAGGATCGCGGTCGTCTCGTCGGTGGAGTCGTCGAGGATCTGGATCTCGAACCGGTCCGCCGGGTAATCCAGGGCGCCGACCGCTTCGAGCAAGCGACGCGCGACGTAGCGCTCGTTGTAGATCGGAAGCTGGACGGTGACGGCCGGCCAGACATCCGGCGCCGGTGGCGACGGCCGCGCGTGCCGGCGCCGCCAAACGTGGATCGCGACCATCACCCAGGCGTTCATCCCATAAAGGAAGAGCCCGAGGATCGCCAGGGAGTAGAGCGCGGCCACCGCGACCTGGATGGCTAAGCCCATGGACGATGTCTCGCTGAGCGCTGCTCCGGTGCCGGGAGGGGCGTGGCTTCCGCCGGCAGGAACTCCACTTCCCTCGGAGCCGCCCCCGCGCCAACGCTGATACGACGCGTGCGCCACTCCCAAGCAAGCAACGCATAGAGCGGGAAGAATTCGAGGGCACGCGCCCAGAAGGGGAACGGCTCCGGGTGCCACGCGTACTTGAGATAGGAGAGCGCCACCGCGCCCGTGAACCAGAGCCAGGCCAGAGACAACGATACGGTGAGGAAGGGCAGGATCCAGATCGCGTACCACGCGTGAAGGGCCGTCGGCACCAGGACCAGGTACGCCGCGACCCCCGCCATCGCCGCGCTAAAAACGCCCGCCGCGCCTTCCCTGAGCCGGCGCCGGATCCGGAGCAGGAGAGCCAGCAGCACACCGAAGAGGATCAGCATCACCATGCCGCGGGCCACCTCGCCGCCGAAGCCGATGCCCTCGGTCAGAAAGAAGCGCAGGCCGATGTTGAAGTCCTCGCCGCTGCCGAAGTAGCGGGGAAGGAACCCGAGCACGCCGTCACCCGCGGTCGCCGCGTACGGCAGATAGCCCGCCGCGATCACGCTGAGGCACGTGGCCGGAAAGCGTCGTTCACCGCGACGCCACCAGGCGAGTAGCAGAACGGCCGGGTAGAGCTTCATCAGCACCGCGACGCCCAGCGCGGCGCCGGCCCGCGCCATGCGCCCGTCCTGCCGCCAGAGCAGCGCCAGCAGCAGCGCGGGGAGCAACGCGACCTCGAGGTGACCGGCCTGCACGCCTTCGAAGACGACCAGCGGCGCCCACGCGTACACGATCACCGCACCGAACGGCGCCCGCATGCGGCGCAAGAGACGGAGGAGCAGCGCGCCGGTGACCACCTCGCACACGAGCAGGAAGAGGCGCCAGGCGACGACGCTGTTCGGGGCGATCCCGGCCACGAGGGCGAAGACCGCCTCGGCGCCCGGCGGATAGACCGTCCGCCTCGTCGGCCGGTTGATGTTGGGGTAGATGGCGTCGTCGCGCAGCGAGGCCAACTCGGGCGCGGCGGGCGCATAGCGGTAGGGGTTGATGCCCGCCCACTGGACGCGTCCGTCCCAGAGGTAGCGGTAGAGATCCGAGGAGAGGACGATCGGGCTCGGCAGCACGACGAGTCGGAACAACAGCGCGAACCCGAGGATGAGGCCGAACAGCGCGCGATCCTCCGAGGGCCGCCGCCAGACGATTCCCATCGCCGCCAAGTAGAGGGCAAAGAGGACAGCGAACACGACGACGTACGCCCCGTGGACGCTGAGCGCTCGACTGAAGAGCGCGTGTCGATCCACGGCGTAACCCAGCAGGCTCAGAAGGCCGAGAACTGCGACGCCGAGACGGGTCACCGAGCGCGAGGCCACGGAGGCCGGTCAAGCTGCGCGCTGGAGCAGGCGCGCCCAGCCCGCACCGGCCGCGGCCCGCCGTCCGAGCGCGGGCTCGATCCAGCGGTCCAGGCCGAGGATGCGCCCCGCACCGGTGAAGGCGAAGCAGAACAGGGGCAGCGTCAGGAGCGGCCAGATCCAGTACCACTCGCTGGGGACGTTGAAGGCGCCGAGCGCGATGTTCACCTGCCAGAGGAAGCCG
>JGI25382J37095_10000256_pt1 | contig 11689 bp, 13 predicted proteins | sample GraSoi013_1_40cm_3_FD_37095 | JGI IMG/M metagenome (IMG submission 37095)
GGGATAAGGATGAAGTACGGCACGGTCTACTTCGAGGACGTCCAGGTCGGCGACGAGATTCCACCGCTCGTCAAGGGTCCGATCCAGCAGATCCAGCTCACCCGCTATGCCGGTGCCTCCGGAGACTTCAACCCCATCCACCAGGACCAGGAGTTCGCGCGGGCCGCGGGCATGGGCGGCGTCTTCGCCCACGGCATGCTCTCGATGGGCTTCGTCGCCCAGGCCCTGACCGACTGGGCGGGCGCCGGCGGCGTGCACAAGCTCGGTGTGCGCTTCGCCGCCCTGGTGCGATTGAAAGATATCGTCACCTGCAAGGGGCGCGTGCTCGCCAAGTCGTCGAAGGACGACGTCCACCTCGTCGAGCTCGAGGTGTGGGCGGAGAACCAGCGGGGCGAGAAGGTCGTGACCGGCAAGGCCACGCTGGCGCTGCCCGCGCACGAGTGACCCCGTGTGGGGCTCTCTCAGAGCGCTCTTCAAGCCGCCCCGGCCGACCGGACCTCCGCGGACGCTCCGCGCCTTCGGTCCGTCGGACCAGCCCATCACCCGGGACGGCGTCAGCCGCGAGGGAACCGGCTGGCGAATCGACGCGCGCGAGCCGAGGACGGTCCGCCTGTTCGAGGTCGCCTCGCCCGGCCTCGAGCAGTGCCTGGTGACGTATCGGGCCCGGATCAAGAGCGCGAACGTCCAGGGGCGTGCCTACCTCGAGATGTGGTGCCGCTTCCCCGGGCGGGGCGAATTCTTCTCGAAAGGCATCCAGCAGACGGTGACGGGGACCACCGACTGGGCGTCCTCCGAAACGCCCTTCCTCCTGAAGCAGGGCCAGCGCCCCGATCTCATCAAGCTGAATCTCGCGGTGGAGGGCAGCGGAACCCTGTGGATCGACGGGGTCGAGTTGCTCGCCACCTCGCTACAGTAGCGCCCCCGCGCTCAGCCGCCGGGCCGCTCCCCGCGCGCCGCCACCCACTCCCGGAGCGCCTCGCGCGTCGACGGGAACGCCAGCGCGTCCCAGGGGATCTCCGACGGTTTCCTCCACTCGATCGCGTCGTTCTCGGGACAGGACGTGAGGGTGCCGCCGGTGACACGGGCGCGATAGATGATGATGACCGGCGCGCCCGGATACGAGTAGACGTTGAGCAGCCCGGTCAGCTCCACCTTCAGGCCCGTCTCCTCGAAGGTCTCGCGCAGCGCGGCGTCCGTCACGCTCTCGCCGAAGTCGACGAAACCGCCCGGAAACGTCCACAACCCGCGGCTGGGGTCGATCGCACGCCGGGTCAATAAAATTCGCCCGTCCTGCTCGGGGATCGTCCCGGCCACCACCTTCGGGTTCAGGTAGAAGACGAAGCGGCAGGCCGGGCACACCGCCTGCTCGCGCTGGTCCGGCGGGACCGCCTCGCGCCCGAGCGGCGCCGCGCACAGCGGGCAGAAGCGGATCGTGGAGGGCGCGAGGAAGCGCGGCAATTGCGCGNGGTCCACGAAGTGAGTCTAGCATGGCCGGCTTGACACCTTCGGCGACCGGGTGTTAGAACCCGGGCGTCGCTGAACAGCGCCCATCTCGGAGGAGGTCCCCATGCCGCGCCGCTTGCTTGCGTCCGCCCTGCTCGCGCTCGCTCTGGCTCTGACTGGACTCCTCGCCGTGGGTCACGGCCAGTCCCTCACCGGTGAGTACAAGATCGGCGTGCTCGAGCCCCTCACGGGGCCGCTGGCCTTCGAGGGCAAGCGACACCTGGAAGGTTACGAGATCATGCGCGACATGATCAACGAGCGGGGCGGCGTCATGGGCCGGAAGCTCGTCTTCGCCGTCGGCGACGCCACCGATCCAACGGCGGCGGCCAGCGAGGCCAACCGGCTCATCACCCGCGAGGGTGTGAAGATCCTCACCGGCACCTACTCCTCGACGCTCTGCGGCGCGGCCAGCGAGGCGGCGGCGCGGCACAACGTCATCTACTGGGAGAGCTCCTGCGTGGATCCGCGCTTCACCCGGCGCGGGCTCAAGACCGTGTTCCGCACGGAGATCGACGGCACCGGCTTCGGCTGGTACAACATCGAGTTCGTCGCCAAGCATCTGGCGCCCCGCTTCGGGCTGAAACCGAACCAGCTCAAGATCGCGTTCCTCTCCGAGGACTCGTCGTACGGCCAGGGCGTGACGGAGGCGGCCCGGCAGCGGGCCAAGGGTGAGTTCGGCATGCAGGAGGTGGCCGCCGAGTACTACGCGTTCGCCTCCACCAACGACTTCACGCCGATCATCGTCAAGCTCAAGCAGCTCAACCCCGACGTCGTCCACCACATCGCCCGCGGCAACGACGCGGTCCTCTTCTGGCGCCAGTCGCGCGAGCAGAGCTTCCTCTTCAAGGCGCTCGTCCACGCCGGTGCCACCGGCTACGGTTCTCCCGACTTCGGCAAGGCGCTGGGCGCGGAGGGCAACGGGCCCTTCGCGCTGCTCGAGCCCGGGCCCGGGTTCCGCCTGGAGGCGCTGCGCCCCGAAGGGCAGCGGCTCGAGCGCGAGTTCCGCGAGACCGTCCAGAAGAAGACGGGCTCCTACCCGCTGGGCGGCCACCAGCTCGCCGCCGGCGGCCTCTGGGTCCTCAAGGTCGTCCTCGACCAGGCGAGGACCGACGAGCTCGACAAGTTCCGGGCGACCGTGATGGCGATGGACCTGCCGGTCGGGTCGCTCATCAACGGGTGGGGCGTGAAGTTCGCCGAGAACGGTCAGAACGCCAACGAGCGGGTGCAGCACTACATGCTCCAGTGGCAGGGGGGCCAACTCGTCACCGTCTGGCCCGAGGAGTTCTCGACGCTCCGGGCCAAGTGGATCCCGCTCGGCTCCTGGGACCAGCGCAAATAGACGCGCTCGCGCAACTCGGCGTCTCCACGATCCTCCTGGGGGGGATCTATGCGCTGATCGCCGTCGGCCTGACCCTGATCTTCGGGATCATGCGCGTCGTCAACTTCGCCCACGGCGAGTTTCTCATGCTGGGCATGTACCTCGCCTTCTGGTCCTTCACACTCTACGGGCTGGATCCGTACTTCGTGCTCTTCGTGTCCATCCCGCTCTTCTTCCTGGTCGGGCTCCTGACCTACGCGCTGGTGATGCGGGGCGTGATCACGGCCTCGCATAACGCGCAGATCTTCACCACCGTGGGGCTCTCCACCGCGCTCCAGAACGTGGCGCTGGTGGCGTGGACGGGCGACTTCCGCTTCGTCCGGCCCTGGCACTCCTCGGTCGTCCTCCGCATCGCCGGCACCGCCTTCAACCTCGCCCAGGTGGTGGCCTTCGCCATCGCGGTGGCGTTGACGGTGGCCCTCTTCGCGTTCATGAAGTGGACGCACACCGGGCGCGTCATGCGGGCCACCGCCCAGGACCGCGACGCCGCGACGCTCATGGGCATCGCCACCGACCGCGTCTATCGGCTCACCTGGGCCATCGGCATCGCCTGCGTGGGCGCGGCCGGCGTCCTGGTGGCGCCGCTCTACTCGGTCTATCCCACCGCGGGCCTCCAGTTCGTGCTCCTCTCCTACGTGGTCGTCGTGCTGGGCGGACTCGGCGACATGGTGGGCGCCCTGCTGGGCAGCCTGATCGTCGCCGCCGTCGAGGTCGTCGGCTCCTACTTCTTCGGCACGGCCTGGAAGGAGGTGCTCTACTTCGTCCTCTTCATCGCCGTCCTGGTCTTCCGCCCGGCCGGGCTCTTCGGCCAGCGCGGCGCCGAGATGCTGGGCGCCTGATGCGGGGCGTGCTGGCCCGGCACTGGGGCGCGCTCGTCCTCTTCGGTCTCACCGCCCTCACGCCCCTCGTCGTCAAGGACGCGTTCTTCCTCGACAGCCTCGTGCTGATCCTCATCTGGGGCGCGCTCTCCGCCGCCTGGAACCTCGCCGGCGGCTACGCCGGCCAGGTCTCGCTCGGGCACTCGGCCTTCTTCGGCATCGGCGCCTANTCGGCGGCCTTGCTGGCCACCCGCTGGCAGCAGAGCCCGTGGCTCGGCATGCTGTTGGGCGTCCTCGTCTCCGTCGCCGCCGGGGCGGTGATCGGCTATCTCTCCAACCGCCTGCGCGGCCCCTACTTCGCGCTCTCCACCATCGCCTTCTCGCAGGTGCTGCTCATCGTGGCCAGCCGCTGGCGGGGCTTCACCCAGGGCTCGGAGGGCATCCCTGTCCCGTTCCGTCCCGGGTTCTGGACGCTGGGCCTCGGCCACGTGGCCTGGGTGTACGTGGCCCTGGGCCTGGCCCTCGTCCACTACGGCGTGCAGGTGTACTTCGAGCGCTCCCGCGTCGGCTACCAGCTGGCCGGCGTGCGGGAGGACGAAGACGCCGCGGAAGCGCTCGGCATCGCCAGCCGCAAGCTCAGGGTCTTCGCGGTGACGCTGAGCGCCGCCCTCACCTCGGTCTGCGGCGCCTTCTGGGCGCAGTACGTCGGCTTCGTCGATCCCTTCTACGTGTTCTCCGTGGATCTCTCCATCCGCTTCGCGTTGAACACGATCATCGGCGGTGTCGGGACCGCTCTGGGGCCCTTCCTGGGCTCCATCCTGATCACGTCGCTGGAGACCTACCTGCGCGCCACCTTTGCCGGCGTGAAAACGGGGTTCACCGGGATCTACCTGATCATCTACGGCTGCGTCCTGATCCTGGTCGTGCGCTTCGTGCCCGAAGGACTGGCGGGCCTGGCCGCCCGCCTCCGCGCCGGCGTCGCGCGCTCGCGCGAGCGGGCCACGGATCATGCTCACGCGTGAGCGGGTGATCGACCGTGCTCACGCTTGAGCGCGTGACCAAGCGCTTCGGCGGCCTCACCGCGGTGCGCGAGGTCTCGCTGGAGGTGCGGGCCGGCGATCTGCTGGGGATCATCGGCCCCAACGGGGCCGGCAAGACGACGCTCTTCAACGTGATCGCCGGCTACTACCGCCCCGAAGAGGGGCGCGTCCTCTTCGACGGGCGCGACGTCACCGGGCTGCCCCCCCACGCCATCTGCCGGCAGGGGCTGACGCGCACCTTCCAGATCGTCAAGCCCTTCGGCAACCTCTCGGTCCTGGACAACGTGACCATCGGCTCGCTGACGAAGGTGACGCGCCTCCGCACCGCCCGCGTGGACGCCGAGCGCGTGGTCGAGACATGCGGCCTCGCCCCCTACGCTCGCGCGCGCGCCCGGGCCCTGCCCATCGGGCTGCGCAAGCGCCTGGAGGTGGCGCGAGCGCTGGCCACGCGACCGCGCCTGCTCCTGCTCGACGAAGTGATGGCCGGCCTCAACCCGTCGGAGCTGGCGGGCATGGTGGAGCTGATCCGCCGGCTGCACGGCGAAGGACTCACGCTGATCGTCATCGAGCACATCATGGCGGCCATGATGCGGCTGGCCCGACGGATCGTCGTGCTCCACCACGGCGAGCGGATCGCCGAAGGCACGCCGGCCCAGATCGCCAGCGACCGCCGCGTCATCGATGCCTACCTGGGCGAGGAATTCGTCCTTGCTGAGGCTTGAGTCCGTCGACGCCTTCTATGGAGACCTGCAGGCTCTCTTCGAGGTGTCGTTCGAGGTCCGCGACAAGGAGATCCTCGCCCTCGTCGGCGCCAACGCGGCGGGCAAGACCACCACGCTCCGCGTGATCTCCGGGCTGGTGGCGCCCCGTCGGGGGCAGGTGCTCTTCAACGGGGACGACCTCGGCCGCGTTCCCGCCCACCGCCGGACCGATTTCGGCATCGTCCAGGTCCCCGAGGGCCGCCGGCTCTTTCCGTTCATGACGGTGATGGAGAATCTATTGTTGGGCGCCCACCCCGAGCGGGCCCGCGCCGAGAGGAACCAGAGCCTGGAGTACGTCCACGCCCTGTTCCCCGTGCTGGCCGAGCGACGCGCCCAGCTGGCCGGCTCGCTCTCGGGCGGCGAGCAGCAGATGTGCGCCATCGGCCGGGCGCTCATGGCCAAGCCGCGCCTGCTCATGCTCGACGAGCCCACGCTGGGGCTGGCCCCCGTGCTGGTCGGCAAGATCTTCGAGACGGTGCGGACGATCAACGCCGACGGCGTGACGGTGCTCCTGGTCGAGCAGAACGTGCGCCAGGCCCTCACCCTCGCCCACCGCGCCTGCGTGCTGGAATCCGGACGCCTGGTCCTGGCCGGCCCCGCCCGCGACCTGCTGGGCGACGAGCGGCTCAAGCGCGCCTATCTGGGAATGTGATCGTCGGCGCCCGGGAATGTGATAGATAGAAGTGGGCCGCATGAAGATCGATCGCAAGCGCCTCCAGACGTCCATCGAAGAGCTCGGAAGGATCGGGGAGACACCGCGCGGCGGGCTCACCCGGCTGGCCCTCAGCGACGACGACAAGCGGGCGCGCGACCGGGTGGTGGCGTGGATGCGGGAGGCGGCCCTGCGCGTCACCGTGGACCAGATGGGCAACATCTTCGGCGAGCGGGCGGGCACGGCGCCCCTNCCGCCCGTGATGATGGGTTCGCACGTGGACTCGGTGCCCACCGGCGGCAAGTACGACGGGCAGCTCGGCGTGCTCTGCGGCCTCGAGGTGATCCGCGCGCTCAACGACCGCCAGGTCCGGACGCGCCATCCGGTGACGCTGGCCATCTTCACCAACGAGGAAGGCGCGCGCTTTCAGCCGGCGATGATCGCCAGCGGGGTCATGGCCGGCAAGATCCCGCTGGAGGACGCCTACAACGCCCGCGATCGGGACGGCATCCGCCTGGTGGACGAGCTGGAGCGTATCGGCTACCTCGGCTCCGAGCCCTGCGTGCCCCGCCCGTTCAAGGCCTACCTGGAGCTTCACATCGAGCAGGGCCCCCTCCTCGAGGAGGACGGGCTTCCGGTCGGCGTCGTGGAGGGCATCGTCGCCATTTCCTGGTCGCGCCTGACGCTCCACGGCGTGCAGGACCACGCCGGTCCCACGCCCATGCGCATCCGACACGACGCGCTGGTGGCTGCCGCCGACGTGGTGGCGGGCGTCCGGCGGATCGCCAAGGAGATCGGCGGCGACGTCGTCACGACCGTCGGCAGCCTCTCCCTGAGCCCCAACATCGTCAACGCCATCCCCGGAAAGGTCGTGCTGTCGGTGGACATGCGCGATCCGCGGGACGAGACGCTCGACCGGGCGCTGCCCATGCTCGAGGCCGTGGTGAAGGAGGCGTGCCGGCGCGAGGGCGTCAGCTACGAACTGGACCATTACTGGCGCGTGCCCTACACGCCGTTCAACCCCGAGGTGATCGCCGCCGTCGAGCGCGCGGCCCAGGCCGCGGGCGCGCGCCATCGGCGGATCCGCTCGGGCGCCGGCCACGACGCCCAGTACATGGCGACGATCGGCCCGGCCGGCATGATCTTCGTCCCATCGCGCGACGGGCGCAGCCACTGCGAGGAGGAGTTCACCCCCATCGACGACATCGAGTCGGGCGCCAACACGCTGCTGCTGGCCGCGCTGGAGCTGGCCGGACAGGCCTGACGACCACCACTCACAGGGAAGGGGCGACCATGAGGACACCGTTGGCGGTACGGATCCGCGTTGCAGTGGTCCTGCTGCTCGCCATGGCCGGCTGTTCCACCGCGATTCAGAGCGACCCCGACAACCCGATGAGCGCCGGCGGGCTCACGCCGAACGTGAAGGACCAGAACGTCGGGCTCGTCGCCATGGCGCCGGGCTTCGACGTCAGCAAGTACAAGGTCATCGTGGTGGAGAAGTTCCCGGTGACCGACCGCGAGCTCAAGGACGAGGGTGACCGCCGCTTCGCCGCCAAGATGGCGCCGAAGCTCCAGCTCGAGCTGGTGCGCCGCCTCAAGGACAGCGGGCTCTTCCAGCGCGTGGTGAACACGAGCGAAGCCCAGTACCAGCCGGGCGCCGAGCCGGCCCTGCGCCTCCAGGGGGCGATCACCCGGCTGGGGCGCGGGTCGCAGGTGGCCCGGTACTTCGCCGGCATCTACGGCATCGGGCGCGCCCGGGCCCAGGCCGACATGCGCCTCATCGACGTGTCGTCGGGGCGCGTGGTGATGGTGACCGCCGATCGCTGGCTTGCCAACGTGGGCTGGTTCGGCGGGGACGACGAGGATCTCCTCGAGCAGTCGTTCGACGGCATCGCCGAGTCCCTCGCCAAGCTCCTGGTCCGGATGTCCAAGGGCGAAAAGCCCGGAAAGTGAGCGGGCCCATGACCGTCGATCGGTACCTCAAGGCCGTGCTGACCGTCATCGCCGTCGCACTCGTCGCGATCGCGGTGACCCCGTGGCTCCGGCTGGTCGCACCGGCGCCCGCCGGGGCGGCTGATGCGCCGTACGAGCTGACCGTGCCGAAGGCGTGGGGCAGGCTCGTCGGATACTCCGACGGCAACCTGCTGCTGGAGACCTCCGACGGCTCGCTGCGGGCCGTGGAGATCACCGGCAAGCCGCCCGAGTACCCGAAGACGAAGGCGCTGATCAAGCGGAATTAGCGGCATCCCGCCCGAGGCCGGCGGCGTTGAAGCTGCTCCAGATCCTGACCGGCATCAGCTACCCGTTCCTGGTCTACGCAGGTCTGACCCGCGCCGGCCCGCGGACGGTGGCCGTCACCCTGGCCGTCGTGCTCGTGCTTCAGGCCACCCTCACCTGGAGCCGCCGAAGTCCTGCTCTCGTTTACGGCCTCCTTGTCCCGGCGGCCGTCCTTGGAGTCGTGGTGATCCCCGCGGCGCTCTTCGACGAGGGGCAGTTCTTCCTCTTCGTGCCGGTGCTCGTCAACGCCGTCCTGTTGATCGCCTTCGGGCGCACGCTCGTGAACGGGCCCTCGATGGNCGAGANCTTCGCCCGCCTCCGCGGGCGCCANCTTCCCACTGACGAGATCGCCTACTGTCGGACCGTCACCGTCGTCTGGTGCCTGTTCTTCGCCCTCAACGGCGGATTCACCCTGTGGCTCGCGCTCTATCGGAGCCTGGCGTGGTGGACGCTCTACACGGGGCTGCTCGCCTACCTGCTGATCGGTGCCCTCTTCGCGACAGAGATGGTCTATCGCTATTGGCGTTTTCGACCCTACGACGGGTCCGTCACCGATCCGCTCTTTCGTCGGATCTTCCCTCCCCGAGGCAGCGGATGAGCGCGCAGCGGGTGTCTTCACGCTCCCTGAGGCGTCTCTTCGACGACACCGCCTGCCACTACGACCGCATCACCGGTCTCATGGCCTTCGGCTCGGGCGCCTGGTACCGCCGCAACGCGTTGCAGCGCGGCGGCCTCCAGGAGGGCATGAAGGTCCTGGACGTCGCGGTGGGGACCGGCGCCGTCGCGCGCGCCGTCGTGGGCATCGTCGGGGCGTCGGGCGGCGTCGTAGGCGTGGATCCGAGCACGGGGATGCTGGCCCAGGCGCGCCGGAAGCTCGGCATCCCGCTCGTGCAGGGAGTTGCCGAGTGCCTTCCGTTCGGCGACGGAGCCTTCGATGCCCTGACCATGGGGTACGCGCTCCGCCATGTCTCGGGCCTGAGCCCCACCTTCGCCGAGTACTTCCGCGTGCTGAGGCCCGGTGGCCTCCTGATCGTCCTGGACTTCGCCCGTCCGAACTCTAGGATCGGCCTCGGCCTGGGACGGTTCTACCTCAACGGCGTGGTTCCCTGGATGTCCCGGCTCAGTTCCGGCAGCCGGGAGGCGGAACTCCTGATGCACTACTGCTGGGACACCCTGGAGACCCTGGTGCCGGCCGAGACCATCCTGGCGGCGATGGGCGGCTGCGGCTTCCAAGACACCCGGAGGGTCCGCTGGTTCGGGGTACTGAGCGAGTACGTCGGCCGGAAGCCCGCCCTGGCGTCCTGATCCGCTACTCGGCGGGAGGCAACTGGTCGCCGACGACGTAGGGGTGTTCGTGGGCGGCCCCGGGACGCACGCGCAGGCGCGCCACCACCGGCAGGTGGTCGGAGGCCACGCGCGCGAGGCGACTGCGATGGGCGTGAAAGGTCTCGCCCTCCAGCTCCACATCCCAGTAGATCCGGTCCAGGCGGAAGAGGGGAAAGACGGCGGGGTGGGTGCGTCGCATCCGCCGCATGGGCGAGGAGAACTCCCGCCTGAGGCCGCGCGTCACCGGGCCGCGATGCCATTCGTTGAAGTCTCCCATCAGCACCCGCGGGCCCTCGAGCCTGGAAGAAGCGCGGATGAAGTCGGCCAGCAACACGATCTGCTCGCGGCGTTCGCGCAGCCCGAGTCCGAAGTGGCAGTTGAAGACGTGGAAGGCGCGACCGTTGGCGCCCAGGTCGACGCGCAGACAGCCGCGCGGCTCCCGGCTGCCGCGGCTGAGATCGCAGGTGGCCCAGCCCAGCACCGGCAGGCGCGTGAGGAGCACGTTGCCGAAGGTGCCGTTGCCGTGCGGCCGCGTGACGCCCATCACCATCTGCATGCCGAGCCGCGCGGCGAGATAGGTGGCCTGGTCGGCCAACGGCGAGCCATTCTCGCAGACCACCTCCTGCAGGCCGACGATGTCCGGCCCGATCTCGGCGATGACGCCGGAGATGCGCGCGAGATCGTGGCGGCGGTCGAGGCCGACGCCCCGATGGATGTTGTAGCTGGCGACGACGAGGTGCACGGGGGCTCAGGTCTCCTGGTAGGCGATGAAGTGGGTATAGAGCTGGGTCGGATGCGTGATCGGCGAGGGCGGATCGGCGCCGGGCGGGCACATGATGAACGTGTACAGCTCGTCGGGCGAGGGGCCGGCGTGGGCGCCGATCTCGGGGACATAGGACACGTTGCCGTCGGGCGAGTCGTTGCCGTAGATGACGAGGTCCCCCGCGCTCGGCATGGCCATCAGGTCATGGAGGCCCTCCACGAGCAACGGCCAGTCGGCGCGCCTGGCGAAGGGCCCGGCGGGGCCGTTGTCGATCGCGTGGCGCTTGCCGCGCCACAGGCAAATGGGGCCCCCCTGCGAGCGGGCCAGGACGAAGCCGATGCCCCGGCGGCGCGCGATGTCGTCGGCCAGACCCGGGAAGCGCTCGTCGATCCACTCGATGGTCAGCGGCCGGTCTTCGCCCAGAAAGTAGACGAAGGCGTTCGGCCCCGCTGCCACCACTCGCACGCTCGCCTGCTGGCGGGCCTCCGGCAGCTCCCCCAGCAGCCGGGCGAAGTCACGCTCGAGATAGTTGACGAAACGCTGGAAGAGTCCGGGCGCGCGCCGGCTGCGGAAGGCCTTGATGCCGCTGGCCAGCCGCCGTCCGCGGGGGCGGGCCGGGCTCACCTCCTGGGCGCCGGCCGGCCGGAGGAACTCCTCGAAGAAGCAGCGCTCCAGCGACCGGCCGCCCGAGAGCTTCTCGAACGGCGTGGTCGTCGTCTGTCCGTGATCAGAGAGCACGAAGAGGTCGTAACGGTACTCGGGGACGCGCCGGATCACGCGCCAGAGCTGGTGGATCGAGCGGTCCAGGCCGCGCAGGATGCGGAGCGCCCGGCGATGGCGCGGACCGTACGCGTGGGCGAACACATCGTAGTCGATGTAGTTGACGTAGACGGCGGGGGTACCAGCGTACAGGTCCCGCGAGACGGCCAGGGTGAACAGGTGGCGCACCCAGACCGACATCCCGACCTTGAGGGCGAGCCACTTCCAGCCCCGTCGGCTCTCACCGATCGGATCGGCCAGCCCGCGCAGGAGGGCGCGCACGATCTCGAGCACCGTCAGGACGAGGCCCTTGACGAGGACCCAGGCGAGTACGACGAACGCCGAGACCGCGCGCAGCAGCCCCTCCCCCGTCGGCCCCTTGATCGTCGCGAAGTTGAAGAGACTGCTCTCC
>JGI25382J37095_10000259_pt1 | contig 11654 bp, 6 predicted proteins | sample GraSoi013_1_40cm_3_FD_37095 | JGI IMG/M metagenome (IMG submission 37095)
CGCTGAGACCGAGACCGGTGCCCCGCTCGCCCTTGGTGGTGAAGAACGGATCGAAGATCCGCTGGCGCACGTCCTCCGACATCCCCACGCCGGTGTCGCTGATGGCGCAGACGGCGTGGCTGCCCTCGACCCCGGTGCGGAGCGCGATCTGCCCGCCCTCGGGCATCGCGTCGAGCGCATTGAAGATGATGTTGGTCAGCGCCTCCCGGATCTCCGAGGGGTCGCCGGCCACGACGGGCGTCGGTCTCGTTTCCACCACCACCTCGTACTTGATCCCCTTGGACTGGGCCTCGTCCTTCCACCGCGAGCGGGTGACCTCCACGATCTCCTCGACCAGCTGGTTGAGGTGCACCTGCTGGAAGGGCCGGGCCCGCCGCATCCGGGTGAACTCCTGGATGCGCTTGACCGTCTGGGCGGCATCCAGCGCGACCTTGATGATGACGTTGAGCTGCCGCTGCAGCTCCGGGTCCTCGGTCTCGTTGAGCAGCACCTCGGCCCGGCCCACGATGATGGCCAGCACGTTGTTGAAGTCGTGGGCGACCCCGCCCGCCATCTCGCCCAGCGCGCGGAGGCGCTCGCCCTGGACGATGCGCTGCTGCGACTCCTCCACCGCCCGCAGGGCGGCCCGTAGATCGCCGTAGAGGCGGCTGTTCTCCAGGGCGATGGCCGCCTGATCGGCGAAGGTCTGGAGCAGCGCGACCTCGGCCTCGGAGAAGTTCCGGCCCGCCTCGTCGCAGATGCCGATGACGCCGACGATCTCGCGCTTCACCCGGAGCGGCACGGCCAGGTACGCGCTGAGGCCCAGCTCCTCGACGTGGCGCCGCATGTCCGCGGGGAGGTTGAGGCCGGGGTCGCCGAAGACGTCGGCCGACCAGACGGGTCGTCCCTCCACGACCGCCCGACCCACCACGCCGACGCCGGCCGGGATGACCGGCAACAGCCGCCCCAGCGTGCGGGCGTCGCCCTTGGACGCGATGAGCTTGAGCGACCCGTCCGGCTGCTGCAGCCGGAGGACGGAGAACCGGCCGCCCAGCAGGAGCAGCGANCTTTCCACGATCCGCTCGCCCACGTCGGCGGCGTCCAGGCTCTCGGTGAGCATCCGGGCCAGCCGGGCCAGCTCCTCGGCCTCGCGGCGGCGGCGCGTGGCCTCGGAGTAGAGGCGCGCGTTCTCGATGAGCATGGCGGCCTGGTCGCTGATGCCCTTGACGAGCCGGATCTCCTCGGGCGTGAGCTGGCGCCGCTCCTCCCACCAGATGACGAAGAAGCCGCCGATCGGCTCGCCCTTGACGATCATCGGCACGAACAGCAGGGACCGGTGGGGGAAGCGCGCGAAGCTCTCGCGGTCGATCCGCGGATCGCTGGCGGCGTCGCTCGACCAGACCGCCTCGCGCGTCCGCCACGTCTCCTCCATCGCCGGATGGCCCTGGATGGGGATGGGGAACTCCATGAACTTCTGGTGGAGGTCCTTGGGCACGCGATAGCCGGCGATGGGGCGGAGACACTTGTGCTCGGCATCGGCGAGGTAGGCCCCGACCATGTCGGCCCCCAGCGTCCGCGCGATCTCCCGCGCGACGCGACGCATGGTCTCCGTGGGATCCAGCGTCGAGCTCAGCGCCTTGGTGATGTTCAGCAGCGTCTCGGTCTCCCGAAGGCGGGTCTGCGTCTGCTGGAAGAGGCGGCCCTTGTCGATGGCGACCGCCGCGTGGGCCGCGATGCCCCGGGCCAGGGCGATCTCCTTGGGCGTGAAGGCGTGGGGCCGGCCCGGCGTGTGGACGCCGATGGCGCCCATGAGCCGGCCGCCACTCACGAGCGGGATGATCAGCATCGAGCGGATCCCGAACACGTCGGCCAGGACCGGCGAGAGCTGGAAGTCGGGCGCGCCCGCTTCGAGGATGATCGGGTCCTGCGTCCTCAACGCCGACAGCATGGACGGCAGCCGCGACGTCTCGGTCAGGGCCAGGAACGCCGGGCGGCTCTCGTCGGGGAGCCCGAAGGCGGCGGTCGGGATGAGNNGCTCGTGACNCGGGTCCGAGAGGAAGAGCAGGCACTGGGTGCCGCCCAGCAGCTCGGCGGTGGTGCGGACGACGGTGTGGAGCACCTGGTCGAGGTCCTGCACGCCCTCGATGGCCTCGGCCAGCCGGAGCANGGCGGCCGAGATCTCGGCTTCCTCCCGCTGGGCGGCGAACAGCCGCGCGTTGTCGATGGCCAGGGCCGCCTGGGTGGCCAGGGCCCGGAGGAACTCGATCTCCTCCAGAGGGAAGTTGCGCGGCTCCCGGTGCAGGAGCTTGAGGAGGCCCAGCGTCCGTTCCTTCACCGCCACCGGCACCGCCAGCATCGCCTGGTAGCCCAACTGGCGTACCAGGGACGTCGCGCGCCAGGTGGGGTCGGCGGCCAGGTTGGCGTAGACGAGCGGACGCCGGTCGCGAACGGCCAGACCGGTGAGGCTCGTCCCGATGCTCAGCCGGCCGACGGCCAGCAGCTCCGGCTCCACCTCCGAGGCGCCCCGGATCACGAGGTCGTCGCCCTCGATGAGCAGGAGCAGCGCGGAGTGCATTCCCATCAGCCGGCGGGCCTCNTCGGCGATGCGCGGCAGCAGGCGCTCGAGATCGATCTCGGTCGCCAGCTCGCGGCTCAGAGCCACCAGGGCGTCCTGGCGCCGCTCGAGGCTTCGCCGCACGGTGATGTCGCGCGCGCTGCCGAGAATCGCCACCGGCGCGCCGTCCTTGCAGACCGCGCGGACCACGGCTTCCAGAATCAGGCGCCCGCCGTCCTTGCCGATGAACTCGGCGGTGAACGATTCCACGGGGCGCTCACCGGTGGCGATGCGCCGGACCATCTGGACCGCGCGCTCGCGGTCCTCGGGCGCCAGGAACTCGGCGATGTTCATGGTCAGCAGCTCTTCGCGCGTGTAGCCGCTGGCCCGAGCCCCGGCTTCGTTGATCTCGAGGATCCGGCCCTCGAGGTCGTGGAGGTACACGATGTCGATGACGTTCTCGAAGAGCTCGCGGTAGCGCGTCTCGGAGACCGCCAGCCGCTCGCGGGCCTCGCGCTCGGCCGCCAGCAGCCGGGCGTTTTCGAGGGCGATGGCCGCCTGCCGGACCATGCCCTCTGCCAGGCGGATCTCGTCGGCCGTGAACACGTGGTGCCGGCGCGTCCACACGATGGCGAAGCCGCCGACGATCTCGTCCTTCACCCGCATGGGCAGGACCAGGACGGACTTGTGGGGCACGAGCCGCAGCAGCGGGTGCTCGAACCGCGGGTCGGCCTTGCTGTCGGTCGCGTACACCGGCGACCCCAGGGCCCGGATGCCATCCATCAGCGCGTTGCCGGTGGGCAGCAACGCCCCCGACAGCTCGCCGAAGATGTCCCGGGGGATGTGATAGCCGGCCAGCGGCACCAGCTGGTCCCGCGTCGGGGCCAGGCGCCAGGCGCCNCCCATGTCCGCGTCCAGCGCGCGCACCAGCTCCCGGATCGTCCGGCGTGCCACCTCCGAGATGTCCAGCGTCGAGCCGACGGCGCGGCTGACGCTGAGCAGCGTCTCCGTCTGGCGCAAGCGCTGCTGGGTTTCCGCGTAGAGCCGCGCGTTGCGGATGGTGGCGGCGGCCGAGGTGGCGAGCGCCTCGGTCAGGGCCACCTCGTCCGGAGAGAACTCTCGACGCGTGCGGCTGCCGACGATCAGGACGCCGACCGCCTCGTCCTGAAGCAGCAGCGGCACGCCCAGGAACGACGCGAAGCCCTCCTCCCGGATGTAGTCGGGGTACTTGACCCGGTGATCGGACGCGAGATCGGGCAGCATCAGCGGCACGCGCTGCTCGAGGATCCAGCCNACCGTGCCTTCCCCGCGCCGGAACGTCATCTCCCGTGGCTCGGGGCCCCGCACGTCGCCGGCGCGGGCGGCGAACCGCAGATCGCCCGTGGGCTCCAGCAGCCAGATGCGCACGAGATCGCCGGACAGACGGCTGCGGACCAGCTCGGCCAGCCGATGCAGGACCTCCGACAGGTCGAGGGTCCCGGTGAGCAGCCGCCCCGCCTCGACGAGGCTCTCCTCCTCGGCCGCCCGCTGCTCCATGCCCCGGTACAGCCGCGCGTTCTCGACCGCGCTGGCCACCTGGTTGGCGACGATCTTGAGCAGCTGCTCCTCGTCGGACCTGGCACCCGACGGGAGGATGTGGCGCGCGGTCATGACGCCGAGCGAGCGACCGCGCACGGCCAGCGGAAGGGTCCACTCCACCTCCGTCCACTCGTCGGCCGGCCCGGCGCCGGTGGCGGCCAGCAGGCCGCGCGGTCGTTCGACGGGCTCGCCGGCGGCGACCACGCGGACGCCGGCCGGATCGCTCAGCTCGACCACCAGGCCCGTGGTCCCCAGCGCGCGGGCCAGGGCGGGCAGGAGGCGTTCGAGCAGCGGGACGACGCCCATCTCGGAGGTGATGTCTTGCACGGCCGCGTGGAGGTCCTCGAGCTGGACGGCCCGGCGCACGAAGTGGTGGTTGAGGCGCTTCAGCTCCTCGACCTGGCTGACCAGGCGGTAGACCAGCCGCTGGTTCAGCTCCCGGAGATAGGGGCCGGCCTCGTGCTCATCCACGCGCTCGCGCTTGCCGCGCAGGAACTCCGTGATCTGCCGCGGAAAGGCATCCACGTCGATCGGCTTGTGGATGTAGCCGTCGCACCCCGCGACGAGCGTCCGCTGGCGGTCACCGTCCATGGCGTAGGCGGTGACGGCGATCACCGGCGTGCCGCTGAGGCTCGGGAAGGACTTCAAAATGACGCCGACCTCGTAACCGTCGACGCCCGGCAGGTTGATGTCGAGCAGGATCAGCGCCGGCTCCTCGCGGAGCGCCGCCTCGATGCCCGACAGCCCGTCCTCGGCTTCCACCAGGGTGTAACCCTCGGCCTCCAGCAGCGCCCGCACCAGCGCGCGGTTCTCGGGATTGTCCTCGATATGCAGGATCTTCGTCGACCGGCGGTCGCGTTGGGGCGCCCGCACGCTCATGGCTTGCCCGTCGCTGGCGCCGGCAGCGGGAGCGTGAAGTGGAAGGTCGAGCCGAAGTTCTCGCGGCTCTCCGCCCACATCTGGCCGCCGTGCAGCTCGACGAACTTCTTGCTGATCGCCAGGCCCAGCCCCGTGCCCCCGGCCTGTCGGGCCAGCGGGTTTTCCAGCCGCTCGAAGGGCTCGAAGAGCCGCGACAGGTCCGCCTTGCGGATGCCCACCCCCGTGTCGCTCACGCTGACGTGCACCACGCTGTCTTCCCGGCGCCCGCGGACGATCACGCGGCCGCCGGCCGTGAACTTCACGGCATTGGAGAGCAGATTCAAGAGCACCTGCTTCACCTTCGTGCGGTCGCCGACGACACGCGACAGCTCCACCGGAACGTCCGTCTCGATCTTGATCGGCTTGCCGCGGGCCAGCGGCGTCGACGACTCCACACACTCGTCCACCAGGTCGTGGAGGTCGAACTCTTCGTGCCGTACGTCGAGCTTGCCGGCCTCGATGCGGGAGATGTCGAGGATGCTGTTGATCAGCTGGAGCAGGTGCGTGCTGCTGTTGTAGACCGACCGGACGTAGGTCTCCTGCTTTTCGTTCAACTCGCCGTCCAGACGGTTGAGCAGCACCTTGGAGAAGCCGATGATGGAGTTGAGCGGCGTGCGCAGCTCGTGCGACATGCTGGCCAGGAACTGCGACTTCAGACGGCTGGCCTGGACGAGGCGGGCGTTGGTGCCCCCCAGATCCTCGTAGAGCCGCGCGTTCTCGAGGGAGATGGCCGCCTGGTTGGCGAGCAGGGAGAGGACCTCCAGCTCCTGCTGGTCGAAGATCTCGCCCGACAGCTTTTCACCGACCAGGAGGATGGCCACCAGCCGGTTCTCGATCTTGAGCGGCACGATCAGCGAGGCCGTGATCTCTTCCAGCTCGGCCTCGGTGGCCTCGAAGTACCCGGCCAGCTTCGGGTTCAGCTTCGCCTCCTCCTTGACGAGCACCCCTTCTTCCGTCGTCAGCCACCGGACGATGGGGCTGTCGGTGGGCAGCGGGCTCACCCGCAGCGGCGTGTCGAGGGCCATCTCCTTCCGGTAGGGGACGAAGGTCTGCGTCGGCTCGTCGCGGGTCATGAGCACGCAATGGGTCAGCGGGATGCCCCGGACGAGCCCCTGGACGAGCGTGTCGACCAGCTCGTCGAAATTGAGGATAGCGCTCATGCGCTTGCTCAGCGCCAGCAGGGTCTCGTAGCAGCCCTGCCGGCGCGAGAACATGAGCCGCTCGACCGCCAGCTCGAGACGCTGGCCGATCGGGCTCAAGAGCATGGTCATGAGAATCCCGAGGGGGACGGCTATCCAGACCGCGCTCTGCGCCTCCAGGTCGAAGTAGTTCTCCAGCGTCCGGGTGAGGAGGGCCAGGAAGGCGGTGAGGGTGATGCCCACGCCACCATAGACCGCCGTCTTCTTCACCGCGACGTCCACGTCGAAGAGGCGGTAGCGGACGATCGAGGTCCCGAGCATCAGCGCGAAGAACATGTTGGCCGGGATCCCGATGGGGTAGATCTGGTCCGCCTCGGGAAAGGAGCGGGCCATGATGAACCGGAGGAAGTCGACGCCGCCCCCCAGAAGGCTGATGAAGGAGCCCAGCAGGACGAGCCGGGCCCGGTTGCGACGGAAGCTCGAATCGATCGTCCGGTACGCCCTCAGCAGCTGCGCGATGCCGTAGAGGAGCAGCGCGTTGAAGTAGACGAAGAAGGGGACGTACAGGAGGCCGGTGGCCGGCGCCCAGCCCCAGTAGGTCAAGGTGGCCCCCCGCATGAACACGCTGGAACCGCTGAGATTGATGACGGTGAAGACGAGCGACGTCGTATAGGCCAGCAGCAGCGACCGGCGGTGCAGGACCGTGGCGTCCAGGAAGATGAGGACGAAGTGGTAATACAGGGCGGGGATCGCGATCACTCCCACGTGGATGAGCACTTCCCAGAAGTACGCCACCGATTCGTCGCTGCTCTGGCGGAGCATGAACACTCCGAAATTCCAGAGCGCCAGCGCGGAGACGAAATAGGTGAAGATCCGGTTCAGCCGGCTGCCCGGGTTGCGCAGCAGCGAAATGCTGGCCAGCGAGACGTTCAGCAGGAACGCGATGAGGGGAAGAAGCTTATGGAGGCTCACCCGGCCCCTCGTCGCTCACGTAGGGAAAGTGAAAGTGCTCCTGATCGACCTCTTTCTTCCGCTGCTCCTCCAGCTCCTCTCGGAGGATCCCGAACACCAGGACGTCGAAATGCTGCCCCGCGTGATACCCGGCCTTGCGGAGCACCCCCTCCTGCCGGAAGCCGTGCCGCCGGAGGGAGTTGATGGAGAGCAGGTTGTACTCGTACACCTTGGCCTCGATCCGTCGGAGCCCGAGCACGTCCAGCCCGTAGGCGCAGACGAGCTTGCCGGCCTCGACGCCGAAGCCCCGGCGCATCGCCTTCTCATCGGTGAGTATCGTCTCCAGGAACGCGTAGCCCTCGATCAGGTGGATGTTGAAGAGGCGGACCAGCCCCAGGGGCTTCTTCGCGCGTGGCTCGGTCCGCCGGACGGCCATGATGACCAGCACCACCTGGGTCGGGTCGTTGAGGCACGCCTCGTAGAAGGAGGGGTGCTTGTCGTAGGCGTGCTTGTAGGTGCGCANGAACTCGCTGCCGACCATCCGCTCGAGGAACGGATCCTCCGCCCACTCGGACAGCTCGTCGAGGTCGCCGGGGGCCAGAGTACGGAGAAAGACGCGTCGGCCCCTGGCGATGACGACCCCCCCCTCCGCCGTGACCCCAGGCGTCGCGTCCGGCGCTGGCTCCCGCCGCGGCGCTTCCACTTCGATCACGCCTCGGGCTCGTCCCACCGCGGGACTATCATGACATCACCGGGGTGCGAATCGAGCAGCATTCGGGCGTCGATGAGGGCGGCACCCTCCGGCGCCTCCTTAGGCCTGAGCACCCGCGACGTTACGGGCGCGGACCCAGGCCAGCAGGCTGAGATCGGCCAGAAACGTCGCCCGCACTTCCAGGACTTCGAAGCCAGCCCGCGCCAGGAGTCGCTCGAATTCGTCCCGATTGAGGTACTGCGGCTCGTACTGCCGGAACATCTCGAACGTGGCGGTCGGCACCAGCCACCGGAGCGCCCGCGCCGCGGCGCCCAACCCTTGCCGCGCCCGGATCTGCCGGAACGTGCGGACGACCCGGGCCGGCCGCGCATAAGTCAGGAAGACACCGTGCCCGCCGGCTTTCAGCGCGCGNCGACAGGCCTCGAGCACTCCGAGCGGATTCGGGTGCCAGTAGAGNGTGTGCATGCTCACCAGGGCGTCGAAGCTCCCCGCGCCGGGGACGGGGTCGCGCGCCACGTCCAGGTGGTGGAAGGCGACGTTCCTCGCCGACCCGTAGCGCCGCCGCGCCACCGCGACGAGGTGCTCCACCGCGTCGAGGGCGACGACGGCGTAGTCGTCGCGGGCCAGCCTGGCCGCCACCGTGCCCGTGCCGCAGGAGACGTCGAGGACCCTGACAGCGCTCCGGGGCGATCCAGTCCGGCCCGAGCGCCCCACGTACGCCGCCACCTCGTCCAGCAGCATCTGGTACGGCGGGAACCCACGCACGATGGCGTCGTAGGTGAGGCCGTAGCCGACGGCCGCCAGGCGTTCGAGCGCGCCCCGAAATGGGGTGGAGGCCGCCGCGTCTTTCCAGGCCAGGGTCCCCGGCTCCTTCACATCTAGTCCTTGGTGCCCTTCCGCGCCCACACCAGCAGGCTGGCGGCGTTCAGGAAGGTCCGTCGCATCTCGAGCACCGTAAAGCCTGCCTCGTGTAGCTCGCGCGCGAAGACCTCCTCGTCCCAGTAGTGCGGGCCGATCCGCTTGCGGCCCATCTCGAAGACCGCGTTCGGCCCGATCCACAGCAGAGAGCGGGAGGCCGCCAGCAGCCCGTCGCGCCGCGTGACATCGCGAAACGTCGAGACCAGCCCGATGCGGCGCGTATGGTTGACGAAGATGGCGTGCCCGCCGGGCCTGAGGATGCGACAGGCCTCCGCGAGCATCCGGCGGGGCTCGGGGTGCGCGTAGAGCGAGTGGATGCTGACGATCTGGTCGAACGCCCCCTCCCAGAAGGTGTTGCCTAGCGCCAGATCGGCGTGCTGGAAGGCCAGGTTCGACAGGCGCTTGGCCCGGCGCTTCTCGCGGGCCAGCTCGATCAACCCCCCGTAGGGATCGATCCCCACCACCGAGAACCCCGCCTCGGCCAGGATGCAGCTGAAGTTGCCGGGCCCGCACCCGACCTCCAGGACCCGCACGTCACGGCGCTGGGCGCCTTCCGGCACGGAAGCTTCCACACGGGTCAGCACCTCACGCTGGAGCGCCTGGTACGGCTCGAACTGCTCGAAGATGTAGTCGTAGACGACGCCATAGCCGACGGACACCGTACGGTCGAGGCCCCACTGCAGGCCCCTGAGGATCGATCGCATGACCCGACCGGGGGCGTCCATTCCCTTTCCTGTCTCCGCGCGCGAGAGCATGAGCGCCTCCTAGGTCCGGCCCTGAAGGGCCTGTCCGACGGCGGTGCGCAACTGCTCGCGTGTGAACGGCTTCAGCAGAATCGCGTTGAACCCCATCTCCGTCGCGTCCTCCACCACGTCCGAGGATCCGTGCCCCGTGAGCAGCATGAAGGCCATGTCGGGTCGGATCGCCCGGGCTTGCTCGAAGACCTGGAAGCCGTTCATCTCCGGCATCTTGTAGTCCACGATCACGAGGTCGAAGGGTTCCTTGCGAACGAGGTCGACCGCTCCGTCACCACGGTTGGCGCCCTTGACGGCGTATCCCAGGGACTGAAGCATGTTCACGCAGAGCACCACCACCTCGCCCGCGTCATCCACGACGAGAACCTTCTGCTTACCGCCGGGAAGGCTCATCGATCTCGGCNCGGGCGGGTGCCTAGTGAAAATGCACTAGGGAGATCGCCCGGGGACGCCGGCACTCCACGAGGGTCCTGANCGCCCGACACTCTGGACATCGTTAGCCTTTCCGCCCGACTCCAGGGGCGCAGAACTGGTCAACAGGGTCGTTCTATCAGACTTATCAGGCTTGCCGGCGGGCTGTCAAACGGCCCTTCCCCCGGGCTCACTTGCGCGACCACTGGCCCGAGTCGTCCTGCACCCACGCCCCAGCCGGCGCCCGCTCGCGGTTGGCCTTGGCGAAGGCGGCCTGAACTCGCGCCAGATCGCCGGCGGGCATGTTGTTCTGCTCGACCAGGGTGCGGTAGAGGAACATCCGGTCCCGGTTCTCGGCGGGGACCAGTGCCCCGAGGTTGAGTGGGCAGCCGCTGCCCGGCCGGACCTCGACGAGCCCCTGGCTGTTCTCCCCCAAACACCCTTTCGCCAGCGCCGCCGCCAGTTCCGGGTAGCGGGCGCGGCGGGACTCGACGGCCGCCATCACCTCGGGCGTGCGTGTCTTGAGCTCCGGCGTCTGCGCCTCGGCGACGGCCGGCCCCATCCAGGCGAACCGAGCGGCGGTGGGCTGGTTGGGCGTGGGAGCGGAGCCGTCGCGTTTCGGAGCCGCCGGCGCCGGAACCGACGGCGCGGGCATCCGCACCAGATCCTCGATACCCGAGGCGGCGCTGTCGATCTTCTCCTGCGGGAACGTCACGTTGATCGTCACCGCAAAGCAGCCGGCCACCAGCGGCGCCAGCGCCGGGAGCCAGAGCGGAGCGGCCGGCAGGTGTACGTTCGCGCGCGTCATGGCGTGGTCCCCCTCGTGAACGTGCGCGCCAGCACCGCCAGCGGCACGTTCCGGACATTGATCGCCTCCACCGGAGCCGGAAAGATCCCGAGCCGCTTCTTGCCGCGCAGCGTCAGATCCACGCGCCCGTCGCCCCGACTCAGGCGCAGCTCGCCCTCGAGCGACTCGTACTGGAAAACGCGGAGGTTCTCGAGCGTCAGCCGGAGCACGCCGCTCGACTCCGCCTGTACGGCCGCCGATTCGAGCAGCCGCTCGATAGCGTCGATGCCGACCTCGCCCCCGTCTTCCGAGTCCGTGCGGACGAGGGCGACGAGCCCGTCCGGGGTCGTGTATTGGACGCTGGCCAGATACCGCACCTTCCCCGCAAGGTGTGCCACATTCGAGCCCGACTCGCGGACGAAGCGCGCGAGGTCCACCCCCTGGCCTTCCAGACGGGTGCGGAAGGGCGCTGGGCGCCCGTCGAGGGCGGCCTCGAGCCAGCCCCGGCCCTGCCCTCCGTACTGGGTGTAGGAGATGTCTGGCAGCAGCAGCCGGCCATCCGCGATGCGCGCGGTGCTCGTCGCCTGGCCGAGCGCTAGGCCGTAGCCCGCGACGCGAAGCGCGTCGAGCCCCGCCGCATCGGGTGGGCCGCCAGCGCTCTCGGGAACGGTCACCGAAGTCGCCCTGGCGACCGCCGACACCCGCCGGCCGCTGGGGGCCAGCAGCGGCAGCACGCCGCCTATGACCTCGACCTCACCGATGCGCACGTCCAGCGGGCGCCCGGCCGTCGCCGGCAGCCGGACGCCCCGGAGCCTCAGGCGCGAGCCGTCCATCGCCGCCCGCTCGACGCTGATCGGCAGGCCGGTGCGACTGGCGAGGACGCCGGTCAGGAGACGGCCCAGGCGGCGTTCCTCGCCGAGGACGTACCACGCCACCGCGAGCGCCGCGACGG
>JGI25382J37095_10000262_pt1 | contig 11640 bp, 14 predicted proteins | sample GraSoi013_1_40cm_3_FD_37095 | JGI IMG/M metagenome (IMG submission 37095)
AACGGGGGCCCGCCCGGCAGCCGCGAGCCCGCCCGGAGTGATCGCGTTCAACGACCGCGCGGCCGCGGGCGCCGGGTTGGGGATGCAGGCCCCCGAGGTCATCGAAGGGGGCCTCGACGCCCCCTGCGAGCCTCCCCCAGAGCCGATTGCGCCCGCGAAGCCGGCACTCGAACCGCGGTTACTCCGACAGCCCCTAGCCGACGCGGCGCCGCCTCAGGCGTGCGAGGGGCCGGCGGTGTCCTCGGCGCGCACCGGCGTCCGGCCACGCAGGAAGTCGAAGTCGCAGCCCTCGTCGGCTTGCAGCACGTGGTCGAGGTAGAGCCGGCCGTAGCCGCGGGTGAAGTGGGGCGGCCGCGGCTTCCAGGCCGCCTTGCGCCGGGCCAGCTCCTCATCGCCCACCCGGAGCGTCAGCGTGCGCGTCGGCACGTTCAGCTCGATCTCGTCGCCGTCGCGCACGAGGGCCAGGGGACCCCCGACGGCCGACTCCGGCGCCACGTGCAGCACCACCGTGCCGTACGACGTTCCGCTCATCCGCGCGTCGGAGATGCGGACCATGTCCTTGACCCCCTTCTTCAACAGGCGCGCCGGAATCGGCGCCGCGCCCTATTCCGGCATGCCGGGCGCCCCCTTGGGGCCGACGTGCTTGAGGACGAGGACGGACGTGTCGTCGACCGGCAACGCGGGGTCGTCGATCCGCTGGTGCAGATCGTCGTGGTCCTCGAAGACGACCGCCTTCCCCCGATGGGTGAGCAGGTGCGGCGAGGCCGCCGACTGCTTGAGCACAGCGCCGTCGGGACAGAGGTTGCCGGAGAGGATCACGGTTCCGCCCTCGGACCCCAGCGGCATCGAGAGCGGACGGATGACGTCTTCGTTGTAGCACCGCGCGTCGCGGACGTTGTCGGCCATGGAGACGCCGTTCACGGTGAGCGCGCCGCCGTGGAGCAACGGTAACAGCTCCTTGAGTACCGCCGGCAGCCCGCCGGAGTAGAAGAAGTCCTCCATCAGATATTTCCCCGACGGACGGAGGTTGGCCAGGAGGGGCGTGGTCTTGGACAACTCGTCGAAGCGGGAGAGCGGGAGTCGCACGCCCAGTCGGCCGGCGATCGCCACCAGGTGAATGATGGCGTTGGTGGAGCCCCCGATGGCCATGTCGGTGCGGATGGCGTTGTCGAACGCCTTCGCCGTCATGATCTCGGAGGGCTTGGGACCGCCGGCCAGGGCCATGGCGACAGCGCGGCGGCCGCTGAGCTCGGCCAGCGCCAGGCGCCGAGAGTCCGGCGCGGGAATGGCGGCGTTGCCCGGCAGGGTCATGCCGAGCGCCTCCGCCATCGAGGCCATCGTGGACGCCGTGCCCATGACCATGCAGTGACCGGTCGAGCGAGACATGCAGGATTCGGCCTCGCACAGCTCCTCGTCCGTGAGACGTCCGGCCCGGCGCTCCGCCCAGAGGCGCCAGACGTCGGTGCCCGAGCCCAGCTCCTCCATGCGCCACTTGCCCCGGAGCATCGGGCCGCCGGTGACCATGAGCGCGGGGATGTCGGCCGAGGCGGCGCCCATGAGCATGGCGGGGGTGGTCTTGTCGCAACCCGAGAGCAGCACCACGGCGTCCAGCGGATAGGCGCGGACGCACTCCTCGACGTCCATCGCCATCAAATTGCGGAAGAGCATCGTGGTGGGCTTCATCAGGACTTCCCCGAGCGAGATGGTCGGGAACTCGAGCGGGAAGCCGCCGGCGGACCACGCGCCGCGCTTGACCGCGTCGGCGACCTGGCGCAGATGGGCGTTGCAGTTGGTCAGCTCGGACCAGGAGTTGGCGATGCCGATCACCGGACGGCCGTCGAAGACGAGATCGCTGAACCCTTCGGTCTTGAGCCACGAGCGATGGACGAACCCGTCCAGGTCCCGTCGCCCGAACCAGTTGCGGCTGCGGAGATGCTGTGTTGTCATGAGTGCCTCCCGGGGCACTCGATTATAGAGGAGATCGGAGGAAACGAATGCGGCTGGCGGGCAAACTCGCGGTGGTGACGGGTGGGGGCAGCGGGATCGGGCGCGGGATCGCCCTGGCCATGGCCCGGGAGGGCGCGGACGTCGCCATTTCCGACATCCAGGTGCTGAACGCCGAGAAAGTGGCGGCCGAGATCAAGGCGTTGGGGCGGCGGGTGGCCGCCATGAAGACCGACGTGACCAGCGCCGCCGACGTCAAGGCCATGATCGATCGCACGCGGGAGACGTTCGGCAAGATCGACATCCTCGTCAACAACGCCGGGGCGGCGGCATCGCCCGGAATGCCCTTCACCAACAACACCGAGGAGGATTGGGACCGCGCGTTCGCCGTAAACACCAAGTCAGTGTTTCTCACCTGCAAGGCGATCGCGCCGTACCTGATCGAGCGGAAGAGCGGGCGCATCATCAACATCGCGTCGATCGCCGGCCCCATCGCCGCGCTCACGATGCCGCCGTACAGCGTGGCCAAGATGGGCGTCATCACGTTCACCAGGATCGTCGCCAAGGAGCTGGCGCCCTACGGCGTCACCGTGAACGCGATCTGCCCGGGGGTGCTCTACACCGCGTTCTGGGAGAAGCTGGCGGCGCACATCGCCACGACCAACCCGGCCTTCGCGGGCATGACGCCCCGCCAGGTGTTCGAAAAGCGCGTGGCCGACCTCGTCCCCCTGAAGCGCGAGCAGACGCCCGACGACATCGCCTGGGCCGCGGTGTTCCTGGCCTCCGAGGAGGCGCGGAACATCACCGGCCAGGCTCTCAACGTCGACGGCGGGGTGGTGATGCACTGATGCCGGGCCAACTGACTTCCCCGTGGTGGTGATGTACTGATGGATTTCGACTTCACGCCCGAGCAGGAGGCATTCCGCAAGGAGGTCCAGCAGTGGCTGGAGCAGAACCTCCCGGACGACCTGCGCGGTCGCGCCTTCGCGGCCTCCCGGGCCGACCGCGAAGAGGTCCGGAAGCTCCGGACCTGGCAGAAGAGGATGTACGAGGCCGGCTACGTCGGCATGGACTGGCCGCGCGAGTTCGGGGGCCGCGGCGCCACGCTGGTCGAGCAGGTCATCCTTTACCAGGAGCTGGCGCGCGCGGAATCGCCGCAGTTCGTCAACCGCGGCGGCCTCTCGATGCTGGGGCCGACTCTCATGAAGCACGGCACGCCGCCCCAGCAGAAGCGCTTCCTTCCCCAGATCCTGACCGCCGACGAGATCTGGTGTCAGGGATTCTCCGAGCCCAACGCGGGCTCGGATCTCGCCAATCTCCAGACGCGCGCCGAGCGCGTGGGCGATCACTTCGTCGTCAACGGCCAGAAGGTCTGGACCAGTATGGCCCACGTCGCCGACTGGTGCTTCCTGCTGGTCCGCACCGACCCCGCGGTGCCCAAGCACAAGGGCATCACCTTCCTCCTGGTCGACATGAAGTCGCCCGGCATCACGGTCCGGCCCCTCCGCCAGATCACGGGCGAGGCGGAGTTCAACGAGGTCTTCTTCGACACCGTCCGGGTGCCCCTCGAGAACCTCGTGGGCAAGCCGAACGAGGGGTGGAGCGTGGCCCTGACGACGCTGGCCTACGAGCGCGATCTGCTGACCTTCATCCGGCACATCTCACTGCGCAACGCGGTGCACCGGCTGGTCAAGCTCGCGCGGGCGCGCGGCCGGGCCCGCGATCCGGTCGTGCGGCAGAAGATCGCGAACATCTGGATCGGCGAGCAGGCGCTCCAGCTCAACGCCTACCGGAGCCTCACGAACATTCTCCGGGGCGGTCAGCCGGGGCCCGAAGGCTCGACCTCCAAGCTCTTCTGGAGTCAGGTGGACCAGGAGTTGGCGCAGGTCGCCACCGAGGTGATCGGCCCCTATGCTCAGGTCGCCCACGGCTCGGCGTGGGCGCCAGACGAGGGCCAGTGGGAGTTCTACGCGATGCTCGCCCAGGCCAGCGGGATCCGCGCGGGGACGTCGGAAATATTGAGAAATATCCTGGGGGAGCGCGTGCTCGGGCTGCCCAAAGACTGATGGGTCATGAGTGATCTGCTCTACGAGGTGAAGGACCGGATCGCCACCATCACCTTGAACCGCCCGGACAAGCTCAACGCCTTCACGGGGCCGATGATCGACGCCTGGGCCGCCTCGCTGGGCGAAGCCCAGCGCGACGACCGCATCCACGTGGTCGTCGTCACCGGAAGCGGCCGCGCCTTCTGCGCCGGTGGCGACGTGGGGCGCATGGGCGAGGGCAAGCCCAGCGGGCTCGACCACAAGAACCAGCTCTGGGAGCACATCCACCGAATCCCCAAGACGCTCGAGGCCATGGACAAGCCGGTGATCGCGATGGTCAACGGCCTGGCGGTGGGGGCGGGCATGGGGATGTGCCTCATGTGCGACGTACGCATCGCGTCCGAGGAGGCGCGATTTTCGACGGGCTACGTGAAGGTGGGGCTGGTTCCCGGCGACGGCGACACCTACTTCCTGCCGCGCCTGGTGGGCGCCGCGAAGGCGCTGGAGCTCTTGTGGACGGCGGACTTCGTCGAGGCGGCCGAGGCGCTCCGCTTGGGGATCGTCAACCGCGTGGTCCCCGCCGCCCAGCTCAGGGACGCCACCTACGCGCTGGCCGAACAAATCGCCAGCGGGCCCCAGATCCCCGTCCGCATGATCAAGAGGCTGGTCTATCAGAGCCTGCGGCTCGACCTCCGCACGCACCTCGACCTCGTCTCGTCCCACATGGCGATCGTCCGCGAGACGGCCGACCACGCCGAGGGCGTCGCCGCCTTCAAGGAAAAGCGCGCGCCGAAGTTCCAGGGGCGGTGACGGGCTGTCCGCTTCCTGGTCACTGTCTGTCAGGCTGACACCCTGCCCGGCCGCCGAGGGATCGGAACCCCTCGAAAGATCACGTCGGCCTCGCCGTGACGGCGTGGCCCCGGTCTTGCTCTACCGGCCGCCGTGGATCTCCACGAGACGAAGGACCGGGTCGCCGTCGCCTTGGTGGAGTCGATCTTCCGCCGGGCCCGCTACCGCGTGCGGCCCTTCGACGCGGATGGAACGAAGCCCCGATTCGTCCGCGAGGACTTCGCGCCGAGCTTCTTCGTCTTCGTCCCGGGGCCGGAGGGCGCCGAGCGCGAGTTCCTGATCGACGTCACCTATCGGCCCTTCGTCGAGCAGTTCATCGCGCTCGAGAACAAGCGCCGGGACTCCTCGATCTTCGTCCTGGCCCGGCGTCACTGGCCGGCGCTGCACTTCGTGCTCGTCACCGATCATCCCGGAGCCGGCCGCTCCTGCTTCCAGGCCGTCACGCTGGGTGAACGCGGCGCCGAGGTGAGGCTCCGCACGGTCGACCTCGTCGATCTCGCCGAGTTCGGCGTCTTCCCGCACAACGTCGCGGATCACGAGGAGCTGCTGCTCCGGATCTTCGCGATGCTCTCGGCCGACCGGCACCGTCGCGAGCAGCCGCACGCCGGCTAGGCGCGCGTCGGACTAAGCTCCGTTAATAGGCAGAGATGAACGAGGACCCGGACAGCAACCGACGAACGCACCTCGTGATGGTGTGGACGACCCTCCTGTGGCTGTTCGGGACTGTGGCGTACGCCTACACCTACATCCTACATCGGGTAAGTCTGCCAGACGCCGTCGGCTATGAAGCCGACTGGTCGTGGCAGCTGTTTTTCTTCTCCCTCGTCCGCCTTCCGCTCTTGATAGCGGGTCTCGTTGCCGTTCTTTGCCTCGAGCGTGTGCTTTGGTCGCGCTGGGGGGCTGCCAGCCGTGCCGCCTAACCGGCGATTGGAGCGGCCCGACGTAGAGCCGTTCGAGCGCGGGCTTCGCCCGCGCAATCCTTGCTGGGGGAGGTTTCGGAGGGGGCCGTCGAGGCCCCCTCCGACTAGATCACACCGCCGAGTAGGCGCGGTACTCCATCTGGGCGGCGATCTCCTCGCGGGCGGCGGCGCCCCAGAACCTCTCGACCAGGTAGAGCCCGAGGTCGAGCGCCGAGGCGACGCCCCCCGCGGTGACCACCTGCCCCTCGTCGACGATGCGCCGGTCGGTGACGACCTCGCGACAGTAGGGACGGAGAAGGTCGTAGGCCCGGTGATGCGTGGTCGCCCGCCGGCCAGCGAGATAGCCGGCCTTGCCGAGCAGCAGCGCGCCCGTGCAGACCGACGCCAGCGGGCGCCGGGGCCCCCACGATTTCAGATAATCGATCAGGCGCGCGTCGTTGACGAGGGCGCGCGTGCCGAAGCCGCCCGGGACGTAGAGGAGGTCGAAGGCGGCCAGGTCCTCGTAGACCGCGTCGGGCCTGATCAGGAGCCCGGTCTCGTCCCCGATCTCGGCATCCGTCCCGATGATCCGGTGGGTCACAGCGGGGTCGATCCCCATGGTGGCCACGCGTCGCAGCGCGTCGTAGCCGCCGATGAAGTCGAGGAAGGTCAGGCGCGGGAACACGAGGAAGGCGATGCGCTTGATGGCCATGGCCGTCAGGCGAACGCGCGGGCGATGGCGAAGGCGGCGCCGGCGGCCAGCCCGCCGATCAGCGCCGTCTGGAGCGCGCTCCGCGCGGGCGGCGCCCCGGTGAAGCGCGCCTTGATGTACCCGAAGACCAGCAGGGCCACGATGGTGACGACGACCGAGACCGTCAGGGCGCTGGTCGCCTTGGGGAAGACGATGTACGGCCAGAGCGGGATGAGCCCGCCCATGACGTAGGCGCCGCCGATCGTCAGCGCGCTCGCCAGCGCCCGGCCTGGATCGGGCCGCTCGAGGCCCAACTCGAAGCGCATCATGAAGTCGACCCACCCCTCCGGGTGCCGTTTCAAGGCGTCGACGAGGGGCCGGGCCTCTTCCGCCTTGACGCCGTAAGTCTCCAGGACCTCGACCACTTCCGCCGCCTCCGCCTCGGGCTTCTCGCGGACCTCGCGCTGCTCGCGCCGGCGCTCGCTCTCATAATGCTCGGCGTCGCTCCGGGCCGCCAGGTAGCCGCCGAGGCCCATGGCCAGAGCGCCGGCGGCGATCTCGGCGAGTCCCGCCACCACGATGATCCACGTGGCGTCAATGACCCCCGTGAGCCCCGCCGCCAGCGCGAAGGGCACGGTCAGCCCGTCCGCCATGCCGAGCACGAGGTCGCGCACGGTCCGGTTGCCCGTGAAGTGCCGCTCGGGGTGCGCCACCGGAATCATCCCTCGATGGACGCGATGCCGTGCTTGTGGCGCTGGGCCAGGGCTTGGTAACCGGTGGGATTGGCGCGCACCCAAAACTCGGCCGGGGTCCCGGCCAGGGGCCCCTTGATCTTGGCGGGCGCGCCGAGGGCGAGCATGCCCTCCGGAATCTCGGTGCCCGGTGTGACCAGGGCGCCGGCGGCGATCATGGCTCGCGCTCCGATCCGGGCGCCGTCGAGGACGGTCGCCCCGTTGCCGACGAGCGCTTCCTCACCGAGGGTGGCGCCGTGGACCACGCAGGTGTGACCGATCGTCGCGCCGGCACCCACTTCCACCGGATTGACGGGCGTCACATGGACGACGGCGCAGTCCTGGACGTTGGCGCCCCGCCGGATGACGATCGGACCAAAGTCAGCCCGGATGACGGCGTTGTACCAGATGGAGGCGTTCTCCTCGACCGTGACGTCGCCGATCAGGACCGCGGTCGGCGCGATGAACGCGGACGGGTGCACGTGGGGGTGCTTTCCCTCGAAGCTGAACAGTGGCATGGGGCGGGCCCTCGCAGTATGCTCGGAATCGGTTCCTATCTTACGCGAAGTCCTTCGGGCGATGGAGGGTGGAATGCCGATGCCGAGGATCGCCGCCGTGGCGACGGCGACGCCCCCCTACCGGTTCACGCAGTCCGACCTGCTGGCGCTGTCCGGCTACACCGACGCGCAGCGCCGCGGCTTCTTCGAGCGCAGCGAGATCGAGAGCCGCTTTCTCTACATCGACCCCCGGCGCTTCCGTCCCGACGAGAGCGTGGATGAGCTGCAGGACCGCTTTCGGCGCGGCGCGCTGGAGCTCTCGGAGGCGGCGGCGCGGGGGGCGCTGGCGCGGGCCGGCTGGACGGCGGGCGACGTGGACTTCGTGGCCACCACCACCTGCACCGGGCGCCTCACCCCCAGCCTGGACGCTCACCTGATCGGGCGCCTCGGCTGTCGGGCCGACGTCCAGCGCGCGCACATCGGTGACACCGGCTGCGCCTCCGCGATGGTGGCGCTGCAGCAGGCGTGGAATCATCTCCACGCCTTCCCGGAGCACCGCGCGCTCGTGGTGGCGGTGGAGATCTGCTCGGCCGCGTACTTCCTCGATCAGCGCCTGGAGTCGGCGGTCGCCCACGCCATTTTCGCCGACGGCGCCGGAGCCCTGGCGCTGTCGGCTACCGGCCAGGGCCCTGCCGTCGTGGCCCACCGCACGCTCTTCAGACCCGAGCATCTCGACGCCATGGGCTTCGAGTATCCCGGCGGCCGCCCCCGGGTGGTCCTCTCCAAGGACGTGCGTCGCATCGGCGCCGGCATGCTCGACGAGATGACGAAGGTGTTGATGGACGCGCAGGGGCTCAAGCGCGAGGATATCCGCCACTGGATCCTGCACTCGGCGGGGCGGCGCGTGCTCGATCGCGCGCGCGTGCTGCTCGCGCTCACCGAGGAGCAGATGGCGCACGCGCGGGCGGTGCTGAGAAAGTACGGCAACATGTCATCGGCGACGATCCTCTTCGTGCTCGAGGAGATGCTACGCGCCGAGTCGACGGTGCCGGGCGACTGGGGGCTCATGATCGGCCTCGGGCCCGGGTTCGCGGCCGAGGGCGCCCTGCTCAGATGGTAGTGCGAGCCGCAGGACGGCCGGGGGCGGGGGCCCCCGCGTCCGAGGCGAGCCGATGAATCGAGTGGTGCGAGCCGCAGGACGGCCGGGGGCGGGGGCCCCCGCGTCCGAGGCGAGCGGTGTCCCATGGTGATGCAGCGCGCGGAGGGAGCGATCGAGTATCTGGACCGGCCCGTGCCGTGGGCGGATCGCGACGCCTCGCTCGACGACATCGATCGCCTCAACGCCTGGTTCGGCGGCTACTGGCTGACGCTGCGCGAGGTCCGCCGCCTCGCCGGGGCGGCGGCGGCCGGGCCGGCGCTGCTGGTCGTCGACGTCGGCGGCGGCCGGGGGGACTTTGCCCACCGGCTGATCGACTGGGCCCGGCGCGGGGGACGCGCGGTCCGCGTCGTCGTGGTCGACCGGGAGTGCGCGGGCGACGGCGCCGGCATTCTCCGGGTGAGGGCGGACGCGACGGCGCTGCCCTTCCGGGAGGGCGCGGCCGACGTCGTCACGGCGTCGCTGACGCTCCACCACCTCGAGCCCGACGCCGCGGTCGCGTCGCTGCGGGAGATGCGGGCGACGGCGCGCGGGGCGGTGGTGGTCAACGACCTGCTACGCTCGCGGCTCACGCTGGGGCTCGTGTGGCTGGTGACGCGGCTCTTCTGCCGCCACCGCTTCTCGCGCCACGACGGGCCGCTCTCGGTCCGCCGCGCGTATGCGGCGGAGGAACTGCGGGTGCTGGCCGACAAAGCCGGCCTCGCGCGCGTGGCGATCCGGCGCTATCCGTGGCTCGGCCGGATCGTGGCGGTGCTGGCATGAGGCCGGGGGCGGACGTCATCGTCGTCGGCGCCGGCCCAGCCGGCGCGGCGACCGCCATCCTCCTGGCGGAGCGGGGCCTCGAGGTCCTCGTGCTCGACCGGGCCAAGTTCCCCCGCCCGAAGATCTGTGGCGAGTATCTGAGCCCCGAGGCCGTGCGCATCCTCGACGGCCTCGGCGTGCTCAAGGCCCTCGACGCGGCCGGCGCGGCGCTGGTGATGGGCATGCGGATCACCGCCCCCGACGGCACGGTCGTCGCCGGTACCTATCGTCCGGTGGGGCCGTGGCAGCCCTATCGAGGGCACGCGATGGGGATCACGCGCTCGAGGCTGGACGGCGCGCTGGTCGATCGGCTCCGTGCCCTGCCCGTGGACTTCCGCGAGCAGGTGCGCGTCACCGACGTGCTCGGCGACGGTGACCGGATCGTCGGCGTCGAGGCCATCGACGTCGAGGGGCGCCGGCGCACCTTTCGCGCGCCGTTGGTGGTGGGCGCCGATGGCCGGGCCTCGGTGATCGCCCAGCGGCTGGGGTGCCGCCGACCCCACCGCCTGCGGCGCATGGCCCTCGTCACCTACGTGGCGGGGCTGCCGGACTGCCGCGACGCCGGCGAGATCTTCGTGGACCCGCCCGACTACGCGATCCTGAACCCGCTGTCGCCCGACCGCGTGAACATGAGCGTCGTCGTCCCGCTCGAGCACGTGACGCCGTGGAGCGATCGGCTGGACGTCTTCTTCGCCGCGCGCGTCAGGCAGTTGCCGCATCTGGCCCGGCGCGTGAGCGGCGCCGAGCGGGTCGCGCCGGTGCAGGCGATGGGGCCGCTCGCCTACCGGGTGCGGCCGCCGCGGGTGGGGGGCGTGTTGCTGGTCGGCGACGCCGCCGGCTTCTACGACCCGCTGACGGGCGAGGGCGTCTTCAGCGCCCTGCGCGCGGCCGAGCTGGCGGCGGAGACGGCTGCGCAGGCGTTCCGGGTGGGCGACTGGTCGGCGGCGACGCTGGCCGCCTATGAGCGGGCCCGGCGCGCCTGCTTCGGCGACAAGGAGCGCTTCGTCCGGGCGCTCCAGGCCGTCATCCGGCGTCGCTGGCTGGCGAACGTCGCGGCGCGCGCCCTGGCGCGCCGCCCGGCACTCCTCGACCTCCTGCTCGGTGTCGCCGGCGACTACGTTCCAGCCCGCGCGTTGCTGGCCGGTCTCCGGACGCGTTGAAGCTTCGGGCGGGGGCGCTCCCGGCCTAAGCTAGCGCTGGTGCCGCTCTCTAACCTCTTCCGAGGAGCCGACGATGGCGAGGTCTGCTGACAACCTGCCGTGGAGATTCGGCAAGCTCCCCACGCCCGCTGTCACCGACGTGATGGACGAGATGGGGCTGCCGCGGCAGACCCTGCCGTCCACGATCCAGCCCCTCACCGCCGACATGCGCCTGGCCGGTTACGCGTTCACCGCGCGGGGCCGCCCGCATCGAGGCCCCCCGCGCGAGCGCGATCAGACGCTGCGGCAGTTCTTGAAGATGCTGGGAGCGGTACCCAGCGACTCGGTCCTCGTGCTGGCGGCCAACGACAACATGGCCGCCCACTTCGGCGAGCTGTCCGCCCACTGGTTCCGCGCCCGGCGCGTGCGAGGGGCCGTGATCGACGGCGCCACCCGGGACGCCGCCGCCATCGGCCGGCTCCGCTTCCCGACCTTCGTGCGCTACCGCACGCCTCAGGACTCGGTGCCGCGCTGGCGGGTGACCGACTGGGGGCTGCCGCTGACCATCGGGGGGGTGCGCGTGAGCCTGGGCGACATCATCGTTGCCGACGTCGACGGCGTCGTCGTCGTCCCCCGCCGTGTCGCCCACCAGGTGCTGATCCGCTCCGAGAAGCTCGTGGGGGCCGAGAACAAGGTGCGTTCCGCCGTGCGCCGGGGGATGACGCCGCTGCAGGCGTACGAGAAGTTCGGGAGCTTCTAGCGGCGTGTTGGAGTACGCACCGGATCTGGACTCCTCCCGTTCGAGCGCCGGCTTTGCCGGCGCCACCTGTTCCTGGGGGAGGTTTCGGAAGGGGGGCGAAGCCCCCCGCCGAGGCTCCTAGCGGGTCC
>JGI25382J37095_10000264_pt1 | contig 11617 bp, 9 predicted proteins | sample GraSoi013_1_40cm_3_FD_37095 | JGI IMG/M metagenome (IMG submission 37095)
TATAGATACATGAAGAAAAATGAAAAGAGGTTCGGGATGGAAATTCGAATGGCCGACATGATGAAAGTGGCCAAAGCCTAGAATCCCATACTTAGGCTGCCNAAGTTTTCTCGAGTTGTTCTATTTGAGCTCATGGTATAATCATAGATTATTTTGGAATATTGTATCAAAANATCCATCATTTCATCAATAGACTCTGCAAAATAGAANCCAGGGCAGTCACCGGTAAACTGATATGTTGCGTGGACTCTCGGCNTGCCCTTTTCATTCTCAAGCCATGAGGAGAATGGATAAAGATAACAGACTCCNGGTCTGGACGGGTGAAGTCCACAATACCCCTTCTCATCAAGAAATCGGCACCTAATGTAAGTNCCATCCTCCGCTTCTGTCTCCGTCTCCGTCCTTTTGAGATTTATCATGGTCATGATTACGGAGTTTCCAGAAGGGCCCTTCTCGTCCCATGTTGTAATGTTGGTTTCAGTGTTCACGAAGTCAGAGACTTTCCTGTATTTTAGATTCTTACTTATGGTTATCAGATCATCTGATGTGAGAGGCAGACGTCCTTGTCTGTTGCAGCAGTTATGACAATCCGGCCAATAACATTTCCATAATACGTAGCCGTTTTCCATAGTCAAGTAAGGAATATGAAAAATTACATCTTTTACTTTCATTTGATGATCGGAAGCATCGTTTCGTTTACCCAAAACAAAATCTCGAATTATTGGCTCAATTCTCCAGTTTTTTGCTAAGAGATCAAGTCCTTCTTCAATTTTGTGCAGCATCAACCCATAAATTGAGACTGGAACTTTTGAACGTTATCAATGCTGGAAGAGAAGGGAAAATATGCCTCTGCTACACAAAACCGAAGATTAGCCTGGGAAAAAGTAATGTGGCCACTGATCTTGGAGCTAAACAGTATTAGTTTCAGATTAGAACAATACAAGAAAAAGCGGGATGAAGTCTGCAAAGAGCTAAATGTTCCACCATCCAGAATAGCAGGAGGTTTTGTGTCACTTTTACTGAAAGGAATATTGTATAAGGAAAACGATCTTTATTCCATTCATTATAGATTGATTCCATATATGAGGTTAAAAGCAAGTTGCGATTATGCAACGGCAGTTCGCGAAGTTAGTACAAAATAATTATATTCTCAGCCAATCCCATTCGTTTCGGTAGCCCGATAGTCTAGTGGCCAAACAATTTTTGGGTTAGGGATTCCAGGCTCTGGATCTTATGAGAGGACACCTGGAGACGGCAGTTCGAATCTGCCTCGGGCTATCTCATTATTTCATAAAATTGATCTCTATCTCGATGCCATTGCTATTCTTTCTAGCTCATTTTTCTTCTTAACAGATGGTGCGTTCATGTCATTTGCAGCGGCTAAAGTCAAATGCTCTGCAAGATTCTCTTCAATAGCTTTGGGGTTGGAGAAAGATGCATCTCTAACNCCTTCTGCTATGAATCTTAGTGCAAGATCAACNCTTCTCAACGGTGCGACGTCTACAGACACGTGGTAAACTGTTCCACCATATACTATTCGTGTGGTATCTTCATTTGGAGCAGAATTTTCTATTGCCCGTATCAACACTTCAACAGGATTCTTACCTGTCTTCAGATGAATTATATCAAATGAAGCTTTCACAGTATTGATGGCATGAATCTTTTTTCCTCCCATTCTACCAGTGTTCTTGGCATATTTCTTTCCAAAATGGGATAATTTGTTTACTAGTCTTTCTACAATATTAACTTCCGCTTTATTGAATCGCTTTAACGCAGAACGCCCAAAAGAAATTGGTATTATCTCTCTTTTTAAGGAAATTACGTTTCTGAGACCTGGGTCTTTGATATCCATCTTTGTCAAGTCCCACTTTCTGAAAAGCTGAAGATTTTGCGTATCAGTCATTTCTTATCTCCTTGGCTTTTCTTTCTTACCATAAACAAGTTCCTTGAGAGATGTTCCATTTACCTTAAAGACTTTCCATCTTACTCCTGGAATATCACCCATGGCACCGCCCATTGATGCTCCCATTCCTTCTACATGTACTTCATCATGTTCATCAACAAAGTTAAGGGCGCCGTCTTTTGGGAGAAAGGCCGTTACTGTTTTACCGTTCTTGATAAGCTGAACTCTAACACATTTTCTTACAGCTGAGTTTGGCTGCTTTGCTTCTATTCCAACTTTTTCTAAAACTATGCCACGCGCTTGTGGCGCTCCTCCAAGTGGACTTGCCTTTTTGTCAAGACCAAGTTCTCTTCTCTTGTAAGTACCAATCGACCACTTCTGTCTCTTTCTCTTATCTCTAAGGACTCTTCCCGCAAATAGACCTANNGGAGATTTTGCCATAAACCATTACTCCAATATTTTTTCTGGGCTTTGTATTAAAACACTGGAAATTTGAAAGTATCTTCTTGCCAGCAGTCTTGCCTTCTCAGCGTTGCGGCCCTCTCTTCCTACCACAATTCCTTTTTTCTTCGGATCAACCAGAATGATTGCTTGGAGGGAACCATCTAATCTCTTATTTATCTTTACTTCAGAGATTAGCTTTGGATTAAGCATGTTTTTGAGGAACTCGGTAGGATCCTCTGAATACTCTACAAGTTCAACATTTCTTTTAACTACATTTTGTAAATTTCTTATTGTCGAGCCACCTTTACCAATGGCAAGACCCATCTTGCCTGGATTTACCACAAATATTACTCTGTTCTGTTTTTCATCTTCTATACAGTCTCTTGCCGTAGCCCCGGTCACATTCTGAAAAAGTGACATTAGTTTTATTTGGTCTGTTGTTAGTTTGATTGTCTCTGTCATGTCTTTTTTACAATCGATCTATGGGGGACACATTTAAATCTTGATAGAAAGTGGAAGAAAAACAAGACATCTATTCTTCTTTCTCTGTTTCCAGTTCTTTTATTATTGCTTTAAGATTGGTATCGCTTAAAGTTTCAAGCGATAGGGTAGAGATGCGGAATTGAGTTCCACACAGTCTACCTAATTCAACTGAAGAACCGTTGTAATTTAGGATTGGCACCTTCGAATTCTTGGCTGCCTCTTGAATTTTTTGTAACATCTTTTCCGGAACAGAATGAGACAGTACAACTAACTTTGAATTTTTCATAGAGTTAATGGCTGCCCTGCCGCCAAAGGAATATTTGTCATCCTCTATTGCATCTTTTATGACTTTTTCTAATAGCTTAACCATCTTCTACCACCTTCATGTACAAGTCAACTGTGCCTGTACCGATTGGGATGTTTGCTCCAACAATGACATTTTCCGTAACACCCTTGAGCTCCTCGACCTCNCCTGCCAATGCTGCTTCTGCAATTGTAGGAACCGTAATCTCGAATGCNGCTCTTGCAAGTACACTAGTCTTTGTGCCCGCAATTCCGTGTCTTCCTATTTGTTGCAAATATCCTCTTGAACACATCAAGTCTGCTACTAGCATTATGTATCTAACGTCTACTTCAAGACCCTGATCTTCAAGTGTAGAACTCAGTTCATTTATCAGAGAATTACGAGCTGCTTCTATACCCAATGTGTTTGCAATTTCAAAAACATTATTGGTTCTAATATTTCGTTTATCGATGCCTTCTATTTCCATTACTTTGGCAATGTTAGAGCCTGAGGTTTGTATGACCCATTCATCATCCTGTTGTACTATAGTGACTCTTTCTACATCTGTGACACCTTTTACGGTTGTGGACAAAACCTTGTTTCGTAGAGCAAGAATAGACTGAGCATCTGATTCTTCAGGCAATGTTAGTGTAATTGAATGGCCGCTTGTATCAATCGCAAATTTCTTCTTAGATGATTGTAAAGCATCTACTACGTCTTCAAGGGTACAGGCCCTTTCCTTTAGCTTATCTTGATTTAGATTAAGTTTTATTTTAGTAGAGTAATCTGTTTCAGTACTTGAAATTAATGCGCTTACCTTCGTGTGTAAAATCTCGCGAGCTACTTTGATNGCTTTTTCTTTTGATTTCTTGTAGTGTTCTTCCANGTAGATATCCATTGTAGGTGTTACTGGCTTCTTTCTTGCATCCACAAGTTCGATTAACCTTGGAAGCCCCAGAGTTACGTTCCTTTCTCGTATACCCGCAAAATGGAAGGTTCGAAGAGTCATTTGTGTACCGGGTTCACCTATTGATTGCGCGGTAACGACACCGACGGCTTGGCCTGGTTCAACTTTGGCTCTATCGTAAAGCTCTAGTGCTTTCTTGCATACTTTCTCAACACCATCTCTACTAAGCTTTGATTCAAGAAGTGCGTCGTAGACAATTTTTGCAAGATGTGGATTGAAGGTCTTTGTGTATTTCTTGGCAAATTCCGTAATGTCTTCTTTGGTGGCCTTCTTTCCTGAATCAATGATACTCTCGGATTCTATTAACCTAGAGATTCTAAATGCTTCACCATGATCACTTTTGGCAACATCAACCCCATCTTCTCCATACAAGAATTGTATTATGTGGCCGTGTGGATCTCGTACAGTTGCATCATATTCTAACTTGAGGTGTTCAAGAGCATTGATGAGTCTTCTCTGCATGTAACCACTCTGCTGTGTTCTAACCGCAGTATCAACTAGGCCTTCTCGTCCTCCCATTGCGTGGAAGAAAAATTCCAGCGTGGAGAGTCCTTCTCTGTAGTTTGATTTTACAAATCCCTTAGCGTCGGGATTTGTGTCATTTTCTTTAAAGTGTGGTAATGACCTGTTACTGTAACCCTTATGGATCCTTCTTCCTCTAATTGACTGTTGGCCTAGCGCACCAGCCATCTGGCCTATGTTCAGTGAAGAACCCCGGGCACCAGTCGTTGCCATTATTCTACCTGCATTTGTCTCATCAAATGACTTGTCAGCTAAGCTACCTGCTCTATCTCTTGCCTTTGAAAGTTCGTTAACAATGTATGCCTCCAATGCTTCTTCAGAAGAAAGACCCCTGCTAAGCTGCAATGTACCTTTCTTGGCTTGAGAAATCAGATCATAAACTTTGTCATAAGTTTCTTGAATCGTATTCATAATTTCCTCCTTGGTTTTTTTCGTGAGCTCCAAGTCAGCGTAACCATAGCTGAATCCATAATTTGTAATAAATTGCTTTAACATGATAAGTATGGAGTTAAGAAATCGCTTGGCTTCTTCATAGCCATAGTCTTTTGCAATCCTATGCAAGACACTATCAGGCTCTTCTGCCCCAATAGATGCTTTGTCTATCACTCCACTTACTAGCTGACCGTTTTTAATAACGACGTCTTTTGCCGGTCCTTTTGTTCCTTTAGACCACTTTGAAGTAATGACATAATTGAAATCTTTTGGCAAGAATAAGGAAAAAAGTTGTTTGCCTGTGTACATCGGATTTCCTCTTCCCTTCGTTGCTGGTTCAGGAAATGCACCATTATATCCTGCCATCATTGCTAGGTTTGCAAACTCCTGTGGTGTTAGAGTGGTATCATCCTTTGTAAGCAGGTATGCACCTGTGATAAAGTCACGTAATGCTCCAATTATTGGTCCACCATATCTTGGTGAGATCAATTGATCTTGCACACGCATGAGAAGAATGGCTTCAGCTCTAGCTTCCTCGCTCTGGGGAACGTGAAGATTCATTTCGTCACCGTCAAAGTCAGCGTTGTAAGGAGGACAAACAGAAGGATGCAATCTAAAGGTCTTGTTTGGAAGTACTCTGACATAATGACCCATGATAGACATTTGGTGCAATGATGGCTGTCTATTGAACATGACAATGTCTCCATCAGAGAGATGTCTTTCTACGAGATATCCTATTTCGATGTTATTTGCGATAGTTTCTCTATCTTCTACGAAATCNAGTCTAATTTTTACTCCGTCTGGTCTTACAATGTAATTAGCCCCCGGNTATTTGGTTGGGCCGTTGATTACGAGTTTTTTCAGTCTTTCAATATTCCATTCTGTAACTACTTCGGGAATTGTTAATTTTATTGCAACAGCTTCTGGAACACCAACTTCTGAGATATCCAAGTTGGGATCCGGCGAAATGACTGTCCTACTAGAAAAGTCAACTCTTTTTCCNGAAAGTGAGCCTCTGAATCTTCCTTCTTTTCCCTTCAATCTTTGCGTCAGTGTTTTGAGAGGCCTGCCGGATCTATGATGAGCTTGTGGTATACCGGACACTTCGTTGTCAAAATATGTTGTGACGTGATACTGTAACAGATCAACAAGATCTTGTACGATAAGAGGTGGTGTTCCGGCTTCCTTGCTTTCCTTCAGTCGCTGATTTACTCTTATGATGTCAACGAGCTTATGTGTCAGGTCATCTTCGGATCTAATCCCGGTTTCCAAAATTATTGACGGTCGTACTGTTACCGGCGGAACTGGTAGAACTTGTAGAACAAACCATTCTGGTCTTGCCGTGGTAGGATCATATCCAAGGAGCTTGAGGTCATCATCTATCATGTGAGTGAATCTCTCACGAATAGTAATTGGAAGTAGTCTNTTTTCTCCAAGTTCAGTTCTTTCAATGAAGATTGTCGGTTTTGTAAATATCATTTCATATTGGGTTTTGCCGCAGTGTGGACAAGTCTTCTCTTTTTTTGCTCTCTCAATGATTTCATCCGGAATGTGCTTTATAGATATTACACTATATGCTGCCTCTTTATTCATAACTTTGTGATATTCTTCCAATTCTTCTTGAGGGATCTTCAGCCTAGCACACGATCTGCATGTGGTTAGCAGAAGTTTGTAGATATTATCAATGAAAGCAATGTGTAATACCGGTTCTGCCAATTCTATATGTCCAAAGTGCCCCGGACATCTTGCTGCGGTGTTTCCACAAGTAAGACATTTCTGACCCGGTTCAAGCGTTCCAAGTCTCCCATCCATGAGCCCCCCCTGAACTGACATGCCATCTTCATCATAAGTCTCTGGAGCAGTAATTTCGGCTACAGAGTATTTTCTAATCTCAGTTGGTGACCAAACTGAGAATTTGATCCCATCTATTACCTTGATCGTTTCAAGTGCCATTACACTCTCTCCTTTATCAAAAGTCGTGGTGCCACATCAAGGCTCATCATTTCCTGAAGTAGTAGCTTAAACGCATATGCAACGGAGACTGAAGTGACTTTCGCTTTGTCACCACAAACTCTGCAAACAAATCTTCTCTGTTTTATATCATAATACGAAACTAAGCCACATCTCTCACAAACGTATATGTCAGCTTTGTCAGATTCATCTAGTAATCTGTCTTTTAACATCATAGAGGCTCCATAAGCTATAAGACAGTCTCTTTCCATTTCTCCAAATCTCAGACCACCACCTCTGGCGCGTCCTTCTGTTGGCTGTTTTGTTAACATCTGAACTTGGCCCCTAGCTCTAGCATGAATCTTATCAGCTACCATGTGATGTAGTTTTTGGTAATATACTACTCCAATGAAAACATCAACTGGAAATGCTTTACCTGTTCTCCCATCATACATTGTCTCTTTGCCTGAATACTTGAAACCTGCAGCTTCCAAAACTCCTTTAACATCTTCTAACTTTTCGCCAACAAATGCGGAACCGTCCATTTTACTACCGCGTAATGCTGCAGCTTTTCCTGTAACTGATTCAAGAAACATGCCTACCGTCATTCTTGATGGGAATGCGTGTGGATTAATTAGAACATCCGGTACAATTCCTTCTTCGGTATAAGGAAGATCTTCGTGGTTTACTAGTAATCCTACTACTCCTTTCTGTCCATGCCTTGATGCAAATTTATCACCAATTTCAGGAATTCTAAGATCTCTTACTCTAATCTTGTACATTCTTCCTCCGTCGTGAGATTGAGTCATAACTACAGTATCAACAACCCCACTCTCTGATGGTCTTACTCCAACAGAGGTATCTCTCCTATAAGGTCCTTTTACTTCGAATTCTCTGTACTCTTCCATGAATCTAGGAGGACTNGTTTTCCCGATTAGTATATCACCGCCCTGAACTGTGGCTTCGGTTGCAATTACTCCGTCTTCTTCCAACAATCTGTATGCTTTATCTCCACGGAATCCACGAATATTTCCTTCTGCCGTTGGGATTTCGAAATTGTCGCGCATTCCTCCTGGATATTGTTTGGCTTCTGCTTCGTAAATTCTGTAAAAAAATGTTCTGCCCAGTCCTCGTTCAACAGATGACTTGCTCAGTACTATTGCATCTTCAATGTTATAACCATCAAAGGGAAGTACAGCGACTACACAGTTCTGGCCTGCTGGTCTTTCTTCTAATCCCAGAAGGCCCATCGCTTTGGTGGTTACAATAGGGGTTTGAGGATAAAGCATGAGATGTTGTCTTACGTAGGTGCTTGCATTCATCAGAGGAGTTGAAAAACCAAGGCTTTGTTTTGCCATCGCTGACTCGTATGTGTTTCTTGGAGACTGGTTGTGTTCTGGATATGGAATTATCGATGCGCCTGCGCCAAGAATTGCTGATGGAAATACTTCCATATGGGTGTGCTTTTTCACATCATTCTCATCTATTGCAGTATAGCAGTTTTCTTCTTCGTTAGCATCAACTAACTCAATGACTCCCATATGCAACAGATCAGTCCATGAGAGAAATTTCTTGCTTACCTTATCAATTAGTTCTTGTGTTAGGAGAGGCTTGCTATCTTTAATTACAATTAACGGACGCAATACTCTACCCGCATTACAGTTAACATAGAGTCTCTTAGTTGATCCCTCAAAATCAGATTGGTACAAGAAGATACCGACGTGTGGATGAATCTTGAAGTTTCTTCGAAGTTCTTTCAAAGAGTCTGCGAGCTTTTGTCCATCTTTGTAATATCCAATTAACCTGCCATCTACGAAAACTCTAGCACCTTCTTTCTTCAATTCTTCTTTCGCATCAGAGACATAAGTCACACCGAGATCGTAGAGCTTTTCTACGATATCTTCAGAGGGAACATTCACTGATATTATTGCTGACAGGGCCAAGTTCTTGACCAATCCACAGTTAGAACCTTCTGGAGTTTCGCTTGGACATATTCTTCCAAAATGTGTAGCATGAAGATCTCTTGCTTCAAAATTAGGTTGACTTCTACTNAGTGGGGATTGGATTCTTCTTAGATGACTTATTGTTGAAAGATAATTAGTTCTGTCTAACAGTTGGGTAACGCCTACTCTTCCTCTGCCCCAATTTCCAGTTGCAATAGCATTGTTTAGTTTATCTGTCACTATTCCTGGTCTCACAGCTGCCGCAACCGCATTTATTCCTCTTTTCTGACCTGACCTTTCTAGTTGATACTTCATGTCTCGAACCAAGTTTCTGAAAGCAGTCCTGAAAAGGTCTGCCAGCATTTGACCTGCAAATTTTATGACCTTATTTCCGTAGTGATCTTTGTCGTCAGGAGATATCCATCCCAATTTTAGCTCAATTAATTTACAAGTTGCCTCTCCAAGAAATAGCGACTTTTCCTTTCTGTTATCCGGATGTTTTCCAAGATGTGGTAAGAGACCCCAATCAAGTAGAGTTTCAGCTCTTTTAATTTGAAATTCTTCTAACATTCCTGGTGCAATTCTCTTACTGATGTAAACAATAGCATCCTTTGCAGTTGGGACGTCTCCTGATTTTTCAAATGAGGCTTCTAGTTCATCCTGAATGTCGTCTACTAACGAAACAGCTGCAGCAATTTCTCTATCAGACTCAAGTCCAAGCGCGCGCATTAAGGTAACTACAGGAATATCAACTGGAGAACCAGGAATCTTGGCTACAATCAAACCNTCATTTTTCATTACAAGTTCTAACTTTGCACGATATCCAACTATCGAAGAATACACCTTTGCTTTAAACACAATATTTCCACCGACCNTTTCTTTATCTACAATGATTTTGTTGTAAGAAAGATCCTCTAATCCAACTATCACACGTTCTGAACCATTTATGATAAAGTATCCACCGGGATCGTTTGGATCCTCGCCGTATTCTACGAGTTTTTGATCAGAAAGGTTATGCAATATACATGCATTCGATCTTACCATTACTGGCATGTCTCCAATGTGAATGTATCTGGATTCTAGAATTTTACCGTCCTCTACTACGCTCGCCTCTAGCATTATTGGAGAAGCGTAAGTTACGTTTCTTAATCGTGCTTCCATTGGAGCTATGTGAGTTATTGAACCATCCAATTCCATCATACGTGGTTGTTGGAGTTTTACTTTGCCCAGCTGAATCTTGTACGGATATTCTGCACTTTCTATTTCAATCTGTCCGACTTCGTTGATGATGCTTTGTAATCCTCTTTCAAGAAATTCATCGTATGAGTTAAGATGTTGCCTAGCTATACCCTCCCTCTTCAAAATATCTTGAATGATAGGCCAGCGTTTATTTGAAATGTTTGCCATTACTCTTCCACCACGTATCTGTAGTAGATGCTTTCACCTGCGGTAGAACTCTTCCTTGTTATCTTTATCATGTCTCCAGGTTTCACCCCTAAACCCTTGATCGCAGGATCACTCACATAAATTAATGGCATTTCTGTAGGTTTTGTATGATATTTCTCAAGAACTTTTTCAGCTTCTTCTTTAGTCATTATCTCATGTTTTGGAACATAGATGTGATCTGGAATTAGTATTTTCTCTTTCTTACCTGACATTTTGAAAATCTCCTTTGAGCATCAGCTGCAAACCTATAACTAATCGACAAACTACGATGCCTCCACCGAGAGGTTAATATATATCTAATTGGGCACGTTTCATAATTAGCACTCTTTGTCAATAATTTTTTCCACAACTTTAAATAGTAAAAAAATTTATCCACCAACCAGGATGAGCACTCGTTTTAGGGGATTTGCGTTACTTGCAATTCTGGTTAGCGCCGCAGGAGTAATGCCAGTTTTTGCTTCACCGGCTACCCTGAATTATACAGGTACAACAAATTCTTCACTTGGAAATACAAATCCTTCAGCCTCGTCAATTACTGTGACGACGGATAAGCCTTCTTACAATGACGGAGACAAGATCACAATATCTGGTTCGACTAGGGATTACATCTCAAACACTCCTGTCACCGTCATCGTCAGAAATCCAATAGGAAACGTGATCAAAGTTGATCAGGTTGATCTGGGAACTGATAGGACGTTTTCTACTGCATTATCTGCTGGTGGGCCACTATGGCAAGCTGCTGGCACCTATAGTGTAATGGTAGAATTTGGCAGTAAAGATAGATCTGCTACTACAACATTCCAGTTCACAGGATCAAGTTCAAACCAACCAGGAAACACCATCAAGGTGGATGGTACTGACTTCTCAGTAACCTACAGTATTACTAATGGCAAAGTCCTAGGCATAAAGGCTGACGTCCAATCCAAATCTCTGATTGTGTCAATACAAACTACCGGCGACGGAGTATTAACAATAACTCTCCCGAGAGGACTAATTGATGCGAAGTCTGACAATCAGACTGATAACAAGTTCTTTGTATTAACTGACCTTCAGGAAGCAGATTTCCAAGAAACCAACACAGCGTCAACCGATAGAACCCTATCAATTCCCTTCTCTGACGGAACGTCTGAAATAGAGATCATCGGTACGTGGATAGTTCCAGAGTTTGGCCCGATAGCAGCTTTAGTACTTGCAATTGCAATCATATCAATAATTGCAGTATCTGCAAAGACTGGGCTAAGATT
>JGI25382J37095_10000274_pt1 | contig 11563 bp, 8 predicted proteins | sample GraSoi013_1_40cm_3_FD_37095 | JGI IMG/M metagenome (IMG submission 37095)
GTCAGGCGAAACGTAGAAAGGGCGAACTGAGGTTGCCGGCTGAGGAGGGATCGCCCCTGAATTTCGCGGGCTATCACGGCCGGAACGTCATGGTGACCGGGGGGGCCGGCTTTGTGGGGTCCGCGCTCGTCCGGCAACTCCTCGACACCGGTGCAAACGTCACGGTGTACGACAACTTCCTCCACGGCAGCCGCGCGAACCTTGACGACCTGAAGGGGAAGATTGCGGTCATCCCGGGCGACGTCCTCGATGAATGGAAGCTCCTCGACGCCGCGACGGGGGCGAACGTCGAATACCTCTTTCACTGCGTCGGAGACACATACGTTCCGACCGCCTACGACGTCCCGAAGCGCTTCTTCCGAATCAACGTCGAGGGCACGATGAACGTCTTGCTTCTGGCAAAGCGAACCGGCATGAAGCGGGTCCTGTACGTTTCCTCGACGGAAGTGTATGGGGAAGCCCAGGCGCCGCAGATCGACGAGGGCCACCCGCTCCACCCGCTCAACACCTATGCGTGTCTAAGCTCGCGGCAGATCGCCTGTGCTTCAGCCTATTCCTCGAGCACAAGATTCCGGTTGTCATTGCGAGGATCTTCAACGCTTACGGCCCCCGTGAGACCGAACCGTACGTCATCCCGGAGATTATCGCCCAGCTCGACCGCGGGGACACCGTCCGCCTCGGCAACATCCACGCCCAACGGGACTTCACGTACGTCGACGACACCGCACGCGGCCTCATGGCCCTCATGCTCTCCGACGCACCGGATGGCACGCCCGTCAACGTGGGCTCAGGAATCCCCTATTCCGTCGAGCAGGTCGCGAAGACGGTGGCCCGACTGATGGGCAGGCCGAACGCCAAGATCGTCGTGGACCCGAAGCGACTGCGGCGATACGACATCAACGTATTTTGCTGTAACAACTCGCTCCTCCGCAAGCTCACGGGCTGGGTGCCACAAGTTGGCTTTGAGGACGGTCTTCAGCGGACAATCGAGTGGTTCCGGGAGCACGGCAGGCGCTGGAGCTGGGAGGAGTTCGTGGATGAGACGGTGATGTACCGATGACGGACGCGAGAACGGGCAAACCAAGGTAGGGAAGCTATGGCACTCCGGAATGGTCGCGGTCGGAGATTGTGGCGCTCGCGGTCTCAGGCCTCTGGCGGCACAATCTACGACATCGAACCATCATTGGCCCTGGTTCGTGAAGTCCTCGAAATCTCTCCCCCGCGCGAATCTGTCCGCGGGCGAATGCTCGTCGTGATGATTCCGGCTTTCAACGAGGCTGCGACGGTTGGAGAGGTCGTCCGAAAAGTCCCACGACGAATCGCCGGCATTGATGTCGTGAGAGTACTTGTCGTCGACGACGGATCCGACGACAACACCGAGCTAGAGGCAAGGAGGGCCGGGGCTGATCACGTCCTACACCACGGGAGGAATGTCGGCCTTGGCGTTTCGTTCCGCGATGGCCTTGAATTCGCGCTCGCTTGGGGGGCCGATGTCGTTGTGAACATCGATGCGGACGAGCAGTACGACCCCGCGGAAATCCCCAAGCTCGTGGGGCCGATTGTACAGGACGGCGCGGACGTTGTATTGGGAGACCGCGATGTGGCCCGTGTTGACCATGTTCCCCGCTTGAAACGGATTGGAAACAAGATTGCCACCGGCGCAATCCGCCGTGCGACCGGCCTTCCGATCGTTGACGGACAAACCGGCTTCCGAGCTTTGAGCCGGGACGCAGGCCTCCGCTTGAATCTCCAAGAGACCTACACGTTCACCCATGAAATGCTCTTTCAGGTGGCGGAACACAACCTGAGACTCCGGTACGTGCCAGTCAGCTTCCAGCGAAGGAACGGGAACTCACGACTCATTCCAACCATCTGGACTTACTTGAAAAACGCCTCGGGGGCCCTCATCCGGGGGTACGCGGCGTATCGCCCCCTTCGACTCTTCGGGTCAGTGAGCTCGTTTTTCCTCGCGCTCGCTGTCGCCCTCGGGGCCTGGCTGTTCCTTCATCCATGGAGCGGAAGCCCGCTGGGGATGACGCCCTTGTCCGGTGAAGCAGCGATCGTCGCCCTACTCGCCATCAGCGCGCAGGCCGCCTTGACCGGGGTCTTGGCAGAGGCCCACCGGTCCGACCGCCGGGCGCAGGCGGAGATTCTGTACAGACTCCGGAAAGTCATGATGGACCGGGAGAGAGCTCGCCAGGGGGTTTGGGCCCTTCCGGATGACCCAACAGTTCGTCCGGGCGGTTCACAAGCGGAGCCGAATTCCGGACCGCCGTAAAGAAGACGTGCTTGCTGACCTTCCGTTCGAGTGGCGATCCACGAACGAATCGTCTCACCCGTGGACGCGAAAACTGGACATCCAGAATATCAAAACCTTGGCTCGTCAACGTGTCGCGAACCGTCTTCGGCGTTTTGTAATCGACATGAAGACGCTCGTACTTGGAGTCATGCTCAATGAGCTTTCTCGCGAGTGCAATCCTAGACGCGACGCTTCCATTGGCCGTCATCACCGAAAACCACGACGAGTACAGCTTGATGAACTCGCGAATTTTCTCTGGAATGCTGAAATACAGGCTCTCGGCATTGGGCGTATAGATGAAAAGTTGTCCACCGGGTAGAAGGACCCTCCGACTCTCTCGCACGAATTGCTGAAATTCTTCCATGAAAATGTGCTCAGCGACGTCCGCGAGCACGATCTTTTGGACGGTTTCGCTCTTGATTGGAAGACGATCCACGAGTCCTCGAATCGGGTACACCTGCGTGCCCCCGCCGTCGCGGTCCACACGTTCTTTTAGTAATCGAAGTCCGGGAACTGCATAGTCAATCGCGAAGACGATTCCGCCGCGACGCGAGCACTCCAACGTGGCAGTTCCGATGCCGCAGCCTACATCCAGGATTCGCTCGCCGGCCTGCGGGCGAACGGACGCCAAGATATCCTCAATCCGGTGTCTCGCCCACATGTCCTTTCGGTCATAGCGCTCCGAATGCATGCGAAAATAGTCGCCCGTGTACTCCTCTGGGGGAACAACTGCTTTCGTTGAGAGACCTCCGGTCGGTGCGCGTGGGGGCAGCACCCGCCGTCATTGCTCGTTCCTTGCCTTGTCCATGGACCGCGAACACGGTGAAGATGGAGAGGACGACTAGCGATACGGCGTGCGACGCGAGTAGGATTTGGACCACAAGTGTCAAAGAGAGCGGCATGGCCCACAGCGGAATGAGACCCGCGCACATTGTCGCGGTGGCGACAAGGATCGGTCTTGGGTTCCGATAGGCGAGATGGTAGAAGATCAGGACCATTGATGATGAGAAGACAACCATCGTCAACAAATATAGTGGCAGTATTCCCGTCGCTTCTCCGTACGAATCGCCGAAGAAAAGGCGGACCAGGGATCCTCCGAATCCGACCACGAACAGGGCCACTGTTCCCGACGCCAAGACAGCAAGTGTCAGGGCCTTCCGAAGGAGAGGCAAGGTTGGAATCGATCCTCCGGTTTGCGACACAAGCATGGGAAAGAAAACCAGAACAACCGCCGACGGAATGAAGTATGTAATCCTTCCGAAGACCGCGGTGGCGGCGAAAATCCCGGCCTCGACCCCAGGTAACGTGTGTTGCACGGCCATGACATCAACATTGGTTGGAACGCTGGAGAACAGTGTCGCGAGAATCGCGGAACCAGCAAGAAGGTCTGGGGATCGAATCGTGAGGCCTCTTCGTTCTCTCGACGCCAGGTACGTCCTCAAGTGGAACGCCCCGAGAAAAGAGGCTGACAAGATCCCGAAGACAATCGCGCCGATCGCACCCCAGACCGAGAGGCCCAGAAGGACTGACAAGACGCCGGCAACCAGCCGGAGTCCGGAATTCAAAAGGAAGTTGGCAGAGAGAAGTCTGAATTTCTCCAACCCCTGAAGGCCGCCCTGCCCTACTGCCAGAAGAAACGAGCCGAGAACTCCCACCGAAAGGAGCCAGACAAGCGACACGTCCCGAAGGTGGAGCAGGTTCGCGAGATACCCAGAAAGCAACAGGATGAAGATCGCGGATACGGCCCCCGCAGTCGCCATCTTTCGATAAAAAGTGTTGAGCAGGAGCCCAACCCGGGTGGAGGATGAGGCCGCTCCGCGGATGAGTCGCGCTTCGATTGTTGTAACGGCGCTCGTCATGTAAAGGAGAAACGCGAGGAGGCCGAAGAGGGCCGCGAACTCACCAAACGATTCCGCTCCGAGAGACCTTCCTACCAGAACCTGAAAGGAGTATGCGAGGATCCCGGAGAGAATCGTTGCGGTCGAAACGACTCCACTCGATGTTACAAACTGATCCGACCTAAGTCCGCGCGCGCGGGCGACCGGTTTCGTGAAGGTCTTCACGTTCTCCCGAGCTCAAGGCCCGTTTTTGGACTGGGCGGAGGGCATACGCACCAAGCTTCTGAAGGTATCCCCGGACCAGTCCTGAGCCACAACGTTGAATTCCGGCAAAGAAATATAGTGAGTCCAACTGCTGATTCGTCCCACACTCCACGTATTCCGCGGAGGACTGAATGGCCGAGGTCTCAAATGCGGCGCTCGTCCGCCTAGAGAGGACAATTGCCACCGTATCGAAAGGACTCCGGAACGCGCTAATCGCAAACCAGAACTGGCTAATTCTCCTCTTGTTCATTGCTGATGTTTCCTTTCGATTGCCGCTCGCACTCTCGCTTGCACTACAAGGCGATTCGGCCACACACGCCCTTGTCGGCGAACAGATTGTTGCTACAGGGAGGCTGCCCAACCAGATTCCGTATTTTGTGACGGATCCCGGCAAAGGGTGGCCTGTGGCATACCCGCAGTTTTTCTTTGTCCTCCTCGCCGGTGGCTATGCAGTCGCGGGAGAGGCTGGCTTGAAGGCGATTTCGCCTTTGCTAGGAAGTCTCACCGTTGTCTTCTTGTTCGTCTTTGCAAGACGGCTCTACGGGGTCAAGGTCGCGGCTTTGTCCGCGATCGTCTTGATGGGCGAGAGGCATCTCTTTATCGTTACGATCGAGACGCTCATGGAGTCCGCTGTGGCGCTGTTCACGCTCGTTGCTTTCTTCGAGTTCCACTACTACATCGAAAAGCGCAGGAATCGAGATCTGCTTGGGGCGATCGCAGGACTGGCCCTGCTCCTGTCCACAAAGCAGCAGGCCTATGTGGCAATCCTCTCTTTGGTCCTAACTACTCCGCTCCTGGCGGCATTCTTCAGATTACACCGCGAGCGGAAACCCGCTGGCTGGAGCTTTCCGTTTCGTGCCGCCCTTGCGACCATCATAGGAGCACTGCTCATTGCGTCTCCTTGGCTCGTGCTTCAGATCCAGACCGCAGGAACCGTCGACTACCCGCCCGGGCTCTCGATCACGCAGAGCTTCATGACGCCGAAGTGGACGGTCGATCCGGATTCCATGCGGGTGCTCAATTCCATACGGGCCGTCGTTTTCTACGTCCCTCCCGAGCAAGCCGCTGGATTCCTGGTGTACCTCCAGTTCTACACGGCTCCGATACCCTTCCTCTTCGTCATCGCCATCACGACTGTGGTCGGATACCTCGTAATCGCTCTCGATCGAACAAAGAGAATCTTTGCCATCCTGTTATCCGCCAACCAAGTGACATACGTATTCCTCCTCTGGTACTGGGCTCTTCCTTGGCGTTATCTTGTCGCAGTCGCGGTCTTTTCAGCCTTACCGGCCGGCCTCGGGGCCTTTCGCATCATCGAGTTGGCGGGCAAGTTTGCCCTCCGGAGCCGAATCCGGCCCGTAAAGGCTCTGGAATCGTACCGGGTCATTTCTTTGAGCCTTGTCCTGTTCCTCGTCGTCGTCCCGACCGTGGTGAACCTGGAGGCGAATCGAAACCAAGCGCTCATCGGCAACCAATCGACGACCGGTGGAATTTTCTGGGGAAGGATGGAGTACGTGAAGGAAGCGGGGGCCTGGATTGAACGGAACACCAATGACTCTGCCCTGATCCTCGGAGATCGATGGCCGGAAGTCGCATACTACTCGCATCGCAGAGTCATCGCACTGAGCGAACTGGGCGGGCATGATCTGCCGCTCATATATTCGTCGTGGGACCCTGCGGAAGCCAAGGCAATTCTGAACTATTACGGCATCACCCACATCTGGATCAGCCAGTTGCAGATCGATCGCAGCTGGTATGAATGGATTCCGAGACATGGGCTCATCGACTACGTCGATTACTCTCTTCCTGAAAGTGTACCAGAATCCATTAATCACCATTTACGAGGTCGAGTCGAACGCAACCCTACCCGCGGACCTACCTCTGCAACTCTACGCGAACCGGTTCGGAGATTACGACGACTTTTACGTCGCGAGTGCCGTGACGGCCGACTCCGCGGATCGATGGAATCTAACGAGAGGCGTCGGGGTGACCCTCGCTCCAGGTCGGCTGGCGTACATGGATGTGTGGATTGACCCGATCCGAACGGAGCAGGTGTTCGGTCGGCTCGATGTGAACGGCTCGCTGTTCCTGTTCTACCGAGACAACTCCGTCGGGAACGTGAACGTCACCGTGCGCCACGGGCCAAACGAAACGTATGTGTCCGCTGGGACTTTCCAGGCGAATGGGACAGGGAATCTAGCAGTCGCGCAGATTCGCTTGGCAAACCTCGGAGCATCCATCTTCCCCCTGAACCGATGGAATGCGATTGTTTTCAGGTTCGACTCCACGGGATCCGCGGTGCTGTTTACCGGTGCCGCATTCGTTGCCGGGGACGTGACTCCTTCTCAGGTTCAATGGCTCACCGCCAATCCGCTGGGCGCGTATCGATAGACCTCTGTTGCGGGATCTGCGACTCAGCCGGTGCGGGGAGCTTTGTGCAGATAGAAGATCCAGCTTGGAAAGAGGGGGGCCATGAGCTGGAGAATCGGTAGTGGGATGCTCCTCGCGATCCGGGTCGTTGCCGACGAGACGGACGGGTCCGCGTATTCCAAAACATCGATGGTACCGTCCGTCGAGCGAAACTCGCGAAGGCGTTCCCGCCATTCCCAGTAGGCGAGCGGATGGCCGATGTTCGATTCACCGGCGTGGAAGAGGTCGAAGAATGCTCCTTTCAGGCTCCTCGGGAGAAGCGGCACAGGCAGGAACTTGAGCCGGTTGACCGCAGCGAGGTAGACGAGACCGTTCGCTCCTAGGACCCTCGCCATCTCGGCGAGGGCTTTGGGGACGCTGGGCGCGTACTCCAGGGTATGGTTGGCCACGAGGACATCAAATGACTCGGACTTGAATGGAAGTGCGGTAGCGGACGCGAGGACACGTTCGAACGCGGGTTCGCACACCCGAAGAGCCCAGAGGTCCACGTCAATCGCGATGACCCGACGGAAGTGATCACGGAACACGCGCGTCATCGCGCACGTCGAGCTTCCGATCTCTAAGGCCGTATCGGAGCGAGTCTCGCCTCGATGATGTTCGATGAGTGACACGATTCGCTCGGCTTTCGAGGCCCGAGCCGCCTCCCAGTCCTTTGGGTGCCGCAGCTGCTCGTGGAAGCCGGGTATGTCAATCACCCGAACCTTTGGCTCCGGGGAACAGACGTGCGTACTGATCGCGCAAGGCGTCTCGCATCGCCGCAGGCTGGAAGCGCGTGCGATACACCTCTTTTGCCGAACGTCCGAGCCGGGACCGTAGCCCCGCGTCCCGAGCGAGAGCCTCGAGTGCGTCGGCCAATCGCTCGGGATCCGCCGGCGCGACGAGCAACCCGCTCACTCCATTCTGGACGTCCTCCGGCAGCCCATCGCACGCCGAGACGACCACGGGCAGCCCGTAGCTCATCGCTTCCAGAAGTGAGATCGATCCGCTTCCCTCCTGCACGGAAGGGAGGACGAAAGCGTTCGCGGATTCCAAGCACCTGGAGAGATCCGGGACGAATCCTGGAAATTCGACGGAACCGTCAAGGCCGAGTCGCCGGGTCATCTTTCGATGCGCTTCCAACAACGCTCCAGAGCCAACGACGGTAGCGTGGAAGGTCACCCCGCGATCCAACAGAAGTCGGTATGCCCGGAGGAGGTAGTTGATTCCCTTGCGGGGCTCCTGTCGGCAGACCGTGAGGACTTCGAATGGGTGGTCGGCGGGTGCCGCTGGTATCATGTTCAGCGCCGCCTTCGGTTGGAGATCGATGGCGTATGGAATCATCACGAGGTTGCGCCCGCGGAGCCCAAGCTCTCTTTCGAGCAACTTCCGCGTGTACTCATAGTGCACGAACACTGTCTCCAGCCGGGATAGGGCCCACCGCTCGATCGGATGTAACGTGAGCAAAACGACCAAGTACGCGGTTTGATACCGGGCCTTGGGGCCCAACCCGTAGTCATTGATTGGGACGCCTTTCGCGAGCCAAAACATCTCGTTGCGCAGCGTGGTGAAATAACTCCCGACGGCTTTGATCCGGCGATTCTTGCGCATCGCGAGGACGCCCGCAAGGGACCACGGTCCCACACCGTGCACGACCGCTTGCTCGGCTTCGCCAAGCGCCGCGTGGATCTCTCGGGCAAATCGACGACACCAGAACGGAAAGAACTCGGTCCGCCGGGGGACCGTGCGCGAACCAAATGTCCGAATCCGACCCGCGGCCGTCCGGACCTCCTCATCGCGCTCGCCGAACGCGAGGAGGTCCACCTCGTATCCGAGTTGAGTCAAGCACTCCCCCACCACGTATCCGTACGAGGCGTAGCCACCGGGATCCGTGAGCGGATTTTTCCCCGACACGACAAAGACCCGCTTCGAGCGGGCCGAGAAGACGGCTTCGCGGGGGGGACCGGAATTACTCAGAGTAGATCGCAATATTCCCCTCCTGGTGGACGATGTGGAGGCCTGGCGGTGGGGAGAACTCCGGAGCCCAGCCAGTCGGACCGGCCCACCAGACCGTAATCACGGGCGTTGCAGACGACGAACGGATCGAGTCGAATTCGGCGGCAGACCAGAACGGCCGCAAATCAACTCCCGGCAGGAAGACGTACGTCCATCCCGCGAACCGCGCTTGTGCCGCGAAGACGGAATGGTTGTACGGGCTGTCCTGAACCCACGTCAGGGCAGCGACGAGCGCGGGACAGTCGTCTATCGGAATCGAGTTTTCGACCATGCTGCCCGGAATATACCGAGTGGTCCACGAAGTGGCAAGAAAAGGCGCCGACGCCCCGGCGGGAAGGACCAAGAAAGGAACGACTAGGATCGCCAGAAGGGCGAGGACGCCGGCTTTGCCCGGAGCGGAGAGCACGGCCAAATATGGTGGCAGAGAGGGGAGCAAGGCAATCGCTCCAATGAGCAACCAGCGATGCCACAACGGAGGGGCGAAGGTCGGGGATACGAAAGGGATCGCCGCCAGCACGAGACTGCAGAGTCCGAACACGGTCAACTCGGACGAAAGGAGACCCATCCTGTAAACCGGGAACGCAAAGGGAATCAGGACCAGCGTCATCGTAAGCGCCATCTGTAGCCAGAGTTCGCCAATCCCAGGATACGAATATAGCCCCCCTGGCGCCAAGTAATTCACGAGGAACGATGCGTTCGGATCTTGCGCTTGGAACACCCCGACGATCCCTCGCGTCTGAGGGGGAGAAGCCAGGTAGTAAGCGAAGACGACTCCTACGAGGACCAGGCGAACGAGATGCATCTTCGCCCGAGCGGGCGACCTCGACCACATTCCGATGGACAGCACGGCGAAAGTGACGACCAGGACCGCCGTGACGAGCTCGTGGGAGAGCGCGGCGAACGCGAGCAATCCGAGGGAGACAGCATTGGGCCGCAATCGTGTCTCGGGGGAAGGAGTGCTCATGGAGAACAGCACGAACGAAAGGGCGAGGGTGTTTCGATGCAGGTCCCAGGAGAGTCGTAGGACGGGGAGGGTGAGGAATGCGATTGACGCCAGGACGACTCCTGAGCCCGCGGACCAGCCGAGCCTTCGCGTTGAGAAAGTGAAGAGAGAGAGTCCCAGAGCGCCGGCGAGGGAGGGACCGAGCACCTTGGCGACGAGGAACGGAGACGCTCCCACGATCGAGGCTCCGGCGAGGATTACGTATAGCAGAGGTGCCGCATGCGTTCCCGAAACGGCACCAAGGCAGCCGCCGATGCCGTCGCGGTTGCAGCTGACTTGGAACGGCACGTACAAGTTGACAGTGTCGAAACCGATCGGAAAAGAACCCGCGAGAAGCTCGGGCACGGATCGGATGAGGAAGGGGATCGCGAAGGCCAAGACCGCTGCAGACCCGGTTCTGCCGAGGAGTATGCGGTCCCAGACGCGGTTCTTGCCATCCCGAGGAAATCTCATCGAGCTCCGCCGACGGTCATTCGCAGATGCCGAATTCTACTTTGCGAGCCACGTTTCGTCTAGTCGACCCGCATCTTCGGTGTCCGCTGCCAGGCGACGCCCTTCGGCCAAAAGACGAGTCTGAAGGCAATCGACACAAACGAAGCCAGTTGAAGGAACCAGTAGAAGTAGAGCCCGGGGATGAGCCAGAGCAGCTTCTTTCGTCGGGTCGTGACCGCCTCGCCCACGATCAGGGGGGTGAGGATGAGATTCGTGCCGATGATTCCGTAGATCCAAGCCATCAAGCTCGCCATCGCGCCGCCGTATAAGCCATACAGCACGATCGACGAGAGGAACAGGATCGAGCTGATCAGGAAAAGGATCGGGGAAGCGATGTAAATGAAGGTGTCGATGCGTTGGCGTAACCGTGTGGCGCCCGAGCGCCTCCCTCGCAGTCCTTTCCAGAACACCTGGAGGGCCCCGCCCCACCACCGTTGGCGTTGGCGGACCAAGTGACGGGCCCGGTACGTGGGCTGAATCCAGATATCGGCGTCCACCATCCCGACCTTTCCCCCGGACCGGGCGAGGCGCAAGGAGTAATCCAAGTCTTCTGTCAGGCAGGATTCGTCCCAGGGGCCGAGGGCCTGAAGAGCCCGCCGGCGGATGAACATCCCGGTCCCGGCCANGTGCATGAAGAGGCCGTATCGATCCTTGGCGGACTGCAGGCCTTGGAACCAGAATCGCGTTTCGTAGTAGTTGATCCGAGTAATCACGTTCGTCTCGGCGTTCATGACTTGTGGGAAAGCTTGAGCCACATCAATCTCGGGATGGTCATGAAGGTGCTTCACGGCCCTGAGGAGCAGGTCCGGCCCGTACCGCGTATCCGAGTCGAAGATCGCGATGAGATCCCCCGTCGCGTTTGCGAAAGCGCGGTTCAACGCCGCGGGCTTCCCCTTTGACNCCCCTCCAGAAACGCACACGACGTTCGGGACGAGGGAGGCCATTCTCTTGCCGATCGTCGGCGTCTCATCCTTTGAACCATCCTCGACGACGATGATTTCGAGCAAGTCCTTGGGATAGTCGAGCCGATTCGCGCACAGGATGGCTCCCTCGATGACGACCTCCTCGTCTTTCGCGGGGATCAGGATGCTGACCTTGGGGAGATCCACCGGGTTTCGGAGGGAGCCCTTGTCGAACGGCTTCCCTCGGTCCGCGGTAAGGCGAAGGCCGATGAAAATCAGCGTGACGTGATAAATCGTCACGGCGTAGAAGAGGACCGCCAATGCGAGGACCGCGGCCTCCACA